>Ga0315287_10000073_pt1 | contig 88275 bp, 62 predicted proteins | sample YL17G11_0_MG_FD_205037 | JGI IMG/M metagenome (GOLD analysis project Ga0315287, IMG submission 205037) | Sediment microbial communities from Yellowstone Lake, YNP, Wyoming, USA - YL17G11_0 | ecosystem: Environmental > Aquatic > Freshwater > Lake > Sediment | place: USA: Wyoming | collected...
ACGTTGACCTCTGTCCAATACTGGGGGAAAGATAACCCGATCTCATCAATATCCCGCCTCTGGCCCAGGTCGATGATGAATGTCTGATCCGCACCATCGCCCGCACCGCTGACCATAAACCGGCTGGTTGAAGGTCAAGCCATCGGGTTGGAGGTCGGCGCAGAAGAGGAAGCTGATCGGGTAGTCGATATTGTCCCCGGCATTCAAATCGCCGGGCAGGGCCTTAGATGAAGGCAAGCGGGTAATGCCGATATTCTGGCTAGCGGATAAAGCCCCGGCCGGGACGATCAACTCGACGCTATCATCTGAATTTGTGGCCGTGCCCCCGTCCGGGCCAATGGCCGTGATTTTGGCATCGAGCGGCGTTAGATAAGCGTCATCGACAATGCCCTCATGGCCCAGTTCCAGGAATATCTTGCGGTTGACCTCGGTATAGCCGGGTTTAGAAATGCTCAATTCGTAAAGCCCCTGCTGGCCGAAGAGTAAATGAAAGTAACCATCGCCATCGCTCTCGGTGGTCTTGCCGCTGCTCTTGATCATGGCCCCGGCCAGGGGCTGGTCGGCGGAGACATCGAAGACCCGGCCATAGATGATGGTCTGGTTCTTTTCATCGATCTTGACAAAGGTAAAAGTAACTTTCTGCTCGGCCCGGTTCCCGGCCTTGTCCGCCACGCTCACGGTCAAGGTATTCTCGCCGTCGTTAAACAGCGCCTCATCGCCCATCTCGCCGACGATCATGGCACTCGACCTGGGGCCGGCTACCGTCTCCATCCCAGCCCCATCCGGGGATGGCCTGATAGGATCAAGTGTAAGGCGCTTCATGCCGGAGAGAAACTTAGGAAGTGAATCCTGTTCCGGTTCGGCGAGTCGAACGCTCCCCGCTTTAGGGGGGAAAATGTCGGTGTCTGAGCGTAAGCGAGTTCGACATTTTAGTGAGATGAGCCGTTGGCCGGTCGATTCACGTACGGTTGAACGAAGGCATGAAGCGCCGGTCGGACAATATTCTGAGGAAGCAGATGAACGCTCCTTTGGGTCGCGTTCCAATTGTAGCCTCTGCCTATCCTTTGCAGAGGCTAAGCTCAGCTCGATCATGAAGCACCGCCCATCCGGTACTAGGGCTGAGTCGATTGGCTGAGCGGGGCGCAGCAGTAATCCCCGGAACGTGCATGCGGAACCGAATTGCGGAAAGCCCGCAATTCGTGTAGTCGCAGGCAAAACTGAGCACAGTTTTGGCCGGTAGTGAAGGGGATTACTGCGAGAGCCACGCCCCAAACGGCCTGACTCACTCAAACATGAAGCGCCTGGCCCGTCTTCAAAGTGAATTTAAGCTGAATTCCAATTGGGTGCTGGGCAGCAATGAACCGATGTTCCTCCTGGAGGTCGATTTTAACCCGCGGTTCAAGGAATTCAGAGAAAAAGCCCCCGGTATCCTGGGTATCCCCTTCGATGAGATTCTGAAAAAGTGCGGCATATCGGGAAAGAATTACCGGGCCTATGAGCAAGGTCTGAAATATCCACCCGTGGAGCATCTCTTTTCACTCTGCCGGGAATGCCACCTCAATATCAACTGGCTCTATGGCCTTAAGACTTCGATGCTTTCCATAAAGGCGGTTGACCGATGAGACGATCGATCCTGCAAAATCCCCACCTGGCCCACCACCCCCAAAATTCTTTCTTGACAATCTCATCATTTCCCTCTATCATTGGTTTATGGATACAAAGGGATTTTTTGTATGGGCAGAAAAACGGGACTCCGCATTTTATACGGGTCAACCTAATTTTTGTTAGCTGGATATTAATGTTGTCAGTAGAGACACATCTGTTGACCCATCCCCCTCGGGCTCTAACTCATGTCTCTCTCAGTCAGGGCGCTGGGGCGCTGGGGGCTCAGGACCCGGATCTCGCCAGTATCCTTGATCAGTTGGGCGAACCTCCCCTCTGGGGACGCCGCCCAGGCTTTCCCGCCCTTGTTCAGATCATCCTTGAGCAGCAGGTGTCGTTGGCCGCTGCACGCACAATGTATCGACGGCTTAACTGCTATCTCGGAGGTGTGACCGCTGAAGGCATCTATGCGTTGCAAGTGACCGGCCTGCGGGAACTTGGTCTAACCAGACAAAAGGCCGACTACTGTCACGGTCTTGCTGTTCGAGTCCTCAATGGAAGTCTCAATCTCACTGCGATGGCTCGTCTTCCTGATGATGTCGGCCGCCTAACCCTCTTGGCCATTCCGGGACTCGGGCCTTGGAGTGTCGATATCTACTACCTCATGGCACTACGGCGCCCCGACGTGTGGCCGCAGGGCGACCTGGCACTGGCCATCGCGCTCTGTGAAGTCAAACGCATGGATAGTCTTCCGACGAAACAAGCCCAGCAGGCAGTGGCGAGCGGGTGGACCCCGTGGCGATCCATTGCAGCACGGATCCTGTGGATGCACTACTTGTCATCTCGTGGTCAATATTCACCTCAACCAGGTAAGAAGCATATCCAACTGTCTCGCCCCAGATGAAATTGGAATTTTCTGACCACCGACAATTAAAACTCATGCCTGACGACAACTAAAATTCCCGGAGCGATAAACCGGGCCTTTCATTCAAGCCCCAGGATCAAGGGGATTACTTGAGGTCCCTGGTCGTTGAAATAAGGGCTTAAGGGGGGGCTGGCCTCTACCCAAAGACAGAGATTCCCGATTCATGCCCGGCATGGGCCGCTTTGCCAGGAGAAACTGCCGTAGGGCAAGGAGAAACCGCCGTCGTGCGCTTTGATGGAGCCGTTCCAGGAAGAGAAATCGCCGTTGCATGAGAAGAAGGAGCCGTTCTACGAAAAGAAATAGCCGTTCCATAATCTGAAGTAGCCGTTCTACGATTTGCACAAGCCGCTCTGCCTGAAGAAATTGCCGTTGCATGGGAAGAAATTGCCGTACTGTGATTTGTCGGAACCTTTTTGTGATTTGGAAATGCCGCCGGGCACTTTGGCGGACTGGAATGACAATCTGAAATCATCGCCGCATGATCTGTAGCACTGGAATGACGAAGCGAAATCACCGGCGGGCACTTTGGCGGACTGGAATGATGATCTGAAAATGTTGCCGGATGATTTGCGGGAAGTGCCCAATGATTTGAAAATGGTGCCGGGTAATCTGCCGAAGGTGCTGGACGATCTGCTGGAAGTGCCCAATGATCTGGAAATGGTGCTGAATGATTTGCTGGAAGTGCTCATCGATCTGTCGGAAGTGCCTCATGATCTGTCAGAAGTACCGGGCAATTTGCAGGAAGTGCCCAATGATCTGAAAATGGTGCTTGACGATTTGAAAATGGTGCCGGGCAATCTGCAGGAGGTGACTTGCGTTTTGGAGATGGCGCCCCATGATCTGTCGGAAGTGCTTGACGATTTGAAAATGGTGCTGGGCAATTTGCAGGAAGTGACTTGCGTTTTGGAGATGGTGCCCCATGATCTGTCAGAAGTGCTTGACGATTTGAAATTGGTGCCGGACGATCTGCTGGAAGTGACCCGGAACCTGCCGACAGGGTTTCTCTCAAAGTTTCCGGGGATAGGCACAATTTTGGGCAGCAGGATATTGCATTTTCCCCTGGTTTTGGGTATCATATAGGGGCTATGACCCGAAAACCCGTGAAAACCACCCGCCCGGCCAATGGAGCCAGCGATTACGACTCCGCCTGGAAGGACGTTATCGAAGAACTCTTCGAGCCTTTCCTGGAATTCTATTTCCCGCACATCCACCGGGACATCGACTTCCCCAGAGGCTACACCTTCCTGAGCAAAGAATTAAGAAAGATCGCACCCGACGGCCGGGTGGGTAATCGCTATGCCGATGAATTGGTCAAAGTCTACCTGAAAAGCGGCTCTACCGGTTACATCTGCATCTTTATCCACGTGGAAGTCCAGGGCGCTAAAGATACCGATTTCTTGACAAGAATGTACGTTTACCAGTACCGCATTTTCGACAAATTCAGGCAGGAAGGGGCGGAAGTCATCAGCCTGGCCATTCTCACCGATGAAGACCCTTCTTATCGGCCCGATGAATACCGGGTCAGTCGCTGGGGATTCGAGTTAAAGCTCAAGATACCGGTGGTCAAGCTCATCGATTACCGGCTGGATGAAGTAAAGAAACAGGAATTAGAGAGATCTGAAAACCCGATGGCCATGGTTGTGATGGCCCATTTTAAGAGCCAGGAGATCAAAAAGGCGAGGCCGGAGTCGAAGTTTAGTGCCAAGACGGATTTGATCCGGCAGTGTTACCGGCGGGGCTATGGGAAGGAGCAAATCAGGACGCTACTAAAATTTATCGACTGGATCATCCGTTTACCGGATGACCTGGAAGGTAAGATTAGCGATGAAATCATCAGTATCGAAAAGGAGTATAAGATGCCATACGTAACAACCTGGGAAAGAAGAGCAAGAGAAGAAGGTTTGCAAGAAGGAGTCACCCTGGGCCGGGAAGAAGGAGTCGCCCTGGGTATAAAAAAAGGCGCCCACAATAGGAATATCGAAATCGCCAGAAAACTATTAAGGAAGGGCATAGCCCTGGATATCATTTCGGAGACCACCGGCCTGTCCCGCAAAGAGATCGAAGCCCTGGCAGTCGGTCACTAAACCGCAAAAAGATCGAAGAAATGGCCAAGAAGAGCCACTGAAGGATTCACATATACATGAAAACTCTTCCCGGACGGATATGCGGAACCGAATTGGCTCAAATACATTTTAAGCCATGATCCCTGAAACTTATGTCAGACCCCTGTCGAAGATTTCAAAAGCTTCTTAGCTTTTTCATGATATTTTGACTTCGATGGATCTTTTAAGATTCTTATAATATCCTTGATATCGGGATATATGCCGTATTTCTCAATAAATTTCAGCGCAGTTTCGATATCATTCTCAAGAATATCGCTCAACATCAGGCGTGTTTTGTTCATTCCAAATTTCTTAAAAAATAACTTATATAATTTTTCAGAATCCCGTTGGTGGTATTCTAGATCAATGAATATAGAAAATAAATGACTATAGCTCATTTGTTTTACAGAATCTCTTAAAGGAGTTTAAGGAATCCTGGCTTAGAGGAGGCCGGAAACGAATATATGATGATGTTTTTAACGTCTTAGGTTATGTAAGACCCAACCATGGGCCGCCCCATACCTAAACATCGCAAACACCTATCATTGCTACTTCTTGCTTGTATAAGATGGAAGTAGATCATATATAAATTATAGATAATTTTATATTGAATGTCAAGCAAATAATCAATAAAAATAATTTTATGCGGTATTTTTTTAAATAGTCTTAAACTTAGGGTCTTACATAAAAATGCCCTTGAAAATCCCTTCTATCCAGGTTTTCACAAAAACCGGAACCTCGAAACCTTAAAGTCCTGTCTATCATTTGAAAATGCCAACACAATTACCGGTTTCATGGTGAAATTCTACTCTCAATCAAAGAAAAATTCAAGAAGGATAACCTAAATCACTCCATTATCCTGACTGAAGATTTTCTGAATTTTCTCTTAGAGGCCGGGGATGGGGGCTTTGCCGGGTTAGATTTGCAGGCGGGAGGGGGATTTGCGGGTGGCTTTAAAGAGGAGATGGGGAGAGCCGATATTATAAGTCCCGGGGCAGAAACGCAGCTTGCTGGATATTTTTAAGATATTTAAAAAATAAGCGGCAAAAGCGGTTTCAATGTAGAAATGAACCGGCTCTTTCAATTCTTCACCGGTAAACCGGTAGCCATAGGCAGAAAACAGGCGTTTACCCTGGCCGCTGCCTTTCAACTTGACCAGGCAGACCAGGATGCCCTCACCGGCAGCCTTCATCAACTGTCCCTGGGACAGGACCGTCGGTTTAATGTAGAGGTTGGAAAAACGCACGGCCGGGAATATCGAGCGGCTGGTGCAAAAACCATTGCCGCTGGATGTGACACCATGATCGAAGGCCGTCTCAATGGAAGAGATTTTATCCCGCAGGATTCCTTTCCGGATCAGATACCGTTCCCGGCCCTGGATACCCTCGTCATCAAAGGGCACAGAACCCACCTGCCCCTTCAGGCAGGGATCATCGACCAGGTTGATCCGGGCCGGGAAAGGGAAGTCGATTTTCTCCCCCTGGCCATCGATGCGGAAAGCCGGGGAAAATTCCTGCAAGATGAAGGCCGATGCCTCTGGTGCCATGACCAGGAAAACCTCCCGCTCCAATTGGGTTTTGTCGCCGGTCAGCGAGCCGAGCAGGTTCGATCCACGGGTGACCATCTTCTCCGGGTCGATGCCGTTAAAAAAGAGCCCCTTTTCGACGATATCGAGCCGGTTTTCCTGTAAGGATAGGCCTATGGTCAGGGAGAACCGGGTCTTCCGGTACTTGATATCAAGGCCGTTGGTGTTTTGCAGGTAGACTTTTTTCCATTCGCGGGACATTTGCACCCGGCCCAGGCCCAGGCCGGGGAATAGTTTTACGGCTGCCTGTACCCGGTCGAGAATATGCAAAAAAATCTTTTGGTCAACCCGGTCCTGGCCCGGATCGAACAAATCGATATCGATCTTCCGGGCAGAGCCCGGCAAAAGATGGGCCCAGTTCTCCTTAAGGCCGGTTACCCGGAAACCGGAAACCTGGGCAAAAGCCCGCTTTACCTGGTCCGTTCCCGGGTTAGACAGGCAAAACCCGACCGGCTCCCCCTGTTCCCAGAAAGCCCTGACACTGACGCGGTCGGTGCTAACCTGGTGACCGATAACCGGACCATTGACAACCGCCTCGAAGCGGCTGGAAAAAATCTTTTCGTGGTGGCTTTCAACGGCCGCAAAACCCGCCCGTCTGCCCAGATCCAGTATCTCTTCGCTCATATCTGTCCTTTCGATATGACCAGGTTCTTGATCTTGATAGTGGGCTGCCCGACCCGTATGTTTACGGTCTGGCCATTCTTAAAACAATAGCCGATGCCTTTATCGAAGCGGAAATCGTCGGCTACCATCTCTACCCCCTTCAAGGTGGCCATGATCTCGCCCCGCACCTGGACCGGGCCGAGGGGGGCAGTCAGCCGGCCCTTCTCGATCAATACCGCATCTTTGACCTGGAAAAGAAAATGGTTGCGCTGGAAAAAGACCCGGCCCTGGCCAAATTCGCGGGCATAGACCCCGAGGGGTGTCGATGCGATCAGCTCTTCCGGGTGATACGTGCCGGGTTTCAGGTACAGGCTAAACATCCGGGGCATGGGCTGGTGGGTAAAATTTTCCAACCGGCAATAACCACAGTTCTTCAGGTTTAACAGTTGGCCGTAAAAGGAATCGGCGATAAAATTTTTCAATACCCCGTTCCTGACCAGCACCCGAGGCTTTCTCGGTTCTCCCTCGTCGTCGCAGACAACGCCTTTAAAAAAATCGTCCCCATCCTCTTCGGTGGTCAGGGTGACATTCCTGGACATAACCTGCCGGCCGAGGTCCGACACGGTAAAGGGGGAAATTCCCTGGTACAAGTAATCGGCCTCAAGCGAATGCCCCATGATCTCATGGAACAGGATGGCGCCATCCCCGGCGTTCAAGATCACCGGCACCGGGCCCGAGAAAGCGATATCCCGCTGCCCACGGAAATTCTCCAGGATTTCCTCTATCCTGGAGATCAACCCGGCCTGGTTAAACTTTGCCCCTTCCCCCCCCCCTTCCCCAATATCGATGTAATAGAGAACAGGTCCCGGTTTGAACTTGACCAGGATGCCCCGGTGAAAGAAATCGGCGTGGAAGTTGCGACCTCGCCCGCGGGTGATGAAGCGATCGACCTGTTGCACGCGGAAGATGACCTTCCATCCGGGTAAAGTCGTTTTGCCCAAAAAATCGAACAGGCGTTGATGTTGACGCAGGATGCGGCCGGGGTTTACTCCCGGTCTTTCTTCCCTTTTATTTATCATCGTTGCCAGCCAATCGTTGTCGGCCAGGTACCCGGCCAGGTGATGGGGAACATCGGACAATGATGGACATTCGATGGAGCGGCTCTGCCATTGGCCGTCGTATTTCCGCATGAAAAGTCCCCGCTGGCTTTTTACCGAGTATTTTTGCCGGCCGCTATGATCGACAGATAGGCGGTGCTGGTTATTCTCTTCGGCCAGGGCGACCAAAAAATTCTTCATGAGATCAGATAATAGCCGAATCCGGCGGCATTGTCAAACATTTTCATTCGACTTTCTCCTGTTTAAACTTTTATATTCCTGTTTTCTTTAGGTTTTAAAAAAACCATCCCGGCCTGGTGGATACAGCAAAATCATGGATAGATTGCACTTTTACGCAAAAAATCATTTTCCCAACCGTTTGCCCCTGTACCTCCCATCTTGATTTTAGATGGGATATCCTATATAATGTGGTCTCATGAAATATGACAAGGACGAGGTTTCTTTTAATCGGCCAATCATGCCCGGTAATAGGGAAAAAAGCCGATTCTTCGATCAGGCCGGCGAAGGCGGGATTAGGTGTATTTCCCCATCCATTTACTCATCGGGGGGTGAAAAAACTCTATTTGGCACAACAAAACAGGTAACGAACATAAAACAAAATTCGAAAGGAGGTAAGGGATGAAAAAATCCATCCTAGCAATCACATTGTTCACTCTGTTGATTCTACTGGTATCTTGTTCAAAACCAGGAGAAGTCACGGTTTCAAAGTACTTCCAGGCTATGGCCCACAACGATAAAGACACCATGGCGGCAATGGCTGTCGAGCCCAAAGACCTGGAATATAAATCTTACAAGGTTTCGGTTGCCGTCGAGCCCGAGAAAAAAGACTTCGAGTATCCCATCCTGACAGAAGAAAAGAAAAAACTGGAAAAAGAGAAAGAAGCACAGGGAGCCAAAGCCCTGGAAGCCAAGTATGCGCTGGAAGACCTCAACGATGCGATGAGCGAAACCCGGCGCGGCAGCCGCAAATCCGAGGCCCAGCAGCAAATCAAAGATGCTGAAACAGCTTACAAGGCCGAAGAAGACAAGTACAAAGAGGTCGTAAAAAAGCTGAACGACACCAAGAAAAAACTCGGTTTAGAAATCGATATGATCAAGATGTGCACCGGCGTCGATCAAGACATCGATTTATACGAGGGCGAGACCTTCATCCAGAAAGTCGATGTTAAAGTGACCTTGCTCAATGGCCAGGAAAAGGATTATGTATTTATGCTGCGCCAGAGCAATTTAAAGCTGCAGGAAAAAACCTTTAAAGGCCGGTCGATTATCCTGAAGATCATGACTGCCGAAGAGTTTTCCGCAGAAAAGTAGAGCAAAATTACGTTATCGAACGTGAGCCGACTTCAAGGGACAAGGTTTAGACTAACCGCTGACAGGTTGAAATGACCGATAAGATTAGTCCTGAAAAAAGTAAAGAAGAATACGCCCTCATTATTTCAACGATAAACAGCTTAGAAGAGGCGGAAAAACTGGCCGAGCTGCTGGTAAAAGAGAAGACTGCGGCCTGCGTATCGGTCTCCTCCCCGGTACTCTCGATCTACCGCTGGCGAGAAAACGTGGAAACCGAAAAAGAAGTGATGCTGTTTATTAAAACCACCCGGGATAACTTCCCGAAAGTGGAGCGCCTGATATTGGAAAACCACAGTTACGAGGTGCCGGAAATTATCGCCATACCCATCCTGTATGGAGAAAAGAGATACCTGAACTGGCTCAGTGCCAATACCGGCCCTTAAATGGGTATTGTTTAATGAGGGTGTTGACCGGTCTAAGAGTGGCCATAATCCTGGCTATTGTGCTGCTCTTGGTACCCGGTTGCCCCAGGACGAAGGAAGTACTCTTGCCGGATATATCTTACGGAGAATTGGTTGTTAATGGTACCCGGTTAACCTTTGGCATTACCCTGCCCCAGGGTTATACGCCCGGCCAGCCGGTTCCCCTGGTGCTGGCCTTACACTATGGCGGGTCCGGCGAATATTACGGTAAGGCATTTGCCCTTAACCTGGTGGAACCTGCCTTAAGGGATTTGTCGGCCATCGTCATCTCACCCGACTGCCCCGGCTCGGGTTGGGCCAATGCCGCCAGCGAAAATTTGGTCATGGCCTTGATCGCCCACATCGTATCTAAATATACCATCGATAACCGGCGGATACTGGTTACCGGTTATAGCCTGGGGGCCATCGGCTCCTGGTATATGGCGGCCCGGCAGCCACAGGTATTCACTGCCGCCATCCCGATATCGGGATCGGCCATGCCCGGCGCCGAAGACCTGCTGGGGAAAATTCGCTGCCCGGTCTACGTGATCCACAGCCGCAACGATGAAATCTTCCCTGTTGCTGCTATCGAAACCCTGGTAGAGAAACTTCGCGGTTGGGGGATAGATATTCACCTGGAAATCATTTCCGGTCTATCTCATTACCAGACAACCGGGTTTGTCCCATTTCTCCGGGCCGCTATCCCCTGGATCAGGCAGGTCTGGGGGGAATAACGCAACTCCTTTTATAATGGCCTCGCCTGATTGACCGGCCACAACGGGGTTGACATCCCAACTATTTCGGAGTATAATCCCGGAATAGTCTAACTATTTCGGAGCTTACTCCGAAATAGTTAGACTATATTGTGAGGAAATCTCAAAGAAAATGGCAGACTTAAAACGGGCGCTAAGAATCACACTCCCCGCGCATCAATCGGCATTTTTATGGGGCCCCCGGAAAACCGGGAAAACCTTCTTTCTGAAAAAGACATTCCCGTCCAGCCTGGTCTACGATTTCCTTAAGACCGATTTGTTCCTGGAAATCTCGAAGAACCCCTCCTGGCTCAGGCAGCAGCTCTTAGCCGAAAAAAAAGAGACCCTTGCCCAGCCGGTCATACTCGATGAAGTGCAAAAGATTCCCCAGGTTCTAGATGAAGTCCAATGGCTGATCGAGAATACCGATATACGGTTCATCCTGTGCGGATCAAGCGCCAGGAAATTAAAACGGGGACAGGCCAATCTACTGGGAGGCAGGGCCTGGCGTTACGAGATGTTTCCCTTAACCTCGGTAGAAATCGGGAATATCGATCTCTTGAAGGCCCTAAACCGCGGACTCATTCCCCTTCACTACATGCAGGAAAACTACCGGAAATCCCTGGACGCTTATGTCCGGGACTATTTGAAGGAAGAAGTGTTTAATGAAGGCTTGACCCGTAATATCCCGGCTTTTTCCAGGTTTTTAGAGGCCATGGGGTACTCGCATGGACAGTTGACCAATTATTCGAATATTGCCCGCGATTGCGGCATCGATTCTAAAACCGTCAAGGAATACTACCAGATACTCATCGATACACTGCTGGGCGTCATGATCGAGCCATTTAAAAGGAGACAAAACCGGCAGGTTCTCAGCAAAGCTGCCAAATTCTATCTTTTCGATGTCGGGGTGGCCGGGGCCATCGTCAGGCGGCATATCACCGAAGAGAAGGGAGAATTTTTCGGCCAGGCTTTCGAGCACTTCATCCTGATGGAGTTAATGGCCTACCGCTCTTACCAGGATCTCGATTACCGGATCAATTTCTGGCGCACCAAGACCGGCATGGAAGTCGATTTCATCCTGGGGGAAGGTGAAGTGGCCCTGGAAGTGAAAGGCACAAACCGCGTCGATGGCAGCGACCTCACCTCTCTATCGGCCTTTATCGAGGAGTTTTCACCCCGCCTGGCGCTGGTTGTCTGTTGCGAGAAAACCCGGCGCATTTACCGGGGCATCACCATCATGCCGTGGCAAGAATTTTTGCAAGAGCTGTGGTCGGACCGGATCATCCGCTAGCTCTCAGCCATTATCTCCCATCTTTTCTATTTTTTCTCTCAAAAGCAATTGAAATATTTACGATTTTTATTTACAATTGATCCATGAACCCAGGAGATCACCATTGCGATACACATACCCAGGCAGCGACCGTTTCCTCCGGCATTGCCAAAAACCAACGGTCGAGGCAGGTGGCTGAGCGGCAAGAGTCGAGAAAACATGGACATGATCGAAACAGATAAACCGCTGGCCTCCCAGGAATACGATCGACTCATCCACCAGCATATCCCTTTCATAGAGGGCCAATGCCGGCGGGCCGTGGTCAAGCTGGCCGGGTTCGGTCACCCGGCAGTTTTGCACATCGGCCTGGAAAATGAATCCCTGGAGCTCTTCAACCAGGTGCTCGACCGGCTCCGGCAAGATGACCACAAAGTCCTTCGCCAATTCAAGGGTTCGGCCCGGTTAAGCACCTATCTTACCGCTATCATTTCCCACCAGGCCGTAGACTCCATCCGCAAGAAATTGGGACGCAAACGCGAGACGGAGAAAGAGCGGGACAGCGATGGCGATAAGCTGCCAAACGTAAAGCCCGGTCGGATGCGTCCGGGAGATGCCGGGCTGCCTGAAGGTCAAACCCTGATCCGCCAGGGGTTCCAGGTTCAGCAAAGCGGTGAGATCATTATCCCGGACACCCGGGAGAACCCCGAAGAGCTTACCATCGAGACCCAGCGCCATGAGAAAATAGCCGAGCTGGTGGCCGGCATCCTTTCCGGTTTAAGCGGCCAGGAACAATTGATTCTCCGGATGAGGTTTCCCTCCGGCCAGGAGGCGCCCAAAGAGATAGAGCAGATCGCCCGTCTCCTTAACATCAGCCGCAAAGCCGTCTACCACCGCCTGGAAAGACTGTTAAAGAAATGCCGGCAGACGCTTTTGCAAAAAGGAATCAGTAGCCATGATTTTTTTTGACCAGGGAAAATCGCTCATTTGTCCGACCAATAGGAGTTTGAGGAAACGTATATGAAGAAAACAGGCCGCTCACCACTGGTACCCGGCCCGGAAGCCCTGGGTAAATTTTTAACTCAATTGCTCCCGGTACCTGGACAGATAGAGTGTCTCTCCGCCGAAGAGATGGCCCTGCTGGTGGACGGCCGGCTGCCCCGGTTACAGGAAGATCGCATAATGAAGCATATTGCCGGGTGCGGGCATTGTTACGACATCTTTATCCTGGCCGCAGAGCTTACCCAGTCCACCCCGAAAGAGAAACAATCCCCAAAAAAAACCTGGGCCACCTATCCCCTACCCTTGCGTCTGGCGGCCAGCATCATGGTGGCCGCCTTTTCCTTATTCCTGTTTTACAAAATCGTCTTCGTCCCCGGCACAAGAGAACAATTAGAATTTAAGCCGGTCCCAGGCGAGACGCTGCGCTCCATCCCCGAGAAAGAACCCGATTATGCGCTGGCCGATAAACAACCGGCCCCGCCCAGGAACGAGATAGCCCTGGCCAAAGCCAAAGGTGCCGGCAAAGAAAAAAAACATTCCAGTGCGGAAAAATCCGACGATAAGGAAAAAGACGCAGAAAAAATGACCGGCAACCTGGAGAGTACGAACGAAGAAAACGTGGATGCGGACAGGGAGCGCCTGGCGATGCCGGCCTCTGTGCCGGGGTTACAGAGCCGGAAAGAAGGAGCCCAGCCCGTTGCCCTGGCGCGGGGTCAAAAGGATCAGATCCCGGTCCAGGCACTAGACAGCGTAAACCGGCGTCTTACCTTTACCGATGGCTATATCCCGGGAGAAGACCTGGCGCAGATATTCAAAGATACCCTGACCCTCTGTAGAGAGCTCGATCAAGAGTCGCCCCCAACCCAATTAGAAACCTGGGCCAAAGCAGGGAAAGCAGAAACTGAGACGCAAAAGCTTCAACCGGCCATCGATGTCGTCGCGGCCCCGTCCAACCGTTATCAGCCTAACATCGAATATTTCCGGCAAAAAGCCAGCCCCGCTTCCCTGGAGCACACTTTCTTTAGCCTGGCCCGGGCCGGTTTTTGCGACCCACAGGGGTGCTTCGGTGGCGCCGCCGACATCGCCAAAGAAGCCAGGGAAAAGCTCCTGCTCGACTGGCAGGCGCTCAAACCCCAATTAAGCGGCGTCTTTCACGATATCGCCGAGGCCACCATTACCCATCTGGCCATCAAATAACCGGTCCCCTCTCCTTATTCCAGGTCAGGGATGGCTTTGCTGGAGCGGGAGATGGCCCAGATCATAGAACCGAGCAGCACCGCTACCACCACCCAGGTATACCATTTCTTCAGGTCTGCGGTCACCAACAGCGGGGCAATGAGCAAACTGACCAGGTTGACGACTTTGATCATCGGGTTTAAGGCCGGTCCGGCCGTATCTTTGAGCGGATCGCCGACCGTATCGCCGACCACACTGGCTTTATGACGTTCACTGCCCTTACCGGTATTGGCCTGTAAATCACGCGGTTCATCCTCGATCGATTTCTTGGCATTATCCCAGGCACCGCCGCTGTTGGCCATAAAAACTGCCAACAATTGGCCGCTCAAGATCACGCCGGCCAAAAAGCCACCCAGCGCCTCTACCTGCAACACCAGGCCGACCAGTACGGGCAACAACACGGCAATCATGGCCAGGGGGATCAATTCTTTCTGGGCCGACCGGGTCGAAATACCCACCACCCGCGCATAATCGGGCTTAACTGTGCCTTCCATGATGCCCGGAATACGAAATTGTTTCCTCACCTCTTCCACGATTTGACCGGCGGCCCGGGTAACCGCGCGGATCGATAGGGCGCTGAATAACCAGGGCAAAGCCCCACCCAGGAGCATGCCGACAAAAACCCGGGTATCGGACACGCGGATGGAATCGATGATTTTATCGGCCGCGAAACCCAGTTGTTGCTGCACCCGGCCGACATCGGTAATATACGAGGCAAACAAACTGACCGCAGCAATGACGGCCGAGGCAATGGCCACACCTTTGGTAATGGCCTTGGTGGTATTGCCGACCGCATCGAGATCGGCCATAATCTGCCGGGCTTTGCGGGTCTCCGGATCGTTCTGGTCATGCCAGGACATCTCGGCGATACCGTTGGCATTATCGGAAATCGGGCCGTAAGAATCCATGGCCACATTGTTACCGGTGTGGCTGAGCATACCGATGCCGATCATGGCCACCGCATAGAGGACATAGATGGCATTATCTGCACCGCCATAGAGCAGTATAGCGAATACGAAAGAAATAGCGATCACCAACAACGCCCAGACACTCGATTCCATGCCCACGGATAGACCGGACAGGATGGTGGTAGCCGGGCCGGTCCGGGTCGATTTGACGATCTCTTTAACCGGTGCCCGTTTGGTGGACGTGAAGTAAGCGGTCAATGGGTTAAAAACCACGGCCAGACCCACGCCGATGCTGGTCAACATGGCCAATCGCCAATCGTTGGCATAGTAGATGGCCACCAAAAACGACCAGATAACGGTATTAACGCTCGACACCTCATAGGAGCGGAACATGGCCTCTTCGGCGTCATGCGCCCGCAAAAACTTGATGGGAAAACGTTCCCAGATCGGCACCGTAAATGTACCCAATATCGAGCTGATAACGCCGATACCGCGGATGATCAACGGGTAGACGATCCACTTCAAGCTGTGGGTGGGATCGAGCTGGACCAGGGCCAGACCGAGTATCAAAGCGGATACGATGGTTACTTCGTAGCTCTCGAAGATATCGGCGGCCATACCGGCGCAATCGCCCACGTTGTCGCCCACCAGGTCGGCCACCACGGCCGCATTGCGCGGGTCATCTTCCGGTATGTCTTTCTCCACCTTGCCCACCAGGTCGGCGCCGACATCGGCCGCTTTGGTGTAGATACCACCGCCGACGCGCATGAACAGGGCCACCAGGGTGCCGCCGAAACCGAACCCCAATAATGCATCCGGTGCGGCTTTGCCGAAAATAATAAAGATGGTGGTGCCGCCCAAAAGACCCAATCCATCGGTCAACATGCCGGTAATGGTGCCGGCATAATAGGCGATGGAGAGCGACTCGTTAAAACTGCGGCGCGCGGCAGAGGCGGCGCGGACATTGGCCTGTATGGCCATGCGCATACCCAATTGACCGACGATCAGGGAAAAACTGGCGCCCACGATAAAGGCCAGGGTACGGCCAATGGCGATCACGATCTGGGCAGCGGCCCCGAATTCTTCCACCGCTTCTGCGGTCGGCCTGGCGATATAAACGCTGAAAAAGAGCGCCGCACAGAGGACACCGATGACCGGCAAGATGGTCTTTAACTGGCGATTCAAATAACTATCTGCGCCGACCCGGATAGCCATCCAGACTTCCTGCATCTTCGGGGTGCCCTTGTCTTTTTTCAAAACGACGCCCCGTAAAAACCAGGCATACAGAAGACTGATAAAAGCAGTGACCAGGACGCCGACCACGGCTAGCTGCTCAAAGCCATTCAGCCCGTGTCTTGAACCGAGTGCTAATATATCCACGTTATTTCCTCCATATTTTTTCTTTATATATTTGGCTGGAATAGGATTGCATTTATACCAGAAAAATCGAATCCAGTCAATAGTCTTCCTTTGGGAAATTTGCCGGATGAAAAAAAGCGTGGTAGAATCTGGGCATGAAAAAAAGACGGGTGTTTTGCCGCATCCTGCCGTGCAGCCGCCTGACCTTTCCCTTGCTCCTCAATGCCTGGGAAAAGGACGGCATCGATAGCGCATTCGACATCATGGTGATCGAGCCGGCCGCGGACTTAAAAAAAATAGGCAACGGCGATGTGGTGCTCTACTCTTTGATGACCCCGGATCTTCCCCTTGTCCAGGCGGAGATTCACCGTTTGAAAAAAGCCGGCGCCCGGGTCGTGGGCGGCGGCCCGCATATTACCGGCGACCAGGAATTGCCGGCCCAAATCGGTTTTGATGTGCTCTTTGCCGGGGCAGCAGAGCGCACCTTTGCGACATTCGGCCATGACCTCCTGGCCGGCCGGGTAGAACCCATCTACCGGGATAACGGAGAGACAGGCCGGGACGATTTCAACGCTTGCCTGCCCATATCCCGGCACATCCCCACCCGCCCACCCCTGGAGATCGCCCGCGGCTGCTCCTGGAAATGCGCTTACTGTGAGACCAACCGCTTTCCCGTCCAATACCGGGCATTGGACTCCATCCGGGCCTACCTGGAAATCCAGGCCAGGGAAAAGTGCACCCGGGTCAATTTCATCTCCCCCTCTGCCCTCGAATACGGTGCCCTGAAAACCGGGGACATCCATCTGGATGGGATCGAAGAGATATTGGCCCTGGCCCGGGACTTTGGTTTCCGGTTTATCGAATACGGCATATTTCCTTCCGAAATCCGGCCCGATACCCTATCTGCACCGGCCCTGGAAATGCTCAAACGGTACGTAGCCAACAAATCCATCACCATCGGCGCCCAGAGCGGTGCGGACGGGCGTTTAAAAGAATTGGGCCGTGGCCACACCAGCGCCGATATCGAACAAGCCGTAGACCTGGCCAATGGCAGCGGCTTTTTGGTCAACCTCGATTTTATCATCGGTTACCCGGACGAGACGGCAGAAGAGCGGGAAATCACCTACCGTTTCATCCTCAGGATGAAGAAAGCATACCGTATCAAAGCGCACCTGCACTATTTTTTTCCCCTGGCCGGCAGCCGCTACGCTTTTCGCTTCCCGGCGTTCTTATCCCCTGGGGAAAGGGAGACATGGCTGGCTTTAATGAAAAACGGCACCGCTTTCGGCGGCTGGGAAAGCAATGAGAAGCAGGTCATCAGCTATTTTCAGTGGCTCGAGCGAAAATTCCCTACCTATTACGCCCGGTATAGCTAAGATGCTTATTTATTCCAGTCCCGCGGGTAGCGGAAATCGATACCTGGCGCCCGGTTCTGCATCTTGGCCACCGGCGGCATGGTGCGCTTGTACTGGGAATTGACCACCAGGCCGATAATCCTATCGATCGTCTCCCGCTTATAGCCGTTTTTCTCAAGCTCATCGGGCCTCTCCCGCCGATCCACCAACCGGTAGAGGATTTCATCCAGTTCCTGGTAAGAAATACCGATCTCCCCCTCATCGGTCTGTTCGGGCCATAAGTCGGCCGAAGGCTTTTTATCGATAATCTCTTGCGGGATGCCGAGGTAACGGGCCAGGTCGAACACCTGGCTCTTGTACAGGTCGCCCAGGGGCAGGAAAGCGGCCGCCGAATCGCCGAAGATCGTGGAGTAACCGACCAAAAGCTCGCTCTTGTTGGAAGTACCGACCACCAACGCTTTTTTCCGCACCGAAAAATCGTAGAGCACGGCCATGCGCTCCCGGGCACACTTGTTGCCGATCAGTACCCGTTCCCCGCTGGGATAGCGGTCGAAATAGGCATCGATGCAGGGCGATATGTCGATAACCTCATCATCCAGGCCCAGTCGCTCGCACATCAACCGGCCATGGGTCAGGCTGGAAGCGGCAGAGAGTTTATACGGCATGAGCAGGGCAAAGGTAAACTCGCTACCCAGGGCCCGCTGCGTGAGGGTCAGCACCACCGCCGAATCGAGCCCGCCCGACACGCCCAGGATAGCGTTCTTAAAGCCGTTCTTATGCACCGAATCGCGGATAAACCGCAGCAACACTTTTTCTACCACCTGGTTATCTATCTCAAGCATGCAAAATCCTCATTAATTCTTTTAATACCACTTCCGGCCTTTCATCGCGGTAATAATTACTGGCCACCCGCGCCCGGCGCACATCCTCCAGGGAGATTTGACCATCGAGGGTATCATCCTCCAGGTAGCGCGCTTTTTGCACGATCCCCAGACCCGGGAGAGCCAGGTAAGAACCGCCGCCAAAACCCATGCCATCCTCGAACCCGGTACGGTTGACGAATACATAATTTTGGTTAAAATGGACGGAGAAAACCTCCCCCATCCTTTCCCACAGCCGAAAGGAAGCAAAGCCCTCTTTACCCATGGCCCGGGCCGGGCTATTGGAAATGCCGATGAGAAAATCGACATCTTGCAGGTAATAAAGGTAAGCGTAAGCGGGGAAAAGTATTTCCCGGCAGATGATCAGACCGACGGTAAAATCCCCCACCTGGAAAGAGCGGAATTCATTCCCCGGCCGAAAGATCATTTGCTCTTCAAACATGCCGTAATTGGGCAGTTGCACCTTGCGGTGGGTATGGAGCCGTTGCCCTTTGGAGAAGTAGAAAGCGCAATTATAGATGATCCCCGGTTTCTCCTCGAAAGGCGCACCGATAACGATGTCGATCTTTTGGCTCCATTCCTCGAATTGCCGGATGACCGGGGAATCGGGCCGTAAAGCGATGTCGTAGACGAGGTCTTTGAGGTAATAGCCGCTGATACTTAATTCCGGGAAGATGACCAGGTCGATACCGGCGTCCACCGCCTCGGTAATGCGGGTGCGGTGAAAAGCCAGGTTTTGGTCGACATTTCCCAGGACCGGACTGAATTGGATGCCCCTGATTTTCATGCCCTTACTATACCACACTCGCCCGCACCTTTCAACCGCCCGTGGCGAGAGGCTTTTTTTTCAAGATAGATCGGCGTCTAATTTTACGTTCATGGGGGGAGAAGATATTCGGGGTGAGAGGATTTGAACCTCCGACACCACGGTCCCGAACCGTGTGCGCTACCAGGCTGCGCTACACCCCGGCAAATGATTCCCTATTTTACCACAAATCCCGGCCCGATTCAATCACATCCCAAAAGAAAAACCGGCCCGGCCCATTAATGACAGGAGAGATTGGCGGATAGCCTGTTCCTCTTTTTTCTCTTCCCGGGCAAAATCCTTGATCCATCGTCTTTGTCCCCGGTTCCGGGTAAGAAAATCGTCATCTTCAAAGGTTATATTTACCTTTAAACACTTAACTCTACAGAATCGGCCTCATCAAAAGAGGGTTCTCCATAAAGGTCTTCTATCTCCTTTTGCTCTTTCCGGGATATTTCCGGTATCAGCGTCAAGCGAACCTTCATGAATTCCTTTTTCAGAGCATTGGTAAGCTCTTCTCTTATAATGAGCCTCAATTGCTCCTCGGTAGCGTTAAGGTTTTGCATTTTCTAACTCCTATATGCTAAATATAAACCAATTTCCCCATTATGTCAATAAAGGGGTGACATTCCGGGATAGAATTCATTTACCTGGCGTTCCTCTTGCTTCTGGTTCAATCTATCATAGGCCAGCCAGGCGCCCAACCGGGGCCAGGGCCGTGGATATGAGATGGTCTTGCTTTGCGAGACCCTATAAGAAAGCTTTCTATCCGGGTTGATCTCAGCCATTTGACTCTTTTTACTTGAGGTATATAGCCCAACGTGTACCGGATGTCAACCATTGGGTAGTAATCGAAATTAATTGGAACTACGGGGGGGGGTGCTGCGTAATAGGGATGTGATTTTAACCTGGAGGAACCAATATGAAAAGGTTATATAAGAGCCGTAAGAACAAGGTCATCGACGGGGTATGCGGCGGTGTCGCCGAGTATTTCGAGGTAGACCCGGTTTTGGTGCGCATCATCTTCGTGCTGTTCTTTTTCCTGGGCGGTTCGGCCATACTCGCCTATATCGTCGGTATGATCATCATGCCGCATAGACCCCCGGAAGAAGAAGCGGGGGAGAGTAAAGAACAGGCAGAGGCCGATAAATCCCAACCCATGCCGGTGGCGGCCGCCGAAAAACCCGATCAGGTCAAAGCCCCGGCAGTCAGCAGCGGCGCCCTGGTGGTCGGCATTGTGCTCATCGTCCTGGGAGCCCTGTTTCTCCTGAAAAACTTCCCTTTTTTCCACTGGGATATCTGGTGGTTTTTTGACCGCTATTTCTGGAAGTACCTCATCCCCGGCCTGCTCATGGCTGTCGGCATCGTATTGATCATCAGGAGCGGCGCAAAAAAACCCTCAGCTTAGGGACGGGCGTACCGGGAAAGGGATAGCAAGCGGAAAAGGTCGGCCTGGATTTGTTTTTCCGGGGTGATGACATCGAGCTCGCCGTAGTACTCGGCCCGGTCGATCAACTCGCCGATGAGCACGCCCACGGTCACCGCCAGGCCGGTTGTGCCCGGCAGGAGAGGTCCTTTGGCGACGAGTAACACCAGCGGAGCGCCAAAACCGAACAGCACCCGGAGAACGCTGACCAAGGGCCGGGTCTTTTGCCCGGTTTTTAAAAAGTAATACTTACGGGAGAGATAGAGAAAGAGCTTGATCAGGCCAAAGAGACCCATCAACCAGGCATTCTTAACCAGGATACCGGTCAAGAAAAAGCCGGTAAAGAGCACCTGGGCAGAATGAAAGTTGCCCGGACCGGTCTTCATGGCCACCTGGTAGATGCGATCGACCGAATATAGGCTGATGAAGCCCAGCCCGGCAGCCAGCCAGCCCACTAGCGGTACTCCCGGTAAAAATAGGAGAAAAAGCGAGGCCAGACCCAGGAAAGTGGAAAAGAAAACGATCTCCCGGCTCAGCGGGGAACGGCATACATTGAAAATGGCCCGGAAAGCCCGGGTTTTCCGGCCCAGGTGATGGGCGGTGGCAGCCATACCCAGTGCCCCCGATCCCAGGAATATAAAGGGGTCGAGAGGCAGGAGAGAGAGGAGGGATGCGGTAAAAAAGGAGACCAGCAGGTAGGCGATGGTAGTAAACAAAAGTAAGGCCCATTCCCCTTTCAGGGTGATTTTTTTCTCCGGGGTTTGCCGGGAACGAAGAAATAGCGATCCGAGAAAATCCTCTCCCGGTGGGGCGGTCATTTCCGGCGGCCGGTTTCCCCGCGTGCGGGGAATCAAGCGCAGCCCCGGTTTTAAACCGGCCCCGGTAAATCCCGGCACCCGGTCCAGGTTCTCCACCCCGCCGGACTGCCGCTCCTCTATCTGCAAGGCACCCATGGGGCAGGCCGAGACACAGGCCGGTCTTAAACCTTCCCGTAATTTTAGGTAACAGAAATGGCATTTTTCGGTCGTCCCTTTGTCGGCATGGTAGCGGGGCGCATCGTAGGGGCAGGCCCAGGTGCAGTACTTGCAGCCCATACACTTTCCCGGATCCAAAATGACGGCCCCGGTTTGGGGATCGACACGATAAGCCCGGGTGGGACAGGCTTTTAAGCAGGCCGGTTCGGCGCAATGATGGCAGGCCAAAGAAAGATGAAAGAGGGCCAGATCGGGGTGGTGCCGGGCATTAAAAGTGTACACCTGGCGCCAATTTATTCCTTGCTCTGCCCGGTTTTCAATGGTGCAGGCGATGACACACGCCTGGCAACCGGTGCAGCGGTCGAGGTTCAAAACAAATCCCGGCGTCATTTATCCAGTTTGTTAATCATCGGTATCGATCATTATCTGACCGCGGTTCTTTTTATTTTGGGGGTGGGCATACAGGTACCGCTTAATCTTATGGGTAGCGGTTTTTACGAACGGTTCTTTTTGTTCGTAGATGCGGGCCAGTTTTGAAAAGGAAGATAATTGAGTATTCACGCTTTCCCTGGTATCTGCCAACACCTTTTCAATAAATTCCAGCCGCTGGCGTTCCGTTTTCCCGTGCGTTTGAGCATCTACCAGGTCGTAATCCAGGTATACCCAGGCTTCCAGTTGATCGCTGTTTTCGATCACCAGGGATTCCATGACCTGGGGACAGGCGTTCAATTTCTCTTCCACGGCTTCGGGGTAAATGTTTTCACCGTTGGCCAGTAAGATCATATTCTTTGACCGGCCTTTGATATAGAGGTTGTTGTATTTGTCGAAGTGGCCCAGGTCGCCGGTTTTAAACCAACCCTCTTTATCCAGCACTGCGGCCGTCAGCTCCGGGTTTTTGAAATAGCCCTTCATGACGTTGGGCCCGCGGGCAAAGATTTCGCCGATGCCGGTTTTGGGGTCCGGGTCAACGATTTTCAGCTCGCATCCGGGAGTCGGTTTGCCGGTGGAGGTGACCTTGATGGTTTTATCTCCCACCGGGCCGCCGGCCAATAACGGGGCGGTTTCGGTTAGTCCGTACCCCACGATATAAGGAAAGCCGGCGGCGTGGAAAAACTTCTCCGCTTCCGGGTTGAAAGAGGCCCCGCCAACAGACATAGTCCTTAATCGACCGCCGAAAAACTCGAGCAATTTATGATTGATTTTCTTATAGATTTTATTCTTCAGGCCCGGGATTTTGACGAGAAATCTTATGGCCAGATTTTTCCCCAGTACCGGGGCCACCTTTTTCTTGTATATTTTTTCCAAAATGAGTGGTACCGAGCAGATGGTTGTCGGTTTCTCGACCTGGCATACTTTTTCCAGGACACTGGGGGTGGGCGCTTTGTCCAGGTAAACGATGCGGGCGCCGCTAAACAACGGCAGCAAGAACCCCAGGGAAAATTCGTAGGTATGGGAGAGCGGTAAAACCGAGAGGAACGTGTCCCCGGGAAACACATCGACCAGCATTTTTACCGCCACCACGTTGGCGATCAAATTCCGGTGGGTCAACATCACGGCTTTGGAATGGCCGGAGGTGCCGGAAGTATAGATAATGGATACCGTATCGTTTTCCGAGGCTTTCCTGGAAACCAGGCCGATGGTTTCAGGGATTCTCTTAATAAAGTCGATGGCCTTATCGAAGATATCGGTGAGAGACTCTTTTTTAATCTCTTCTATTTTGTGGGTGGCCGTATCGATATCATCCAGCATAATAATGGACTTCAGTTTAGTGCTATCCAGGTCGCTCAATCTCTCCAGTTGTTTATGGGTGGTGAAAAGGATTTTCGCTTCCGAGTCCGACAGGATGTGACGGATATCCGCGTCCGGGAATTCCGGTAAGATAGGAACTGCGGCTGCACCGGCGCGGACAGCGGCAAAGTAAGCGATCCCCCAGAAGGGGGAGTTTTCACCCAGGATGGCGATGCGGTCGCCTTTCATGATACCCCGTTCCAGCAGCAGGTCGGAGATACCGATCACTTTATCGAAGAATTCATGGTAAGTGATGGGGTGCTCCAGGGCCTTGCCCACTGCCGGCCGGTCGCCGAATCTTTTTACAGAGTATTCCAGTACCTCGATCAATGTATCGGGGTACTGGGATTTATCCTGGTTTAAAAAATCTGCCAACGTTTTTGAATACTTTATGTCGTTTTCGTTTCCCATAGGAAAACTTATAACTTATTTTGTTTTTTTTTGCAATACCCTGAGACACCAGCGAAGAGACCCGCGACAATCTTCTCGAAACGACCGAGTTATTTTTTGAGACTGCCTCTGCCAGCGAGATAGAATTAGTCGTATCGGTTCTAAGCCATCAATAAACCGCACCTTTTCAAAAATCTTCAATCAGCCCTGGTGAATTGGTTTTTTACTTGCGGGGAAAATGTGGTATAATTACCCTTCAGGAGGACGAAATGCCACTTGGTCTAGAGGCCTGCTGCGTAGCCTGCGGCAGCAAGAATTTGTGCTTTGGAACCCTGGGAACCAGTGCCAGTAATGTTTTTATCCCCAGCGGCATATTTACCGTGCATGGATATAAAACCCGCTCTTATACGTGTTTGGATTGCGGTTATGTCAACCAATACTTGCCCAAAGACAGGCTCGATAAGTTGAAAGAGAAGCTGCGCGACCGGTTGAAAGAGTAGTTAAGCCCGGGATAGATATCGACCGGTCTTTGGAACCGCCACCAGTGATTATCCTTTACCATATTAAAAAATGACCGATGAAAAATTTTCCCCGCTGGGAACCCCGGGTTTTCCCCTGGCCATCGCCCTCCTGGCCCAACAGGTGCTCGGTGCCCTCACATTCCCGGTGGCCCGGTACGGGCTCCGGGAGATCGATCCCTATACGTTTGCTTTTTTCCGCTTTGTCATATCTTCGCTGGTACTGCTTTTCCTGGCCAGGATTCGCCGGTCGTCCCCGGCCATCGATAAGAAAGATTACCGGAAGATCTTCCTCTTGGGGGCCATTATCATCCCCTTTAACCAGACCACCTACCTGGTGGGCCAGAGCCTGACTGCCGCCGGTCATGGTGCCTTGCTTTTCGCTACCGTACCGATCTGGTTGTTCGTGGCCGCCCTGGTTTTTTTGAAAGAGAAATTTGTCCTGCGGCGGGGGATCGGGGTGGCGATCGGTCTTTTGGGCGTGCTCTTGATCATGGGCGGCGGTGCCATCGAATTTAGTAGCCGGTACTTGTGGGGAGACTTGATCATCCTGGTATCGGTGCTGGCCTGGGTCTCCTATACCATCCTGGGTAAACCGTTGGTCATAAAATATGGCGCCTTGCGGGTGACCGCTTATGCCCTCTCTTTCGGCACCCTCCTCTACCTGCCTTTCGGCCTGTACCGGGCGTTATCTTTCGATTATACCGGCGTATCGACCGGTGCCTGGCTTTCGGTGCTTTACGTGGCCCTGGGCGTGTCGGTGGTGGCTTATGTGCTCTGGTATTGGCTATTAAAGCATTTGGCCGCCAGCCGGTTGGCGGTCTTCAACAACATCCAGCCGGTGATTGCCAGCCTGGCGGCCTGGGTATTTTTGGGGGAACCCGTCGGCCTATCTTTTATTATCGGCGGTTTGGTCGTGCTGACCGGTGTGCTGGTGACCACGGCCTGGGGGGGCAGGCTTTTTTCTCGGAGGAATTATGGAATGCAAGATTAAATCGAATGTGCAGAAGTGTAATTGTACCTATGAGCCCTGTTCCCGGAAGGGTATCTGCTGCGAGTGTATCGCCTATCACCGGAGACACCGGGAGCTGCCGGCCTGCTATTTCTCGGCCGAAGCGGAAAGGAGCTATGATCGTTCTTTTGACAAATTCACCGGCGATGCCGGTCGATAAAAAACAGGCGCGCCGAGAGATACCGGGCCTTTTAAAACAGGAGAAAGAGTGAAAAAAACCAGGTTCCAGACCAGCGATTGGTTGATGATGATAGCAGTGATGATCTGGGGGCTCAACTATTCCCTGGTCAAAGTTGCCCTGGCGGAAATCCCGCCCCTGCCGTACAACGGCATCCGGTTGCTGCTGACCTCTGCGGTACTCATCCTGTGGCTGCGGTTGTCCGGGGAGAACCTGGAGGTCAAAAAAGAGCATCTCGGTAAGATCGTGCTGTTGTCCATATCGGGCCATACGATCTACCAATGCCTGTTTATATTCGGTATCCATCATACGACCGCCTCGAATACGGCCGTGCTGTTCGGCTCTGCCCCGATCCTGATATCGATCTTCAGCTCTTTTTTTAAACACGAAAAAATCAAGCCGGTCGGCTGGCTCGGGATTGTGCTGGCGTTTACCGGGGTCTACCTGGTGATTTCGGGTAAATCGGGCGGGTTTTCCCTGCACTCGGCCACCCTGAAAGGGGATATCCTGGTTCTCCTGGCCGTTCTCTTATGGGCGCATTATACGGTCTCTTCCCGGCCGCTGCTCAAGGTCTATTCACCGCTGAAGTTTACCGCCCTGACCATGGGCCTGGGCTCGCTGCTCTTCTTTCCTTTTTCCGTACCATCATTGATGGTCCTGCCTTATGCCCAGATATCCTTTAAAGCCTGGGCCTGCCTGGTCTATTCCGGTGTCGGTGCTTTGGCCGTCGGCTTGATTATCTGGTTTTATTCGGTGCAACGGGTGGGCAATAGCCAGACCGCCATTTATTCCAATTTATCGCCGCTGATGGCCGTGGTTTTTGCCCACCTGGTTCTCTCGGAAAGTATCCCGGCCTCGCTGCTCGGCGGTGTGGCCATCATTCTTTTGGGTATATTCCTGACCCGCCGTGGCCGGGAGATCATCGACGGCTAGCGATCCAACATAATCGGGTCGGGCCGGATGGCCAGGGAAGTCACCTGGGTTTTCCCATCCACTGTCAGCGTAATCTTGTATTCCCCAGGTTCTGCCCGCGGCCCCCGGAAGGCCCGATGATCGCCGGGTTTCCGCCCGGTGCCGCTGATGGCAGCAATGATCTCTTGTCTTAGCTCGACCAGGCGCATCGCATCGGTACCGGCCTCCTGGAGCTGTTTTTTTAAGGATTCTATCTTTGACCGCTTATCGGGTTTTATCCTGGCAGACATGGTCTTGATGTACTGGACGACCTGGGCAGTCAACTCCCGGCATTGCGCCGCTGTCGGGTCGAAAAACATATCCCAGGAAAAGCGGTTAATCCCCGGCTCACCTTTGCAGGTGGCCTTAAACTCCAGGCCGCCGGTAAGGTCGGATATGTGAATCTGCACCGGTTTTTTGGCGGTTTTCCCCAGGTAATAATGGATCAGCGCCTCATCCGGGGGATTTACGCCCCGGAAATAGAAGTGCCCCCGGCTGCCGCCGCGGTTCATTTTCTTCCATTGGCAGACCGGCCTGGGGAAAAAGAGGTGGGCATCTTTTTCCAGGATCGTTCGGTTGATTTGCTGCAACGGGGAGATGTCATCGAGAATCCAGATACCGCGGCCATGCGTACCGGCAATCAGGTCGCCAGCACGCGGATGGATGTAAAGGTCGTGCACGGCCACGGTGGGCAGGTCCAGGGAAAGACCGGCCCAGGACAGCCCGCCGTCCAGGGAGTAATAGACGCCGAATTCGGTGCCGGCAAAGAGGAGATTGGGATTTTTACCGTCTTCCCGGATCACATAGACCGGCTGATTTGCCGGTATTCCCCGGCCGATATCGATAAAGTGCTGACCCGCATCGATGGTCTTAAACACCCAGGGCCGGAAGTCGTCGCTGCGGTGGCCGTCAAAGGTCAAATAAGCGGTCTGGGCATCGAAGTGGGAGGCTTCCAGCCGGCTCACCCACAGGCCATCCGGCACACCGGGCACCTGGGCGCGGACATTTTTCCAGTTGGCGCCCCCGTCCGGGCTGAGCTGGACGTTGCCGTCATCGGTGCCGACCCAGAGGAGCCCCGGCAGCAACGGGGATTCGGAGATGGCGACAATGGTGCCGTAATTTTCCGCACCGCTGACATCGCGGGTCAGACCGCCCGTCTCCCGGCCGGCCTTGACCGGGTCATCGACCGAGAGATCGGGGCTGATGACCTGCCAGTGGTCCCCCTTATCCAGGCTCTTAAACAGGTGATTGCCGCCGAAATAGACCACCGAACTGTTATGCGGGGAGAGCAGGATGGGACTCGACCAATTGAAACGGAAAGGCGTCTGCCCCCAGCCTTTCTTTTGTTGCTCTTTCAGTACGGCGTTGGTGGCGTATTGGGAGTAATTGAGCACGTTTTCTTGGCCGGGTTTTATGTAATCGGTCTCCCGGGTCTTCAGGTTCATCCGGCAGATTTCCCCCTCCTGGCTTTCGAAGTAGAGGGTGCCGGGGTCTTGTGAATCAACCTGCACGTGAAAACCGTCCCCACCGGGCACCTTAAACCAGTGATCGGTCAGGATGTGGTCGTCCCGGGTCCGCGACGGGCCGGCCCAGGTGGCATGGTCCTGCAATCCGCCGTATACATGGTAAGGCTCTTTCATATCGGCGGTAATGGCGTAAAATTGGCTGATGCAGAAATTATCGAAAAAGATGAAATGGATGTGGTCGTGCGTCAGGGCTATCCCGCCATCATCCCCGATATAGAACCGTTTGGGATTTAAGGGGTCAAACCACAGGGCATGGGAATCGCCGTGCAGTCCCCTGGGGAAATAGCCGCGGCTGTAAGCGTTGGAGAAGAGTTTTTTAAAAGTCCGGCCCTTGTCCGGGGAAACCATGAAATCGACATCGAGCACATAGACCTCCTGGTCGTTGGCCGGGTGGAGATAGATGTGGCTGTAATAAAAAGGCCGGATGTTGCGCCGGTTCATGAGCGTCCAGGTCTGCCCACTGTCTTCGGAGCGGTAGATCCCTGAGCCCGGTTTAGAGCGGTCGATGTAGGCCGGGTTGACCAGGCCGTCGGACAGGCGCTCCGGCGGTTGGAAGCCGTGCTCGACTATGGCCATCAGCACATGGGGCCGGCCGGCAGAGATGGCCAACCCGATCTTACCCGTATCGCCGGCCGGCAGGCCGCCGGTCAGTTTACTGAAGGAAAGGCCGTTATCCGTGCTCTTAAAGATGCCGCCGTTCGGGCCGCCGCTAGTGAAACGGTACGCTTGGCGCAGACGCTGCCAGAAAGCCACGTAGAGGATGGCCGGGTCCTGGGGATCCATGACCAGGTCGATGGCCCCGGTTTTCCCATCATCGGGCAGGCCGTTAAGCAGTTTCTGCCAGGTTTTTCCGCCATCTATGGTCTTGAACAGGCCACGGTCGCCGGAATACCCCCAGAGGTGGCCGGCCGCCGCCGCATAGACGATATCGGGATTTTGCGGGTGGATAACGATGCGGGCAATGCACTGGGTATCTGCAAGACCCAGATTGGTGAAAGTCTTACCGCCGTCTATGGATTTGTAAATACCGTCCCCCCAGGAGACGCTGTTGCGGCAGTTTTTCTCGCCGGTGCCGACCCAGATGATATCCGGGTTAGACTGACAGAGGGCGATGTCGCCGATCGAAGCGGAGCCGTAATGGTCGAAGATGGGGGTCCAGGTGGTACCGGCATTGGTCGATTTGAACACGCCGCCGGAAGCGGAGGCCACCAGCACCTGGGTAAAATCGGAGCCCAGGGCCTCGATATCGGAAACCCGGCCATTGCTGTTGGCCGGGCCGATATTTCGCCATTTAAAATTTTTCACCAGGCTATCCGGCGATGCGGGGAAAACCATCCAGGTGGCAACCAGCCACCAGGATACGATAAAAAAGCCGATCGATACCGATAAACTGCGGTTTCTCATGATTCAGTCCTTAAAATTAGGTATTTTAAAATCCCTTTAGCTTATCAAAAAAACCCTCTTTAATCAACCAGGGATTTTGACTTTTAGGGGAAAATGTGCGACAATTCACCCTAAAACTGGCCGTTGTGCCCAAAGAGAGCCTTATGAAGACTAAATTACTGTTACTCACCCTGGTGCCGGTGTTTTTGGCCGGTTTTTTCTTTTTGTCGGCAGAAGACGATCCCATCTTCCCTATCCCGGAGAACCTGCAAGATAACGTGGTTTTCTGGAAAATGATCTACAGCCAGGTCAGCGTCAAGGAAGGTTTGATCCACGATAGCCAGTACCCGCTGGTCATTTACCGCACCATCCAGGTCGGGGGGGCATCGGGCCGCCAACGCCGGCGCTTGATCAAGCAGCACCTGGATGAAGTTTCCCGGGTGTTGAAAAAAATGGCTGGCCGGCCAAAGACCGCCTGGTCTGAAGAAGAGATCGCCATCGCCTCCCTATTCGAGAAAAACGCCCAGCCGGGCGCCCTGGCCGGTGCCGTTTCCCGTGTCCGCTTCCAGCAAGGCCAGAAAGAGCGGTTCAAGGATGGGGTGGAACGCTCCGGCGCCTACCTCGATTATATTTACTCGGTCTTCGACCGCTACCAGGTGCCCCGGGCCATCGCCTTCTTACCCCATGTGGAATCGTCGTTCAATATCGCCGCCTATTCCCATGTCGGCGCTGCCGGCTTATGGCAATTCATGAAGCGCACCGGTAAGCTCTTCATGCGTGTAGACAGTAAGATCGACGAGCGCTGGGACCCGTTTGCCTCGACCGTGGCCGCCGCCAAACTGTTGAAGAAAAATTACGATAACTTGCAGGCCTGGCCGCTGGCCATCACCGCTTATAACCACGGCCCGGAAAGTATTGCCCGGGCCGTCAAGCTCACCGGTTCCCGGGATCTCGGCGTTATCATCGACCAGTACCAGAACCGCCGGTTTAAATTTGCCTCCAAGAATTTTTACAGTTGCTTTCTGGCGGCCAGCGCCATAGCTACCGATGCCGGGCTGTATTTCACCGATCTACAATACCATAAGCCCTGGCAATACAATGAAATCCAGCTCGAGGGTGCCATCACCCCCCTGGCCCTGGGCCAACGGCTCGGGTTATCTACCCGGCAAATTGCTTCGCTCAACCCGGCACTGCGGCCCGTCCTGTCCCACCGCGGCCTGGCTATCCCCCAGGGCTACCTGCTGCGCCTACCGGCAGAAATACCCGGCGAATTGGCCCGGGAAAAATTGAAAAAGAATGGGTATAAAGCCAGTGTGCCGGAAGACCTGGAACCGGTGGCTCCAGTACCGGCGACCAAGCCGAAGACCGGCCCTATCCCGGCGCCGGTCAAGGAAAAACCCGACCTGAAGGATAACCGGTTCGGCCGGGATTTCGACCCCTCGCTCTACAACCTGGGGACGCGGCTCGTACCTGCAGAAAATGCTTTTTCCATTACCGTGTCCGTGGATGAGACCCTGGGCCATTATGCCGATTGGCTGGGCATTTCTTCCCAGGATATCCGGGAGATCAACGACCTAAACAGGCGCTCCATTCGCATCAACCAGCGCCTCCTTTTGCCCCTGGCCGATGCCCGGTGGCTGGAAACCTTCCAGGAGAAGCGGCGGGCCTTTCATCTATCTTTAGAAGAGGCTTTTTACCGCCAGTACCTGGTGATCGATGTCAGGCAAATAAAGATCCGCTACGGGGAAAATCCCTGGAGCTTGTGCAACGATGAGGGAAATGTCCCCCTCTGGCTATTTACCAAGTTTAACCGCCACCTCGATATGGGCAATATCAAGGTGCATACCCTGGTCTGGCTGCCGGTGGTCAGGGAGAGGACCGACCAGGGCCAGCCCCCAGATCTGCCCTAGACCCGGTGAATATGCCGGTTCTGCCCGGGCACTAATTAATATATCCAATGTTTCATCATGATTCAGACCAGGTGATCCTGGTGAACCAGGCTATTGCCATTTTGTGATATTTCTATTAAAATAGGGGCGAATAAACCAGGAGGATGCCCATGAATGAAACGAAAGAAAATATGACTGGCGGTGCCGGTAAAATCTTGGTCGTCTATGCCACCACCCACGGTTGCGCCGAAAGCGCCGCCCAAACACTCTCATCTCAACTCGAAGGGCAGGTGACACTGGTCAACCTGAAGAAAAACTCCAATCCCGACCTGGGTCCATTCAGCACCATCATCGTCGGCGGTTCCATCCATGCCGGCCAGGTGCAGGGCCGGGTCAAACGTTTCTGTCAAACCAACCTGCAGGCCCTCAGCCGGAAAAGATTGGGCCTATACCTCTGCTGTATGGAGGAAGGGGAAAAGGCCGAGCAACAATTCGCTGGGGCTTTCCCGGCTGAGCTACGAGAACATGCCGTAGCCAGGGGTTTATTCGGCGGGGAATTCGATTTTGCGAAGATGAATTTCCTGCAACGGGCGATTGTCCGCAAAGTGGCCGGTATCGACCGCAGCGTATCGAAAGTCAAGGCGGAGAATATCCATCGATTCGCCGCTGCCCTCAATTCCCGGGCTTAAGTTATTGGCGCAGGCAGATATTCTTGCACTGGGGGCTTGTGCACCGGGGCCAATTGTGGTAAAAGAAAGACTGCGATAATCGTTTAATGGAGTCTGCCGATGAAAACAGTAGTCCTGGCTGAAAAACCGAGTGTAGGGCAAGAACTTGCCCGGGTGCTGCGCTGTACCGAGAAGCGCAAAGGCTACTTTGAAGGAGACCGCTATGTCGTCACCTGGGCGCTGGGACACCTGGTCACCCTGGCCGAACCGGAAGATTATGAGGCCCGTCTAAAGGAGTGGCGACTGGAAGACCTGCCCATGCTGCCTGAAAAGATGAAGCTGCAGATAATCAAGAAAACATCCCACCAGTTTCACACCGTCAGCAGTATCTTGAAGCGCGGCGATATCGGCGACTTGATCATTGCCACCGATGCCGGCCGGGAAGGCGAATTGGTGGCCCGCTGGATCATGAAGCTCTCTTCCTGGAAGAAACCGTTCCGGCGGTTGTGGGTCTCTTCCCAGACCGACCAGGCCATCACCCAGGGATTTGCCGACCTCAAACCGGGACATGCCTACGATAACTTGTTCCAGGCCGCGGTCTGTCGCTCTGAAGCCGATTGGCTGATCGGTTTGAATGTGACCCGGGCCTTGACCTGCAAGTTCAATACCCAGCTCTCGGCCGGCCGCGTGCAGACACCGACCCTGGCCATGATCGTAGATCGCGAGGAAGAGATCAAGCATTTTAAACCCCAGGATTTCTGGACAGTGAGTGCCGATTTTGGGGATTACACCGGCTATTGGCGGGGAAAAGACGGGAATATCCGTTTTTTCGACCAGGCCAAAGCCCAGGAGATCGCCGATAAGGTCAAAGGCGGAACAGGTCAGATCATCGAGGTCAAGGTCGAAGATAAGAGCGAGTATCCCCCGTTGGCCTACGATTTGACCGAGCTCCAGCGGGATGCCAACCGGCGTTACGCTTTTTCGGCCCAGAAGACCCTATCGGTCTTGCAGGGACTCTACGAGCGGCACAAGCTGGTCACCTACCCGCGTACCGATTCGCGCTATATTACCGGCGACATGGTGGCTACCCTGCCGCAGCGATTGACCGCTATGGCCCAGGTCCCTTATAAGGCCCTGGCCCAGCCGCTCCTGCAGAAGAAACTGACGCCCGGCAAGCACCTGGTCGATGACTCCCGGGTCTATGACCACCATGCCATTATCCCCACCGAGCAGCCGCTCGATTTGTCCAGGCTGGACGCCGAGGAAAAGAAAATCTATGACCTGATCGCCCGGCGTTTCATCGCCGTCCTTTATCCGCCCTACCGTTATGACCGCATCACCTTGGTCACCGCTGTCAATGGGGAACGGTTCTATGCCCGCGGCCGGGTGGTCAAGGAGATGGGCTGGCGGGCCGTGACCGAGAAACCGGAGGGCGGCAAAAAGGGGGACGAGGACCTGGTGCCGGAGCAGAACTTGCTGCACCAGGAGCAGGGTACATCCAAAGAAGTCAAGACGTGTAAGCTCAATAAGGGCAAGACCCAGCCGCCGCCGCATTATACGGAGGCCACCCTGTTGACGGCCATGGAGAGCCCGGGGCAATTCATCGAGGATGAAGACCTGCGGGAGTCGATTAAACAGGGCGGACTGGGTACACCGGCCACGCGCGCGGAAATCATCGAGAAATTGCTTTACAACTACTACATCGAGCGCCACGGCAAAGACCTGGTACCCACTTCGCGGGGCATCCAGTTGGTGGGCCTGGCGCCCACGGAACTACGCTCGCCGGAACTGACCGCCCGTTGGGAATTGCGCCTTTCCAACATTGCCCGCGGCCAGGAAAGGGAGGCGGCTTTCATGACCGATATCCGGCGCAATGCCGTGGAACTGGTGCAGGGGATTAAAGAGGATACCTCCCAATTCAAGCTGGATAACCTGACCAAGACCAAATGCCCGGCCTGCGGGAAATACATGCAGCTCTACCGGGGAAAACGGGGCAATGTCCTGGTTTGCCAGGACCGCACCTGCGGTTACCGGCAAGAAGAGGAAAAGGGGGGCTCGGCCGAGTATTGGGCTTCTTCTAAGGGGGGACGGCGGTCGGACCGGGGGATGATCGATCGCTTCAGCGACAATAAGAAGAAGGACGGTGGCTCCAGCATCGGCGACCTCTTCCAGGCCGCCCTGACCAAAAAAGAGGGCAAACCCTGAGCGGATGCCGGCGAGCGATTGCCGCAGTTTTGGACAGGCAGACGATCTGGGTAAGGCCGGAAGGGGGGAAAGGGGGAGTTCCCCGCCAGGGGAAACTCCCCGAAATATGGGTATGTGTTTTACTTAGACGATACCATAAGCCAGCATGGATTTGGCTATTTTCAAGAAACCGGCGATGTTGGCCCCCAGCACATAGTTACCGGATTGGCCGTAAGCGACCGAGGTTTCATAAGCGGCTTTGTGGATGCTCTTCATGATGCCGTGTAGTCTCTGGTCGACTTCTTCCCGGCTCCAACTCAACCGCAGGCTGTTCTGGCTCATCTCCAGGCCGGAAGTGGCCACGCCGCCGGCGTTGGCCGCCTTGCCGGGGCCATAGAGGATTTTGTTCTGCAAGAAGATATTGACACCGTCCGGGGTGGTCGGCATGTTGGCGCCCTCTGAGACTAACGTGACCCCGTTTTTCACCATGTTCTGCGCATCTTTGGCGTTGATTTCGTTCTGGGTGGCGCAGGGGAAAGCGCAGTCGGCTTTGTGGCTCCAGAGCGGGTTATAATCGAGCTTCGCATCGACTGCCGTGTAGACTGCTTTGGGGTATTTGGCCACGTATTCCTGAATGCGGCCGCGGCGTATATTCTTCAGATCCATGACAAAAGCGAGTTTCTCGCGGGTAATACCCTCTTCATCATAGATGTAGCCGGAGGAATCGGACACGGTCAGCGGTTTGGCACCGAGATCGAGCAGCTTCTCGCAGGCGTACTGGGCCACATTACCGGAACCGGATACCAGGCAGGCCTTGCCTTTGAGGTCCTGGTTTTTAACGGACAGCATCTCGCCGGCGAAATAGACGGCCCCGTAACCGGTGGCTTCCGGCCTGATCAAGCTGCCGCCGTATTCCAAACCCTTACCGGTCAAGACGCCGGTATGCTCGTTGACGATCTTCTTGTAATAACCGTAGAGGTAGCCGATTTCCCTGCCGCCGACGCCGATGTCGCCAGCCGGTACATCGGTATCCGGTCCAATATGGCGGAACAGCTCTCTCATAAAAGCCTGACAGAACCGCATCACTTCCCCATCGGACTTGCCTTTGGGATCGAAATCGGAACCGCCTTTGCCGCCGCCCATGGGCAGGGTGGTCAGGGAGTTCTTAAAAATCTGTTCAAAGCCCAGGAACTTGATAATGCCCAGGTTAACCGAGGGGTGGAAACGCAAGCCACCTTTATAGGGGCCGATGGCATTGTTGAACTGGACGCGAAAACCTTTCTGCACCTGCACGTTCCCTTTGTCGTCTACCCAGGGAACCCGGAAGAGCATGGCCCGGTCGGGCTCGACGATTCTCTCATAAATCCCGGCTTTCACGAATTCAGGGTGCTTCTCCACTGTCGGTTCCAGGCTTTCCATTACTTCTACCACTGCCTGGTGAAACTCAGGTTCAGCGGGGTTCTTAATTTTTACTTTTTCGATTAAATCCTTTACTAACGACATCTATTTTTCTCCTTTTAAAATTAAGATTTTACACACATCATTGTGTGCGAAAAATGATTTAGTCTAATTTTTATCAAAGAATGGTCAAAATGTCAACATGTTTCTTGACAAAATAATAAAAATCTCTTATTTATTTAATCTTATGAAGTTTTTCCCGGAATGGGCAAATGAAAAATCGATCAGCGAGGATTAGTATGGATATTGAAGCCAGGATTGAAGATAGGATCAGGGGGTTTTCCCTGCTGAAGGGCAACACCGCCATCCTTAAGGCTGCCGGCCTGATCACTGCCGGCCTTAAAGCTGGGCGCAAGATACTCGTATTCGGCAACGGCGGGTCCGCTACCCAAGCTTCCCATTTTGCCGCCGAATTGGTTAACAAATTCTACTTCCCCCGGCCCGGTCTGCCGGCCCTGGCCTTGGGCGCCGATATGGCCAATTTAACGGCTATTGCCAATGATAGCGATTTTCGCTACATCTTCTCCCGGCAGATCCAGGCATTCGGTACTGGGGGGGATATCGCCCTGGGTATCACCACCAGCGGCAAATCGGCCAATGTGCTCGAAGGTTTAAAGGTGGCCAGGGAAATGGGGCTGATAACCATCGCCCTGTGCGGCCCGGATACCGGGGCATTAGATGAACTCTGCCTGGAGACGATCATCCGCGTAGATAGCCACGACACCCCGCTCATCCAGGAAATGCACCTGTTCATCCTGCATATCCTGGCTGAAACCCTGGAGAGCCGGTTGTTCCCCTCCCCGGGCCCGGGCAGGAGGTAAGATGGTGCTCGATTACAAAGATGTCTCTTTCTCTTTTAAGAGGAAAAAGAGACAGCGGCTGTTTAAAAAGGTTAAATACCTGGCCCTTCTTCTCCTGCTCATCCTGGGGTATTTGGTGGCCAGTCGGTTTGTTGAGGCCCGCCAGCTCAAGAAAATCCAGGTCTGGCTATTGGCCGGGAAACCGGCAGAGGCCCTGGCCCTGCTCGATCGGCTCGGAAATTCTATTTTTCACCCGGACAGCAAGACCGAGCTCCTGGCCCTCGATCACCTCTTAAAGGGGGAGCTGGCGGAAGGCGAGAGGCTCCTGGCCGGTCTTTCCCGGGATTCCACCCAGGTCGATTCCCGGGATTTTCTCGATTATTTCCTGGACAATGCCAGGTACCGGGAGTTAAAAATCTATACCGATTACCTCCGGGCAAAGGGCGAAGATGTGCGGTATTATTCTATCATTTACCGGATTGCCCTGTTTGAGCCGGGATGGACATCGGCCTTGCTCGACGACCCGGATGTCCCCCAACAGGCGCAGCACCAAAAGGCATTAAGAATCATTGCCCGCGCCGGCGAAGAATTAAAAACCGGCAAAAAAAACTATATCTTCGATGTCAACGGAAAACCCCTGGCCGCCTACGATCTCAAGAAGCAGGGCACCATTCCCCTGGTGCCGGGGATTAACTTCGATCTCTTAAACGCCCATTTCACCGGCGGCCTAAAATACTATCAACTTACCCTTGACCGGGATATCCAGGAAAAGGTTCATGCCCTGTTCACCGGTTATTCGGGTTCCTTTATCTTGATCGATTTAAAAGATGGCGGCCTTTTATCCGCCTATTCGAAGTCGAGGTTTCTCCCCGGCGTGAATGCCGCTTTCTCCGAGTCTTACGCCCCGGCTTCCACCATCAAAATTCTCACTTTGCTCGCTTTCTTGAGTGCCGGCAAAGAGTTTTCCTGGCCGTTTAACTGCCCCGGTAAAATCGATATAGAGAGGAAAACCTTTTATGACTGGCGCGCGCACGGTGCCATCGATACTTACTCCCAGGCATTGGCCCTGTCCTGTAACCTGGTGTTTGCCCGCCTGGGGCAGGAAGTCGGCCCAACGGGGTTGGTATCCTTCCTGGAGCAGTTCTTCTTCAATGCCCCGCCCTTTAAAGACCTGTTCTTCGAGTTTAAGACCGGCACCGTTTCCAGGCAGGTACGCGGTAACTATCAACTGGCCCGGTTGGCCGTGGGCTTATCCGGTATCACGGTGACCACCCTTCACTCTGCCCTTATCTCTGCCCTGGTGGCCCAGGATGGTTCCAGTTGTACTCCTTACCTGGTCAAAAACATGAAGAATATCCTGGAGGTCAGTTTCTACAACCATGAATCCAAACTGCTGACGGCATTGAAAGATAACCCGGCTTTCCCCCTGGTCAGGGAGGGGATGCAGGCAGTGATCGAATACCCGGATGGCACGGGCCGGCGGGCCAGGGTCGATTTCGTCCAATTAGCGGTCAAAACGGGCACTGCCGGGGAGATGAAGGCCGGTTATGACGCAATTTTTACCGGTTTTTTCCCGGCTAACCGGCCCAGGTACGCTTTCGCTTTTATCCTCCAGCAGGCGGGCCGGGCCGAAAACGAGGGCGCTGCCTTCCTGGGGGCCTTTCTCACCTCGTTCTACGCCGGCAGCGGGAACAAAAATTGATCGACCGGGTGGTTATTTAGAAACCCGGTTTAATTGGCGGTGGGGGCGGGTAGTGGATTGTCCAGAACGCGGCGCACCACTTTAGAGAGCTCGCTCTTGACGATCGGCTTGATGATAAAATCGTTGATCCCCAGGGCTTTCGATCGTTCCCGCGCCAGGGGGTCGCCGTAACCGGAGCAGAGGATAATGGGAATTCCAGGATCGATACGTTTGACCTGCCGGGCAAGCTGGATACCGGTCATCTGGGGCATGGTCAGGTCGGTGATGATCAACCGGAAAGAGGCAGCATCTTGTTTGAACAACTTCAGCGCCTCCCGGGGACTGGTCGTGGCATAAACTGCATAGCCCAGGCGCTCCAGCATCTGGCTACCCACCTGGGTGAGCTCCTTTTCATCGTCCACCAGCAGGATTCGCTCCGTACCGCCGGGGAGATCTTCTACCTGGTGCGATGTTTCTTCGAAATCGCCATCGAGTTGCAGTTGGGGGAAGAAGATGTTGAAGGTGGTGCCTTTTTCCGGCTCACTGTAAACGGTGATATCCCCTCGGTGCCCCTTGACAATACCGTGGATGACGGCCAGGCCCATGCCGGTGCCCTCGCCGATTTTTTTGGTGGTAAAATAAGGTTCGAAGATGTGTTTCAACACCTCCCGCGGGATACCGCGGCCGGTGTCATGCACACTGAGTCTCAGGTAGGGGCCGGGTTTTAGCTCGGTGTAGCTTTTAATGGCTTCGGCGTCCAGGTAGACCTCATCCAGGCTGATTTCCAATATGCCCGTTTTCCCCTTCATGGCAAAAGCGGCATTGGCGCCCAGGTTCATGATCACCTGGTTGATCTGGGTGATATCGGCCTGGATAATATCCGCTGTCGCCCGCAGGTTCTGTCGGATATCGATAGTGGAGGGGAGGGAGGAGCGTAGGAGTTTTAACGCCTCTTCTATGGTTAGGCTGAGCCGGAGAGGCTTCCGCTGCTGGTCGCCACGGCGGCTGAAGGTGAGAATCTGTTTGACCAGGCCGGCGGCCCTTTGGGCGGCCACCTCGATATGCTCGACATTCCGGCGTATGGCGCCCTGTTTGGGCAGATCATCGAGCAACAGCTCGGTATAACCCAGGATCACCCCGAGGATATTGTTGAAATCGTGGGCAATACCGCCGGCCAATGTCCCGATGGCCTCCATCTTTTGTGACTGGAGCAATTGCTGTTCCAGTCGTTTCTTCTCGGTTATATCGCGGATGATGCCGCGGTAAGCGGTTATTTTCCCCTGCTTGTCCCGCACCACGGTAGCGGTGATCTGGACAACGATCTTGTCGCCCTGTTTTTTTCGCAGGGCAACTTCATAGTTCTTTATATATCCCTGGCGATCGAGGGCCTGGGTCAAGTTGGCCCTGTCTTCCGGGTAATAATAGTTCCAGATCACATAGGTGTCCAGGGCTTCTTCCCGGGATTGAAAACCGAAGAGTTCGATGCCGGCCGGGTTTATTTCCAGGAATAAACCCTCGGGTGTAGAGATATAAATCACATCCATGGATTCTTCGAAAAGGTTGCGGTATTGGCTCTCTACTTCCCTCAATTGGTCGGTGCGCTCTGCCACCTGTTTCTCCAGGAGTATGGCATAGCGTTGTTGGTTAAAAAAACGGAATAACGCAAAACTGATCAACCCGGTCAGTAAGAAAGCGATGAGAAGAAACCACCATTGCCGGTAAAAAGGGCCGCGGATAGAAAAATTAGCGGTAGTAATGGTATCGCTCCATACACCCAGGGCATTTTTGGCCTTCAGGTGAAAGTGGTAATGTCCACCCGGGAGATTGGAATAGCGAACCATCTGGTTATAGGGGTAATTTTCACCGATCCACCCTTTATCGAATCCCTCCAGTTTATATTGGAAGCGGATGGCCTTTTCATCGAGAAAGGAGATGCCCCGGAAATGAAAGACCAGGGAATGGGTATCGTGTCCAAATACCATATTCTCAGTGAGCGGTACTTCCCGGTCGTTTACTTCTATGTGCAGTAAATTGAGCCGGGGTGGGGGAATCGATTCGTCCGCATTATCAAACCCTTCTTCGTAAATGGATAGGCCGCGGTTGGTGCCGATTAACAGCCTGCCCCGGCTGTCGATGATGCCGGTGCCCCGGTTGGTCTCCTGGCCGGCCAGGCCATCGATAGTGGAATAATGGATGGGTTTTTTGCCATCCCAGCGCACCACCCCATTGTCGGTGCCGAACCACAACCGGCCATGATTGTCCTCCTGGATGAAATATACCGGCCGGTCAATGGAAAAACCTTTTTCGACGAACTTGGCCAATTTATCCCGGTCGAGTGTAAACAACCCGCCCCCGGTGCCGACCCATAACCTGCCTTTACGGTCTTCTTTGAGGGCATAGACACTATTGGCCATGCCGCCGCCAGGGTAATTAATCTCCTGCCACGACTTGCCCCGGGATAATAAAATACCCCGCCCCATGGTGCCGATAACCAGCGTATCATCCTTCCGGGCATAAATTTTCCTGATCCCTGTCTGGGTCAGGACGGGGATAAACCGGTCGCCTTTTTTTAAGAAAAGTCCGAGATTAGACCCCACCCAGAAGTTTCCCCGCCAGTCGATATGCAGGCATACGATCTGGTTTCCCTGGCTAATCAATTCTTCGCAGTGCCAGCGAATGTTCTTGTTGCGATCGATTTCGGCCAGCCCGGCATTCGAGGCGGCAATCCAGATACGCTGCTGGGGGTCCTGGATTATCTCGAGCGAACGATACAGGCTTGAAACCCGGCCGGGCAATATCCCAAAGGGGAACGGTGTAAAATGGCCATCCTCCCAGAAAGTCAGGCCCTGGTTATGCCCCAGGATATACTTCCCCGGCTCATATTCCGCCACTGCGGTGACCTCATCTTCAGACAATCCCTGCCCCAACTGGTAGGTCTCGAAGCGGCGACTGGCGATTTTGCTGACACCCCTCTCGCCGGCGATCCAGATATTCTTCTCAAAGTCGATATACAACGCATGGCACCCTTCCCCGATTAGTCCGTTCCTGATACCCAGGGGAGATAGCGTCTGGGTCGGAAAATCGAAATAAAAGATCTCATAGCGGTTACCGATGTACAAACCGCGGCGGTAATCGGGCATCATTTTTACCGGTGTTATCCCCCGCCGTGTGAACCGGGGGTGGACCGGGACATATTCCATCTTCGGGTTATCCATTGAAAAATGGCCCAACCAACCCTCTCCATATAGCCAGATGCGGGGCTTGTCGATAGGGGAAGAGGGGTACAGTCCGGCATGTTCGATGACCATGCTTTTGATCCCCCCAGCCGGCAGGTGTAATTTTTCGTCCAGGCTATTATCGATGGTGCCGTCTGCGTTCAATATAGATAAACCTTCGCCTGTGGCTATTAGGCATTTTTGCTGCCAACTGGCGACATCGTTGACCGTATCGCTGAGTAGGCCATCGGCGGTGGATACCCGGGTCCATTTATCTTCTTGCCAGTAGATTAATCCATCGCCGGACATGCCGATCACGGCGCGGGATTGCCAATTGCTCCGGGGCGCAGCGGTCGAGGACAAATGCCGCCACTGGCCATCCTGGAAGCAGATTAGCCTGCTGTCTGGAGTAGTGGCCACCACCTGGGGCGGCATTTCGATGTCTATCACCTGGAAACCGGAGATTTCGCTGAATCTGACCAGATTTCGCGGCGAAACCATGGATATCCAGCGATTATCCCGGAAGATGCTTATATTGAAACCGGTATCGATCCGGTTACCGAGGGCCCAGATAGCCCCCTGCCGGTCCACTGCCATTTTGTTATAGGATGTTGCCGACAACCCGTGGGCGGTGGTATAATTTTCAAAGTTAACGCCATCATAGCACGAAACGCCGACACGGGTGGCAAACCACATCCGGCCCCAACTATCCTGGCTGAGACCGGAGACATTGGAACTGGGAAGCCCTTGCTCTTCGGAATACCGGTGTACCAGGTATGTCTGGCCCAATATCGGGGACGCAAATCCCAGGCATAATGCAAGTGTTATACCCCAGGCAAACAGGCGGCGCAGCCGGCCTTTATTATTTACCGATGTTCCCATCGTCCCCATTTTAGCACAAATCTATTTTGCAGTCATTAAATTTTTTTTATTTAACAGTTGCAATCATGGTCATTTTTTTGTAATATTCTGTCTTACTCAAAAATGGAGCGATTTTTCATGTTCACGCGGGTTGGCTTGTCGCTCTGTAAATCAAAATCCAATAGCAGGAGTATTCGATGACAGCAGCAACCAATGATTACGATGTGGCGGTGGTAGGCGGCGGTCCAGCCGGGAGTGCCAGTGCTTATTTTGCCGCTGGCCTGGGATTGAAAACGATCCTGTTCGAAAAGCAAGTTTTCCCCCGGGATAAACCTTGCGGTGGGGCTATTTCGGCACGCAATATCCCACTCCTGGGTGAGAATGCCCTGAAGATTATCAATGGGGATATCGAAGAGGCACGCATTTTTGGCCCTTCATTTCAATTCTTTTCTTACCACCAGATTCACGGGTATTACGTTATCCGTCGTGAGTTCGATGCGGCCATGGCCCAGGATGCCCGGGCAGCCGGGGCAATGGTAATGGAAAACTGCCTGGTTAAAGCCATTAATCCGCTATCTTCCCGGGACATCGAGATTAAAACCGAAAAAGGTTCGTTCCGGGCTACTTACGTGATCCTGGCTACCGGCTTTCAAAACAATCACCTGATTAAACAACTGGCCATCCGCCAGAAATATGAAGAGGATTACCTGGCCATCACCGTGGTTTCGGAAACCGCAGTTAAAAACCATGTTTTAGAGAAGAGCGGTATCCATGGAAAAAGCCTATCCGTTTTCTTCGGCGTCGTGCCCAACGGTTACGGCTGGCTCTTTATCAAGGACGGGTACCTGAATATCGGCATCGGGGCCACCGCCGTGCTTCTCAAGGATATCGGGGCTATCAACGTTTATCACCGGTTTGTCAGGGTGCTGAAAGAAAAAAAATTGATCCCCCCCTACCTGGCACTGGCCAAAGAACGGCCTTACCCGCTCCCATACAAACAAACTGCCCGGGAAACGGTATTCGGTAATATCCTATTGGTCGGCGATGCGGCCGGTTTTGTCAGCCCGGTATCCGGGGAAGGTATCTATTATAGTATCAAGAGCGGGCAACTGGCGGCCCAGGCGATTAAGGAAAACCAGGAGAAAGGCAGGCCGCTCTCCACTTACCAGAAGCATTGGCTCAAGAGCTTTGGCAGGGATATCAACCGCTACGGCTATTTTCTCCAGAAACTCATCTACAAATCCTCCCGGCGCATGGAATGGGCGGTAAAATTGGCGCGGCATGACCGGAAAATGGCAAAAATTTTCATATCCATGCTCTATGGGCTCTACAGCTATAAAAGGGTGATCGTCAACGCCTGCTGCCGCCTACCGGTCAGCCTGATCTTATCGCTCTTTAAGAGAGGAATATAAGGGTTTTTTTACCAGCCGCCGGAGGAGCCGCCGCCGCCAAAACTGCCGCCGCCGCCGGAGAATCCGCCACCTGAAAAACCACCACCGCCGCCGCTGGAAAAACCGCCACTGCCGCCGAAGAATATCCAGGGTAGGCTGCCGCCAAACCCACTGCCCCGGGTCCCTTTTTTCAGCGAGCTTAAGACAACGATAATGATGAATACGATAATGCCGAAGGGGAAGTGCCGGCCGCCCGAACCTTCATCCTCTTTTTTGAATTTCTCCAGCTCTTCGGGCGAAATATCGAATTCTTTATTGATAATGCCGGTTATGCCGGATAGACCGGCCTTGATACCGGCATAAGCATCCCCGGCCCGAAAATGATCGACCATCAGCTTGCGGATGATATAGGCGCATTTGGCATCGGTCAGTATAGATTCGAGGCCATAGCCCACTTCGATCCTGATTTTGCGCTCGGCCATGGCGACGAGTAACAGCGCACCGTTGTCGTATTCCTTTTGCCCCAGTTTCCAGGTTTCCGCCACCCGGATGGCAAAATCTTCCAGTACTTCATCTTCCAGGGTTGGGATGGTTAATATCGCCACCTGGGACGATGTACCGGTCTCTGTTTGCCGGAGCAGGTTTTCGAGCTCTATCTTCTGGTCGGCGGTCATTATCCCGGCATAATCGTTCACTCTCCCGGTCAGGGCCGGGACTTCCAGGCACAACAGCGGCAGGGATAACCCAGTCAGTAGCGCCAGGGTAATTAGTGTTTTCTTCATCATCGTTTCTCCAGGATATGTACATCGTCTTTGAGTTCGTTCACATCACCTGCTTTCCTTGGAAAATGCCCGGCCAATAAATCTCCACACTCCCGGATAGCCCCGCACAGGTGGTCGATAAATTTCCCCTGTTTAAGCCCGGTGACAATGTGACTGACCAGCTTGTCCCATTTTTCCTGGGAGATAAGGGCGCTGATACCGCTGTCTGCCAGCAGTTCTACCCGTCTCTCCTGGGAAGACACGAAGATGAGTACCCCGGTCCGGTCAGCGGTGTTTATTATGCCCGATTCCATGAAATGACACAGTGCCTTGGCCCTGACCCTTTGCCGCCGCACCCGGGCCGGTACGATCAGGCGATCGATAAAGGGGAGATTGGCCAGCAGGTAGAAGAGGAAGATGACCAGGAAAGTGGAGAAACCGTAGAAGATGAGCAGGTAATCGACCGAGTAGACCCAGGACATTTCCTTGATGGTGTTTTCAATGCCGTGGGCGAAAAACATCATCACCGTAAAGTAGACAAAACCGCAGAGAACGGCAAACATCAGTTCATGGGCAGCGTAATCGTCGCTCTCCCGGCTGACCGCTACCGCGATCTCACCGGAAGTCTTGCTTTCGGCTTCCGCCACCGCCTGCCTGATTCTTTCCCGGTTCTCCTGTGTAATGGAGATTCTGGTCATCTTGCCTCCTTAGCTCTTGTTTATTTATCTCTAAAACTGGACTTTGGGCGCAGTCTGGGCCTCTTCCATGGCTTTAAAGTAGGCTTTCTCTCTAAAACCGGCCAGGTTGGCAATAATGACCCGCGGGAACCTCTTGATAAAGGTATTGTACTCCTGGGCCACCTGGTTGAAATGCCGCCGTTCCTGCGCGATACGGTTTTCGGTCCCTTCTAGTTGGCTCTGCAAATTGAGGAAGTTCTCATTGGCCTTGAGCTCCGGGTAATTTTCCGATACCGCCATCAGGCGCTGCAAAGCGCCGGTCAAAGAGCTTTGGGCCGCCTGGAACTTCTGGAACACCTCCGGGTTGCTCAATACCTCCTGGGAGATATTAAAAACCCCGCCCACTTTGGCGCGCGCTTCGGTCACGGCCTGGAAAGTCTCCTTTTCATGGGCCGCATACCCCTGGACGGTGGCCACCAGGTTGGGGATCAGGTCAAACCGTCTCTGGTAAACGTTCTCCACCTGGCCCCAGGCTGCTTTCACTTTCTCATCCAGGGTGACCATACCGTTGTATGATTTGACGCCATATATAACCAGCATGACGACGATAAGAACTATCGCCCCCAAAACCACCAGACATCCTTTTTTCATCATTTGTTTTTCCTCCGAGCGTGCAAGTGTTTATTCTCATCACGCATTCTGACCCCCTATTGTACCTGATTTTTTCCTCCAGGTAAAGATAGACCGGGCCTAAATTAATCGCCCGGGGGAGAGGATTTTTCCAGGAAACGATGATTTATTGATGGTTTTGAGTCATAACTGCCGGCATTCTTGCCGGGAAAAATAGTTCGATGATTTAGGTGAAGTTTCGGTTGTTTTTTGGTAGGTTCTCATGTATAATGGGCTTTCATCCATGCCGAGTTTAAATAAAGTGAAAAGAAGAAAAAGCCATGAGCCATCACCCGTTGACGACTGAAACCGGTAAATTAGAGACAGATCTCGATTTAACCGGGGATTTTCCACCCGCCACCTACCAGGACTGGAAGAAAGAGGCAGAGAGTAGCCTGAAAGGGGCTTCCTTTGAGAAAAAACTCATTTCCACCACCTATGAGGACATCGATCTACAGCCCATTTATACCCGGCTGGATCTGGAGGCACTCCCTGGCCTGGACGCCGGGCCCGGTTTTTTCCCCTATACCCGGGGCACCCAGGCCGCTGGCCATACCCCAGCGGGCTGGGAAATCTGCCAGCAGATCGACGCCCCGCTGCCGGTCGATTTTAACCGGGAGTTACAGGCCGCCCTGTCCCAGGGCCAGAACAGCATTAACCTGGTATTTAACCAAACTGCCCGCTCCGGCGGTGTCTCTATTGCCGATTTGAAAGATTTTTCCACCGCTTTGCAGGGCATAGACCCGGTGACATACCCCCTGCACATCGACGCCGGGCTCTTTGGCCTGGAAGCATTCATGATGCTTCATGCCCATTGCTCCACGCATGGGATCGAGATATCCGATATCAAGGGCAGTATCGGCGGCGACCTGATCGGTGACTGGGCCGTATCGGGGAAGCTCCCGATCGACCTGGAATCCGTTTATAACCGGCAAGCCTTCCTTACCCGGGCAGCCACCCTGTTATCCCCCAGGATAAAGACGGTGGCGATCTCCGGTCTGCCTTTTCACCAGGCCGGTGCCGATTCGGTCAGCGAGCTCGCCCTATGCCTGGCCGGTACTGTCGCCGCCATAGACCGGCTGCTCGACCGCGGCCTCTGCCTGGAAGATGTGGCCCGGGGCTTGCGGTTAAGTTTGGCTATCGGCCCTTTCTTCTTCATGGAAATCGCCAAATTGCGGGCGGCGCGGTTGCTCTGGGCGAGAGCAATCGAGGCTTACGGCGGTAAGCCCGAAACCGGCAAAATAACCATCCACGCCATCACCTCCGGTTTTAACCAAACCCGGTATGATCCTTATGTCAACATGTTGCGCGCCACCACCGAAGCGTTTGCCGCAGTGGTCGGTGGGGCCGACAGCCTGCAGGTCCTGCCCTTCGATCACCTGGCCGGTCAAGTTAACCCCTTTTCCCGGCACATCGCCCGCAACACCCAGTTGATTTTGCGGGAAGAGAGCCATCTACAAAAGCTCATCGACCCGGCCGGCGGCGCTTATTATGTGGAAAAACTGACCGCTGAAGTGGCCCAAAAGGCCTGGGCCGCCTTCCAGGATATCGAGCGCCAGGGTGGTCTAATAGGGGCTTTAGAAAAAGGTTATGTCCAGGATTTAATCGCCGGAAAAGCCGGGCAGCGGCAAGCGGACCTGGCCCGGAGAAAGACGATCCTGGTCGGCACCAATGCCTATGCCCAGGTGGGGGAAAAGCCCCTGACCGGGAAAACGGCCGACCGGCCGCAGTCCATGCCCAGGCCGGCAGGAAATCCGGCCGGAGCTTACGCCACCTGGCTCACAGATGTCGGGAAAATGGCCGGCATGCCCATCGGTGATGGGATCCAGGCCGGCTCCAGGGCTTTGCAGGCCGGGGCCAGCCTGGAAGAGCTATTTAACGCCGTTACGCCCAGGACCGGCCAAGCGCCAAACATTAAACCGCTGCATCTCCATCGCCTGGCCGATCCCTATGAGACACTGCGGGACAGGGTCGAAGCCGGCCGGGAAAAGGCCGGCTCGCGCCCCAGGGTGTTCCTTTTGACCATGGGACCCTTATCGCAGCACAAAGCCAGGGCCGATTTTTCCCAGGGTTTCTTTTCTATCGGCGGTTTCGAGGTCATTTACCCGGAAGGTTTCTTGACCCTGGCCGAAGCGGTTGTCGCTGCCTCGGCCTCCGGTGCCCAGGTCAAGGTCATCTGCTCCACCGATGACTCTTACCGCGAGATCGTTGCCCCGCTTACCCGGGCGTTAAAAGATAAAAGTCCCGCTTCGCTGGTGGTCCTGGCCGGTAATCCCGGGAAACAGGCAGAGGTTTTCCGGCAGGCCGGTATCGATGAATTTATTTACCTGGGCGCCGATGTCCCGCAGGTACTGTCCGGCATCCTGGATAAAATAGGCATCGGCTAAAGGAGCCAACCATGAAGAGACCCGATTTTCTAAAGCTCGATCTGAATCCGGCACAGACAGATACCAGCCAACAAGAATGGCAGCAGTTATTTGAGCAGGAAACCGGCCGTTCCTGGGGGTCATCCATCTGGCAGACCATGGAACAGGTGGCCATTAATCCCCTTTACACCCGGGAAGACCTGGACAAATGCCGGCACCTCGAATATACGGCCGGTATTCCCCCATTCCTGCGCGGCCCTTATCCCACCATGTACGTCCAGCGCCCCTGGACCGTGCGCCAGTACGCCGGTTTTTCCACCGCCCAGGAGAGCAATGCCTTCTACCGCCGCAACCTGACCGCCGGTCAGATGGGGCTCTCGATCGCCTTCGATCTCGCCACCCACCGCGGTTATGATTCGGATCATCCGCGCGTTGTCGGCGATGTCGGCAAGGCCGGGGTAGCCATCGATTCGGTAGAAGATATGAAAATCCTTTTCTCCGGTATCCCGCTCAACAAGATGTCGGTGTCCATGACCATGAACGGCGCCGTTCTCCCGGTCATGGCTTTCTACATCGTGGCCGCCGAAGAGCAAGGGGCAAAACTAGCGGAATTGACCGGCACCATCCAGAACGACATCTTAAAAGAATATATGGTGAGAAACACTTACATCTACCCACCGGCCATGTCCATGCGCATCATTTCCGATATATTTATCTATGCTTCCCGGTACCTGCCCAGGTTCAACAGTATCAGCATATCGGGTTACCACATGCAGGAAGCCGGGGCCACCGCCGACCTGGAAATGGCCTATACACTTGCCGATGGCCTGGAGTACGTACGCACCGGTGTAAAAGCCGGTTTAGCGATCGATGATTTTGCCCCCCGCCTCTCCTTCTTCTGGGGGGCCGGTATGAATTATTTCATGGAAGTGGCCAAGATGCGCGCCGGCCGCTTGCTCTGGGCCAAACTCATCAAGGGCTTCCAGCCGAAGAATCCCCGCTCTATGGCCCTACGCGCCCATACCCAGACCTCCGGCTGGAGCCTGACCGAACAGGACCCCTTCAATAACGTTATCCGTACCTGCATGGAGGCCCTGGCGGCCGCACTCGGTCATACCCAGTCCCTGCACACCAATTCCCTCGATGAAGCCACGGCCCTACCCAGCGATTTTTCGGCCCGCATCTCGCGCAACACCCAGTTGTATCTTCAGGAAGAGACCCACATCTGCAAGGTGGTCGATCCCTGGGCCGGCTCTTATTATGTGGAGGGCCTGACCGATGCCCTGTGCCGCCGCGGCTGGCAACATATCCAGGAGATCGAATCTTACGGCGGCATGACCAAAGCGATAGAGGCCGGTATCCCCAAGATGCGCATCGAAGAGGCCGCGGCCCGCCGCCAGGCCAGGATCGATTCCGGCCAGGAGACCATTGTCGGCGTCAACCGTTTCCGCACCGGGTCCGATACGCAATTAAATTTTCTCGAGGTCGATAACACGGCAGTCAGGGCCGACCAGATCGCCCGGCTCAAGGAGATCAAAGCCCGGAGAAACGAGCAAGAAGTGGAGGCGGCCCTCAAGGCCATCACCCAGGGCGCAGACAGCGGCCAGGGCAACCTGCTCGATTTATCCATCAAAGCGGCCCGGGCCCGGGCCACGTTGGGTGAGATATCGGAAGCGATCGAAAAAGTGTGCGGCCGTTTCCAGGGCGCACCACGCGCCATTTCCGGTGTCTACCTCAGCGAATACCGGGAGGGTAGCGGTCGTTCGCTGGATGACGTGCGCCGCCGCACCGATGAGTTTGCCCAAAAAGAGGGGCGCCGGCCGCGTATCCTGATCGCCAAAATGGGGCAGGATGGGCATGACCGCGGTGCCCGCGTGGTGGCCAGCGCCTATGCCGATATGGGCTTCGATGTCGATATCGGGCCCCTGTTCCAGACCCCGGAAGAGACGGCCCGCCAGGCAGTGGAGAACGATGTCCACGTGGTCGGCGCCAGTTCCCTGGCCGGGGGACATAAGACCCTACTGCCGCAATTGTCGGCAGAATTAGAGAAGTTGGGTCGCCGGGACATCATCGTCGTCTGCGGCGGTGTCATCCCGGTCCGGGACTACGATTTTCTCCAGCAACATGGGGTCACAGCCGTATTCGGCCCGGGCAGCCCGATCCCGGAAGCGGCCCTTAAAATCCTGGACGAAATGGCCCGCCGCTTCACCTGATCATCTCCGCCCCGGGGCCGGCTTGCGCGGGCCGGGAAAAAGTAATATAATCTCTTAAAACAACGAGAAAAACCTGGAGGGTTTAGCGTGAGATTTTTGCAGATCGATCTGAAGAAGAAGTTGGTTGAATTGCTCAAGGATGAGTTCGATATCGGACCCGGGGATATTTTGTTTTCCATACCGCCGGACCGCAAGTTCGGCGACCTATCGACCACCATTCCCTTTGTCCTGGCCAAAAAGACACGGGAAAAACCCTTTGTCATCGGAACGCGGATCATCGACAAGATCAAGGGAAAATTCCCCCTGTTTTCCGATATCCAATTGGCCGGCGGTGGATTCCTGAACTTCTATTTCGCCAGGGACCCCTTTTTCCACTACCTGGTGGAAAACCGCGACCGACCCGTAGAGAGTAAGGACGACAAGGTCATCGTCGAGCATACCAGCATCAACCCCAATAAATCGGCACATATCGGCCATCTACGTAATGCCTGCCTGGGGGATACCCTGGCCCGGGCCTTGCGTTTTCTCGGTTACCGGGTGGAGGTGCAAAATTACCTCGACGATACCGGTATCCAGGTGGCGGATGTGGTCTGGGGACTCTTATACTACCAGGGGAAAAGCCTGGAGGAGATCGCCCGCATCGATAACCTGGCCTCCTACCTGTGGTATCTCTATGCCGAAGTCAACCGCCTGTTCGAGTCCCAGGAAGAGAAAAAGGAAGAACGGAACCGGGTACACCAGAAGATCGAAGACAAGATCGACCCGGAATATGCGATTAACACCTACATATCCCAGGAAGTGCTAAAAGATCACATCCGGGTGATGGATGCCATCGGCATCCGCTATGACCTGCTCATCCGGGAGAGCGATATTATCGCCCTGGACTTTTTCCGGGAAGCAGCCGACTTAATGATGAAAGAGGGGATCATGTATTACTCTACCGACCCGGACAAGCAAGGCTGCCTGGTGATCAAGTATAGGCGGGAGAATATCGAAAAGATCATTGTTCGGTCGAACCGTACCGTCACCTATATCGGCAAAGACATTGCCTATGCCCTGTGGAAGGTCGGCCTGTTCCAGGAGAAGGACTTCTATTACCGGGAGTTTTTCACCTACCCGGATACGGGTCAGGAGATTTACATGTCTGCTGCCGGTGGGGAGCGGACGGATTTTAATTTCGGTAAGGGGCTCAAGGTCTACAACGTGATCGGCGGCCGGCAGTCTTACCTGCAAAACATCATTTCCGATGAGGTCATCGGGCCCATCAGCCCGGCCGGCAGCCTGCGGGAGGCGATCCATTTCTCCTATGAAATGGTGGCCTTGACCCCGCGCTGTGTGGAAGAATTGGGTATCGACTTGCCGGAAGAAGAGCGGAAAAAGGCCCATGTCGATGTGTCGGGACGCAAGGGCATTGCCGTAAAAGCCGATGATCTGATCGACAAGCTGTCTGCCAGATCCCTGGAAGAGGTCAAGCTGAGAAACCCCGGCCTGGAAGAGGAACGGGCCCTCAAAATAGCCAGGGACATCGCTATTGGGGCGTTGCGCTATTTCATGATCAAGTTCAACGCGAGCTCGATCATCGCTTTCGATTTCAAGGATGCGCTGGCCTTTGAAGGGGATACCGGCCCTTACCTCCAGTACACCCTGGTGCGGCTTAACAGTATTTTACGCAAACTGGGCGACGAGAATCTAGAGCCGGTCCTGCCGGCGGCAAGTTTATCGCTGCTGGCGGACAAAGAGACGGCCATATTCTACGAGATTTTGCTGGCCCTCTCCCTGGTCGAGGTCGAGGTCGAGAAAGCGGTCGAAAACCGGGAACTCTCCGGCATGGCCAATTATACGTATAGTTTGTGCCAGCAGGTCAACCACTATTACCACCTGTATCCCATAATCGCGGAAGAGAACCTGGAGATCAAAAATCTCCGCTTGACCCTGGTCCTGCTGGTGAAAAACAAGTTGAAAAAACTCTTTCCCCTGCTCGGTATCCCGGTGCCGGAGAAGATGTAGCCGACCGGGTTATTTGATCTCGCATTTTTTGAGGGCTTTCAGGCACTCCTTCTTGATCTCTTTTAAATCCTCATCTTCGTTACCATCGAGCGCCTTTTGCCTGATTTTTTTCTCCAGCTCCTGGCCGGGTTTGTCATCGATCAGGGTCCTCTGGAAACTGCACAGGATAATGGAAATATCGGGGACCAGGTGTTTGTGGTTCTTTAATTCCTGCAAGAACGAGCGCGTGTTGAACTGCATGAAATTGCCCAGGGTGACGGCCAGAGATTCGATGAGCGGGGGATCGGCGATAGTGAACAGGCGGAAAGCCAGCTTTAAAGAATCCTGATCGCCAGCCACAATCTGGCTCTCCAGGGCATTGATGCCCTGGTTGATCTGTTCCCGTACTTCTACCTGTAGCTTGATCTCCAGGTTCATTACCCCGTCCGGGAGCAACGCATAAACTTTACCGGCCGTCTCGCTACCTGGATTGGCCACATACTCCTGCCAGGCTTTACCGAGGTTACCGGCGTCCAGGGTGATGACGTTTTGCCCGGAGAGATAGATGTAACCGGTCATTAAAGAGAATAAAAGTACTGTCTGAATTGAGAGCTTCGCTGATCGCCTCATTCGCGTCCTCCTGCATATTTAAAAGTAACATGATGTCTTACTCACGGTATATATTATGACATAATATCGATTTTTTTCCTATTTTTTTTCTCATGATTGTAAAATGAACTGGAGATGGATTCGAGGAGCCCCAGGAAAAAACGACCCCAGGGTAACAAAAAAATTCAAAAATAGAACTTTTGACCTATTGACATCAATGAAAATTGAGTTAAACTTTATTCCCTTTATTAAAAAAGGTGTCAGAATAAATCAGTACGCATCATTTTAAAAAATTGAGGAGGTTAACCAATGAAACGAGTATTTGTTACATTTTTCGTGTTAATGGTTATGTTGGGGGTGTTTCATTCATTCTCTTTTGCCGACCGGTGGATATTAGAGACCAATCAACTCCCCGCAGACCTGGCGAATAGGATCGCCCAGGCAGGCGGTACCTTGATATCCACACTCCCGGAAGTGGGCGTGGCCGTGGCCGAATTTGCCAATGAAGCAGATGCACGCGCTTTCGGGTCCGGCAACATGACGGTGATGCCCGATGTGCAGATCAATTTCCTGCCGGTGAATGAAGAGCCGGAGATCGCCAGTATCGGCGATAACGAGCCTTTTTACCCCTTGCAGTGGCATTTGCCGGTAATCCAGGCCAATAGGGCCTGGGACGAAGGCGTCACCGGGGTCGGCGCCCGCGTGGCCGTGCTTGATACCGGTATCTGGTATCTGCACCCGGACCTGGCCGGTAACATCGATTACCCAGCGAGCATCTCTTTTGTACCGACCGAGCCCGATTTTATCGATGGCCAGGGGCACGGCACCCATGTGGCCGGCATCATCGCTGCTGCCGATAACAATTGGGGTTCCATCGGTGTGGCCCCCAATGCCACATTGATCGCCGTCAAGGTATTAAATAATACCGGTAGCGGTTCCTTTTCCTGGATTATGGCGGGTATCATTCATGCGGCTAATGTCGATGCCGATATCATCAATCTCAGCCTGGGCGGTTACCTGAAAAAGAACGGTAATCTTCCCTATTACACGGCCAGCGACGCCAACCACCTGAAAAATGCAGTGAAAAAGGCGATCAATTGGGCGATCAACCAGGGAACCCTGGTGGTGATTTCTGCCGGGAACGAAGCCCTTGATCTGGACCACATCGGCGACACCATCATCTATATGCCGGCCCAGACGGGGAGCGGATTGGTGATTTCCGCTACCGGCCCGACCGGCTTACAAAACTTCGACAACCTGGCCTCTTATTCCAATTACGGTCAAGGGACCGTGGATCTGGCCGCCCCTGGTGGCGATGCCCGTCTCAGACCGCAGCCCAATTGGTTTAGAGATATGGTTCTCAGCACCTGGGTCGGCGGTTGGGCCTGGGCGGCCGGTACCAGCCAGGCAGCCCCCAATGTCTGCGGTGTGGCTGCACTGATCATCTCCAAATACGGGCGTATGCCGGTCGGCGCCCTGGAGAATCACCTGATTCAAACGGCCGATGATCTCGGTAAACCCGGTAATGACGATTTTTACGGTAAAGGCCGTATCAACGCTTACAAAGCTGTGACCAAATAAAACAACTTTTGATATACCTTTTCATGACCCCAACCGGGGAGGAAGTGCAACCAACCTCCCCGGTTGGTACACTCACCCTTTAATGGAATTACATGGTGAGACGCGAGGTCGGTGCGTCTCACCATTTTTTTTTATCGGCCGGTTTTTGAAAGGAGGGCTTATTTAAGCTAGAAAAAATGGAGCAAACAGTTATCCAGAAGATCCGTAACATCGGCGTCGTTGCCCACATCGATGCCGGTAAGACCACCACCACCGAACGTATCCTGTTTTTTTCCGGCGTCACCCACCGCATGGGTGAAGTGCATGACGGCCGGGCGGTGATGGATTTTATGAAGCAAGAGCAGGAGAGGGGCATTACTATCTCGGCGGCAGCCATTACCACCCGGTGGAAAGGATACCAGGTCAATATTATCGATACGCCCGGCCATATCGATTTCACCCTGGAGGTGGAGCGGTCTTTGCGCGTGCTCGACGGTATGATCATGGTCTTTTGCGCCGTGGGCGGTGTCGAGCCCCAGAGCGAAACGGTCTGGCACCAGGCCGACCGGCACCAGGTTCCCCGCATCGCCTTTATCAACAAGATGGACCGGCCAGGGGGGAACCTGGAGCAAACGGTCGAGATGATGAATGAGATGCTCTCGGCCAATGCCGTGGCCTATCAGCTGCCCCTGGGCAGCGAGGAACAGTTCGCCGGCCAGATCGACCTGGTGGAGATGAAGATGTTCACCTATAACGGACTGGAAATAATAGCCGGCGATCTAGCGCCAGAGCTTAAAGAACAAGCCATCAAAGCCCGGGAACAGATTGTCGAAAAACTGGCCGATTTCGATGAAAAGGTCATGGAAAAGTACCTGGATGGGGAGCCGGTATCTGCCGAAGAGATTAAGAGGGCCACGCGGAGCGCCGTGCAGCGTCTCCTCATCACCCCCGTATTCTGCGGCTCCGCCTTTAAAAACAAGGGCGTGCAACTGCTCTTAGATGCGGTGATCGATTACCTACCCTCGCCCATCGACCGGGGAAGCGTGATCGGTTACCAGGTGGATGACGCCGGCATCTCTTTAACCAGGAAGCCGACGGCCAAAGACCCTTTTTGCGCGTTGGCTTTTAAGATCATCAACGACACCTATGTCGGGCAGCAGACCTTTGTGCGTGTCTATTCGGGCGAATGTCCGGCCTCATCCTATGTGCACAACTCCACCAAAGATAAACGCGAGCGCATCGGTCGTCTCATGCGTATCCATGCGGATACCCGGGAAGAGATACCGCTCCTCCAGGCCGGGGATATCGGCGCTTTAATCGGCCTTAAATTCACCACCACCGGCGACACGTTGTGCGCCGAGGATGAACCCATCCTGCTGGAGAACATCCTCTGCCCCGATACGGTTATCGACATGAAAATAGCCGCTATCAGCCCCAAAGAGAGAGAAAAACTGGGGCTGTCTTTACACCGCCTATCGCTGGAAGATCCCTCTTTTAAAGTGCGTTTCGACCCGGAAACCGAAGAAACGGTCATCTCCGGTATGGGGGAATTGCACCTGGAGATCATCATCGACCGCCTCAAGACCGAACACAAGCTGGAAGTGGAAGTGGGTAAACCGGCAGTCGCTTTCCGGGAGACCATTACCCGGGAAGTCAACCACGAATACAAATTCAAGAAACAAACCGGCGGTCATGGCCAATTCGCCCATATCGCATTTAGGGTTGAACCCAATCCCGGTAATGGTATCGAATTTATCGACCAGGTTAAGGGCGGCCGGATTCCCCGGGAATATATCCCGGCCATAGAAAAAGGATTTTTGCACGTCATGGAGAAAGGACTGCTGGCCGGTTATCCCATGGTCGATCTCAAGTTTCACCTGTTAGACGGCAGTTATCACCCGGTCGATTCGAGCGAAATCGCTTTCCGCACCTGTACCGAATTGGGGTTAAAGCAAGGCATCAAAGCCGATGCTTTCCAGCTCTTAGAACCGATCATGAAAATCGAGATCAACACGCCGGATGATTTTATCGGCGAGATCATCGGCGATATCAACCGGCGCCGCGGCCATGTGGAAAAGATGCGCCGTTACCGCAAAGGCTCCCAAAAATTGAACGGCAAGGTGCCTTTCATGCAGATGTTCGGTTATGCCTCGGTGTTGCGTACCATCTCATCGGGCCGGGCCAGTTATTCTATGGAATTTCTTCACTATGCCCCGCTGCCCAAAAACCTCCAGGACGAGATCGTGGCCGAGCGCAAAAAACCCCGTAGCGAATAACAGGTTATTTGCTGGGGGATTCGGGTGGGCGGTAGATGATCTCTGCGGCCCACAGGAGCAGTCGCCTGGGCAGCAGGTGGTGGAGAAAAAGGATGAGCTTATTTAAAAATCCCGGTACATAGAGGACTTTTCCGCGCTTAAAAGCCTTGATAGCCTTTTGGGCAGCTTTCCCGGCGCTTAGATGAAAAGGACTGTGCGTCCCGAACCTTCGATCCAGGCCGGAACGGGTGATCATCTCGGTGGCGATGCCGCCCGGGGCAAAGGTGCAGATGGCGATGCCGCTACCTTTATATTCCCGCGAAAGGGCTTCGGTAAACGCCTGGATAGCATGTTTGGCGGCAGCATATAGGCTCTGGTAAGGGGTGGGGATAATTCCCCCCAGGCTGGTGATATTCAGGATGGCCCCGCCGCCCGCCTCCTGGAAATAAGCCAGGAACTTGAGAGATAGATGGATAACGGCTTTTACGTCCACAGCGATGATATTATCGTATATCTCCAGGTTGGCCGCCCGGGAAATACCGTAATGGGTGAAACCGGCATTGTTGATGACCGCAAAGATTTTTGCCCGGGCCGTGGCCTCGGTAAATAAACGTTCTACATCTTCTTCCCGGGTTAAATCGGCCGGGATGATTTCCACCCGGCGGGAGGTAGCGGATTCGATCTCTTTTTTCAATTGTTGGAGCTGGTCGATCCTGCGGGCGCTAATGACCAGGTGGGCCTGCTCAACCGAGGTTAAATAAACGGCCAGAGCCCGGCCGAGGCCGCTTGAGGCGCCGGTGACCAGTACCCATTTGTCTTTAAAGTCGGGTTTGGCCATCCGTTTGATCTGCGTTCTTTGCCAGCGTTTCTTTGAGGGCCATCAGCAAGGAAGTCAGGGTAAAGGGCTTATGCAAGAAAGGGATGCATTCCTGGAAGTCGTCTCCCCATTGGGATTTTTTCCCGGGGTAACCGCTGACATAGACCACCGGCAGCCCGGGCTTTTGCCGGGTGAGTTGCTGGACAAGCTGAAACCCGTTCATATCGGGCAGAACGATATCGCTGAAAACCAGGTCGATCTTCTGTTTCCCAGAACGAAATTCTTCCAGGGCTTCCCGGCCCGAACCGACTTCGATCACCCGGTAACCGTATTCGGTCAAGGCCTCTACTGTCACCTGCCGTACGCTATCATCATCTTCCACGATCATGACGGTTTCGCCGTGGCCGACCAGTTCCTCGGGCAGGGTCTCTGCTTCGGGTAGCTCGATCTTTTCATCCTGGGAAACGACCGGGAAAAAAACCTGGAAATTAGAGCCGATACCCGGCGCGCTGTAGACTTTTATCCAGCCGCCATGTTGTTTGACAATACCGTAAACCACCGAGAGGCCGAGGCCGGTGCCGCCCTCTTTGGTGGTAAAGAAGGGATCGAAAATCTGGCCCAGGGTATCGGCGTCTATGCCGTTACCGTCATCGGCCACGGATAGGCAGGCAAATCTCCCGGGTTGGGCTTCAGGGAAAATCCGGCTAAAGTGTTTATCCACTGTTACATTCTCGGTCTCGATGATGAGTTGCCCACCCTGCGGCATGGCATCGCGGGCATTAACGGCCAGGTTCATGATGATCTGATCGATCTGCCCGACATCGGCCTTGATGTTGTTTAAACCAGGACGCATCGAGGTGATGAGGGTGATATCTTCACCGATTAAGCGTTTGAGCATGCCTTCGATATTGGCCACCACCTTGCTTAAGTTGATAACTTCGGGCTTCAGCATCTGTTTGCGGCTGAAAGCCAGGAGCTGACGGGTCAGGGAAGCGGCCCGCTCACCGGCTTTTTTGATTTCTTCCACCCTTTTCCTGAGGGGATTATCGGTTTCCATTTTCATCAGCATCAACTCCGTATGCCCGAAAATGGCCATCAGTAAATTGTTGAAATCGTGGGCAATGCCGCCGGCCAACCGGCCGATGGCCTCTATCTTTTGAGCCTGGATGATCTGCGCTTCCAGCCTCTTTTTTTCGCTAATGTCGATGAAACTCTCCAGTAAAAACTCCTGGCCCCCCAGCCAGATCGTATGAACGGTTCTAAGTATGGGGATATCTTCCCCGGTCGCCCGGCGCAGGAAGCACTCGGCGTTGTTCAAGGTCAGCCCCAGATCGAGGATAGGGCAGGTTTCATCCTGGCCCGGGCAAAGGTACTGCCGGCACTTCTTCCCTTTCAATTCCTCGGCCGGTACGCCGATCATAGTCGCCACCATTGGGTTTAAGTTGTTAATGACACGGGTCCCGGCATCGACGATAACCACCGCCACCTGGAGGGAATTGAGGATGGTGCGGAGCTGGTCGCCCCTCTCTTCAGCGGCTTTCAGGGCTTCCTGGCGCTCGGTCACATCGGTTAAAAAACTGACCAGACACTCACGGGAATCGACTGTGGCCCAGGAAGCGCGGATATCGGCGTAAAAAATCGAACCGTCTTTTCGCACACAGGGAATATTGGCGGCCAGGGTTTTCTCGCCCTTGATCAACTCCCCCACCTGGTTGACCACTTCGTGTTGGGATTCGAGCGGATGGATGTCCCAGATTCCCAATTTTATCATTTCCCCGGGGCCATATCCAAGCATCTGTTGTATGGCCGGGTTGGTGAGGATGTATTTCTGGGTCTTGATATCGGCCACCAGGATGCCTTCGATGGCCCCTTCGAATAAACCCCGGTATCTTTCTTCACTCTCCTGCAATGCTTGCGCCGCTTCTTTACGGGAAGTGATATCCCGGACAAAGGCCATCAGGTAATGGCGATTGTCGAGATCGAACCGGTTTAAGCTGACTTCGGCCCAGAAATCGGGTCCAGCGGTGCGGCGGAGGACCCATTCAAAGAACTGCTGGCGGCCAGCCAGCGCGGCCTTTAACTTTTCCTGGATTTTTTCACGGGATTTTCTGCCATCGGGTTGACGGGCAGGAAAGAACCGGGTCAGGGCCTTGCCGATCATTTCCCCTTGGGAAGCACCGAAAAGCACCAAAGCCTGGTTGTTGCAATCGGTGATTTTTCCGTCCCGGATAATGAGGATGGCATTGCCGGCCGATTCGAAGAGGGTACGGAATTTGAGCTCGCTTTCTTGCAAGGCACGTTCAATGCCCTGGACCGTCAACATACTGTTGGAGGACCCGCCGTTTTGTCCGGGCACAATGTCGGGATTCTTTATGTTACCGTTTCTCATTCTGACTTATGCTTCTTTTGGGGGGCGAAAAAAGAAGAATCAATTATAGCTAAATTAAATTATCAAATCAAGTAATCTTACAATAATCTGGGTCATTTGTCAAAGGAAATCGACAAAAAAATTATCCATTTGGGACTCCCGCCTGTCATAACCTGGATTTCTCGACTGGGCCAATACTTGGAAAAATCACAAGAACAGGTCTTTGATCTTCTGCTTATTGCCCTTCAACTCCCCCGGCTCTCCCTCAAAAGCCACCCGACCCAGCTTAACCGAGTAAACCCGGTGAGAAATCTCCAGCACTTCCAGCACCTGAAAAATTTTCCAAGAATCGTAAAAGAAAAAGCCGATCTACCCCATAAAAATACAAGCCTCTTGACAAACCGCTTTTATTTACCCGGCCCTGTTGAAAAAGATGATTAAATCCGGGGGATAAAATCGAAAAACAAATGGTAAAGATGAATCTGGGTATTATTGCTGCGATCATGCCTGGATTGAAAGCTGTATTCCCAGTCCGAACATCTCTTTTTTAAAAGGTTTTCAAAACCTGGGGAGAAATGAAACTCATTAACCTTCGTTTTCAAAGCAGCCACGATCGGTTTGATTTCCCCATTGATTACGAATCCGATCATCCCGGCATGACGACTGTCGTATTTTGCATATTTTAGCTCTACAAATCTTCCAATTCCACCATCTAAATACCTTGTATCGGCAGATTCCAATCGTTTGCATTCGATTGTAAAGTCACCAACGCCGGATATAAAAAAAGAGATGTCTGCCCTGGACCTTTCCTCTTCAGAGACTATTATCCGCCTCTCCGTATTAAGAGATAGAATTTGCAACTGGATCCAGTCCTTTGTCCAGGGATTTTCCAGTTCCAGGTCAAAAACAAACCGGTCCCTTATTTTCCCCTCCAGGATGGAATCTTTTTTTATTCGATGGTAAGAATCGATGATAGCCTTCAGGTAAAGATTCTCAAATAAATCCTCTTTGGATTTAAATCCCAATTTATAAAGGGCACAGGACATAAATGGTTTTGCATCAACCATGGTTGTGGTGCTCCGGCAAGTTTTTGAACAGCAGGCCGATTTCTTCATTGGCATCCTTTATCGCTTGCCTTCCCGTCCAGTCTTTTAAGTAATTGCTTTTAATGATGTAAAATTTATTTTCATCGTATATTTTTACTTTGTCTTCGTTTATCAGCCGGGAGGTGAAACTTTGCTGCAATTGGCTTTTCTTTACTATGTTTAAAATAGGAATCTCCTTACGGGCAATCCCCGGTATAAAATCCTCTTTTTTGACCATTTCAAAACAAACCACTGCTCCTATATTGTGCGATAAGTAATAAAAGGCATCCAGGTCATAAGCCGGGTCCAAAACCAATCTAAAATTCCGGCGGAATCCATTTACATAATTGTGGATATCTTCTTCTTTGACGAAATCTTTCTTCCTTTCTACATTGATTTGATAAAACTCCCGGATGATCTCCTTTTCGAATTCCAAAAGATCATACAAATCAAAAACCAGTTCGTCGATTTTTTTTTCCAATTCCGAAGAATCCTTGCCGTTGTTTTTGAGCGCCACCACCTGTTTAACCAGGTCTATGAGTTCCGGGAAACGGGCATCATTATCAGGGAAAGGAAAGGATTTCAGATCGTAAGTCCTTAATGTCTCACGTTTTATACCACCAACCCCCCACTGGGCAGAGATTTTAAATAAATAATACCCGGCGAAAGAGGAATTCAATATGGCGAGATACGGCAGGTAGTCGGCGATTTCTTCGGATTTGAAGACAAGGATATCATCACTGAAGACCATTTCTTCAGTTGTAAATATACAACGAAGTTTTAGCCGGTCCCGTGAACTAGGCCGATGGGCGATCAATATCCTATCACCTTCATTCAGATTTTCATCGATGCCTGTGCGAAGTTGCTGGTTCCAGTTAAACGTACTCAATTGACTTTTAATATGATATCTATCGAAATCCCGGGATTTGATTAAAACCCGGTTCCAGGGTTTCGTTTTAGTCGCTCGCATATTTTTTTGGGGTTGAAATCCCCTACTGCAAGTAATTTTTAATGTTCGATTCCGAAGGAAAATCTTTTTTATTAATTTGTAGTCATCCATACTACCTTTGGCAAGAACTCTCCAGATCAGGTCCTCTTCAAGGAATTCGGTTTGCATCACTCGATTGACATCTTTCTGGCTAAAGTGGATCAGTTGAAATTTTTCGGAAAAACCGGCTAGTTGGGGTGCAATATAGTTAATAGTACCGGTTTTATCCTGGGATTTTCCAAAAACCACTATGGCACATGGTTCGGTTGACCCGATTTCAATCTCTTGGTGGTCAACCTTTCCAATGGATCGTTTTTTAAAAAGTATTTTGTCCAATTTGGACAATTCGAAAAAATAGAACAGGCGGTATTTTTCTAATAATTCTTTTCTAAAAGCCGCCGCATGTTTGTTCAAGAAAATAGAGTTTTTTACCACCATCACGAATACGGTTTCATTATCTCCCCATAGCGCGGCCCTCAATAAGAAAGCCTGGCTGCGTTCGTAATCCGATACACTTGCATATGCCGGGTTGGTGCCTTTCTGGTCTTTGGAACCGATGGCTTTTCTCTCTTCGATATTTCCCGGTTCTTTATCTTCGGGAACAGAACCCCAGGGAGGGTTGGCGATCACACAATCGAAAATTTTCCCGCCAAATAGGTTATCATCTACTAACGCATTTCCATTTAAAAGGGTTTTCCCGATTAACGACGGCAATATGGGGTGGTCATGTTCGATTTGATCACGAATATATTCGGGGCTTTCGTTTTCCAACAGCACCAGGTAAAGACTGAACGCCGCTATTTGCAGGGAATTTTCATCACGATCGATTCCCCACAGTTGGGTCTCCATGATCTCTTGCTTCTCTTTAAAACCGGGTTTATAGGGTAAAGCCCCGATTATCATCTTAAAACTTTCCACCAGGAACGCGCCGGAACCACAGGCCGGGTCCAATACGGAGGCGCGGGGGTTTCTTTTTAGTTTCTCCCTGAGAGTATGAGAAAGCATAAAATCGACGATAAAAGGCGGCGTATAATAGATTCCTTTCCCCCGCTTCGCTTCGCTTTCGAGAAAAGCTTCGTATACGTTACTGATTAATTGAACCGGGATTTTATCGAAACGGTAAGGGAATAATTTAAGCTGTTTGCTCCGGTAATCGCAGCTAAAAAAGCGGGATAACTTCTTCATATAGCCCGGGGTTATCGCACTTTCATCGATATTCCCCGGTTTGAAAAGATCCCCGTTTATCTTGCGGATTTCCCTAAAGGCGGTTAACAATTCCCCGGGCAGACCAGAGCGGAGAATTTCCAATAAATAGTTTTGGGGGTATATGCCCCTATCTTCCAGGTACTTTATAAAAAGACATTTGAGGATTAATAAATAAGCGATTTTGTCGTTCCCTTCCTGTTCAAGATCATTTCTCAGCGCGATGAGATTGAGTAATAAGTCTTTATCGACCTCATGACCGGTTTTTTGGTTTTTGATAATAAAATCGAAAAAATAAGTGGAATCGACGGCATCTTTAGATATTTCTTCCAGCCTTTCCTTATCGAACCCTTCGGAATTAATCCCGTAGCCGAAGGATTTAATCGCGATGGTTTTGCTTAATGGATTCGTTTCGTCGGGTTTTTCCCTGGCATTGATAATATAACAGTTTTTATCGGAAACAGCGACAAAGGTATTCACGCTGTTTTGATTCCAGAAATTCGAGTGGGTCTCAAAAATAGATTCCTCCGTGGGTGTGTATACATAGTGTAAATCGAGGCGTTGGGGGGGAAAATCGACTATCTCCGGGTCATTGACATCGATGCGATAGGTAAAGACATTTTTATCCAGATCGGTATCCAGCATTTCCCTGGGATATCCCAGCACGTTTAAGAAATCCGCAAACCGGTTGACTGCCATTTTTTGTTTCTCCGGTAAAGAAAATATCACAATCAGGAAAAAAAGTCAAGGAAAAAGGGTCCTCCCTCAGGAGTCCAATCACGAATGATTCATGGTTTCATCCAGGTTTTCGATGTCGTTTACTTCACCGAATACAATTAAAAGTAGATTGATTAAGGGAGTGTATACTTTTTTGTGTCGCGCCAGGAAAAGCCCAGGAGGAGGGGATGCGCTAAGTTGAAACTCCTCATCGAGACCCAGTGGGTAGCCAATCCCATCCGGTAGAGGTTGACCACCAGCCGGAAGCGAGTCTTGCGTAGTCGTCAGTAATGGCGGCACGAAGCGTAGACAGCGAGTACAAAAGCCATGATATTGAGCCTCGAAATATTACAGGTTGTTGGAGCCATCGTCATCGTATTCGCGGTGGCAGCACCGAAACGCCTTCCAGGTCTGGCGTGGAAGTCCGACCGGGGTCGGAGAACATGGCAGATGTACATTGGGGTCTCCTGGGAACCTGGGAGAGCCGACATTTCCTTTCCACAATGCGCCGGATGGGGATACCCGGCTTACCAAAACCCTGGCATTGCAGGGTTGTTTCCGCCCCGCAACGAGCCTGGAGAACGAACAGAGGAAACAGGGAAAGGTATCGTATACCGAAAGAGTGAGGTAGCGAGAAGAATGATCGGCAGTCTTAGCACTCGCATAGTACCGATTGAAAGCAGGGAAACCCACCCGTGGAAGCCTGTGAGTAGGGAAGGGGAGTGCCGGGTTATGGGCCCGCTGTTGGGCAACACATCTTACACCAGGAGGTAAGAATGAATGTGTACACGAAACGGCAGCGGATAGCGAAAATAGCGGAGCAGCACCGCGGAGAACCGCTAACGTTGTTGCACCATTACATCGATAAGGCATGGCTCCATGAGGCATTCGGGGAGCTATGCAAACGGAGTGCTCCAGGGGTTGACGCCGAGACGGTGGCAGACTATGCCAAAGACCTGGAAGCCAACCTGGAATCATTGTTGAACCGGGCAAAGTCGGGCCTCTACAAGGCACCGCCTGTGCGCCGGGTAGAGATACCCAAACCGGGCAGCCAAGAAAAGAGACCGATAGGAATTCCGACTACAGAGGATAAGGTACTCCAGAAAGCAGTCCAGATGGTCTTAGAGCCTGTGTATGAATTAGAATTCTACCCCTTTTCGTTCGGATTCAGGCCCAAGAAGTCCTGTCACCAGGCATTGGAGTACACGTGGAAAGCTATAATGGACAACAACATCCAGTGGATACTCGATGTGGATATCCGTAAATTCTGGGATTTACCCACTTTTGGGCAAAGTCTCACCGGGGCTATTGGGCGGTACGCCGGAAGACCGCGAGTAAGAAACTCAGGGAAAAGCTGAAAAATCTAAATGAATGGTGCAGAAGGAATCGAGAATTGCCGCTGAATCTCCAACATGAGAAGCTATGCCAGAAGTTGAAAGGACATTATGCCTACTATGGAATTACCGGGAACGCAAGGAGCCTGGGAATATACCTTCACTACCTGAGAAGGATATGGAAAAAGTGGTTGAACCGCCGAAGCTGGAGAGGCCATAAGCTCACCTGGGAAAGGTTCAAGGAAATGTTAGAACATTCCTTCCCATTGCCGCCGCCAAGAATCGTACACTCTTATCTAAAACGTAGCGAATCCATAATCTGAGGAACCGGATGCGTTAATTGCGCTCGTCCGGGTCTGTGGGGGTGCCAGTGGGTAACTGCTGGCACTACCCGGACCTCTTGACATGCGTCCGACAAAGTAGCGGCTGCTTACCTGAAAGTACTCATTCCGTCTGCTAAAGTAATGGTTCCGTCCGGCATGTGTCCAGCGGCGTGATCTACACTGTAAAAATAGGAGCCTATTGATACTTTCCCTTTGTCTGAACCACAGATTAACTAGATGAACCAGGTTCCGCAGAATGTCGAACCTATTGTAGTGGTTCTGGCAAAATTGGAATTTTTAATATCAGATTGATCAATGGCAATTATAATTCCAGTGATAGCTTGAAACTTTAGTATTACATGATTTTTAATCAAAATGCCCCACGATTTAGAATAAAAATGGAACTCTCGGTAGCACTATTTATAACGTACTTCCGGCCATTCAGGCGATATGATTCCATATTTTTTGATATTTTCATTAAGGAAAAGACTCCATTCTTTTTGAAGAGACTTCGCCTCCATTTGTTGTTCTTCGCTCCATTCTCTTACATCTAAAAGTATCATATCCCATGATGTTCCATTATTTCTATCATTTTCAGTTGCGATCCCTATTATATAACTTGCATTTGGACAACAAAGCTTCGCCACTTTGCAGTATGCTAGCAAAAAAGACTTACGGCATATACGATACATCTCATATTTCTCGCCATTCTTTACTGGAAGGATAAAAAATACGTACGCTTTTTCTATAAAGTAATCGGAGTATGCAAGCCGTGCATTTCTTATATTATGAGGGGTGTTTGTTAATAGATCGTATAATGTTCCTGCGAGATGGCGTCGGCGAATCCTTGGCTCCAATGCAATATAACGCAAAATCCTTTCAAAATCAGGATCATCTTGAGATCTATTTTCAGTACCGTTATAAATACCACCGATTTTAATAAAATGTTCTATCATCTCATCCCACACATAGCTGATTTCATCTGCCTGTTTTTTGGCTTTATATTTTGGGTGTTGAAGCAATCCATTCCAATGACTCCCATCAAAACATATCAACTCCTGTCCCTCATCCTGGTAAATGAAGTCATGCTTATTATCAATATTTTGATGTGTTAGGTATATTGCGAGTAGTTGTTCATCCCCAAAAGCAATGATAATAGGTTTTTCCCGCGAAAGAAAGTTTTCTCTCTTTGATAAATATTCTATGAAATCTGTCACTGTGTCTAATTCCTTGAGCACAGTATCAATTGTGAAATCTTCAAAAACATGAACAAAACCTTTCTCCCGATTCACATGTCCTACACAAAATGGATTTTTATAATGAGCATCTCCACTAAGATCAGATTTAATAATTAAACTTCCAAGACCATTTCCTACCCGGAAATCCCTGCATGCATCCTTGATTCCAAGCGCGACAGCGACTCTATGTATTCTAATCTTTTCAGACGTTGGAATTGGGAGTGGGAATGGGGATTGGCATTGCGGATCGCGGTATATGCGATTAGAATATTTTTTTAGCCAATTTTCCGCGCCATATAGCTGATAGGAAGACTGTTGCACAGCTTTTTTGAACCATCTAGTCCATGCAACTTCCGTATCAATCGTTTTATTATATTTTATAGATTTGACTGAAAAGATAATAATATCATTACCTGATACTACCAATAGGTCGCATAATTCATGACCGCATCCTTTACCAACCTTCCGCCCTTCATCAGTATATAAGTTCGAGTAACTCCATAAACTTAAAAAAGAATGCTTGCAAAGTTTATTGATATAAATCTCCGCAGGATTTACCCCTTTTGATTCTTTATGATTCAATGTCCACCTCCCTTTATAAGGTTAATAATTAAAATATCACTCATTATCTTTCTTTTCATGGAATTATTTTAATAAAAAAAGTTGTGGTTGTCAAGTGTATTTATTGAAATCCTACAAAGACGTAAATTAGGCATTATGGCGTTATATATACCAATCTTTACCCCATAAACCGACAAATACTTCACCTCGTCCTTTGGTCAAACATCTAAGGATTAATAAACTATAGGAGAGAGGGTAACCACATTCAATGCAAGGAAGAGATATTCAATTTAAAATACCACCTTAAGTAGCGTTTACCCGTTTTCTACTCCGCTCGGCCCCTCGACTCCGCTCGGCCCCTCGACTCCGCTCGGGGACCGGCGGGGAACTGGGCTTTACGGTGTAATATCCATGGTGGAGCATTTCTACAGTGACTCTCATTCCTGCACTCTGATAATTCATGAATCCTATCCCAATCGGTCTCAATCAAAGATTTCTTTTTAGCATGGCTCCATCGCTGTACTCGCTTTTCCCGTTCAAATGCTTCTTCAATGCGGGCATATTCTTCGCAATACATAAGTTTTACAGGTAGACGCATTGAAGTATAACGGGAACCTACTCCCTCATTATGTTCATTGATCCGTTTATCTAGATCATAGGTACTACCGGTATAATATGTACCGTCACAGCATTATAGAACATACATGTAAGGCATATTTAATTCTCGAATTTCTATTCTAATAACTTGAACATGAGTTATAAACCCCATATCTTAGCCGGTTGCTGAGCGGAGCCGAAGCACCTATAGCCAGGTTGGATGATGGTGGGGACGCTGGGGGAGAAGGGGGCAAAGTAGATGAATACTCCCTTATGTCGCATTTGTCATTGTTGTCTCCGCCTTAATTTTGCGGAGGAGAAACGGAAAACGCTCCCTTGAGTCGCGTTTGTCATTGTTGTCTCCGCCTAATATTTTGCGGAGGCAAGGGGTGAGGGCCTGGTTTCATCTTCGCTTGGTTAGTCGATGTCATGCGACCTGGTGTCGGGCGATTAGTTCGCGTACTGCGGGAACCAACTCTGTGGGGACTTCCATAATCGTTTGGCCCAACTCTTCAAATGCTGCCTCGTCTTCAGCGACGGCTTCTTCCTCAGATTGCAACTCATACTGGGCCAGCACTCTTTTCACACGCTCCGAATCCCAACCCGGCGGAAATTTACTTTGTTTCATTTATTCTTTTTCCTCCTGCGGCGACGATAGGCGAGTAATGGTTTGCCTTGTAGTTCATAAGCTGTAATCACAAAAACACTATAAGAAACCAAATCGGGAACATATATTACTCTAAGATATCGTCCGCCGAATGTCTGCCCAATCGCTACCCGGGAACCTTCGCTTCCCGGTCGATCTTCCCCGGGGTTTGATAGAACATCTTCTACCTCTAATTCATCGACTTCATGTCCATAGATGTGAGGTAACCCTGTTCCCGGGTCCATGTAATAACGAATATTCAATGGGCTTCCTTCTCTGTCATTAATTTATCGGTTTCACGTTCATTGTCTAGGCTACCGCCATTGGCCACCTTCTCAGGCTCCCGGCTAAACTAAACAAGCATGTCCTTTGCAGGGTCATTAAGATACTACCTGCTTCTTAAAGCTTAAGAGTAAATCATAGCTAAAAGGCAATCAAATGTCAAGGGGCAGAGGGGGGGGAAATTCATGGGTGTCGAAAGATAGATCAGAGGCAATGCTTGCCGGCAGGTCATTTTGGAGAACCATCATCTCATTTTGCTTAATTTTTCTAACATTTTGGGGTCCAATTACCTCATTTGCCTTGATTTTTGGATCATTTGTCTTAACGGTTCTATCATTTCGGTTAAAATTTATTTCATTTACCTTAATCTTTCTATCATTTGGGAGTCCAGTTATCTCATTTAGCTTAATGGTTCCGACATCTTGGGGTTCATTTATCTCATTTCGGAGAAAATTTCTTTCATTTGACTTGAATTTAAGCCAATGCCGGAGAAAATTTGTCCAATCTAGCCGATGGATTTGGGTTTACCGGGGGGAATTTGTCTCTTATGACCTGGCGGAATGGTTATGCCGGAGAGGATTTTCCTTTCCATTATAAAAGATGAATTAAGCCTGGGAAAACACTTGACTTTAGAATAATTTTAGATTAAATTAGATGGGCTGCATGAACGATATACCAGGCGAGCAGTTTAAAAGGAGGTCTTAAAAGAATGGGGAAATTAAAACACACCTGGGTTTGGGGCGCCGGCTTAACGGTTGCGATCTTCTTGATACCCATACTGATCTTTTTACCGGCCCGGGAGAAAAAATTAAAAAGCCCGTGGCAGACGATTATCCGGCACCGGGTTCACCTGGATCATAAGAATTTCTTCTCCCAGGCTTTCGGTTCTCCGCAAGAAGTGACGCGGGCCTGTTTGCAATGCCACGAGAATGCGGCCAAAGACCTGATGAAAACGGCCCACTGGAACTGGGAAGGGGAACCGGTGTCGGTGCCGGGCCATGACAAGCCGATGCGCATCGGCAAGAAAAACCTGATCAATAACTTTTGTATCGGTATCAAAGGTAATTGGATCGATTGCACGAGCTGCCATGCCGGTTATGGCTGGGCCGACGATTCATTCGATTTTTCCCGGCAAGAAAACGTCGATTGCCTGGCCTGCCACGATTGGTCCGGCACCTACCAGAAAGGCGACTATGGCCTGCCGGCTGAGGGTGTCGATCTGCTGGCCGTGGCCCGGCAAGTGGGCTATCCGAAGCGCGATAACTGTGCCCTTTGCCATATTTATGGTGGCGGCGGCATGGGCGTCAAGCACGGCGACCTGGACAACACCTTGCTCAATCCATCGGAAAAAGTCGATGTGCACATGGGCAAATTCAACCTGCTCTGCATCGACTGCCACCGGACGGAGAAGCACAACATCAAGGGGCGCGCCTTTTCGGTCAGCATCGAGCATGGAAACGGCATCGATTGCATTGATTGCCATAGGGATGTGCCCCATAAAGATATCCGCATTAATACTCACTACCAAGGTCTGGCCTGCCAGACCTGTCACATCCCCGCCTTTGCCCGCAAAGCGCCGACCAAGACAGACTGGGATTGGTCGAAAGCCGGGGAAGGCGATAGGGAAGACAACCCGCTCGTTTACCTGAAGAAGAAAGGGGAATTCATCTTCCGCCGCAACATGATGCCGGAATATTATTGGTTCAACATGACCTCCGCCCGCTACATCCTGGGAGACAGGATCGATCCCAATGAGGTTACCGACATCAATAAACCGCTGGGAGACATTCAAGACCGGCGGGCAAAAATTTGGCCTTTCAAGGTTCACCGGGCTATCCAGCCTTTCGACAGGGGGTACAACTACCTGCTCATCCCGGTCACTGCCGGGCCCGGCGGTTTCTGGCACGAATTCGACTGGGATCAGGCCATGAGACTCGGCGCCGGGGCATCCGGTCTAAAATACAGCGGCCAATACGGTTTTACCCGGACGAGCATGTACTGGCCGCTCTCCCACATGGTGGCGCCCATCGACCAATCGCTCCAGTGCCACGATTGTCATGGCGACACGGGCCGGATGAACTGGGAGAGCCTGGGTTACACATGGGACCCGGCCAAAACGGGCGGCCGGGTATTACCGGAAACGGGAAAGAAATAGGAGAAGAGCGAACATGATGAGACGATATCTTTTATCGATACCGGCTGGATTGGTTTTAGCGGCAGCGTTGGGCGTGTTTACCATGTCCGCAGATACCAACACGATGCACCCGCGGTTTTCATTACTCGATGAGGCCGGGCAAAAGGTCCTGGATGAGAAGGGTAAAGTGTCGCCGGGAAAGACCTGCGGCCAATGCCACGATACGGCATATATCGACACCCACAACCTGCATTTCGGCAAAGTCATTAAAGTCGGCTGTTTTGTCTGTCATTTCCGGGGCGGACGGTTGACCGGGGATTACGCGGAGGCTTTCCGGTTGATCCAGCAGCCGGATGACCGCAACTGCGGCCAATGCCACGGCCTGGTTCACACCGATCCGGAGCCGCTCTTTATCCCGGACGATTACGCCATCTTCCCCAGTTTCTGGCAGCCATATAGCCTGACCCAGAACACGGGCGTGATCATGTCTTTTGCCAACCTTTCCGACTCTCTCTTAAACCTCAAGAACAAGCAGTCGCTGGCTTTCCCCTGGGATGACCACACGCGGCGGCAGCTCCATTGTACTTCCTGCCATTTTACCCGCAACAATTTACGCTATTGCGGCGTTATCCGCTCCCCCCTCGGCCACCTCATCCGCGACCCGCGGCGCATCGAGCCGGTGCACGAATACTTAAAACGGCCCGATCACAACCTGGAAACTGCGGCCTGTACTTGCTGCCACACCCCCCTGGCCATACACCCAAATCTCCCCTACAAACAAAGACATATCGATGTCCTCAGCTGCCAGGCCTGCCATGTGCCGGTACTTTATGGCCCGGCCCTGCGCACAGTGGATGAGACGGTGGTCGATGCAGACGGCAAGGCCCGGGTCGAATTCCGGGGCACCGATGAAAAACAGGGCCACGGTACCTCGCTGAACACCATGTATTACACCGGCTATCGCCCCTTTCTCTTTGCCCACCGGGACAAGAATAACCAGGACAAAATTTCCCCCTTTAACCTGGTTACCCGCTGGTTCTGGCAGTCGGCCAAAACCGGCGATCCGGTACCGGTGCAAGTACTGAGAGAGGTTTACCTGGACGGTCCCGCCTTCCGGCCCGAGGTGGTCCGGGCATTTGACCGGGACGCCAGCGGCCAAATCGAGCCGGCCGAGCTGATCCTGGATAGTACCGCCAAGATCGACCTGATCAAAGAAAAATTGGCGGCTGCCGGTATCAAAGACCCGGTCATGCAGGGTACGATCAAGGCCTACAAGGTCAACCACGGCGTATTTAACAGCAAGACCATGAAACGGGATTGCGCCTCCTGCCACTCGTCCGGTTCACAATTGGGACAGGATGTGGTGTTGGCCGCTAAAGCACCGGCTGCTGTTAATCCGCAATTTGTCAAAGACGACAATTTAACCGTCAATGGGGAGGTGAAAACCGGTGCAAACGGCGAGCTGGTGCTCAAGAGAACCTCGGCCATAGCCGGGCGTTACCTCTTCGGTTTCGGTCGCGTTCGTTTCCTCGATCACCTGGGTTTGTGGATATTTCTCATCTGCCTTTTCCTGGCCCTTTTGCATGGTTTCTTCCGTTTTATAGTGGCCAGGAAACGACCGGCGCCGGCGAAAAAAACCCAGAAAGTGTACATGTACGGTTTCTACGAGCGGTTGTGGCACTGGACCCAGGCCGCGGGCGTGCTGGTCCTGGCCCTGACCGGTATACAAATCCACCAGGCCGGGGGATTTGGCCTGTTTTCCCTCCAGGCAGCGGTGCGCATCCACAATATTATTGCCGCTATCCTGGTGCTGAATGCCGGGCTCTCTTTGTTTTACCACCTGGTCAGCGGCGAGATCAAACAGTTTTTCGGTATCGACCGGCGGTTTTTCAAGGGCGCTATCGTGCAGGCCCATTACTATATCAGCGGCATTTTCCGGCATGAACCCCACCCCCTGGAGAAGACCCGGGAAAAGAAGCTCAATCCCCTGCAACAGCTCACCTATGTGATCCTGCTAAACCTGCTCTTGCCTTTGCAAATTATCACCGGTATCCTGATCTGGGGGGCAGAAAAATGGCCGGCGTTTTCCGATAAAATCGGCGGCCTGGCTTTCTTGGCCCCTATCCACAACCTGGGTTCCTGGCTCTTCTTATCCTTCCTGGTGGTGCACATATACCTGACCACCACCGGTCATACGGTATTTTCCGGCCTGAAGGCCATGATCACCGGGTATGAGGAAACGGCACCGGGAAAACCCGGGCCGGACCAGGAAAAACTCCTGGATATGAAGTGGCTCGACCTGGTCGGTACCCTGATCAAGAGGGCCTCTAAATAGGTTAAAAAAAACGAATATAAATGATTAAAAAAGGAGGACAACGTGAAGAATAAGACCCCATCTCCATATATAAATCCTTACCTGGGCGGCACCCTGCTCGGCATCGTGCTGTTCCTGGCCTATTTCCTGACCGGGGGCGGCCTGGGCGCATCTGCGGCCATCAACCGCGTGCAGGTGGCCATCCTGGATCTGTTTGCCAGCGGCCATGTCAACCGGGTCGGTTACTTTGCCGAGCTGGGCGGCGGCGATGCCAATGCGCTCGACAGCAGCGCCGTGTTGATGCTCCTGGGCACTTTTTTGGGCGGCATGATCTCCGGCCTGATCCACCGGCGATTCAAAGCCGAGACGCGCAAAGGGCCGAATATCTCGGTGAAGAAGCGGTGGCTCATGGCCTTTATCGGCGGGGCCATCATGGGTTATGGGGCTCGCTTTGCCCGGGGCTGCACCTCGGGGCAAGCCTTAAGCGGCGGTGCCGTTTTGTCTGTGGGTAGTTGGGCCCTGATGTTCTGCATATTTATCGGCGGCTATGCGCTGGCCTGGTTTGTGCGGAAGATGTGGAATTAAGGAGGCGAACATGGCACCTTTCGACGTCGTCTTACAACTGGGTAAGTTCCTGGGATACATGGTCTACCTGCTGGTCGGTGTGGCCTTTGGAGCGGTGCTGGAGATGTCGGGCTTCGGCGATTCGCGCAAGCTCTCGGCCCAATTCTATTTCCGCGATATGACCGTGCTCAAGGTGATGTTTACCGCCATCGTGGTGGCTATGGCCCTGATTTTCGCCTTCTCCTCCCTGGGCTGGCTCGAATTTAACCGCCTGTACGTCAACCCCACCTACCTTCTCCCCGGCATTGTCGGCGGGTTCATCATGGGTTTCGGTTTTATTATCGGCGGTTTCTGTCCCGGCACCTCGATGGTGGCTGTGGCTACCCTGAAATTGGACGGTATCTTCTTTTTCCTCGGTCTCTTGACCGGCGTGTTCTTCTTCGGGGAAACGGTCTTCCTGTTTGTGAACTTTCACAACTCCAATTACCTGGGCCGGTTCATCTTACCGGAGCTCTTCGGTGTCGGCACCGGCCTGGTGGTCTTCCTGGTGGTGCTCATGGCCCTGGCCATGTTCTACTGGGCCGAGATCGCCGAGGCCTTCTTCGGCCGGAAGATCCCTTTCAAAAAAATTAAAAAGCTCCCGGATAACCGGGCGAAGATCTTCGCCTCTGCCGGCCTGGTCTTTTTGGCGCTGTTTGTCATGTTCTCCGGTCAACCCACAGCCGGTGATAAATGGGAGCGGCTGGCCCAAAAAGAGGCCAAGAAGCTGCAAGACCGGGAAGTATACATCCACCCGGCCGAGCTTCTGGAAGCCATGAACGATCCCACCCTGTACACCCGGCTAGTCGATTTCCGCACCGAGACCGATTACAACCTCTTCCACCTGGAGAACGCCCGCCGGGTCACCTTCGACCAGTTGAGCCAGGACATCGATTTTTTCAAAGAGATGATCAATCTCCCGGACAATACGGTGGTGGTGGCCATATCCAACGATGAAGCCGGTGCTACCCGCGCCTATAAACTCTTGCGGGGCCTGGGTGTCTTGAATGTCTATATTCTGGAAGGCGGTATCAACAATTGGCTCCATTTCTTTCCCGTGGGTACGACTTTTGCCCGGGAACTCGAAACCGCGCTGCCGGCTGGCCAGGAAAAACTGGCTTACCTGTTTTCCCATGCCGTGGGCGAGAATGTCTGGGCCGCCAACCCCGGACCGGAAACGATCAAGGAGAACCGCATCGAATTTAATCGCAAAATCAAAGTCCAGAAGAAGAAACTCCTCTCCGGCGGCTGCGGCTAAAACCCGGCCGGGTTTTAGCCGTAAATCTCCGGCAATATTTAAATGGTCCCGCCTGTCAAGGCCATTTAGGTCCCGATACCGATGAAAACGGGAGCGGCTGCCACATTGACTGGGGCAGCCGCTCCGTTGGTTCTTTTAATGTATACCTACCAGGATAGGGGCCTATTTATTTCTTGTCGACGGGTTGGTCTTTGAACTTATCCCGGTTAAAATCTTCATCGGCAATGTCAAGACCCTTGGGCCATCCACCAATCCAGACAAACACATTGGGGACAATGCTAATACCGATCCAACTCCACAGGCTGTCTCTATCTTGCAACACCATCTGGTCGATATAGATCCCGAATACCTTCCTCTTGACATCGATAAACAACTGATTCCCGGCCACATGATAGGGAAGATCCACGAGATTTTCTTGCTTTCCTCCCCCTGAAAGTTTTACCGTGCATCTTTTTGAATCCTGGATGAGAATATCGGCAGCCCCCTTTACATCACCAATGATGGGGATTTTCGCATTTCCATCCACGATCAGTTGGTTCTCGGTGAGCTTTATTACCGTATATTCACCTACCTTAATCACGCGACTCGCATAAACATCGAACTTCATACCGTCTTTTGTCTTTTCCCAAACGAAATCTTTTAAATTTGCCATGTTTTTTCTCCTTTTTGTTTTTAATTTTTTTCTTTTACTTAACTTCTTTCGTTACCCGGCCAGGAAACGGAACCATCCGACAGGGCCACGCACCCGGTGCACCATGTCGCATGATCTACACGCATTCTACCGGAAAAAAAGGGGGTACGAAATAAGATATGTTCAAAATACCATAAATTTAGTTAAGGAAAATCCGGCTTGCATGACAAATGTTCAAAAAAAAATAAACTTCGTTCAAAAACACATGAAACGTCTTATCCTCCACCGGATTCGGAAGCATGATAGGATGACGGCAATTGCTGGAACATCTCTTTAAAACATTTGGTAAAATAAGCGGTGGAAGAAAACCCAACGGCAAAAGCGACTTCGGTGACATTGCCGAAATTGGCCTGCAACAACTGCGCGGCCCGCTTCAACCGATAAGAACGAATAAATTGGGTGGGCGTTTCCCCGGTTAAAGCCAGGATTTTCATGTACAGGGATGTCCGGCTCATATAAAGCTTCTTGCTCATTTGCTCGACATTAAATTCCGGGTCGGACAAATTCTTTTCAATGGTGTCCTGCACCTCTTTATAAAAGGTTTCATCGATCGAAGTGACCACGATTTCCTGCGGCTGCATGGTCATCTGCCGCTGGCGTTTGCGCTGCAACTGGCGGCGCAACTCGATGAGATTTTTGATGCGGGCGATTAATACCCGGGTATTGAAGGGCTTGGTAATATAATCATCGGCCCCGGTTTGCAGACCCTCGATAACACTCTCTTCATTGGATCTAGCCGTTAAAAGGATGATGGGGATATGGCTGGTGCGGATGTCTTTTTTCAATTGGGCGCACAATTCATACCCATCGGCGCCGGGCATCATGATATCGCTGACAATGAGATCCGGGATGATTTCCCTGGCTTTGGCCATCCCCTGGAGCCCGTCCACGGTTTCGACCACCTGGTATCCATCCGCCAATGCTTCCCGGATATAATGACGCATATCGCCGCTATCCTCCACCACCAGGATAACTTCCTGGCCGGGAACTGGGGTCCGCGGCCCCGGTTCTTCCTGTTCATCCGCGCCCGGCCATAACCCGGGCATTGGCGGGGGCACGGGGGAAACATCGGTGCCGGACACATCGACAATCTCCCCGGCGCGCCAATGTCCCTTACCCAGGGGCAGCCGCAGGATAAATTCACTGCCGGGAGTTTGCTCCCCCGGGGCGGTACGGCTCCGGACACGGATATCACCGCCATGGAGGAGAATTAATTCTTTGGTCAAGGCCAGACCGATACCGGTGCCTTTCTGCCTGTATTCATGGCCGCTGTGGGCCTGGTAAAACCGCTGGAAGACATGCGCCACCTGGTCGGCAGGAATACCGATACCGGTATCGCACACCGATATTTCCAGGTAACCGTGGGGGAAAAGGGTTTCCTCAGCCAATCCCTTTTTAACGGCCACCGTCACCCGGCCGCCGGCAGGGGTAAATTTGACGGCATTGGATAATAGATTGCCCATCGCTTTTTCCAATTTATCGGCATCAAAATAAACCGGCAATTCTCCCGGTTCGGCCAGCAGTGTCAGTTCCAGCTTCTGCTGCTGGGCCAGCGATTGGAAGGAAGCGATAATCATCCGCAAAAAAGCGACGATATCTTGCCGGGCAACCTGTAACTTCATTTTCCCGCTCTCCAGGTGCGAAAGGTCCAACAATTGGTTGACCAGGTGCAATAACCGCTGCGAATGGCGCAGCATTAATTTGGCTTTACTCTCCAGTTCGGCCGGTGCGGGTGGTTCGGGTGTGGCCAGGATTTGTTCCAGCGGGCCCATGATCAAGGTCAGGGGGGTACGGAACTCGTGGGAAATATTGGCGAAAAACCGCGACTTCACCCGGTCTAATTCCTTTAATTTCACGGATTGTTCCTGGAGTTGTTGGGTCTGTTCTTCCAGTTGGCGGTTTTTCCCCAACACCTCTTTGGTGCGGTCCCCGATAATTCCTTCCAGCCGGTAATTTTCCTGCACCAATTTCCATGAGCGCAAGCGCACCAACAGGAACAGGCAGGCCAGCACGGCGATACCATAAAGTGAAAAAGCCCACCAGGTTTTAAACCAGGGGGGCAGCACCTGGAAGGGGTAATGTCCCTCCCGGCTTAAATGGTCAAAGACATTTTTGGCCTGCACGCGGAAGGTATATTTCCCGCCATCCAGGTTGGTATAATCCTTCTGCGTTTCCCTGGACCATTCCGACCACTCCCGATCGTATCCCTCCAGAAAGACACGAAAGGTGATGGATTTTTCATCTTGAAAAAAAGGCGCGGCAAACCGGAAACGCAAATTGTGATGTTTATATGGAAAAACAGGGGGTAAAGCGGCAGGGGAACCCAAAAACAGCGGCAGGTTGCGGTCGATCAAGCGGACTTCCCGTATCAAGGCGACGAAATTACTCTTCTCATAATCCTTTTTAATGCCGGTATCGTAGGCAATCAAACCGTTCACGGCGGCGAACCAAACGATCTGCCCGTCTGGATCGGGATAAATGGCATTCACTTGTTCCACGGGCATGCGTAAAAAAGGGGCGGCAAGAATAGAAAAGGAGCGGCCGGGCTGGGGCACGGCCTGGAAATTGCGAACATTGGAATGAAGCCACACCTGACCGCGGGAATCCTGGGCCAGGCGAAAAACGCTCCTGGAACCATCGGCAAATGCTTGTCCAAAGGTTTTATCCGGTACAAAGACCCGGTTTTGCCCATCGTACCGGTATATACCTTTAGCAGTGGCAAAAATAACATGACCGGCCGCCATAAACACATGTACCTCTTCGGAAGGCAGGCCATGGGATCGATCGAAGCGGGTGACCACCGGATAAGGAATGCCGGTGGGAAATTCCACGGACATCGCACCCTGGGATAATGTACCTAACCAGAGCGCACCCCCGGCATCTTCCACGATGGTGTGAATGGGCAGGGAAATATTTTTAAAACGCTGTTCAAGACCCCATTGCCCTTTCCCAGGCGGACCGGATAGAATCAACGACATCAACCCCTCATTGGTCCCGGCCCAGACGCGGGCGCCGTTTTCCAGGGAAGGCTGGAGCACATAAGAAGTCGCATCCACCAACGGGCCTTTGACCTGGAGGGTGTTATTCTCCTGGATTTGAATCACCCAAATGCCCGCGGCAGTGGCGGCCAGGATATCTTTATTAATGGCCAGTAATCCCAGGCACCTCTCAGAGATACGGGGAACCGGCAGAAAACGACCGGTACCGGCGGAGTGGAATAGACCGGCGGTGGTTCCGACAAACAAATTTGACCGGCATTTTACCACCGAAAAAACAGGCCCCATCAACCCGGAGAATTCATTAAAACAAGCGAGGGGCGACCCATATTCGATTTTGGATATCCCGTTCTCCAGGCCCAGCCACAGGTTCTCTTCCCGATCCTGGAATACATGTTTGACATTGTTATCCTGTAATCCGGCGGATTTATCGATAACCCGTAGCATATTTCCCCGGGCATCCATAATCACCAGGCCGCCTGAAAGGGTGGCCAGGGCAAAATTGCCATCGTGAAGGCGGATACCCTGGTACAACTTTTTCCCTTCCAGGTAGCCCTGTGCTTCCGTGGGATAAGGAACCACGGTGCGGTGGTCATACAGGAAGAACCCGTGATCGCGGGTGCCGATCAGCAATTTTTGCGCGGCAGCATCCAGCGGCGCCATGAAAAAGACTTTTTTACCCGCCAATATTTCGCCCCCGGGAACCAATTGCCACGAATCATCCTTGATGTGCAAAAGTCCTACCTGGCGACTGTGAACGAAAAATTCTTTGTTGCAGGCAAAGGTATTGTTGAATAGATAGCCCGGTTCCCAGACCTTCATTTTCTTTTTTTGCGGGTCCCAGCAAAACAGGAATTGGGCGGTCTCGAAATAAATCCCCCCGGTGGTGGCATGGGTGTTCCAGACATCGGCAAAATTCTTTTGCTGTGCCTGTAAATAGGGAACCAGGGAGACATAGTTCAGTTCCCCCCTGTCATCCGGGGCAAGGAAACCGCATTCGTTTTTCCCGCCGATATAAAGGACGCCGCTATCTGTGCAAGCCAGTGAGCGGGCAGACCAGTTGGGTATTTTAATAATACGCCAGGAAATCCCGTCATATTGGAGAACGCCGCCATGGTTGGCCACATAAATAATGCCCTGGTTATCCTGGACAATGGCCCAATTCTGGGGTTGGGCGCCATAATCGTGGGTGGTGTAATTTAAAAAATAGCGAACCCCCTGGAGGGGCAGAGCGGCTGGATCCGCCAGGGAAAATGACCTAATAGGAGAAAAAAACAGGCTGATTAAAATAGAGATGATTAAAAATCTTCTCATTTTAAGGAATTATGAAGATTTATCTTCCCCCATGGTGACGTTTACAGTGGGATCCGCATTGTCGGAGAAGGGCTGTATCGACGATAGTCTTATCCGCCATACTTTGTCGGCGCCTTTGTCCTCGTAGGTGATATCTAAGTTAAAAGTGCATCCGTCGTTGTTTTTGGAACATAGTTTAAGATTACAGTACGGGGGTTTCTCAGCGTTATCCACTTTAAGCTGCAATTGGTCATCCACATTTTCTAGCCTGACTTCACAACCTCCTGGCGGTACATCCTTAAAATTGTCTTCCCTGGGCTTTTTATGTTTTGCCTTGCCCTTGCCTGGTTCAATTTCCGAGTTTAGATTAATTATGAGAGCCATTTTTTCCTCCTTTTAAAGCGCATATTCCTGTTAAAATTCCTGTCATGATCCGAATTTATTCTTTTTAAAACCAGATCGAAAAAATTATAACCCAATCCCGGGCAAAAGACAAGCAAAAGTTTCTGGATTGAAACAGAATGGGGCGCCTCCCGGCGAATCGATTTTATAATTTTGCAACGATTTTTAAAGACAAATCCCGGCGTTATTTGGCCCGCCTCTCGATCTCGACCATGTTATCGTGAAAGGCAGACCCATAGCCCATATCGGTCTCCCGGCCCAGGGACAGGAAGTTGACCGTACCGCCCTCGGAAATCCACCAGCCGTTGGTAACCGCCACACAGCCCTGCTTCAGGGAAAAATCGAGCCGGGCCGGTAAGAAGAGCTCGCCCCGGTCGTTAAAGATGCGTACCCGGTCGTCCTGTTCAATACTCCTGGCCCGGGCATCTCCCGGGTTGATCATGACAAAGGGCGATGGACTGAACTGGCGGATCATGTCTAAATTGTTAAACTGCGAATGGATGCGGTTTTTCGTATTGGGGGTCATGAAGTAGAGCGGGTAGCGCCCTGCCCTACCCTTACCCCGGGTCAGCGATTCCTCCGGTTCGGAAAAACCGGGCAGCGGATCAACGCCCCAACGCGCTGCCGCTTCCTCCGAATAAAGCTCGATCCGGCCCGATGGGGTGGGAAATTTGTGATCGGCAAAAGCGATCTCCACCGTGCCTGGGGCCAGGACCGGGCCCCGGCGCAGCCGCTCCAGGCTCAAATCGGTAAAGGGAGATAATTTTTTTTCTAAAAATGCTTCCACTTCCCGGTCCGCAGGACCGGGGATATGTTCCCGGATATCTTCCGGCGAAAATCCCAACTTATGGGCCAGCAAGTAATAGATTTCCGTCTCCGGCTTGACCTGCCCCGGCGGCTCGAATATCTTCTGTTTCAACTGGATATAAGGGTGCCAGTAGGCCCCGATCACATCGGTCTGCTCGAACATCGATTTGGCCGGCAGGATGATGTCTGCCTCGCGGGCCGTGTCGGTCATGAACTGCTCGACCACCACCCGGAAATCCAGGGAGCGGAAGGCATTCAGCACCGTATGCGTATCCGGGTTCTGGGTCACCGGGTTACCCCGCTCTACCCAGATCATCTTTAACGGCGGGTTATCCAACCGCCGCATATCCTGGCCCAAACGGGCCACAGATACGGCGATGCGGGCAATGCCGCCCGGTTTTTCCGGCGGGAAGGAAGCGACCGGGTCGCGCACGGAGGAAAAAATGCTGCTCTGCAAATTGGCATATACCCAACCGGCGCCCGGTTTGCCGATATTCCCGGTCAGGGCCAGAAGCGCGATAATGGCGCGCATGGTCTGACCGCTGTTGGTATATCGCTGCATACCGTACCCGGCGCAAATCGTGACCGGTTTAATAGAACCCAGGTATTCGGCCAGCCGCTCGATGATTGGCACCGGCACATCGGTGATGGCCGAGGCTCTTCCCGGTGAAAAACCGGCCGCCCGCTCCTTGAAGGCGGCAAACCCGAGCACGTGTGCTTCGATAAAATGGTGATCCAGCCAGCCGTTTTTGATGAGCAGGTGGGCCACGGCCAGGGCCAGCGCCCCATCCGTGCCGGGACGCGGCTGGATCAAGAGCTCCGCCGGTTCTGCCGTCTGCGTGCGCCGCGGATCGATGACCAGCAGTTTGGCCCCTTTGGCCAGGCCGGCATCGATAAACTTCATCTGGTGGATATTCGTCTCGGCCGCATTTTTCCCCCACATCACGATCAATCGGGCATTTTCAATATCCCAGGGGGCATTGTGAATGTTGTCGCCAAAAGTCAGGCGGCTGGCCTCTAACCCGGCCGGCCAGCACAGGTCACCGTAAGCGGCGGTATAGCCGCCGTACAGGCGCCAGAAATCGGCCCCTACCCCATTGAGCAGCCCCTTGGTGCCGCTGGCATAATAGTAAAATACACCCTGGGGCCCGAAATGATCCCGGAAATAGATGAGCCTTTCGGTTATGGTATCCAGGGCCTCATCCCAGGAGATGGCGGCAAATTCACCGGTGCGGGGGTTTTTCTTGAGCGGCGTTAAAATCCGGTCCGGCGATTGGATGCGCTCCACATAGCTTAAGCCTTTCAGGCAGACCGCCTCGGGAGCGGCCCGGTTATCTGGGTTGGCCTCGATCCGGCAGATGCGGCCCCCTTCCACGAAGACCTTCATACTGCACGTGCTGTAGCAGTTTCTCGGACAAGCGGTTAGATAGACTTCCATGATCGTCTCATCGATTCATTGACCAGCGCCTATTATACCAGATTCCCGCCCCCATTGCCAGGGAAGAATCCGGGGGTTCCCCCGGATTTTCATCGACCCGGATGATAAATAATATTACCCCATTCTCATGCCTTATTTTAAAGTATTCATAGATAATATAGTAATGTCCTTCTTTCATCGATGCTTAATAATAAAGGCTATCCAGGTATCGTTTCTAGTAACGATTTTGGCTATTCAAAAATAGAAACGAATGTGCTACCATAGTTTGGCTTTAAATAAATCGAAATATGACGAAGATGACCGGGAAAAAAATTTCAAAGCGGTCATTTGTCTCTTAACCTGAATCTTTTACATGAAGATACTAACTTTTTACCGGCGTCCATAGATAAATGCAAGCCTGAGGCCCAGGCAAAGCAAATGAGTATCCCAGGAAAAACAGATTTTTATGCCAAAAAATAAGAACAACATGACCCGCATCGACAAAAAGAACATCGCGGATGTGATGCCGTTAACCCCCTTGCAGGAGGGCATGCTCTTTCATTACCTGAAAGACCCGAAAAGCAGTCTCTACCTGGAACAACTGGGCCTGGAAATCGCCGGCATGATCGACGAAGTATACTTTGAGAAGGCCTGGAACCAGGTGATCTCCGCCCATGAGATGTTGCGCACCGTGTTCCGTTGGGAAAAAATCAACCGGCCGGTACAGATGGTTCTCAAAGAACACTCCTTCACGCCGGTATACCTGGATCTCACGGCCGCGAAAAACGGCCAGGCCAGGCACCTGGAGATAGAAAGAATCAAAAGCGCAGACCTCGCCAAAGGCTTCGACTTGCGGCAAGTGCCGTTCCGGGTCACCCTGAACCGCCTGGCTGAAAACCATCATTTCATGATCATCAGCCACCACCACATTCTCTATGACGGCTGGAGCACCGGCATTGTGCTGGGCCGATTCTTCACCGCCTACCGGGCGGTCAGCCGTGGTCAGACCCTGGAATTTAATACCCAGGTACTTTCCCACACCCTAAAAGCCACTTTTAAAGATTTTGTCCAATGGCTACACAGCCAGGACAAGGCTGAGTCTGAGGCTTTCTGGTCAGCCTATTTACAAGGCATCGAGACACGGGCCGCATTGCCTTTCAAGAAACGGAAGAAACGCTTTCCAGGGGTCGATCGGCAGAATGTGTGCTGCCTGCCACTCCTCCTGGCCGGGGAAACCGGGTCCGGTCTGCACCGCTTTTTAAGGGAAAACCGCCTCACCCCGGCGGTATTCTTCTATACCGCCTGGGGCATTCTGGTCCAGAAGTACTGCCTCTCCGGGGATGTCGTCTTCGGCGTCACGGTCTCGGGCCGGAATGCGGCCGTAAAAGGCATCGAGGATATCGTCGGCCTTTTCATCAACACCTTGCCGCTGCGGGTCCGGGAAGTGCCCGGGGAGAGCATCGATTCTTTACTCCACCGGTTGGCAGAGGAGCTGCCCCAGTGGGAGACGTTTAGCCATACGCCATTGGTGGATATCCGGCATTACAGCGGTCTGACAAGCGGCGAAGAGATGTTCGATACCCTGGTGGTGATCGAAAATTATCCGTTAGAAGACCGCTTGAAACTGGCCGATCATCCCCTATCCATCATCTCCCACTCAGTGTGGGAGAGCACCAACTACGACCTGGCCATGCGCATCGCCTTTACCGACCCGATCAAGGTGGAAGCGGTTTTCGACGGGGAAACTTGCGGGCCGTGGATCGTCCGGCGATTACTGGACCATTTAAACCGGGTCATATCCGGTATGCTGGCCCAGCCAGATAGAGAGGCGTGGGAACTCGATATGCTGCTGCCGGAAGAGAAAAACCAATTATTAATCGACTTTAACGCCATAAACCCGGTCTACCCCAATGACCGCACGCTGCCGCAGTTATTTTCCGACCGGGCGCAACGATGTCCCGATCACCTGGCCCTGGTCGGGAGAGAACTGGCGGACGAATCGGACTCATCGGACATGATTTCTTTAACCTATAGCGAGCTCGACCGGCTGACAGACCGGCTGGCCGGCTGGTTACAGGAGGAAAAGGGAATCAGGCCCGGGGAGCGGGTCGGTATCTCGTTAAACCGCTCCAATGATTTAATCATCGCCATCCTCGGCATACTGAAAGCCGGCTGCGCCTATGTGCCGCTCAATCCCAGGGCACCCGCAGCCCGCAACCGCTTTATCCTGGAAGATACGGGAGCCGAGATCGTGATTGGGCAAACCTCACCCCCCTGCCCCCTCTCCAAGCGTGGAGAGGGGGAGAATGGCGTAAGCCTCGCCCCCGTGTTACCGAAAACCTATCTGGCTTATGTGATCTATACCTCCGGGTCCAGCGGCCAGCCCAAGGGCGTGCCCATCAGCCACCAAAACCTCTCTCCCCTACTCCATTGGGGCTACCATCACATCGGCCTCACCCCAGCCGACCGCACCGCCCAGAACCTATCTTATTATTTCGACTGGTCCAACTGGGAAATATTCATCACCTTAACCACCGGCGCCAGCCTCTATATGGTCTCTGAAGAGCTACTGGTGAATGGCCGCCGGTACATCGATTTCATCCGCAAACATGACATCAGCGTGCTGCACATCACGCCGACCCATTTCCAATCCCTGGCCCATGCCTATAACGGCACCCGGCTCTCCAGCCTCAAACACCTGGCCATCGGCGCGGAAAAATTAACCGTTGACCTGGTCGCACGCAGCCTGGACATGGTTGGGGATGAATGCCGGGTATACAACATGTACGGGCCCACGGAAGCCACCATTATGGCCGCAGTTTTGGAGATCGACCGGCAGAAACTGGCCCTCTACCGGGAATTATCAAGCGTGCCCATCGGGCAGACGCTGGGGAATACCGCCCTGTTGATCCTGGACCGGCATTTTCACCCATGCCCGGTCTATGTGACCGGGGAATTGTTCATTGCCGGCGACGCCCTGGCCCGCGGTTACCTCAACAACCCGGAACTAACAGCGGAGCGGTTTGTGTTCTCACCCCTCACCAATCACCAATCACCACTTACCAATCACCAATCACCACTCACCAATCGACTCTACCGCACCGGCGACCTATGCCGGTGGTTGCCCGACGGCACCATCGAGTTCCTGGGACGGGTCGATCAGCAGGTCAAGATCAGGGGTTTTCGCATCGAATTGGGCGAGATCGAGAACCGCTTACTGGCTCACCCGGCAGTCAAAGAAACAGTCGTGCTGGCCCGGCAGGACCAGGCCGGGGAAAAGTACCTGTGCGCCTACTTCGTGTCGGAAAAGACCGGCCGGGAAACCTTTACGCCGCATGACTTCCACGATTTCCTGGCCCTTTCCCTGCCCGACTACATGATCCCGGCCCACTTCATCCCCCTGGACCGGATACCCTTAAATCCCAACGGCAAGGTCGACATTGCCGGCCTGCCTGAACCGGCGTTCACGGTTTCACAAACATACCAGGCCCCATGCAACACCACGGAAAAAGCCCTGGTCGATATCTGGGCCGGCGTACTGGCCATCGATCAGGAACGCATCGGCATCGACGACGATTTCTTTGCCCTGGGCGGCCACTCGCTGAAGCTGACCATGCTGACCGGCAGGCTCCACAAGGAATTACAGGTAGAGCTATCGCTGGTCGAAGTCTACGAACGCACCACCATCCGGGAGCTGGCCGCCTATATCGATCAAAAGCAAAAAACCCGTTTCAACGACATTTGCCCCGTGGAAGAGCGGCACTATTACCCCTTATCCCCGGCCCAGAAACGCCTGTTTATTTTGCACCAGCTCGATGCGGATAGTATAGTCTACAACATCCATGCGCTGGTGCAGTTGACCGGGAAGCTCCCGGCTCAGCACCTACAAGAGGTATTCCGTCAATTGATCGCCCGGCACGAGAGCCTGCGCACCTCCTTTCACCTGCTGGCAGACGGGCCGGTGCAGCGGGTGCATGGGCAGGTGGCTTTTGAGCTAGAAGTTCTTGGAACTGGTGGACGAGGTGGACAGTATGGACGTAGTGGACAGGAGCTTATAGAGCATATCATCAAGGGCTTTATCCGGCCTTTCGACCTGGGACAGGCCCCGCTCTTGCGGGTCGGCCTGGTTAAGCTCGCAGAGGAGCACCACATCCTGGCCCTGGACATGCACCACATCATCTCCGACGGCACCTCCATGGGCATATTTGTCCGGGAGTTTATGGGCCTGTTCGAAGCGGGCAAGCTGCTGGAAACCAAGGTCCGCTACCGCGATTTTGTCAACTGGTTTGACCAATGGATGAACAGCCAGGCCCGGTTAGAAGCAGAACAGTACTGGCTCAAGCAATTTTCGGGTGAGATCCCCATCCTCAACCTGCCGACAGATTTTACCCGGCCGGCAGTACAGGTCTTTTCCGGCGCCCATATCGAATTCATCCTGGACAGGGAAGAGACAGAGGCATTAAAGACCTATACCCTGGACCAACACACCACCCTATTTACCGTTTTGCTGGCCACCTTTTCCATCCTGCTGGCCAAACTCGGCAGCCAGGAAGATATCGTCATCGGCGCACCGGTGGCCGGGCGCCGGCATGCCGGCCTGTATGAAACCATCGGCATGTTCGTCAATACCCTGGCCCTACGGAATTATCCGCAGGCGCACAAAGGGGTAAAGGCATTTATCCGGGAAGTGGGGGCTTCCCTGTCCCAGGCATTTGAAAACCAGGACTACCCCTTCGAGGAACTGGTGGACCGGGTGGCAGCGCGGCGCGACACCAGCCGCAACCCCCTATTCGATGTCATGTTCTCCATGCTGAATGTCGATATCCCGACCCTGCGGCTGCCCGGCCTGCAATTAACGCCCTACCGGCACGAGGACGGCATTGCCCGGTTCGATTTGCTCTTCATCTGCCGGGAAACCAGCCAGGGCCTCGATTTTACAGTGGAGTACTGCACCCGGTTGTTTAAACCGGGTACGATGAATCGCTATATCACGTATTTTCAAAAAATAGTGGCCGATGTCCTGGAAGGTCGCGCCCAAACCATCGGCGATATCGAAATGATCGGCGAAGCGGAGAAAGAAGAAATCTTATGCCGCTTCAATGCCTTCGAGGAACCTTACCCGGCAGATAAAACGATTATGGATTTATTCCAGGACCAGGCGGCACGCACACCCGATGTCCTGGCCCTGGTTGAGCCTGGAACCGGGGACCGAGCCAGGCAAGTCACTTACACTAAACTGGCCGAGCTCACCGATGATCTGGCCCTCGACCTAAAGAAGCGGGGGGCCTTGGGACTGGTCGCCATCCTGGCCGGGCGGTCTGTGGACATGATTGTCGGTATCCTGGGCATTCTCAAAGCCGGCTGCGCCTATGTGCCACTCAATCCCAAAGCGCCCGAGGCCCGCAACCGCTTTATCCTGGACGATACCGGGGCCGAGATCGTGATTGGGCAAACCTCACCCCCCTGCCCCCTCTCCAAGCGTGGAGAGGGGGAGAATGGCGTAAGCCTCGCCCCCGTGTTACCGAAAACCTATCTGGCTTATGTGATCTATACCTCCG
>Ga0315287_10000074_pt1 | contig 88126 bp, 30 predicted proteins | sample YL17G11_0_MG_FD_205037 | JGI IMG/M metagenome (GOLD analysis project Ga0315287, IMG submission 205037) | Sediment microbial communities from Yellowstone Lake, YNP, Wyoming, USA - YL17G11_0 | ecosystem: Environmental > Aquatic > Freshwater > Lake > Sediment | place: USA: Wyoming | collected...
AAGCTCGAACGCGAGCTGGCGCAGCGTTCCCCCGTTTCCATCTCCGCAAAATTATAGGCAGAGACAACAAGCTCGAACGCGAGCTGGCGCAGCGTTCCCCCGTTTCCATCTCCGCAAAATTATAGGCAGAGACAAGGGGATGAGGGCCGTTCGGCGCTTCATGAAAGGCAGTACTTCCCTTGCCCCCCTGTTTCCCCCCGTGGACGGGAGGAGGAGATTAGACCTGGCAGGTTTCAAAAACCTGCCAGGTCTTGCTTCCAAAACCTGGCGGATGATATAGGTCGAGTTCTACCCTTGAAAATTTTTTCCCGGCCCGGTATAATGTTTTCATGACAACCAAAAAGAAGAAACGGCTCTCCACTTTCGCCATCTGGGCCAGCATCCTGGGCTTTGTCGTCGGCGTGATTGCCCTGGTGGTGGCCATTATATTGAGTTCTTCTTCAGCTAAGCAAATAGATAAAGTGAATACCAAACTGGTCAATTACGATCCCTTGACGCGGGATAAAGTACTGCAAGAAAAAGAGAAAATGCTGGTAGATCAGGGTACGCTATTGGCCGAGAAGGAAAAGAAGATCAAGGAGCTGAAGAAAGCGTTGGACGAGTCGTGCGCTTCCACCGAGCAGGAACGGCAGGAAGCCCAGGCCGAAATAGCGAAGGGTAATATGGGCCGGGCCCGGGAATTGTTTGATAGATCTATTGCCAGGAAGTGTGGTTTTTTGGCCGAAGATTATTACCAACTGGGCAATGCTTATTTTGTCGATAAAAAACCCGATTACCGGGCTGCCCTGGCCGCGTACCGGGAAGCGGACCGGTTGAGCCCGGGTAATGCCGAATATTTGAATATGATCGGCCTGGTTTACCGGGTATTGGGTCAGTATGGCCAGGCGAAAGATTACCTGGAAAAGACCCTGGCCATCCGGGAAAAGGTGCTGGCTGCCGATCACCCCGACCTGGCCACCTCGTACAACAATTTATGCACCATTTATTATGCAATGGGCCAACTGGACCAGGCCCGGGACTATGGCCAACGGGCAGTGGCCATCCTGGCAAAACTCTTCCCCAACGGCCACCCCAACCTGGATATCATGCGCCAAAACCTGGCCGGCATCGAGGCCCGGGCAGGGAAGAAAAAGAAATAGGGCACGGCCCCTTGACTCTGCAAATTTAAGGCAGAGTCAACAATGGGAACGCGAGCTGGCGCAGCGTTCAACTGCTTCTATCTCCGCTCGGGGGCCGGCTGGACGGCGCTTCATGATCGAGCGAAACTTAGGTAGGCAATTCTGTTCCGGCACGGCGAATCGAACGCTCGCCAGCTTTAGGGGGAAAAATGTCGATGTTTGAGCGAAGCGAGTCCGACATTTTAGTGAGATGAGCCGCTGGCCGGTCAATTGCCGAACGGTTGAGCGAGACATGAAGCGCCGAATGTTGTCTGAAACGTTGATTAACCTGATTACACAGATTGGGCTGTTAACAGGCCCTCATCCCCTAACCCCTTCTCCCGCTTGATGCAGGAGAAGGGGAATCTCCCCCTCTCCTGTCCGATGAATAGACGGGAGAGGGGTGGCCGGAGGCCGGGGTGAGGGCCTACGCCCCACCCCACCCAAATAATCGGTCGAACGCTGCGCTCGCTCGCGTTCACCCAATTTCACACCTTAAATTGTGCGAAATACCCCGTGGACAGGGAGGGAGAGAAGTGGGTTTTTCACAAGAGGCACATCATGCCAGAAAAGTTAATGATAGTCTTGTTTTGCGGCGCAGAAAGGGCGGATTTTGCTATCCGGATTATCCCCCTTTTTGTGATGGAAATGTACCTGTTGGTGCACAAAAATGGACACAGCCAGAAATGGGGAATGTCTGAAAAAGGAGGTTATAAAAAGATTCTGAGATAAAGTGCGTTTACCTGGAAATCCGGTGCGGGATTGTGTCCGGTACGGACCCCCTGTGGCCGGGGGACCGGTCAGCCACATACTTTAACTCCCGTTCTCATAAATCATATCTTAAAGGTAGTTCATATCACAAAAGAAAAAAGAATGCAAATTCGTTTTGCTGTCCAGCGATAGAGAGAGGTTACAGGGCCTGGAGATGGCTGACCGGCAATGAGTAGTGAAGTTGAGGGAATTATAGTACTTCCCTGGAATCGATTACAGGCTACTTCCTGGGGAGATTGGTCAAGTTTGGACCAGGTGGGGGCTTTGGATGTGTTGGCCTGGGGAGCAACGGCGATGACGGTGCATTCGTACTCGTACGGCACAATCCGGGAAGAATCATATACCAACGGTTCTCCTGAGCGCAAATGCGGCTGAAGTTTTATGAAGTGTTGCTGGGAGCCGAAAAAGGGTACGAAGGGCGGGGCAAGGGTGTCATGGGCAAGGCTGGTGCCCATTTGCTCCTCTGCTGTGTCTGTGTCTGTTAGCAGGGAATATTTTTTCAACATGGTCACCAATACTTCCAGGATATCCGACCGGTTCGTATACTCCCGGCGAAGCTCGGTCATTGCTTTATAACGCGCTGTACCCATGGGGGTGGTGTTAAGTGTGCGCCTTATTAGGCTAGCTCAGTCTCTTCTTAGGGTGTAGCGCCCGAATACCCAGCAGTCTCATATAAGTGCGGATATTGCTTCGCCCTACTTCGTATCGTCGGTTTGCGGGGAAAGGCCGCGACCGCTCTTGAGTAATTGGCGTTCGCTGAAGGTCTCGTCGGGAATGGGTATGTCGAATTCGATTTTTTTGATGATCATCTCGGTGCTGGAATTCTGCCTGAGTTTGTCTTTCATGGTCAAGCGGGTGGGGTAATAACGATCTTTGTAGGTCTGGACAGCCTGTACGGCCATTTCTTTGATGAGTTTTCCGCTCCTGGCATAGAGTTCCTCTCTCAGGACGATGAAACGCTCTTTATCCACCCAGGCTTTACGGGTAAAATAGGTCTGCTTTTCGATTTTGGAGGTCAATACCATCAACAGGCAGGGGCGACCCTCCAATGTTTCTTCTCCTTTGATCTCGGAGATGTATTCCTCTTTTAACTTTTTTGCCCGGACAGTCATATCCTCATAAGAAAAATCCGATCCCATCATGCTTTGCCGCAACATGTGGCCGGAAATGCGCATGACCCGTTCGGCCGAAGGGTAATAGATATAGATAATATCCTCGATTTTCAATAATTTCGTTCCTTTGTCCCTGGGAGGATCGAGGAATTCGATATAGGATTTTTCATTACCCCGGGAATAACTGTCCAGGCTTTTGGTGATGATCCGGTTATTGAGGGTAATGACCATATCGATCTCGGCGCGGGCGGTCTTGAAAACCATGTTTGAGTCGATTTTTTCAAGGATATCGGCCGGGGAAAGGGCGGGCTCTTGCGGGAATGTCCCGGCGACGGTTACCAGTACCAGTACCAGTAAAAAGAATACGATTTTTTTTCTCATTATAACCTCCTTATTATACTTTTAATTCTGAGTGGAAGGCCTCGGTAGGCGACATCCGTGACGATTTTAGTGCCGGGTACAGGGCGCCCATTACGGCCAGCAGGATACCGAAAGCCATGGAAGTGAAAAGTATAGACAATGTAAAATCGGGATAGAGCACTTTACCGAACATGGGAACCGGGATATCTAACTTAGCGAAATTTTCCGCCCCGATCGTTTTGGTCAAATCGATCCCGACTCTCTCCGTGAGCACGGAAATCGCCCCCCCCAATAGAGCGCCGATGACCGAGCCGATGGTACCGATCAGGAAAGCCTCGGCCAGGACCATGAAACGCACTTGCCCATCTTTAAATCCCAGGGCCTTGAGAACACCGATTTCCTGGTACCGCTCCATGACGGCCATTAACATGGTATTCAGGATGACCATGCCGACGATGATGAAAAAGATAACCAGTACGGCGTCCATGATTTCTACCAGGGCGGGGAGAAAATTCTTGATATAATCATCCTGCTGCCAGGGGATCGCTTGCAGGGGGTGATCTTTTTGGGCCGAAGAGAGGGTTTCCCTGATTTTACCGGCAATTTTGACTGCCTGGCCGGGGTTCTTTAAGAAAACGAGGACCTCATGAACCGTCTGGCCGCAATCCAGCATTTCCTGGGCCTTTTTGAGGGGGAGATAGAGCAGATGTTTATCCATGGACGAGTAGCCGGTTTCAAAGATGCCGGAGATTTTGAAAGGCAGGGCATAGGAAGAATAATTGATGTCGGTGGTGAGAAGAAGTATCTCATCGTGCACGGAAACCTTCAATTTCTGGGCGAGCCCTTTGCCGATGATCAAGCTTAAACCATTGCCTGAAGCATTATAATATTCCCCCTGCACGATCTTCTGAGAGAGGGCCATGCTCTTATCGGCATCATCGGGGGCAATACCGATGGCCATAACCGGTTCATTGACGTCCTTATGGCTGATCAGCACATGGAATTTGACGGTCTCGCATAAGAGATCGATCTCCGGCGACCGGGAAGCATAATTCTGGATTAACGATAATTCATCTTCTCCGATCCGGTAGTCCCGCGGTAAAATCCTTTCCAGGCGGAGGAATTCCTTGTGGGCGATTTTGATATGACCGATCTGGGTCTTAATCATCTCCTCGTTACTGTTGTTAATAACGCCCTTCAGGTAACTCTGCAAAAAGATCAGCGATGAGACCGTCAGTGCCACGGCGGAGATAGTGAGGCAGGTCCTCCTTTTATTTCTCCAGATATTTTTCCAACCGAATTTTAATGTAGTACCAATCATGTTTTCTCCTCATGAGTCTGTGCGCCTCAGATGTGTTTTAGGGCCTCGATGGGGTTCAAGCGGGTCGCCTTTGAGGCCGGGTAGAAGCTGGATATGATCGAGATAAAAACACCCAATAGAAAAGTCGATACCAGGATTTCAAAAGATAGATCGCCATAAAAGATATCTTTTACCGGGGCAAAAGCCCCGATTATCTTATCACCCGACTCTCCCATCGATGCGAGCCGGAAGCCATAGGTCTCATAATACCATCCACCCAGGCCACCGAGTATACAGCCGACCAGCGAACCGAATATACCGATGATGCTGCCTTCGAGGACAAATAGTTTCTTAATCTCGGCTTTCCTCAGCCCGAGAGCGGCCAGCATACCTATTTCCCTGGTTCGTTCAAATACGGCCATCAGCATGGTGTTGATGATCCCCATGGCGGCGATAAAGAGGGTGATAAGAATGACCAGGGCATTTTGTCGCCGCTTTTCTTTGCTGACGGCCAGGATAAGGGCGGCCGACTCTTTCCAGGAAAAGGCCCCCAGGCCCTGGGTATCGGGCTTCAGTGCTTCTTCGATCTGGCCCTGGATTTTTGTCAGGGTCCGGTCATTCCTGGCGTCGGTTTTCAACCGCACCAGGATTTCCGTGGCCTCGGCCCCAAGCCCCAGCCCGGACCGGGCCAGGCCCAGCGGCATCATCACGTATTGCCGGTCTACATTGGGATTGCCGGAATCAAATATCCCTTTAATCTCGACATCGAGGGCATTCCAGGTCAAATCTTCATCCCCGGACGATGTGATCAGTCTCAAGGTGATGATATCTCCAACAGCGAGCCCGATATCTTTGGCCAGGTTCTTGCCGACCAGGACCTTAGATTCATCATCTTCTAACCAGGTTCCCTCGATCAACGATCGCCGGATATTGAGTATACGCATATCCCTGCCGGGTTCGATGGCGACACCCTGGCAGGGAAGTTCGTCCATGCCTTTGATCAGGCTCCCGTTGAAAATGATGCGGCTCTCAGATTCCATGACGGCCGGCACATTCTTTAATAAATTATGGATCCGTTCAGGCTCCTTTATAGTCAAATTTAGCGGCAGATCGTCTTTTTTCTCAAAGTAATCTTTACGGCAAATCTTGAAATGTGAGACCTGGCTGTCGATGAGGTTGGTAATTCCCTGCTTATCGGCCCCATCTATGAGGCACACGGTGATAATGAGCATGGCCAGTCCCAGGGAGATAGTGAGAAAGGTAATCAGGGTTCGCCGTTTGTACCGGAATACATTCCGGTAGGCAAGCTTTATCAGCATCTTCATGGTCATCTCCTTACCTGGTCCGACTCGATCCGGCCATCTTTCAGTTTGAGGAGTCTCCTGGCGCAATCCATAACCATCTGGTCATGGGTGGAAAAAATAAAAGTAGAATCGGTCTTCTGGTTTAATCGGAGCATCAAATCCAGGATTTCCTTCCCTGTCCGGGAGTCGAGGTTGGCAGTGGGTTCATCAGCCAGGACCAACCGGGGTTTTTTGACCAGGGCCCGGGCAATGGCCACCCGCTGCTGTTGCCCACCGCTCATCTCAAAGGGGCGCCTGTGCATCAGGTCTTTTAAACCGACATCGGCCAGGATTTCCTCTACGGTAGCTCTTCGCTCAGGACCATTCATCTTGCCGGTCAACAACAGGGGAAATTCCACATTCTCGAAAGCCGTCATTACCGGGATCAGGTTGAAGGTTTGAAAGATGAATCCGATTTTGAATCGCCGTATATCTGCCAGTTCATTACTTTTCCTGGTGCCGATATTATCGCTATCGAGGACATAACTCCCGGATGACAGGGCATCCAGGCAACCGATGATGTTGAGCAGGGTGGTCTTCCCGGAACCGGAGGGGCCGGCAATAGAGATGAATTCCCCTGTCTCTACCGAAAAGGATACCTCTTCTAAGGCCGGGAAATCGATACTCTTGCTGTGGTAAATCCTGGAAACCATGTCTAATTTTACTAAAGTCATTTTGGGCTCCTTATATCATGTCATTATTCTTCAGCGTTTAAAAATTAACCTTTATCCAGACAAAAAAAGTGTTCTCTTTAAACCTCTTAAATTCTCCTTTCTCCGGTCCAAAAGGCAGGTAAAAACCGGAAGAGAGCGAGAGATTCTGCGTAATGTCGTATTGGAAGATCGGGTTTAGCATAAAAGAACCATCCCCCCAATCGGCTATATATGTGAATGATAGGGAGGTAAAATCATTAAAGGGGTAACGTAACATGGAGAAGAAGAGGTACTGCCCCAGGGTGAATCGTTTACCGGTCAGGAGGGGGATAAAATCGTAGTTTTCGCGGTTTTTTTCACCGCTGGCGTCATAGAAAAATTCGTTGAGCCAGTACAAACCATTCTTCAAAGGGAAAGTATAATCGAAACCGGCCACCAACTTCTCCTGCTTTACCTGCACATCCTGGTTGTCTTTATCCGGTGAGACAAAGTAGCCGGCTTCGATCCACCAACCGACGAGATTTTCTCCCCTGAGATCCAGGCCGTATACCGAGGTTTCGTCAACCCCGGAACGGATAAACGTCAGGGCTGCATCGATCCCAAATAGCCGGGTCTTGGCCCGGAAAGCCGAAGTGGAGGAACCCAGCTTGATATCGGGGGACAAGACGCCGGTCAGGGAAGAAGATGCGCCCAGGGGGATATAGAGACGGAAGGCGTTCACTCCCGGTTTCTCTTCTTTGGGTTCAAAGATATTCACCCGGTTGAAGATGTCCAGGGGCGCCCACAGGTAAGCTACCCCCAATGCCACCCTTTGTTTGCCGATACTCATATCGAACTTCTTGAAATGGAGATCGATATATGCCCGGTCGAGATCGATATGGACCGTGTTGGCTGTGGGAATAGTGGGGCCGATGTAGGGCCACAACATGGTCGTCATCATGCCGTGATAGGAGTAAAAGTCTACCGCCATATTCACCGTGACCTTGTCGGAGGGTGAAGTTTCCAGTTTCAGTCTTAACCGGTTGTAATCGCCCAGCCTCAGTTTTTCTCCCAGGTTGCGCCAACTTTCATCAGGGTTCTCGATGACATAACCCCGGTTTTCAAAAGAACCGAATAGATCGACCTCGGCGTGTAGGTACCCGCTTAACCAGGAGATCGATAGGAAGAAAAAAATCCAGGGAATTAACCTTTTCATTCCGTTGGTCGTGCCTGTGGTGCTCATTGTGCCTCCTCGTCGATTGTCATGCCTAAGTACCTTTTCTGGGGGGAAAAGGTAAAAGTAAGCATACCTCATTTGCCCCCTATTTGTCAAGCCAGAAAAAATTCCCTGAAAGTCTGTTGGATTACAGGACCTTTTAACTGTGGGCCTGACCGCCAGCCGGGAGATCATGATCTGCTAACGTCCGGGAATGCCGTCTGAAAAAAATCAGCCCCCCCCTTGACAAGTATCAATAACTTATGGTATAAAGAGGTCTCGCTTAAGAATCAATCATTTCATAGGAAGGAACTATGTGGTACAAAACGTGTTGCCCCTATTGTTTGTTCAAAAAAACCCACCATACAGTTCCAACCCTTTTTATCTAGTCTCCAGACAGGATTAGTCTCATCCTGTCTTCAATGGCGGAAGCCTATCCAATAAAATACCGCCCTAAAAAAATTGAGGTTATAGATGAAACGGCTGGTCTTTATGTTTCCCGGGCAGGGCTCCCAGTACTATTGCATGGCAGAGGATCTCTATCGACGCCAGCCGATCTTTAAGAAGTGGGTGGATAACCTGGACGAGATTGTGCGGCAAAGATTAGGTGTTTCGATTATCTCGCACCTGGTCGATAAGAGGCATAAAGCTGGCGATCCTTTCGACCGCCTGCTTTACACGCATCCGGCCATCTTCATGGTAGAATACGCTCTATCCAGGATTTTTGAAGAGAACGACGTGAAACCCGATTGGGTCCTGGGGGCCAGCCTGGGAGAATTCGTGTCTGCGGCTATTTGTGGAGTTATGCCGGTAAGAGAGGCATTGGAACTGGTTATGGACCAGGCCGAGATATTTGAAAACCAGGGGCCGGCAGGCGGAATGCTGGCTATTTTCGATTCACCTTCGCTGTTTGAAGAAAGCCCGGTACTCAAAGAGCTTACAGAATTGGCTTCCGTCGATTATGCCCGTCATTTCGTGGTGGCCGGGAAAATCGGGGCGCTCAAAGAGGTGGAGGTTTTCCTGGCAGAGAAGGGTATTACCTATCAGCGGTTACCGGTCAAATACCCGTTCCATTCCTCTTTGATCGATCCGGTGGCCCCGGTCTTCTCCCGCTGTCTTGAGAGGATGAAATTCCATCACCCCGATCGCCCTTTTTTATCGGGTACCTTCGGCAAAAGCCCGGGGGTTCTTCCTCGAGATTATTTCTGGCAGATTGTCCGCCTGCCGATGCGCTTTCCCACGATTTTTTCAGAAATCGAGACAGGAGGAGATTGCATTTACCTGGACCTGGGCCCTTCGGGTACAATGGCCAATTTTGTGAAGAATAACCTGGAACCCGGGGCCGGTTCTCTCTTTTTCCCTTTAATGAGCCCTTTTGGCAGAGATTCGGAGAGAGTCGAGAAAGCACTGGCGTTTCTAAAAAAAGATAGATTTATTCCACTTAAGAAGGAGGAAAAGAAGATGAAAGTATTCATGTTTCCCGGTCAAGGTTCCCAGAAAAAGGGTATGGGCGAGGCGCTGTTGAATGAATTTAAAGACCTGGTCCAGAAAGCCGATGAGATACTGGGATATTCGATAAAAGAGCTGTGCCTGGAGGATCCGGGAGGTAAACTGGTGCAGACGCAGTACACGCAACCGGCTGTCTACGTGGTGAATGCCCTGGGTTACCTGAAAAAGATTCAAACAGAACCCAAACCCGACTACGTGTTGGGGCACAGTGTGGCCGAGTACGATGCCTTGTTCGCTTCCGGGGCGGTTGATTTTGAGACGGGCTTAAAGCTGGTCAATAAGCGGGGGGAATTGATGGCCGGAGCAAAAGGGGGCGGTATGGCAGCAGTCATGGGCCTCGATGGGGACAAGGTGGTGGAGGTATTGAAGAACAGCCGGTTGGAAAATCTCTATGTGGCTAACTTCAACTCCACTTACCAGATCGTCATCTCCGGGCTGAAAGAAGAGATAGAAAAGGCCGAGCCATTTTTTAAGGAGGCCGGGGCCTCCCACTACCGTATCCTGAATGTGGGTGGAGCCTTCCATACGCCTTATATGGCTGAAGCAAAAGCGGAGTTTGGCCGGTTTGTGGAAGGTATTAAATTCGGCGAGACGACCATCCCGGTCATTTCGAATGTCACTGCCAGACCATATAAACGGGGCCGCATCAAGGAGTACATCGTGGAGCAGATTACCAGCCCGGTTAAATGGATGGAAAGTATCCGCTACTTATTGGCCAAAGGGATCGATATCGGCGATTTCCACGAGATCAGCGGGGTGGAGATCAGTGTGGTAAAAGGTCTGGCCATGCGCATCAACCATGAAGCCGGCCCGCTGGATCTCACCGGGGAGAAAGAGGAGACCGGGGAAATGGCCAACGAAGAAAAAACAGCCCCCGTTGTCGGGCAGTCGGAGATCAAAGAGGAAAAAACAAAAAAGGAGATAAAGGACGAAAAACAGGCAGTAAAACCCAAAGTGAGCCTGAGAGAAAAAATAGGCGAGAAACTGAAGCGAGATAAGAAAGTCAAAGACTCCCCGGGAAAAAGTCCGCTCCAATCCATGTCGATCAGGGCCGAATCCCTGGGAAGTAAAGAATTCAAGGCAGATTATCGCCTGGTGTACGCTTATTTGACCGGCGGCATGTATAAGGGGATCGCTTCAAAGGAAATGGTGGTTAAAGTGGGAAAAGCCGGTATGATGGGGTTTTTTGGTGCAGGCGGCCTGGAGCTTTCAGAAATAGAGACCGCCATTCGCTATATCCAGCAAGAATTGAAAAATGGGGAACCGTATGGGGTGAACCTGGTGTACAACCCGATCGATTCGACCCAGGAAGAAAGAACCATCGATCTATTATTAAAGTACGGTGTGCGGACGATAGAGGCGGCCGCTTATATGATGGTTTCTCCTTCCCTGGTCTTTTATCGGGCCAAAGGATTAAAACAGGATCCCGATGGCGGTATCTCTTCCCAAAACAGGATCATCGCTAAGCTATCCCGGCCGGAAGTGGCGGAACAGTTTTTGAGTCCGGCCCCTGAAAGGGTTGTCCAGAAACTGCTCGCTACCGGGAAGATCGATGCCCGGGAAGCAGGATGGCTGAGCAAGGTGCCGGTGGCCGATGATTTATGTGTCGAAGCCGATTCCGGCGGTCATACCGACCAGGGTATGCCTTATGCCCTGATGCCGGCCATGCTCAGACTACGGGATGAAATGATGAAAAAATATGGCTACCCAAAGTGCGTCAGGGTGGGGGCAGCCGGGGGCATCGGCACGCCCGAGGCGGCATCTGCTGCTTTCATCCTGGGGGCAGATTTCATCCTGACCGGCTCGATCAACCAGTGTACAGTGGAAGCCGGCACCAGTCAGGCTGTTAAGGAGCTTTTACAGGAGATCAATGTGCAAGACACCGATTATGCCCCGGCCGGCGATATGTTCGAGCTGGGGGCCAAAGTCCAGGTACTGAAAAGGGGGGTTTTCTTCCCGGCCCGGGCCAATAAACTGTACGATTTGTACCGCCACTACAATTCTCTGGATGAGATCGACGAAAAGACCAGGGAGCAGCTCCAGGAACGTTATTTCAAGAAGAGTTTCGCTGACATTTACCGTGATGTGAAAGCCTTTTACCCGCCCGAAGAGATAGAACGCGCGGAACGGAACCCGAAACACAAGATGGCCTTGATTTTCCGCTGGTATTTCGGCTATTCCACCCGCCTGGCCCTGGAAGGAGATACCCAGGACAAAGTTAATTACCAGGTTCATTGCGGCCCGGCATTAGGGGCTTTTAACCAGTGGGTCAAGGGCACGGCGCTTGAGAACTGGCACAATCGGCATGTGGATGAGATCGGCAAGAAGATCATGACCGAGACCGCCGAATGGCTCAACCGGAGATTCCGTGGGTTCGGTTCATGATGCCGGTGCGTTGTTTCCCCGGTGCCGGCGTCGACAGGCCCGGTAGCCGGCTAATAGCCGTTAGCGAAAAAATGTAAAGGAGTAATCGCATGAAAGATGTAACCAAAGATGCTCAATATATGACGGAAGAAGAGATATTCGTCTCTTTAAAAGAGATTCTTTATGAGGTGGCCCCACTGAAGATTGTCGATGAGGTCACCCTGGATAGTTCGCTGGTCGAGGATTATGCTTTCGATTCTATCGATATGATGACCATGTTGTTAAATATCCAGAACCGCTTCTTAAAAGAGAACCCGATGCTCGATCTCGACCGTTTCTTAAATGAGACCTTCAGCCGGGGCGACGGTAAACCGGTCACCGTGAGAACGGTCTGCCAGTTGATCGCAGAACATATCCATGTGTAATACCGGAGATGACCGCTATGGAACGGCAAATTAATTGGGGTATTGCGGACGACTTGCAGGCAGACATCCGCTATGAACCCAACGCCTGCAAAGGCTATGTGATGGATGTTTCCCTGGGGTGCCCGCATAGCTGTATCTATTGCCTGTTTTCTCCCCTGGAATTAATGGTTTACAAGATCAAAAACCCGGGATACGAAGGCAACGTGATTCCCCTAAAACTGGATAAATTCCTGGCCCGAGAAGAATTCCCCCCCTCGGTTTACATGTGCTATGCCTCGGATCCCCTGGGCAACGAGTCGCTCACCCGCAATACGGTTGCCGTCTTAAAAAAACTCTTCGCCCATAATGTCCAGGTCCTTTTTATCAGCAAGGGGTATTTGACGGATGAAGTACTGGATATAATCCGCTCACGGCCGGAGCTCATCACCGTCCAGGTCGGCATTACCAATGCAGATGATGGGCGGAACAAGATCATCGAGCCGGGCGTGCCGCCTTACGCCAAAAGGCTTGAGAACCTGGCCAGGCTGGCGGAAATCAAAAGCCTGTATTCCCTCTGGGTGCGCATCGATCCATTGTTGCCCTTCCTGGACGACACCGCTGAGAATATCAGGAAAATTATCTCCGCTGTGAGCGCCCTGGGGGTGAAGCGGGCCACGTTCGGCTATGTGATCGTTACCCGGGCGATCAGGGAAAAATTCAGGCAGATGGCGTTTACCAGGCAATCGTCCGAAGCGCTCCAGGAGCAGACAAGCACCATTTCCGGCCAGGAATTATTCTCTTTTCCCTTTGCCGAGAAGATGGAGCGATTCGAGCATTTCGACCGGATATGCCGGGATCACGGCATGACCATGTCGGTATGCGCCTGTAAAGATGAGAGATTAAAACAAACGTCGCTGGATTGGATCTGCCATCCCTACCGCAAAGAGTGGCGCAAACAATTTATCGGGAAAACGGGATTTAAACTGGAATACGACCACCTGATGTAGAAGGAGAACCGGATGAATGCACATAGAACAGCGGTGTATCCATTGCCGTTAAAAATCCTCGGCCTGGGACGTTACCTGCCCAAACGGGTGGTCTCAAGCAGCGAACTGGAAAAGAGATGCGGGCTTCCCGAAGGATTCTGCGAGCGCAAACAAGGTGTGCGGGAGCGTCGCTGGGTCGAGGATGAGACGCTTTCATTCATGGGCGCCCAGGCAGCCAATGAGGCTGTGGCTAATGCCGGTTTGACGCTCGCCGCTATCGATTTGATCATCGATGCCTCGCAGGGTTTTGAACAAGCGGTTCCCCAGGGGGCCAGCCTCATCCAGCAGCAGTTGGGGGGCGCGGGGTTGTCTATCCCCGGTATGAGTGTGACCTCTGCCTGCCTCGGTTTTTTGGTGGCCCTGGATGTCTGCGCCAGCCTGCTGGCCGTGGGGCGTTACCGGAACATCCTGGTTGTTAATGCGGAGATCATATCTGCCGGCCTGGATGCCAATAATCCCAATGTCTACACCATGATGGGGGATGGGGCGGTTGCCACAGTGGTAACCCGCACCCCGCCTGACGAAACCAGCGGCATCCATGCCCTGCTCATGGAAACCTACAGCGAAGCGGTAAATGTGAGCTCTGCTTCCAGGGATAACCGCCGCCCCACTTTCTTCGATAAAAACCTGCCCCTGGCGGACATCGGTTTCGATTTCGATCCCCAATTTTTACAAACCACGGCCATGAAGCACAACCAGAAGTTCCTGGCAAAACTCTGGCCGAATGCCGATTATTCTGCTTTTAAGCTGGTTATCCCCAACCAGGCCAGCCGGCTGGCCCTGGACATGATGAAGTTCATGTTCCCGGCCGAAAAAATAATGGGCATCATCGACCGCTTCGGCAACTGCGGTTCCGTCGGGTATCCCCTGGCCCTCTACGAGGCGGTCCTGGAAAAAAGGCTGTCGCGGGGCGATATGGTTTTATTGACCGGGATGGGAGCGGGATTTTCCATCATCGGCATGGTTTTACGTTACTAAAAAACATGTTCCAGGAGAATAGATAATGACGAGCCAGAGAGAGATAATCGGGAAATGCCGGAACCTGGTCGAGGTAATCGCAGCCAACCGGGAACCCAATAAAGGGATAACCTTCATCCACAGTGAGGAAAACGAGCTGTTTTTGTCCTATTCTGCCCTTTATGAACGGGCATTGGAATTACTCTGCCCATTGCAAGAGCGGGGCGTTAAACCCGGGGATGAGCTGGTATTCCAATTAAGCGATAATTTTCATTTCATCGCCGTTTTCTGGGCCTGCATCCTGGGTGGGATTATCCCGGTCCCCATCACCATTGCTTACAATGACCGATACCGGACCAAGCTGTTCAATATCTGGAAGGACTTGTACCGGCCGCGTATGATTATATCGAAGATAGATTTCGAGAAGATGAAGCTCTTCACCCAGGAAACCCATCAAACCGGTGACTGGGCTATGGTTGAGAAAGATACCTTATTCATCGAAGACCTTGAAAAATGCGACGGTAAAGGAAAGATACATGACCCCCGGGAATCGGACCTGGCTTTCATCCAATTCTCCTCCGGTTCTACCAGCCAATCCAAAGGGGTGATGCTCACCCACAAGAACCTGTTGACCAATGTGAGAGATATCATCAAAGCCTGCCAGTGGCTGGATAGTGAAGAGCGTGTCTTGAGCTGGATGCCGCTAACCCATGATATGGGCTTGATCGGTATGCACATCGTTCCCACCATCGCCCATTGGGATATGTTCTTGATGTCCACCCGCACCTTTACCCTGCGCCCCAGGTTGTGGTTAAAAAAGCTATCCGATCACCGCATCACGGTGACCTCATCGCCAAATTTCGGTTATAAACATGTTTTACGATTTTTCGATCCGTCCAGTCTCAAGGGTCTAGACCTGGCGAACATACACACTATATTAAATGGAGCTGAGCCGATATCTGCCGATTTGTGCCGGGAATTCCTGGATACCCTGGCTGGTTACGGGTTAGGAAGGACATCCATCCGGCCCTGTTATGGGATGGCTGAAGCCAGCCTGGCGGTCTCCTTTTCCGGGCCTAAAGATGAAATTATCGAATACGCCATCTCCCGGGGTGCCCTGGGTTGGGGTCAGGAAATCGTGGAAAAGGGGCCGGAAGAGAAAAGGACGACTAGTGAGAAAGATTTCATCCGGTTCGTGGATGTGGGGTGGCCGACCGAGCATTGTTCGGTCCGGATCGTGGACCGCGAGGGCAGAGAGTTAAAAGACCGGTTTATTGGGGAAATCCAGATCAGGGGCGACAACGTCACGGCCGGTTACTACAACAACCGGGAGGCCAGCGAAAAAATCATCACTGCCGATGGTTGGATCCATACCGGGGATATGGGGTTTTCCCGGGATGGGCGATTGGTCATTACCGGGCGGGTGAAAGATACCATCTACGTCCACGGTAATACCTATTATGCCCATGATATCGAATCCACCTGTGAAGAGGTCGATGGGTTAAAAGAAACCCGTATTGCTGCCTGCGGTGTCCCTGATCCCCGGTCGCAATCGGAAGATATTATCTGTTTCGTCGAATTCAAAAAAAAATTGACCGATTTTATTCCCCTGGCCAATGCGTTAAGAAAACAGATACTGAAGGGTGCCGGGGTGGCAGTGACCCATTTTATCCCCATTCCCCGGATCCCGTTTACCACCAGCGGGAAGAAGCAGCGTTATCAACTGAAGGAGAGATACCTGTCTGGAGAATTCGACGCTTCGATCGTGGAGATATCCAGGTTACAGAAAGCCGGTCCAGCGGGCATAAGTACCGGGGAAGATAGGGAAAATGTGGCGGTTATTTCAAAGTAGGAGGTTTAAGATGAGGCTAACTTTTATTATAGTAATTTCACTATTGTTGGCGGTTTTTCCCGGGTATGCCGGTAACGACTTACCTGGGTGGAGCTTAAAAAGCATCGGCGATATCGATAACCATCCATCGCTGGTACACTTTTCCTGGGAGACGCAACGCCCCCCCTATACCAACCTGGATAAGATCGCCCTGCACCGGTTGGTCCAGGTGGAAAATATCGTCTTGAACAAAAAGATCATCTTCATGCTCCCCGGCACCTGGAATGCCGGCGGTTGGTCGAGGATCACCGATCCGGCCGTCAATACCATGATCTTTTTGGCTAACAACGGTTTCGATGTCTATACCCTCGATTATCGCTCGAAGAATATCCCGGATATGGATAACGACCAGTTCGACCAATACGGTATCGATATTTCAGTCACCACTACCTGGACCTATGGGGTGTTCCGGGATGATATCAAAGCGTGTGTCGATTTAATCAAGAAATTAACCAATGGTCATAAAATTTTCATGAGTGGGTTTAGCCGGGGCACCAATCTTCTCTACTATTATGCGTCCAAATACCCGGATGATCTCCGGGGCATGGTGGTGCTCGACTACTTCATCAAGGATAATCCACCCATCGGTACGCCCCTGGATGAAGCCACCTACCGGATGGCCATCGATCTTTTCAAGGAGAAATTATTGGTGGATCCAGTCAGTGCCGATGCTGTCCCCTGGCTCATACCGCCCGCATTTTACCTGGACGATGTGACCTACAGCAACTGGAAATTGGCCGGCTGCCTCCCTTTTGCCAGGAGTATGGTCGGCGGCCCCCTGCCGGCAGATTACGAGGAGATATCCGATTATGTGGCCGATTCTGCTTATCATATATGGGATGTTTTCGGGCTGGGAGAAGGCGCACTTTCCAATTATGACGACGACCAAATCGACCGGGAAGTGTTGATAACCGTTCTCAATGAATTCAACCGCTACTACCCCAATATCCAGGGACTGGAAGATACCCAGCTCCAGGCCTGGGATGATGTCCCCTATTTCGATTACGACGATAACGATATTTATCTCCCGGCCATTGCTTTTGTGACCAGTTATATCGGCTGCCCTTATGGTTCCTGCCAGTTCGATATACTGCCCAATATGACGCGGAGTAGCGATGTGACCGTCAAATGGCTAACCGGGTATGGCCACATAGATGTACTCTTCGGTAAAAATTCGCTGACCGATGTCAAACAGCCCCTTTTACAGTGGTTGAACGATCATCTGCCGGCCGGTTCGGCCTCCGCCCCTGTTTCTATCCGGGACATAGAACAAGCGGCCAAATCGATCGTTCTGCAACTGGTGAGCCGGCATTTATGACCGGGAAAAATATCGGAGGAAGAGCATGTACAATGAAAGTTCCTACCAGGTCCAGAACATTGCCGGTCACCTTGAAACCGAGATCAACCGGTTGGGTGCCCAGGTCGATCTGTTCTGGCATAAAGAATTAAAACATTACCAGGAATACGGTCTTAAAGACGGTATGAAGGTGGTGGAATTAGGCAGCGGCCCCGGTTTCCTGACCGAAAAATTGTTACAGGTGTTCCCCTCCCTGCATGTAGTAGGCGTCGAGATCGATCCCCTACTGGTTCAAGTGGCTGAGCGCCGCCTGGAAAGGAATTTCCCCGGCCGGTATCAAATCGTCACCGCCTCGGTCATGGACACCGGCCTACCGGTGGATACTTATGATTTTGCCATCACCCGGCTACTCATCGAACATCTCACCAACCCGGTGGCCGCTGCCCGGGAAGTGCATCGTATCTTGAAGCCTGGGGCTTGGGGCGCTTTCGTAGACAACGATTTTGAAATGCACATGAATACTTTCCCCTCCATCCCCGAAATCAGGGAACTATATGAAGCCTATAGTCGTGCCCGCAGCTCAGAGGGCGGCAACCCCCGCATCGGTCGAGAACTCCCCTTATTACTCAGGAAAGCGGGGTTTTCCAGTGTCGATTTTGAAGTCATCTGCGCCCATAGCGCCGTGGTCGGCGACGAGGTATTCTTCAAAGCCCAGGGGGTGGGGATCCCATCCAAACTGGTGCAGGATGGTTTTTTATCCAGTAAATTGTTGGGAAAAATAGCCTATGAATGGCGCCGGATCATGAAAGATGACGACCATGCCATTATGCGTCAATTATACATGGGCGTCGGCCAAAAAGCTTTGGTGCCGGGTTAGATCGAATAAATCATGACAGACACTCGATCCCATTCCACCCAAGAACAATACATCCTATCTTTAATCGCAGCAGAGATTGCCCGAATCTTCGATAGACCGAAAGATTCCCTGGATATTAATGCCAGTTTCCTGGCCTTGGGCATCGATTCCATCCTGGGCATGGACCTGCTGGAAGCCATCGGTAAGCCACTCGGTGTCACGCTGGGCCCGGAATTGATCTTCGATTACCGTACCCCCGGGGAACTCGCCCATTATATTGCCGGTTCCTTTACCATCGGTCCCCAAAACCAGGCCGAAGAGAAGAAAAACGATCTCCCACCTCCACCGGTCCCATTGCCGACCGGCCTGGAGGATATAGCCGTTATCGGCATGTCGGCGAGATTTGCCGATTCAGACAACCCGGGAGAGTACTGGAATCATTTGCATCAGGGCCATTGTTGCATCCGGGAAATTCGTCGACCGGGCTTTGCCCCGGCCGGCCATAACGGCACCGCCCCCGGGACAAACAATGGCTCCACCGGGAAATGGGCCGGGTTACTGACCGATATCGATCGTTTCGATCCGCTATTCTTCAGCATTTCCCCCCGGGAAGCCCGGCGCATGGACCCCCAGCAGCGTCTTTTTCTGGAAGAGAGTTACAAAGCCTTAGAGGATGGCGGGTATCCCCCGGAATCGCTTTCGGGCAAGAACGTCGGCGTCTTTGTCGGGGCCCGGGGCATGGATTATAAAGAGTATGCCCTGGCCCGGGAAGAGATTAATTCGCAGATTTTCTTGGGCAACGATATGGCCATCCTTTCCGGCCGGATATCGTACCACTTCAACTTCAAAGGACCCAATGTCCAGGTAGATGCCGCCTGCTCTTCCTCCCTTCTCGCCGTGCACCTGGCCGTCGAGAGCATCCGGCAAGGGGAGTGCGACCTGGCCCTGGCCGGCGGGGTATTCCTATTACCGACCTCCCAATTCTATCTCCTGGCCGCTAGCGCCGCTATGCTTTCCCCGGATGGCCGGTGCCGGGCATTCGATTCTGCCGCCGGCGGTATGGTCATCGGGGAAGGCGTCGCCGCTGTCGTTCTCAAACCCCTATCCCGGGCATTGAAAGACCGGGACCACATCTATGGTATCATCAAAGCCTCCGTCATCAGTCATAACGGCAGTACCCAGGGTATCACCGCCCCCAGCACACTGCCGCAGACCGAGCTGATCAGCCGGGCCTATCGTCAATCCGGTATCGATCCCAAAACCATTGGCTATGTGGAAATCCAGGGCACCGGTACCCTGATCGGCGATGCCATCGAATTTAAAGCCCTCAGCGAAGCTTTTCGTGCTTTCACCAACGAAAGGCAATTTTGCGCTATCGGTTCCCATGCCCCGAACATCGGCCACGCCATGGCCGCTGCCGGTATGGCCGGTCTCATCAAGGTCCTGCTGTGCCTGGAATACAAGAAAATCCCGCCCTTCATCGGCATCGAGCAGCTCAACCCAAACATCCATCTCGATAACAGCCCCTTCTATATCAATACCAGCCTGAAATCCTGGGACTGCGGCGGGGGTCAACCCCGCCGGGCCGGGCTCGGCACGTTTGCTTTTAACGGCAGCAATAGCTATCTTGTGCTCGAAGAACCTCCCGCTTGTCCAGACCCGGATGAGTACCGCGGTTATTGTGTATTCCCCCTGTCTGCCCGGAGCGACAAAGCCCTGGACCGGCGGATACAGGACCTGACCGCCTGGCTCGACCGGGAGGGGAAAAATTATCGTCCCGTCGATATCGCTTACACCCTACAGCTTGGCCGTACCCATTTTTCCCGGCGACTGGCCTTTATAGCCAAAGATATCGATGAATTAAGACGGCAGCTCACCCAGAAAGGCAATAGCCAGGCCAACGCCGATATCCCGGCCGATTTGCCGGCGCTTACCCGTGCTTATACGGCTGGCGAAAATCCCGATTGGTCGGTGTTATATGCGGCTGATCCATCCTTACCGTGCCGTATACCGCTACCCGCCTACCCATTCGACCGGGAGCGTTATTGGCTGGACGAGGCACCGGGAACCCCGGTTACCGGGCCAGCCGGGCCCCACCCAGCCGATAGTTCCCTTCACCCGGACATACCCACCACGGCGCATTCTTTACCCGGCCTGGAAGCGATCATCAGCGAAAACGTCGCTTCAGTCCTTGAAATCGCTCCCGGCCAAATCGATCCGGGGGTCCCTTATACCGCCCTCGGTGTCAATTCGCTCCTTTCCGTGGAGATTATTAACCGGATTAATGACCGGTTGGGTATCCGGCTGCGCCCTACCGACCTATTCAATTACGCCAATGTCGAGAGACTGACCACCCATATCCTGGAAACGTTTGGCCCGGACATCATCCATGCTCCCAGGGAAAGGACGGCAGCCCGTGAGACCGCACACCTGGAGCAGCGGCGGGTAAACCGGGCAGATGACGAGCACATCGCCGTTATCGGTATGTCGGCCCGCTTCCCGGATGCCCCCTCCGTAGAACATTTTTGGCAGAACCTGGCCGCCGGGAGAAACTCAATACGGGAGATCACCCGCTGGGATATGGGCGACATTTATGACCCCCATCCGCAAACAATGGGCAAGAGTATTAGCAAGTGGGGAGCCTTTTTAGATGATATTTCCAATTTCGATGCGGCCTTCTTCAATATCTCCCCCCGTGAGGCGGAGGTGATGGACCCCCAACAGCGTCTCTTTTTAGAAGAAGCCTGGAGGGTCCTGGAAGATGCCGGGTACTCAGACCGCTTCCTGGACGGGTGTCGATGTGGGGTGTTTATCGGCTGTCTGCCATCAGATTATTCAAAGATGCTGGTCCAGGGAGGCCAAATACCCGATGCCTATTCTTTATTGGGCAACAGCGAATCCATCCTGACCGCGCGTATCTCTTACCTGCTAAACCTCAAAGGTCCCAGTATCCCGGTCGATACAGCTTGTTCCGCTTCACTGGTGGCCCTGCACCTGGCCTGTGAAAGCATCCGGAGCGGCCAGTGCGACCTGGCTATTTCCGGCGGTGTCTATCTTATAACCGGCCCCGATTTTTATATCCAGGCCAGTAGTGCCGGTATGCTCGCCCCCGATGGTCAGTGCAAGACTTTCGATCAGCGGGCCGACGGTTTTGTGCCGGGTGAAGGCATCGGCCTGGTGGTGCTCAAAAACCTGGAAGCGGCCAGGCGGGATGGCGATCATATCTATGGCATCATTATCGCTTCCGGCATCAACCAGGATGGGCGAACCAACGGTATTACCGCGCCCAGCGCCCCCTCCCAGACCGCCCTCGAATGCGAGGTCTACGAAAAATTCGCCATCGATCCCGAAACCATCACCTTCATCGAGGCCCACGGCTCCGGCACCAAATTGGGCGATCCCATCGAAATCGATGCCCTGACCGATGCGTTTCGTCAGTATACAGCGAAGAAGCAGTACTGCGCTGTCGGCTCCGTTAAGACCAATATCGGCCATACGGTTGCTACTGCCGGGATTGCCGGTTTCATCAAGGTTTTACTCTGCTTGAAAAATAAGCGATTGGTTCCCTCGCTCAACCTGGAAAAAGAGAACGAATTCATCGATTTTGCTTCCAGTCCGTTCTATGTGAACACCCGACTGGAAGATTGGCAGCCCGGCCCGGGGATACCGCGGGTGGCAGCCGTTAGCTCATTCGGTTTTAGCGGCACCAATGCCCATGTGGTGGTCAAGGAAGCAGAGTCGATACCGCAAGAATTACCTTTGACGGCAGCTATGGAACCATCTGCCTATTTGATCACCCTATCTGCCCACAACGAAACCGCACTGAAACAGCGGGCCCAGGATTTACTGGATTTTTTAAAGCGGCAGAACAGTAAAGGAACGGTTATTCCTATAAGAAATATTTCCTTTCCCTTACTGGTAGGTCGCAGCCACTTTTCAAACCGGTTGGCCCTGGTTGTGCAGGGGATGCCGGAGCTGGAAGATAAACTCGGCGAGTACCTCTACAGGACAGGGTCCCCCTCACACTGTTTTACCGGCTCTACAAGCCCTAAAACTCACCCGGCTCTCCAGGAAAAAGCGCAAAAAGTCCTGCACGACCTGGTAGAGATGCAGCAACAACAGCGGGCCGGGGAGGACGTTTACCGGGAAAAGCTCTGCACCCTGGCAGAACTCTATTCCAGGGGCGGAGATGCCCAATGGGAGCTTCTCTTTACCGGGCAACCGTGCCGTCGCCTGCCCCTACCCACTTATCCCTTTGCCGGGGACAGCTATTGGATACCGGGCATGCCCATCGACCGGCTGATGGTCTTCCAGCCCCAGTGGCAAGAATCTCCCCTGGACAGGCAATCTCCCGGTCTTGACCTGGCCGATGGGGAAGTCCTGCTGCTCTTCGATAGCGATGAGAGACTGCGGCAGGATTTCAGGCGGCACGGATCGACCGTTATCCTGGTTAAACCTGGAACCGCTTTTGGCCAGGCCCAGGCCGACGTTTACCGGGTTCGACCCGGCCAGGCCGCCGATTACCGCGACCTCATTGCTTCCCTGAAAGGGCGACGATTGCTCCCGACCCGCATCGTACACCGGTGGTCCGCAGGCGGCCTGACCACTGATCCGGGTATCCTGGGAGCCCAACTGGAGAGGAGTATCTATTCTCTCTTCCATTTGAGCCAGGCGTTGATGACCTTGAAAGCCGTCCCTTCGGTTCATCTACTGTACGTTTACCCCAGCGAAAACAATGATCTCCCACCCCAATTTGCCGCCATCAGCGGTTTTTCCCGGAGCCTGACCCGGGAAAATCCCCATTTTCTCTACCGGACGCTGGCCATCGAGGGTACATGTACCCCGGAGATCCTGCTGGCGGAATTTGCCGCCGGCCAGCCGGGTGAAGTAGAAGTGCAATACCGGCAAGGGCAGCGCCTGGTGCGGCATTACCGGGAAGTTAAAACCGGTGCCCGGTATGACCATGAAGCTTTGCCTTTCAAAGAGGGGGGCGTTTACCTCATTACCGGCGGGACCGGTAGCCTGGCATTGCAATTTGCCGGGTACCTGGCCCGGCATGTACGGGCCCGGCTGGTGCTGGCCGATATTTACGAGCCGGGGCCGGAAAAACAGTCCCAGCTTCAAGCCATCAAAGACCTGGGCGCCGAAATACTGGTAGTCATAGGGGACATAGCTTGCCGGTCGGATGTCGCGAACATGGTGCATCAGGCCAGGGAAAAGTTTAAGGAAATCAATGGCGTCATTCATTGCGCCGGGGTGAGCCGGGCTTCATTCCTGCTCAATAAGAGCCAGGAGGATATGGATAATGTCCTGGCTCCCAAAGTGTACGGCACCCTGTGGCTCGATGAAGCCACCCGTGAAGATAACCTGGACTTCTTCGTAATGTTTGCTTCTATTGCCGGTGCCTTCGGCAACCAGGGGCAATGCGATTATGCTTATGCCAACAACTTCATGGATTATTTTGCCCAGACCCGCTCCCGGCAAAACCGCAGCGGTAAGACATTGGCCATCGACTGGCCCCTGTGGAAAAACAGCGGCATCATTATACCGGGACCACAACGTCGTCTGTTCCTCGAAGAAACCGGTCTTTCTCTGCTGCCCACGGCGGTGGGGATCAAAGCCCTGGAGGACATGCTCCACCTCGGCCTGCCCCGTTGTACACTGCTGTATGGCGGCCATAATGCCCGACGCTATTTTATCGATCCCAGGCCGGCCCCGGACCCGAAAGCCCGGGAAATAACCCGGCAAAGTCTTCCCACAGCCGGGCCCGACCTATCCCGGCTGGAGGAAAAAACCGGCCGTTTCCTGCGGGATATATTCTCCGAACTTCTCCGGATGCCGCCGGAAAATATCGATCCAGGAAGAAATTTCCAGGAATTCGGCATCGATTCCATCATGATCCACCAATTCAACACCCGCATAGAGCGAGATCTTGGCCCTATACCCCGGACACTGCTTTTCGAGCACCATACATTGCAGGAATTAATCCGTTACCTGGTCGAGCATCATGGGCCGGCCCTGGCCGATTTCTTCCATGAGAAGCAGACCATCCCCAGTTCCCCAGGAAATACCCGGTCCGATATGGATATTGCCCCTGTCCCGGTCAGGCCGGTCTTTACCCCGGCCCTCACCGAAAATGTACAGCCGGCAGGGGATATTGCCATTATCGGCCTGGCCGGCCGTTATCCCCAGGCCGAAAACATCGATCAGTTCTGGGAAAATCTCAAGACCGGGAAAGACTGCGTGCGCGAAGTACCGGCGAATCGCTGGGACTCCCGGCTTTACTTTCACCCAGACCCGGAAAAGAGCGCCGAAGGTAAGATGTATTGCAAATGGGGGGGGTATCTAAGCGAGGTGGATCGCTTCGATCCCTTGTTTTTCAACATCTCCCCCCGGGAAGCGGAAACCATGGATCCCCAGGAGCGAATGTTTTTGGAGACCGCCTGGGAAGCCTTGGAAGACGCCGGCTACTCCCGGAAGCGGCTGCTCGACTTTTCCAGCCGGCGCGGTAAAAATTGGGCCGAGGTGGGGGTATTTGCCGCTGCCACCGCCTTCACCTACCAGTTCTTAGGCCCCGATCTGTGGCGCCGGGGTAACATGACCATCCCCAACGCCCTGCCCTGGTCGATTGCTAACCGCGTCTCTTACGTACTGGATATCCATGGTCCCAGCCTACCGGTGGATACGGCCTGCTCATCCTCGCTTACCGCCCTCCACCTGGCTTGCGAGAGTTTGAAAAGAGGGGAATGCGAGCTGGCTATTGCCGGCGGTGTCAATCTCTACCTCCATCCCATGCGCATCGTCTGGATGTGCCAGATGAGGATGCTCTCTTTTAGCGGGCACTGCCATACCTTCGGTCGCCGGGGAGATGGGTTTGTACCCGGGGAAGGGGTTGGTGCGGTCGTATTAAAGCCCCTGACCAGGGCGCTACAGGACAGGGACACGATTTATGCGGTGATAAAAGGCAGTGCCATCAACCACGGCGGCACCACCAACGGCTACACTGTGCCCAATCCCATGGCCCAGGCCGATGTGATCGTAAAGGCCCTGCGCCGGGCCGGGATCGATGGCCGGACTATCGGTTATATCGAAGCCCACGGCACCGGGACCGTACTTGGGGATCCCATCGAGATCGCCGGTATCGATAAGGCATTCCGGGAATTTACGGCCGATAAGCATTTCTGCTCCATCGGCTCTATAAAATCCAATATCGGTCACCTGGAGTCTGCTGCCGGTATTGCCGGTATTACGAAAATTATCTTACAGATGAAGCACCGCCGGTTGGTCCCTTCCCTCCATTGCACCCCACCCAATCCGAATATCGATTTTACCCAATCGCCCGTATTTATTCAGGAGGAACTGACCGAATGGAAATCGCCGGTAATCCCCGGGGAAGGCGGGGATATCGCCTGTCCGCGCCGGGCCGGGATCAGTTCCTTCGGGGCCGGGGGGGCCAATGCCCATGTCATACTGGAAGAATTCCCGCCAGCGCCCCCGGCAGCGCCCCTTCCCCTGCACCTCCAGGGAGAGAACCCACATGATGAAGAACCCCGTCTGTTCTTGCTGTCTGCCAAAAATGAGGAAAGGTTAAAGGTCTATGCCCGGCGCATGCTCGATTTCCTGGCGAAAAAGACGGGTAACCATGACCAGGGAGGGGATGAAAAACCAGGGGAACCGCATTCCCGGCAGCAGATCGAGGCCGAACTGCTGGACGCTATCTCTGCCACACGTAAAGTAGATAAAGGATCGCTGGATATCGATGAAGATTGGCACAGCTACGGGCTCGACCCGGTCGACCTGGCCGCCATCCTCCAGCGTCTCAATGAGAAATACGGTCTGCACCTTACCCTGGAACACGGCAGCGACATGAATTCGATTCTTTCCCTGGCCCGGTATATTTACCGAGAATGCCAAAAGACCGATACCGGCAGTCCCGCTTCCCCCCTCTCCCTGGCCGACATAACCTATACCTTGCAGGTGGGCCGGGAAGCCCTGGACGTCCGGTTGGCCCTCATTGTTTCTTCTGTCGATGAATTGACCGGTAAACTCGAGCGCTTCTGCCTGGAAAAAGACGGGAAAATAGAGAACCTATTCTACGGCAATACTAAAAATGAGCGTGAGAAATCGCGGCTGATCCGGGGGCGGGCCGGGAAAGAATTCATCCGCATTGTTATGGAGGAAAAGGATCTCCAACAATTGGCCAGGCTATGGGTCGCCGGGGTGGATATCGAGTGGCAGCCGTTATATGGGGAACGGCCCCCCCGTTGTATCTCCCTGCCCACTTACCCTTTCAGGAAAGACCGCTGCTGGTTACCGGATGCCGGGGAGGGCCCGGAACCGGCCGGGACCCCCTTTCGGCACACGGCCAAACTCCATCCGTTGATCGATGCCAACACCTCTACCCTGAAAGAACAGCGGTTTACCTCACGCTTCAGCGGCCGGGAATTTTTCCTGGCCGACCATGTGGTAGCCGGTCAAAAAACACTCCCCGGTGTGGTCTACCTGGAAATGGCCCGGGCCGGCGGCGAATTGGCCGGGGAAGCCAGGGTGGAGAAAATGGCCGGTATCCTGTGGGCCAGGCCGATACTGCAAAATAGCGATCCACTGGATGTTTACATTACCTTTTATCCCGGCGGGGACGGTTCTGCCGTCACCTATGATATCAGCACCCATGACGGAAATAATGAACGGGTTCTTCATTCCAGCGGCAAGCTGGTATACGAAAGCGCCGCACAAAACCATGACGGGAACGGGCACATCGATCTAGAAACCATCAAGAACCGCTGCCCACAACGTTATGGCAGCGACGAATGTTACCGGCTCTTCCGGGAGATGGGCCTGGAATATGGGGCTTCTTTCCAGCCGGTCAAGGAAGTTTACAGCAATGGCCGGGAGGCCCTGGCGCGGCTCGAATTGCCCGCCGGGCTGGAAGGGGAAGAACAACGGTTTTACCTCCACCCCTCCCTGACGGATGGGGCCTTACAGACCCTGATCGGCCTGCTAGGCGAGGAGGAAATCACCCGGCCCTGGGTACCCTTCTCCCTGGGAGAGCTTGAATTAAGGGGGCCTTTGCCCCGGCAGTGCTATGCCCATGCCGTCTTGCTGGAGCCGGCTGAGAAGCGGGAAAATGCCGCGGGTCCCGGGGTGAAGCGATTCGATATTCTCCTGCTCGATCCAGCGGGGGAGGTCCTGGTCGGCATGAAGAATTTTTCTGCCCGGTCTATTCCATTGGGGGCTTCATGGGGTGTCCAGGCAGCGGCGTCTCAAACAACGGTATCCGCAATCCCGCCCACCTCCTCAACGATTATGTATTGCCAGGGATGCTGGCAGGAATCCTCTCCCTTACCGGATACCGGGAATATTGCCGATTCCGCCCCCCTCCTGGTTTTTGCCGGCGATGACCGCCTGAAGGCGGCGATAAGTAAAAAGTACACAACCGCCATCTGGGTCAAACCCGGCCCGGGGTTCAAGAAGATAGACGATTTTGTTTATGAAATCGACCCCCGGGAACAGGGGGATTACCTGCAGTTGCTGGAATCCTTAAACCAGCGGCAAATATTACCGCACCGGATCGTTTTCACCTGGTCCCCGGCAAAACAAGAATCTGCGATGAGCAGGGAAAACCTGGAGGAACGGCTCGACAAAGGGATATATTCAGTATTTCATTTATGTAAAGCCATATTGGAGAAAAAGATCAGGGAGTTCGTCCAGGTCATCTACCTCTATTCGGCCCCAGACCCGGGGGCGCCCCCCCTGGATGCGGCGGTCCAGGGGTTTGCCCGCTCGCTCTACCTGGAAAATCCCATGCTCCGTTTAAAAACCGTGGAAATGAACCGCCAGGCCGAAGCACGGGTGGCCGATATCATGGCCCGGGAATTCGACGATGGGGCCCAGTACCAATGGCCCATCCGTTATGAAGACGACAGGCGGTTTGAGCATCGCCTGGTCGAATGGCCGGCCGGCCGGCCAGGAGAGAAATCGCTACCCCTGAAAGATGGGGGCGTGTACCTGGTGACCGGCGGCCTGGGGAAATTAGGGCTCATATTTGCCGGGTACCTGGCCGGGAAGGTCAGGGCCAGGTTGGTCCTTACCGATCTGGTCGATCCCTCCCTATCCATAGTGAAGGAGCGGATAGATGCCCTGGAGCACCTGGGGGCAGAGGTGCTCTATGTGAAGGCCGATATCTCGATTAAACCGGAAGTGGAGACACTCATCGATCGGGCCAGATCCAGGTTCCAGCATATCGACGGCATCATCCACGGGGCGGGCGTGATCCGCGATGCCCTGCTGGTCAAGAAGACAAAGGAGCAGATGGCGGCGGTGTTGTCGCCCAAAATATTCGGCACGATCTGGCTGGATGAAGCCACCCAAGAGGAACCGCTGGAATTTTTCGTCTTGTTTTCTTCCCTGACCGGTGTCATGGGGAACCTGGGGCAGAGCGATTACGCTTATGCCAACTGCTTCATGGACAGTTTTGCCGAGGATAGAGAGAGGGCCAGGGTCCGGGGCGAGCGCCACGGTACTACCCAGGCCATTGACTGGCCCCTATGGCGCGAAGGTGGCATGAATGTGGACAAGCAGACGGAAACCTGGATGGAAAAGAGGTTCGGACTGGCTGTCCTGGAAACGACCGCCGGGATTTCTGCCTTTGAGACCATATTGGCTGCCGGTCTCAATCGGACCATCGTGGCCCCGGGAAACAGGGATAAAATTCTCGCCCAATTGGGCGGTCCTCCAGTACCGGCAGCCGGCACCGGTTCGGCCCAGGGTATGGCGACGGTAGAAAAAGAATTGGTGAAGCTCTGTTCAGAACTATTAAAGGTGCGGGAAAACGAAATGGATCCTGGGGAAGAACTCGGCAGTTACGGTCTTGATTCCATCATGATGATGACCATGTTAAACAGGCTGGAAGCCATGTATGGAAGGGTGATCGAGCCCAATGTGCTGGTCGAGCACAACACCATCGCGCGCCTGGCCGCCTATTTAATCGGCCAGGGCATAACCGGTACCAGGAAAGAAGAGGCGACCGGGCCAAAACCGGGATTTGTAACGGTCGCTTCTCCAGCCGGGAGGTTCTCGCCTCGGCAAAAGCCTGCCTCCAGGCAGAAAATCGCCGTCATCGGCCTGGCCTGCCGTTTTCCCCGGTCGGGAAGCCCGGAACTATTCTGGGAGAACCTGGAAAACGGCCGGGATTTGATCCGGGAAGTCCCCGGGGAACGCTGGAAAATTGAAGACTATTTCAGCCCCGATAAAAGAAAAGCCAATAAAACCTATTCCCGGTGGGCCGGCCTGATCGACAACATTTACGCCTTTGATGCCACCTATTTTGGGATCTCGGATCAAGACGCCCAGGTAATGGATCCCCAGCACCGCATCTTTTTGGAATTGACCGAAGAATTGCGCTGCCGGGCCGGGTATACCCGGCAGGACCTGGACAGTACCCGGACGGCTGTCTATATCGGCGGCGGAGAAAGCCCCTATGTGCGAAAAAATGTGGCCGAGATACCGGGAGATTCCCAGAAGCACCTGCTGATAAACACCATCCAGAATATGATGGCCGCCAGGATTTCCGATTTTTACAACTTGAAGGGCACCTCCCAAATTATAGATACCGCCTGTTCTTCTTCACTTGTCGCCCTGCATCAGGCCTGCCGGGATTTGCGTAGCGGGGAGTGCGCTATGGCCATAGTCGGGGGCTGCGAATTGCTCATCGGCCCTTATTTACACCTGGCTTTCAGTCAGGCGGAAGTACTTTCGGACGATGGCGTTTCCCGCATTTTCGATGAGCGGGCCAACGGCTTTGTCCTGGGGGAGGGGCTGGGCGTCGTCTTATTAAAGCCCTATGAGGATGCGCTGCGGGATGGCGACCACGTGCTGGCCGTTATCCTGGGTTCTGCTGCCAACAATGACGGTCACACCATGGGGCTGACCGTCCCCAGCCTGGAAGGCCAGAAAGACGTGATCAAGAAGGCCCTGGAGAACAGCCGGGTGGGGGTGGATTCCATCGCTTACCTGGAAGCCCACGGGACCGGGACCCTATTGGGTGACCCCATCGAGATCCGGGCGGCCACCCAGGTTTTCAGGGAATTTTCTCAAAGAAAACAATTTTGCGCCGTCGGTTCCGTTAAATCCAATATGGGCCATCTCATGCGGGCAGCCGGTATAGCCTCGTTTATCAAAGTGATCCTGGCGTTAGACCACCGGATTATCCCGCCCACCCTGCATTGCACCACCCCCCATCCCCGTTTCCAATTCGAGAATTCCCCCTTTTATCCCATCACCGCGGCAAAGGCCTGGCAGCCCCATGAAGGAACCAGGCGGGCAGCCATCTCATCTTTTGGGTTTGGGGGCACCAATTGCCACATGATCCTGGAGGAATCGGGCCGGGAAGCCACCGCTAACCCACAGCGCCCCGGCCTCCCGCTGCCGCATTTCAAGCATAAACACTACTGCCTGGGGCAACCGATTATGGCATATCCCGGGATGGACCCCCATTTTGACGGCACGTCCCTCATGCGGTTGCTGTCCGGTCTACACAGCGGGCAGATAGACATCGATAAAGCGTCGATGTTGATGAAAGATATTATGAAAAACACATGATAACGACCATGAGTGACAGAGAAACCAACGATATCCGGGACATTTTGCAGGCCATAACCACCGGTAAAATAAACGTTCATGAGGCCTACCAGCAGATCGAAAAATGCAAACAGGGGGGGCAAGCGGCAGATACCGGCCCCATCCTGACGCGGACCTACATCTATGGCGAACCGGCCCTGCAAGACCACCAGGGCAAGAACCCCTTCGATCAGCGGCAGGATAGCCAGGTTCTCCTGGGCGTGACCCATGGCAGCCTGGCGATAGAAGCCGGCCATCAACTCTACCCAGATCAAGATGTCCTCCATATCCACCGGTTGCTGATCACGGAGCCGGTGGTGCTGTACCCGGGGGAGATGGTCGATATCGGTATTGTCTTGAAACCCGGTATCCCAAACCAGGCCCAGGCAGATGGGGGGAAAAACTTCGTCAGCCTGTACCGGAGCTCATCTCCCCGGTTATCAGGGCAACCGGGGCGGGAGGCCGCCCAGGGGCAATTTTTGCTTTCCCCCGGCCCGTCCGCCAGGCCACCAGGCTTCGACATTGCCGGGTTTAAGGCCCAATGCCGGCGGTCGATGCCGGCCGACCCGGTGTATGGCCGGAAAGAATCGGAGCGCGGCCCATCTTTACGGGCTTTGCAGCACGTATGGCTCCGCGGCGAGGAAATATTGGGGGAATTACGCCTGCTGCCGGAAACGGTCAAGAATGGCTATAAATACCTCGTTCAGCCGGCACTGCTTGACGGCGCTTTTGTGGCCAGCCTGGCCGGCCAGGCCGGGGAGAGTCATGAAGCGGCCCAGCGCCCCGGTCTTTGGATCCCCTTCATGATAAAGGATATGCGTGTTTTCATCGGGCGCTTAACCCCGCCGGTGCAGACCTGTTATTGTCACTGTAAACCGGTCAAAGTGCACCCGGAATTGTTGGCGCTGGACATCCATTTATACGATGACCAGGGGCACCCCCTGGTCATGCTGGAGGAGTTTACCTACCGCTTTACGCGCTATGGGGCTTCCCCCCATTTACCGCCCCCCGGTAACGAATCCGGGCATAAAGAGCATTATTCCCCCACGCCGAAGACAGTATCCCCCGGCTACACGGCCGATTTGACCGGCAATATAGAAACTTACATCAGCGGTAAACTGGCTGCTTCCCTGGGTTTGCCCAGGGATTTCTTTAAAGATCGCCGGCAAGGGGCAAAAAACTTCATGGAATTGGGTGTCGATTCCAACAGCCTGGTGATCATGTCGCGGGAGATCGAAAAGGAATTGGGTGTCGAATTGTATCCGACGCTATTCTTTGAATACCAGAATATCAAGGAATTGACCGGTTATTTCGCCCGTGAACACGGCCAGATCCTGGCCCAGTACTTCCATCAAGCCCCTGGGCAGGGGGAAAAGCCGGACACCCGGGAACCCCGGCACGAATACAGGCCACCTGACCCGGTAGCACCGGGGAAAAGAGTTATCCCGGACCTGGAGAGCCGGGACATCGCCATTATCGGGATGGCCGGCCGCTTTGCCCGCTCCGGCAACCTGGAGGAATTCTGGCAAAATTTAAAAGAGAGCCGGGATTTAATCACCGAGGTGCCGGCCGATCACTGGGATTGGCGGCCCTGGTTCGATGAGAACCGGCAGGCAGCCGATAAGACCTACTGCAAATGGGGAAGCTTTATCGAAGCGGACAAATTCGATCCGCTCTTTTTCGGCATCAACCAGCGGGAAGCGGTGTGGCTGGACCCCCAGCTCAGGTTGCTCCTGGAAGTGGTTCACAGCACCATCGAAGACGCCGGGTACGGACGCAAAATCCCCGGCAGCGACACCGGCGTCTTTGTCGGTGCCTGCTTGCGCGATTACTGGGATGAGATTGTCCGCGCCCAGATACCGTTTACCGATTACCAGGCCAGCAGTTCCCTGTCATCTTCCCTGTCCGGCCGTATTTCCTACACGTTCGACCTACATGGCAGCAGTGTCCCGGTCGATAATGCCTGCGCTTCCTCTTTAACGGCCATCCACCTGGCCTGTCAATCCCTGCATGACGGGGAGTGCGACCTGGCCCTGGTGGCCGGCGTCAATTTAATCCTCAGCCCCCTTCATTACGTTTATTCATCGCGATTCCAGGCCCTATCGCCATCCGGGCGATGTTACACCTTCGATAAAGCGGCCGATGGGTATGTGCCGGGAGAAGGTGTGGCTGCCCTGCTCCTGAAACCACTGGCTAAAGCCCGACGGGATGGCGACCTTATTCATGCCGTGATCAAGGGAAGCGCCGTCAACCATGTGGGCCACTCCAACAACCCGACCGCACCGCGGCCCGAGTTCCAATCGAAACTCCTGGTAAAAGCCTGGGAAAAAGCCGGGATCAACCCGGGAACCCTATCTTATATCGAAGCCCACGGCACCGGCACCCAATTGGGAGATCCGATCGAGATCGAGGCCCTAAAAAAAGCCTTTGCCCAGTATACCGATAAGAAAGGGTTCTGTTTCCTGGGCTCGGCCAAAGCCCATATCGGTCACCTCGAAGGGGCAGCCGGTATTGCCGGTGTCATTAAGACGGTCCTGTCGATGCAGAAACGGCAAATCCCGGCCATGCCCCATTTCAAAGAATTGAACCCTTATCTCTCCCTCGATGATTCTCCCTTTGTCATCAACCGTAGCCTCCAACCCTGGGAGGCAGAACCCGGCATACCCCGCCGGGCCGGGGTGAGCTCTTTCGGCATCACCGGGAACAACGTCCACCTGGTACTGGAAGAATATGTGTCTCCCCCCGAAGAACAAACGACCGTCGGCCCTGCCCCTATTTCCGCCATCATCGCTTTATCCGCTGCCGACAAAGAGCGATTGCACGTCTATGCCCAGGAAATGGCCGATTTCCTGGAAAAGACCGGTAATGCAGATGGGGATTCTCAAGCGGGCAAGCCCAGGCCCGAAGATGTGGCCTTTACCCTCCAGGTTGGCCGTCAGGCCAGGGAAGAACGGTTGGCCCTGGTGGTTTCCGACCTGGAAGAATTGGTGCAAAAACTCCGTCTCTGCTCGTCGGCAGGAGAAAAGACCGATCGCTGTTACCGGGGAAACGTGAATAAAGATAAAGACAGGCTGGACTTTCTCTCCGACGTCGAGGACAGGCGGGTGTTTATCGATAGCCTGGTCAAGAGTCGAAAATTCGATAAGCTGGCCAAACTCTGGGCCGCCGGCCTGGATATAGAGTGGGAGCAATTCTATCAAGGGTTTTCCCCGCGGATCGTCTCATTGCCGACTTACCCCTTTGCCCGGGAGCGGTACTGGATTCCCGATCATTTGTTAGCCAACCGGGAAAAGGCCCCCCATTTAGAGACCCCCGGCCTCGAACAACAAATGCAGGATTTTCTCTGGGCGCCCCGCTGGAAACCTGCACCCCTCGCCGCCCGGCCCGTCCCCCAACCGCCCGAACCGGACGCTGAGAAAAAAACCGTGATCATCTATTCATCACCGTCAAAGGCATTGAAAGAAGCGTTGGCCGTACATGTTGCGCCTGGACGGTTAATCGATATCGATACCGATGCCGCCACCGGTTTCGATGATCTGGGCGATCAGGCCGGCAGTATCCGGGCCATCTATTTCCTGGCCGGGATCTGGACCGACTTCACCGCGGCAGACGACCTGGATACCCTGGACTGTTTCCAGGAAAAAGCCCTCTTCCCCCTGTTTCGGTTGATTAAATTTTTAAGCAGCCGGGGAATGGGCTGGCGGCCGATCCAGTTGACAGTGGTCACCCATAACGGCATCCAGGTACCCGGCCATTCACCCCTGATCCCTTACGCTTCTCTCCTGCACGGCCTGGTTCGTACCCTGGCCGCCGAATTTTCCAGTTGGCACATCGGTTGCCTCGATATCGACCTGGAAGAAACCACCGGCGGTTCTTCCCCGGTCATGTCCATCGATACGCTGGCCGGACACATCTTGCATGAACCGCCCCATCCCCAGGGCCGGGTAGTGGCCATTCGCCGGGGGCAGCGGTATGTAAATGTTTTTGAACCGTTGCGCCTGCCGCCGCTGGAGCAGACCGGACATGTCCCATTAAAGAAGGGTGGGGTCTATCTCATCGTGGGTGGGGCCGGGAAAATCGGTATGCAGGTGAGTCGCTATCTTGCCCGGGAGAAGCAGGCCCATGTAGCCCTGCTGGGCCGCAGTCCACTGGATGAGGGCAAACAACGCCAGCTCGACGAGATCGAATCCCTGGGCGGGCGGGCGATCTACTTGCAGGCCGATGTGACCGATGAGACGGGCATGAAAGCCGCCGTAGAAAAAATTAAAGCCACATTCCGGACGATCGCTGGGGTCATTCATGCCGGTATGGATGTTTACAGCCAGGCCCTGGAAAATATGGAGGAAGAGACTTTCCGGAAAGGGTTGGCCCCCAAAACAAGAGGCAGTGCGGTCCTCTACCGGGTACTCAAAGGAGAAGCCCTCGATTTCCTGCTCTTCTTCGCTTCATGCCAATCTTTTATCGGGGAACCCGGTCTGAGCAGTTATACGGCCGGGAACAGGTTCGAAGATGCCCTGGCCTATTGCCTGGATCCACAGGAAAAATTCCCGGTCAGGTCGATCGATTGGGGATATTGGGAGACCCCCGGCGAAGTGGTTGAAGAGATTGTCAGGCGTCGCATCCAGGAAGACGGACTCATACCTTTTGGCGCCGGTCTGGCCATCGAAGCCCTACAGCGGGTCCTGGCCGGTTCCATTACCCACGTCATGGCCCTGAAAGCCGACAACCGGTTGAAGCAGGACCTCAGGGATGAACCGGTTTCCCGGCCTCGCCCCCAGCCCGGCCCGGCGATCAGCCGGGGGGCACCGGTTACCCTTTCCCATCCGGCACCAGGGCTGGCCCCCGACCAGTTTGTAGAAGAGACCATTGTCTCGGTACTGGCCGATATTTTGCAGATCGACAGGGGAAAATTCCACCTCGACACCCCGTACATCGATTTCGGTATAGATTCCATCCTGGCCATCGAGATGGTTAACCGGATCGATAGGCGACTTAACATCGGTCTCAGATCCACCGACCTGTTCAATTATCCCACCATCCGCAAACTGTCCGTTTATATCCTTGACTCATATAATGAAGCCATCCGGGCTGCGGTCACGGCCATTGGGACCGGCCAGGCCCCCAGGGAAGACGTCCAACAGCCCGAAGCGACACGCGAAATGGCGGGACCGCCCCCCAGCCGGTGGACCGATTTTTACCCTGCACCAGCCCAGGAACAGACCGGGGCTATTCCTCAACCCATTGCCGTTATCGGCATGTCGGGGAGGTTCCCCGGAGCAGACAACCTGGAGGAATTCTGGGAAAACCTGGCGGCCGGCCGGGATTCGGTGCAGGAGATCCGGCGCTGGCGACTGGATACCTTTTATGATCCGGATCCCGATGTCACAGATAAAAGTTACTGTAAATGGGGCGGCCTCCTTCCCGATATCGCTGCTTTTGATCCCCTGTTTTTTAACATTTCGCCCCGGGAAGCAGAAATGATGGAGCCCCAACAGCGATTATTCCTGGAAGAAGCCTGGCAGGCCCTCGAAGACGCCGGATACCCCGATCGGGCTCTGGATGGACAGAAGTGCGGGGTGTTCGTCGGATTTAATAGCCGGGATTATGACAAACTCATCGAACAAAGCCATATCCCCCCCGATGCTTACCAGATGACCGGCAACTTCGAGGCCATGATGCCGGCCCGGGTATCCTATTTTCTCAACCTGCGCGGGCCGGCGGTCACGGTTAATACAGCCTGTTCCGCATCGCTGGTGGCCTTGCACCTGGCCTGTGAAAGCATCCGGGGCGGCACCTGCGACATGGCTATAGTCGGCGGCGTGGCCATCATGACACAACCCGAGTGGCTCATCTTACTCTCCCGGACCGGTGTCCTGTCCCTGAACGGCCGCTGCCGCGCCTTCGACAATGCCGCCGACGGCATCGTACCCGGGGAAGCCGTGGTCGCCGTAGTGATTAAGAAGCTCGATACTGCCGTTAAAGACCGGGATCATATCTATGGTGTCGTCATCGGCTCAGGGATTAACCAGGATGGCAAAACCAACGGCATTACCGCCCCCAGCGCCCCCTCCCAGACCGCCCTGGAATGTGAGGTTTACGACAGGTCCCGGATCGATCCCCAGGCGATCGGTTACATAGAGGCCCACGGCACCGGTACCCGGCTCGGGGATCCCATCGAGATCGATGCTTTGACCGATGCGTTCAGGAAATATACCGCCAACAAGCAATTTTGCGCCATCGGCTCGGTAAAGTCCAATATCGGGCATTCCATGGCAGCCGCCGGTCTTTGCGCATTTATCAAGGTCCTTTTGTGCCTGGAAAAGAAAAAACTCGTCCCCTCGATCAACCTTGACCAGGTCAACGAATTTATCGATTTTACCCATAGTCCCTTTTATGTCAACACCCGGTTAGAAGAATGGAAATCGCCGGCCGACAGCCCCAGGATAGCGGCAGTCAGCTCTTTCGGGTTCTCCGGTACCAATGCCCACCTGGTGGTCCGGGAACGGACGGCCGCCGATTGGCCGGCCCCGGGCTTTAGCGGTCGGCAAAGCCCCTATTACCTGGTGCCCCTGTCGGCCAAAACCCCGGCCGCACACCGGCAGAAACTGGAAGATATGCGGCGCTGGCTGGCAGGAAAGGGCGGTGCCCAAACCCTCCCCGATATTTCCTATACCGCCCTGGTGGGCAGGAGCCATTTTTCTATCCGCGCCATTTTTATAATCGCCAATAAAGAAGACCTGGCCGAGAAAATCCGGGCCATCCTCGAAGACAAGGAAACAGCCGGTTACCTGGACGGCGTCATCGCAGACACCGGTTTTAAGCCCGATCCGGCCCTCCGGCAACAGGGAGAACAGGCGATAACGGACCTGCAAAACAAATCGTTGTCCCCGTCCCAATTCAAAGAAAAGCTGGCGGTACTGGCCGGTTTATATACCCGGGGGTATGACCTCGATTGGCAGCGCTTGTACGAAGGAGAAGACGTCCGGCGCACCCCCCTGCCGGGATATCCCTTTACCCGGCAGCGGTATTGGGTAGACCCGGCGGCTAGCACCCCCCAGGGGGAGCCGGATGAAGATGAGGAGTTACTGGGGGTCTTAAAGAAAGTCCAGGACGGTAGCCTGGATGTAAAAGAAGCAGATCATGTCTTAAGAGATTTCTATCGAGAATAAACATTACACTCCCCCGGAGTACACAGCATGGGAAAAATTTTTGGCATAACCAATCAAAAAGGCGGCGTCGGCAAGACCACCACGGCCATCAACCTGGGTGTCGGATTTGGTCATCTGGGACAGCGCATACTGGTGATCGACCTGGATCCCCAGGCCAACCTAACCTCTTCCCTGGGCCTGAAGGGTGAAGACTTCGATTTTTCTGTCTACCACTGGTTAAAAGGCGATGCCCCGTTTGACCAGGTGGCAACAGCAGTGGCCGGTATTCACCTGCTACCGTCCTCCATGGCCCTGTCCGGCGCAGATATCGAGCTGTCTTCCGTTCCCGGCCGGGAACAACTGCTCAAGGAGGCCCTGTTCCCGATTCGGGACCGCTTCGACTGCATCCTGGTCGATTGCCCGCCCAGCCTCGGGTTACTCACCTTAAATACCCTCACCGCCGCAGATGGAATCTTCATCCCCATCCAGGCCGAATACCTGCCCCTGGAAGGCGTTAAATTCTTGCTCGAGACCATCGCTATCGTCAAAAGACGGTTAAACGACAACCTACAAATTGCCGGTGTTATCGTCACCATGTTCGATTCCAGGCAGAACCTCCACCGCGAGGTGGTGCAGGGCATTCGCCAATACTTTGGTGAGAAAGTCATGGAAAGCTTCATCAGGAAGAACATCGCCCTGGCCGAAGCACCCAGTTTCGGCCAGTCCATTTATGAATACAAAGCCGACAGCATCGGCGCCATGGATTACGGCGCCCTCTGCCGGGAGATGCTGCGACGGGAGGTACTCAGATGACACCCGCTAAAAAACCCCGCCTGGGGAACAACCCGTTGGATTGGATTACGAGCACTGCCGGAGATAGCGGGGAAAAACCGGTCAAAAAAGAGCCCAAAAAGACACCCCCGGAAGAGAAAACCGTCCAGGACCGGACCCCCCGGGGCCGTATCGATATCTTACAGCAAATCAAAGACAAGCGGTTGGGACTGGAGCAGGGCCTGAGCTTGATTAAACAACTCACCGGCACTCCCCTGGCCCGTACCCGGGAAGTCAGCGACACCGGCAACTTGTATTACCGGCCCGATTGGCAAGAATTACCCCTGGGAACCGGGGTAATCGGCACCCGCCCGGACGAACCGGTGATCCTGTTCGATCCGGGCGACGCCGCCGGTCAAGCCCTGCAAGAGCATTTTCCTGCCGAACAGTTGATCCTGGTCAAACCCGGGAAAGATTACCGGCAAGAAAACGATCGTCTTTACCAAATCGATCCCCAGGACCCCGATCATTACAATCGCTTCACAGATAGCCTGGCCGGTTCCGGGCGGCTACCGGGAAAGATCGTCCATGGGTGGTCCCTGGCAAGCCGGGATATCGACATAAACGGGCAACTGGCCAGGGGGATATACGCCCTCTTCTACCTCACCCAGGCATTAATGAAACAAAAAAACCGTGGTAAAGTCCGGCTCCTCTACCTCTATCCGGCCGATGACCGGTCTAGCTTACCCGCTGCCGAAGCGGTCGGCGCCTTTTCCAGGACCCTGCACCTGGAACATCCCGATTTTTTCTATAAAAGCCTGGGAATCGCTTCTATTACCGGGCCATGGCCCGATCTGCCGGCAGAATTCGACGACACCCGGGATATCGACGTGCGTGTTAACCGACAGAATCAACGCCTGGTCAGGAGATTCGAGAAATTCATGCCCGGCGATCGTCCAGGGAAAAAATCTCCCCTGGTCTTAAAACCCGGCGGTGTCTATTTAATTACCGGCGGCTTTGGCGGACTCGGACTGATCTGCGCCGAATTCCTGGCCAGCCAGGTCCAGGCCCGGTTGGTGTTAACCGACCTGGCCCCTTTGACACCGCAGAAAGAGGCATCGATCCAGGAATTACGGGCCCTCGGGGCAGAAGTCCTGACCATCCAGGCAGACATTTCCCGGCACCAGGATGTCGAGAGGCTCCTGGAAGAAACCCGCCAACACTTCGGCGCTTTAAACGGCATCATCCACTGCGCCGGCCTGGTACGCGATGCTTTCATCCTGAAGAAAACCCCCCAGGAGATCGATGCTGTCCTGCGTCCCAAAGTCTTCGGCACCCTCCTCCTGGATAAGCTTACCCAACAGGAGAAGCTCGATTTTTTCCTGTTGTTTTCCTCGTTAGCGGCCATTGTCGGAAACCCGGGCCAGGCCGATTACGCCTATGCCAACGCCTTCCTGTCCGCTTTTGCGTGCTGGCGAGAAAGGCTGCATAAAAGGGGGGAGCGGGCCGGTGTGACCGTGGCCATCGCTTGGCCCCATTGGCAGGCGGGCGGCATGCAGTTACCCAAAGAGTCTTATGCCCAGGTCATCGGGGAAAATATTTTCTCCCCCCTGCCCAGCGAGCAGGGCCTCCGGGCGCTGGCCTTTGCCCTGGACCACCCGCATCCCCAATATGTCGTTCTCTATGGGCAGCGGCAAAAACTGGACGACTATTTTAAGCAGATGTTTAGCGCCCCCCAGCCGGCGGAGGCCATCCCGGCAGCAACGCCGGTAGACAGCCGGGTATTATCTGAAAAAACCGAAGCATTCTTAAAGAAAATATTTAGCCAGATCATTAAGCTGCCCGTGTCGCAGATCGGTAGCAGCACCGCCTTCCAGCAGCTCGGCTTCGATTCCATTATGGTCAAGATGTTCAATGTGGCGGTGGAAAAAGAGTGGTTCCCCATTCCCCGGACGCTACTCTTCGAGTATCAAACGCTCCATGACCTGTGCGATTACTTTCTTAACCATCATCAAGACCGACTGGCCGCTTATTTTAAACTATCCGCATCCCGGCCGGTAGCGGCCGGGATACAGCCGGTACACCCCGGTACAGGCAGCCGGCGCAGGGAACCGGCCGGCCTCAAAGGCGAGGATATTGCCGTTATCGGCATTTCCGGCCGTTACCCAATGGCCAAAAACCTCGATCAGTACTGGGAAAACCTGGTATCCGGCCAGGACAGTGTGAGCGAAGTCCCGATACAACGCTGGGATTGGCGAAAATATGTGGGAATCGACCCGGAAAAGGGTGGAATCTACTGCCAATGGGGCGGTTTTTTGAACGATGTGGACCTCTTCGATCCCATACTCTTCAACATCTCGCCGCGCGAAGCCGGCATCATGGATCCCCAGGAACGTCTCTTCTTAGAGACTGTCTGGTCCACACTGGAAGATGCCGGTTATACCCGGCGGGAGTTGAGTCGCTACCTGGATGGCCAGGAGAAACCCAATGTCGGGGTGTTTGCCGGGGTCACCTCTTACACCTATCACCTGTTGGGGGCCGGGGGAGTCGAAGTGATGGCTTTACCGCAGCCCTGGTCGTTGGCCAACCGCGTTTCTTTCGTGTTTAATTTCCATGGCCCCAGTATCCCGGTGGATACGGCCTGCTCCTCTTCGCTCACCGCCATCCACCTGGCCTGTGAAAGCTTGAGAAAAGGGGAATGCCGGCTGGCTATTGCCGGTGGCGTCAACCTATACCTGCACCCGGCCAAATACATGGGGATGTGCCGCGTACGCATGCTGTCCGCAACCGGTCGCTGCCATACTTTCGGCAGCCAGGGCGACGGCTTTGTTCCCGGTGAAGGGGTGGGGGCGGTGTTGCTCAAGCCCCTACCGGATGCCATCCGCGACCATGACCATATTTACGCTGTCCTGAAGGGGAGCGCCATTAATCACGGCGGCCGGACCAATGGTTACACTGTACCCAACCCGGCTGCCCAGGCCAGACTGATCTCCCGGGCCCTGGAAAACGCCGGCATCGATCCCCGCACCATTGGTTTCATCGAAGCGCACGGTACCGGGACCATTCTCGGGGACCCCATCGAGATCCAGGGATTAAACCGGGCTTACCGGGAATTTACCCATGACCGGCATTACTGCGCTATTAGCTCGGTAAAATCCAATATCGGCCACCTGGAATCGGCAGCCGGCATTGCCGGTTTGACCAAGATCATCCTGCAAATGAAACACCGGCAACTGGTGCCTTCTTTACATGCAGAGACCTTAAATCCCAATATCGATTTTACCGATTCCCCCTTTTATGTCCAGCAGCAAACCGGCGAATGGAAGCGCCCGCAAATCACCGAAAATGGGCAGCCGGTTTCTTATCCCCGCCGGGCCGGGATCAGTTCTTTTGGGGCTGGCGGGGCCAATGCGCATGTTATCGTCGAAGAGTATGAAGAAAAAGAGTTTTGCCGGGATGAGAACCCTGTCCCCCAGGTGATAATTCTCTCTGCCCAGGATGAAGGCCGTTTGTCGGAGTATGCCAAAAAATTGAGAGAGTTCCTGCTGGACAGGGAAGCCCCTGACACAAGCGCCCCCGGCCCGGACGCCCTTTTAGAAGAGAAACTGAGAGCAGACCTGGTGCGGGCCGTGGCCGCCATATTGGATGTAGATGGCCGGGAGATCGGTATCGAGAACGAGCTGGGAGAGTACGGTGTCGATCCGGCCCTGCTCTCCCGGCTCGGTCAACACCTGGAGGATAGCCCCGACCCGGCCAGCCTGCAGGCGGTTATTCCCCGCCTCCCCTCTTTGTCTATCCGGGACCTGGCGCACCACCTGGCCGGCCCAGGTAACGCCGCTCCCGGGAACATTGTGCCCCCCGGCAGGGCCCGCTTCCGCCCCTTAAACCTGGCCGATATCGCTTATACGTTTCAGGTCGGGCGGCAACCCATGGAGTTTCGCCTGGCTTTGATTGTGTCCGATATCGGCGGGCTGTATGAAAAATTGTGCCTGTATGACCGGGAGCACCCAGGAACAGATATTCCCGATCTTTATAAAGGCGATACGAAGTCAAACCGGGCAATGGTGGAAAAACTCTTCAAAGACCAGGCCGGCAGCGAGCATATCCGCCATTTAATCGAATCCCGGGACCTGGGTCGCCTGGCCCAGCTCTGGGTCTGGGGGGCAGACATAGATTGGAACCTGTTTTCATATCCCCGCCCACCCAGGCGTATATCCCTGCCCACTTACCCATTTGCCGGGCTACGCTGCTGGCTGCCCGAGGCAGATACCGCCCTGGTCTCCAGTGCAACCGGCGTTATCCCCCTCCATCCCCTGGTGGAAAAAAATACCTCCGATTTCTCCGAACAAAAGTTCTCCACCCGCATTCGCGGCGATGAATTCTACATTACCGACCATGTGGTGATGGGTCGCCAGGTACTTCCCGGGGTGGTTTACCTGGAGATGGCCCGGGCCGCCGGTGAGCTGGCCGCTAATCTCCCGGTGGACAAAATCGCACACCTGGTCTGGGTCCGGCCCATTACCCTGACCGGGGAAGCCATCGATATCCATATCGTCCTATCCCCGGTTTTTAAAGGCAGTTCCCAGGCCGGCCGGAACCAGCCTTTATCGACCGCCACCTTCGAGGTCATTACCCTGGACAGCCAGGACCAACGGCTGGTGCACGCCCAGGGCAAAATCGTTTATGGGCAAAAAAACAGCTCTAGCCAAAAAGACGATCCCCAGGAAAAGGAAGGTATAACGGACATCCAGGCCATTCGCCAACGCTGTACCGGTGCCCGGGACGGGGCGGAATGTTACCGGCTGTTCCGGGATAAGGGTATCGCCTATGGCCCGGCGTTCCAGGCCATTGAAAAGCTCTATTATCACGAGGAAGAAGCCCTGGCGGCGATTGTGTTACCCCCCAAAGTCAAGGCCGGCAGCGAAGCTTTCGTACTGCATCCGTCGTTGATGGATGCGGCCCTACAGGCGATATCCGGCCTGGCCGGCCCCAATGATACCGGTACCGGCTCGCCCTATCTCCCCTTCACCCTGGGCGAGGTACGGGTAGTGGCCCCGGTCACAAAAGCCCGTTACGTTTACATAACCGCTTCCGGGACCTCCCTTCCCCAGGGATCGCCCCTGAACCGTTATGACATCCGTCTTCTGGATGCCCAGGGACGGTTGCTAACGGCCATCAAGGATTTTAGCTTACGCGAGTTTCGCCCCGGGCAGCGGGCGGCCGTACCCGATCGACCGGTAGAGAAGAGGGGGACGCTCTATTACCGGCCGGAATGGCAAAAGATAGGCACACCGAAGAGCAGTGAAACAGCCATTACCGGTTCCATCTTACTCTTTCATCGCGGTGGCGACGTGCACCGGGCCCTGCGGGCCCGGCAAAAAAGGCATGGGGAAGAGTCCGGCCCGGTCATCCTGGTCGAGCCCGGCACCCGTTTCCACCGTCACCAGGATGACCATTACGAGATTAATCCCCAGGTTCCCGGGCATTACCAACAATTGCTGGCTGCCCTGGGCCAGTCCCCGGAGCAGCCCTGGTGCGGCACGATTATTCATCTCTGGTGTACCGGGGAAGAAACGGCGCTTGCCCGGCAACTCCAGGACGGCATCTATTCTTTATTTTACCTGGCCAAGGCGCTCCTCTCCCCTCTCCCCAAAAGCAGCGACCGTATTCGCTTGCTATATTTCCACTCCCCCCAGCCGGCCCATTCTGCTGCTGCCGGTTTTTTCCGCTCCGTTCACCAGGAAAATCCCCACTTTTTATGGAAGACCATCGAATTACCCGACACTTCCTCCCAGGTGAACGACCTGATCGGCTACGAGTCGGCCAGCGGCGATCACGGGGTCGAGATCCGTTGGCAGGGGCATGACCGCTATTTCAAAACGTTGGTTGAAGTCGCCACCCCGCCAGCCGAACCGGGGAACAGTGCAGGCCGGGGCATTCCCTTGAAACAGAAAGGGGTATACCTGATAACCGGGGGACTCGGCGCCATCGGTTCGATATTTGCCGATTACCTGGCCAGGCAGTTCCAGGCCAGGCTGGTGCTGACCGATCTGGACTTACCCGGTGAGGGGCAGCAAAAAAAGATCCAGGCCCTTCAACACGCCGGGGCTGAAGTCCTCTATGGACCCGCCGATGTGTCGAAAAAAACCGATGTCGCCGGCCTGGTCGCCAAAGCCATTTCCCGGTTTGGCCGCATCGACGGCATTATTCATGCTGCCGGCCTGATTCAAGATGCCCTGCTGCCCGAGAAGACGGCGGCGGATTTAGACCGGGTGCTGGCTCCCAAGCTTTATGGGACCATACTCCTGGCTGAGACCGTGCCCCAGGAAAACCTCGATTTCTTCGTGCTCTTCTCGGCCGGCGCCGGTGTCTTCGGCAATGCCGGGCAATGCGATTACGCTTACGCCAACCGTTTTATGGACGATTACGCCCGGTCGAGAACCGGGAAAAAATCCACGGGCAGGATACTGGCCATCGATTGGCCTTTGTGGCAGCACGGCGGCATGAAAATGAACCGCCAGGCCCGGCAATTGATGACCACCATTTTCGGGCTGGAACCGCTGGCCAACGAGGCCGGGCTGGCCGCTTTCGAAAATGGACTATTATCGGCCGGGAACAATTTCATCGTCCTCTACGGGGACGAGAGGAAAATCAGGCAGGCCCTGCCGAAAACCTGGGGTTCTCCCCAGGTCGATACCGGTAGCGGGTCGGATAAACCGGTTATCGACCTCCCGGACAGCCAGGGGCTGGCCGATAGGATCGAGGATGAGCTGGCAGAGATAGCCGCCGCCATACTGAAAATGGAAAAAACCGCTTTCGATAAGGAAGGTGATTTCCATGAGTATGGCTTCGATTCCATCAGCCTGACCGAATTCGCCAATAAAATCAATAATAAATACGACCTGGGCATCACCCCGGCGGTGTTCTTTGAAATCGGGCAGTCTACGGTTCATGCCCTGGCCCGCTATTTGTGCCGGGAGTACGGCCAAAAACTGGCCCCCTTATGCCCCGTACCCGGAGCCCGGGACAATACCGGTCTGGCCGCCGCTTCCCCGGCTGAGCCTATCGGCCCACTAGAATCGCCACTGCCTTTCTCGCCCCCTATCTCGCGGATAAGAATGGTACCGGCAGATGATTGGGCACCATCCGGGCCCACAGATGATCCCATCGCCATCATCGGGATGAGCGGCATTATGCCGCAGTCGCCGGATCTGGAGGAGTTTTGGGAGCATCTCAAAGCCGGTGCAGACCTTATTTCCGAGGTTCCTCCCCAGCGCTGGGACTGGAAAAAAGTAGCGGCTGACTGGAACCTGGGCGCAGATTCGAGCGGGGTGGCCTGGGGTGGGTTTATGAAAGAAGTCGATCGCTTCGATGCCGAATTTTTCAGCATCTCCCCCCGCGAAGCCCTATTAATGGAACCCCAGCAGCGCCTTTTTTTGCAAACCATCTTCAAAACCATCGAAGATGCCGGTTATAAAAGTACCGACCTGGCCGGGACCCGGACCGGTGTCTTCGCCGGTGTGGCGGCTTCAGAGTATGCCGACCTTTTCCCCCAGAAGGGCACCAAACCGGAACCATACGGGGCCACCGGCCTGTCTACCTGCATCCTGGCCAACCGGGTCTCTTTTCTTTTAAACCTGAAAGGGCCCAGCGAAGCCATAGATACCGCCTGTTCCAGTTCTTTGGTGGCCCTTCACCGCGCCGTCGAATCCCTGCGCCACGGCACCTGCGACATGGCCCTGGTCGGCGGTGTACATGTACTCATCACCCCCAAAGGGTTCCTCATTTTTCATTCCGCCGGCATGTTGGCCCGGGATGGACGCTGTAAAACCTTCGACGATCGGGCGGACGGTTATGTTCGCTCCGAAGGCGTGGGTGCTATCTTGATCAAACCCTTGGGCCGGGCCAAGCAAGACGGCGATCATATTTATGCGCTGATCGTGGGTAGTGCAGAAAACCACGGCGGTCGCGCCCATTCCCTGACCGCCCCCAATGCCGCCGCCCAATCGGACCTGCTGGTCGATGCCTATCGGAAGGCCGGTATCGCCCCGGCCACCGTGAGTTATATCGAAGCCCACGGCACCGGGACGAAGCTCGGGGACCCGGTAGAGGTCGAGGCCCTTAAAAAGGCATTTGAACACCTGGCTGGGAAACAGGACCTGGCCGCCGGGAGACCTCAGCCGTATTGCGGCCTCGGTTCGGTCAAGAGCAACATCGGCCACCTGGAAACCGCTGCCGGTATGGCCGGGATATTTAAAGTACTGCTGGCCATGAAACATCGCACCCTGCCGGCCACCATCCATGTCGAGAGTCTCAATTCCCACATCCAGTTGTCGGACAGCCCCTTCTACATCGTGCAAGAGACGCAGCCCTGGGAGTGCCGGACCGATGAAAACGGCAGCCGCATCCCCCGGCGGGCCGGGATCAGCTCCTTTGGTTTCGGTGGCGCCAATGCCCACATTATTTTAGAGGAATACGGCGATGACACATTAAGAACCGGGCTTTCTTCGGCCGGCCCGCACGATGAGACCGGCCCACAGATCATCGTGCTCTCGGCCCGGAATAAGGAACAGTTGCATACATCTGCCCAAAACCTGGCCGCCTTCCTGGAAAATGAGGATTGTTCCAGGCGGTTGCGCGCCGAAGAAGTGGCATTCACCTTACAGATGGGGCGGGTGGAGATGGAAGAGCGTTTGGCCCTGGTGGTGTCCTCTGTGGCATCGTTATCGGGGAAATTACGCCGGTTCTGCTCCGGTGAGGACAACATCGAAGACCTATACCGGGGCAATAGTGAAGGAAACGCTTCTCTCCTGCCCCTATCCGGCGCCGAGGGAGAAGAGATCGTGCGTACGCTGGTGCAAAACAAGAGATGGTCCAGGTTGGCCCAGCTCTGGACAGCCGGGGCAAATATAGATTGGACATGGCTCTATCCCGGGGAAAAGCCCGGTCGCATCTCCCTGCCCACCTATCCCTTCGGTGGAGAGCACTATTGGCCGACGCCCGGCGACGATGCGTCCGCTTCTTTTCACGGCCAGGTGGGAGCGAATGGCCCGCTTCACCCACTGATCGACCGTGAGACCGCTGCCCCCGGCCCGGATGATACCGGGTTACATTATCAAAAGCATTTTACGGGCGAAGAATTCTTTATCGCCGACCATGCCCGCACCCTGCCGGCAGTCGCCTACCTGGAAATGGCCCGGGCTGCCGGTAACCTGGCCAATCGCTTTGCCCGGGTCAGGCACATCGGCCAGGTGGTCATCTCCTTGCCCCTGTTGGTGAAAAATGGCCCCCGGCAGGTCCAGGTTGGCCTGCGGCGGCAAGAGAACAGCGGCTGGGTAGAATTTTTCCTCGATTCCCTGGAGAACAGCGGGGAGAACCGCTGGATTCGCCATGCCACCGGTCTGATGCAGTACGATCAGCCGGCGGATCTTTCGTCCCGGCAAGAACGGCTAGATATCACCGCTATTTTACACCGCTGCCGGGGCGGGCAAGCGAATGCCGGGGAATACTACCGCCTGGTCGAAAGCCTGGGCAGCAGCTTCGGCCCACGGTTCAAGGGTATCCGGGAATTGTATTATAACCCGGAGGAAGCCCTGTCCAGGATCGGCGTTATCCAGGAACAGGCCCAGGGTCTTGATGATTTTGTGTTGCATCCCACCCTGACCGATGCTGCGGTCCAGTCTATGGTGGCCTTTGCTTACTGCACCGGTGCCGATAAGAACCTGCTTTATCTACCCTATGTACTGGGAGAGGTCGAAATCCTCGACGAAGAAACCCGGCCCACTTATGCTTACATCAGGCCCGCCAAAAGACGATCCACACCGGGGCATGGCGAAGTGCCCAAATTCGACGGTTGGCTGCTCGCCGGTGATGGGCGTATCCTGGTCAAGCTGAAAGAGTGCGCTTTCAGGCCCTTCCAGGCAGGGGAAGCCCGTTTACCCCAGGTTGTTTATTATCGCCAGGCCTGGAAAGAATCCGCCACCCGGCCCCAGGTTGGGGACCCGGCCCCAGGTGAGAAAATATTGTTATTCGCCAGTGATGATGACCTGTACCACCGCTGGCAGGGAAAAGCCACGGTTGTCCGGGTCAAACCGGGAAAGACCTTCCGCCGGTTAAAAGACCGCACCTATGAAGTACACCCCGCCTCTGAGAAAGATTATCGGCAACTGATCGTTGCCCTGGAGGATAAGGATTTATTACCGGATAAGATCGTTCATTTCTGGGCCCGGACCGCGGTTAAAACCGGGGAAAACGCCATCCAGGAATCGCTGGACCGGGGGTTCTATTCTCTTTACACCTTGATTCGCGCCCTGACCGGTATGACCCGGGAAAAACCGCTGCCTATCCTGTACGGTTACACCGGCCACCCAGAGGAGACCTTGCCCTTTTATGCCGGGCTGGCCGGCTTTATGAAATCCTTGCTCCTGGAAAGCAAAAAATTCCCGGCCAAAGTCATCGAATTTCGCATTCCACGAGGGTATGCCGGGGATGACCCGATACCCGGGGCAGCAGCCCGGATTTTCCTCGATGAAGCTGTCAGCGATAAGGATTTCGACTGGCAGGAAGTGGCGGTTCGCTACGCTGTCGGCACCGGGGAAAATGCCGGTAAATGGACACGTTACCGGCTGGCCCCGGAGAGTTTTGTCCCGGAAGTCACAGCCGGACAGCCGGTCTGGAGGGAAAGAGGGGTGTACCTGATCAGCGGCGGTCTGGGTGCATTGGGGCTGATCTTTGCCCGGCACCTGGCCCAAAAATATAGGGCCCGGCTGGTTTTGACCGACCGTTTCGCCCTGACACCGCCCAAAGAGGCCGTTATCCAGGAACTTGGTGCTGCCGGCGCCGAGACAATATACGTGCAGGCCGATATTTCCAACCGGCCAGAGGTGGAGAAACTGGTAGCAAAAGCCAGGGCCCGGTTTAAAACCATCAACGGCATTATCCATGCGGCCGGGATCATCCAGGATGCGCTGTTGGTCAATCAGACCCTGGCCCAGGTGGAACAGGTACTGGCCCCCAAGGTGTTCGGCACCGTCTACCTGGACGAGGCAACCGCCGGCGAGGCGCTCGATTTCTTTGCCCTTTTTTCTTCGATAGCGGCCGTATGCGGCGGCCCGGGACAGACTGCCTACGGTTTTGCCAACAATTTTTTGGATCATTATGCCGGGCTACGGGAAGAGCGGTGCGCCCGGGGAAAACGCCGGGGAAAAACCCTATCGATCAACTGGCCCCTCTGGAAAGAGGGCGGCATGAAAATGGATGAAAAGCTGATCGATATTCTCTCCCGGGAGATGGGGATCGACCCGCTGGACACCGAAACCGGCCTGGAAACCTTTGAACTGGGACTGGGGCTGAGCGAGAGCCGGTTCGGGGTGGTGGCCGGTAACCGGCAAAAGATCGATCGCTCTTTCAGGTTCCCGGTACCCGGCGCTGACCGGTACCGGTCCGAGCCCGAAGTATCGGGGATTTCGACCGGAGGCCGGCAAGTAACAGGTGAAGCGGCGGGCGACCGGGATGCTGGCCAGGAGTTCCAGGACGACCTGGTATCCATTATATCCGGTTTATTAAAAATACCGCTGGATAAGATTTCGCTAAAGGCCAATATCGGCAAATACGGTTTCGATTCTATCGCTTTTACCGAACTGGCCCAGCAGTTGAATTCCCGCTACCGGTTGAACCTGACGCCCGATATCTTTTTCGAACATAAGACCATCGGGGCCATGGCTGTTTCCCTGTTTCACACCCACAAAGAGAGCATCACGCCGTCTTATCGCCCGGCTCCCCAAGAAGAACAGGCGGTCGTACCCCCCTTGACCACCGCCTCCCTCCCCTATACTCCCCCGGTCTTATTCCAGGAAAAGGAAGACCGAAACGGGCTGGCCGGTGCATGGGAACCGGTGGCCATCATCGGCATGAGCGGTCGTCTCCCCCAGTCCGAAGACCTGGAGACCTTCTGGCTGCAACGCCTGGCCGGGAAGAACTTTATCGGCGAAATCCCGGCCGATCGCTGGCGTTGGCAGGATTTCCCGGCGGTGCGCTGGGGCGGTTTTATGCTGGATGCCGATAAGTTCGATCCCCTCTTTTTCAATATTTCCCCCCGGGAAGCCGAATTGCTGGATCCCCAACAACGGCTCATGATCGAAACGGTCTGGCATGTCATCGAAGATGCCGGTTACCGGGCTTTTGACCTGGCCGGGACCGATACCGGGATTTTCATCGGGGCCTCGACCCTGGATTACCAAAAACTGCTGGATATCGGGCACCGGGGCACGACCGAGCAATTGCATTTCATGATTCCCAACCGCATCTCTTACATTCTGGATGTACACGGTCCCAGCGAAGCTGTCGATACCGCTTGTTCCAGTTCATTGGTGGCCCTTCACCGGGCGGTGGAAGCCATACAAAGCGGGGCCTGCCGGCTGACGGTGGCCGGGGGCGTCAACCTCATTGCCGATCCTTACCTCTTCCTGGCCCAGGCCAATGCCGGTATGCTCTCCCGGGATGGCCGGTGCTACACCTTCGATAAAAAAGCCAACGGCTATGTACGCGGCGAGGGTGTCGGGGCCGTGCTGTTAAAATCGTTCAAACAGGCCGAAAAAGATGGAGACCATATCTATGCCGTGATTCGAGCCACGGCCGTAAATCATGGCGGTCACACCAGCTCACCGACCACCCCGAACCCGGTCGCCCAGGCGGAATTGGTTTGCCAGGCATTCACAAAGGCCGGGATAGACCCGGCCACGGTCACCTACATCGAGGCCCACGGGACCGGCACCAGCCTGGGCGATCCCCTGGAAATCAACGGTTTAAAGATGGCTTTCGAGAAAATGTCGGTAAAGCCGCCCGATCCGTTAGCAGCAGCCCCCATTTGCGGCATCGGTACCATCAAAACCAGTATCGGGCACCTGGAAGCGGCTGCCGGTATGGCCGGGATTTTTAATGTCCTGCTGGCCATGAAACATGAGACACTGCCCGGCAATGCCCATTTCCAGGAGCTCAATCCGCTCATCAAATTGGCAGCCAGTCCCTTTTATATCGTAGATAAAACCAGGTCCTGGGAGAGGCTGAAAGATTCGGCTGGCCGGCCGATTCCCAGGCGTGCCGGCGTCAGTTCTTTCGGTATCGGCGGCGCCAATGCCCATGTGGTGTTGGAGGAGTACCGGGAAACCCGGCAGGAATCGGCCTACCCCCAAACGGGCGCTTACCTGGTCGTGCTTTCCGCACGGAATGAGGAACGGTTGCGGGTCTATGCCGGGAAACTGGCCCAATACCTCGACGGTTCGCTGAAAGAATTTTCTTTGCAGTTGGCAGATATCGCCTATACCCTCCAGATAGGCCGTGAGCCGCTGGCCGTCAGGTTGGCCATGGTGGTCGAGAGCCTGGAAGAGTTAACCGGGAAACTGCGCCGGGCATCTGCCGATGTCGCCGATGGCACCGATATTTACCGGGGTAGCGCCAGGAACGAAGGGGGGAACGGGGCGACTGCCCCCCTGTCGAAAGACGGGAATAGTCTCGACCGGTTAGCCGCTGCCTGGGTCTCCGGCGCCTCCATCGACTGGCATTCTCTTTATCCCGGCTTTAAACCCAGGCGGATTTCCCTGCCCACCTATCCCTTTGCCCGTAAGTCATTCTGGGTACAGGTGCAACGGCAGCCCCTGGCCCCGGGGATGCCCCAGGACCAGCCCCCCCTAAAGACCCGGGAATATTTCTATTACCTGCCCCAATGGAAGCTTAAACCGGCGGCGCCGGGTCAAACCATCCCACTGGGGAGCGAAAAACCCGGCGAAAAAGAGGCGGTTCTATTAATCGTCCCGCCCGATTGTGCCGGCTTAGACAAAGCCCTATATTCCATGCTGTTGCCTGGTAAAGTCGTTCGCCTGCTCTTGGGACAACGGTCAAAAAAACGTGCCGCAGACAACTGGGAATTGGACATGGACGATCCCCTGGCCCTGGACAAGGCGATCGGCCAAATCTGTGCACTTCAAACCGTCAGGCGCATCTATTTCCTGGCCGGCCTAGTTTTGGCAGAGACACCCATAGATGAACAGAAACCGGCCGGTCTCCTGGCCCTGTTCCGCCTGGTCAAAGCACTGAACCGCCATGAGTTGAGCCGTATGCCCATCGACCTGACAGTGGTCACCCACCAGGTCTTCTCTATTTTGCCTGGGGAAAAGACCAGGCCGGTCTTTGCCTGCCTGTCTGGCCTGGCCCGGACCCTGGCCCGGGAATATCCCCATTTCCGGGTTTTTTGTATCGATACCGATCTAAACAACAGCCGCACGCCGCAACCCGGGGGCCAGGACAGCGCCATCCTGGCCATAGCGGAAGCGATCGGCTCGCAGACAGGCGACAAAGGTTTCTCACAGGTGGCCATCCGCCAGGGGCGGTGCTATGTGCCGGTCATCAAGCCGGTTGTGCTCCCGGAAAATATGCCGGCCCCCTTCAAAGAGAATGGGGTGTACATGATCGTTGGCGGCCTTGGACGCATCGGCCTGGAATTGGCCCGTTATCTGGCCGCCCATTACCGCGCCCGCCTGGTGTTGTTGGGCCGTAGCCCCCTGGATGAGGAGCGGCAAGAAAAAATCACCGAGATTGAAGCCGCCGGTGGCCAGGTTCTCTATATCCAGGCCGATGTTGCCGGTATAAAGAGTATGAGCGCGGCGGTTAAAAAGGCCCGGTCTACTTACGGATCCATCGATGGCGCGATTCATTCCGCCATGGAGGTGAAAAACGGCACCCTGGAGAATATCGATGAAGAAATGTTTTTCACCGGTCTGTCCCCGAAACTGGCCGGGAGCCGGGTGCTGGCCCAGGTCCTGGCCGACCGGCCCCTCGATTTCCTGCTGTTTTTCTCTTCCTGCCAATCTCTCCTGGGTGAACCCGGCATGAGCAATTATGTGGCCGGTAATGCCTTCCAGGATGCTTTTTCCCACCACCTGAGCAGCAGGTGTCCATACCCGGTCCGGGTGATCGATTGGGGGTATTGGAGACTAACCGGCGACCGCCCGGGTGAAAAGGCCCGGCAAAGTTTGGCACTCCGGGGATTAGGGCCTTTCGACAGCGATGATGGTCTGAAGGCCGTGGCCGATGTGCTGGCCAATCCCCTCACCCAGGTGATCTGCCTGCGGGCAGATGCCGGATTCCTGGAAAAGATCGGCCTGGAATCGCCGCCCCCGGATGGGGTGGAGCACCTGGAACAATATCCTTTACTCATGCCGTCGATCATCTACCCGGCAGTGGCCGCCGTCAAAGAGGAGCAGCCCGCCCTACCCCCGGCCATGCGGCAACACCTCGATGAGGCCCACCGCCAGACAGAAGCATTCTCCCATTACCTGCTCCTGGATGCTTTCCAGCGCCTGGGGGTATGCAAGCGCCCGGGCGATGCCTATGACCATTTGTCCCTGAAAGCCGGGCTAAAAATTATACCCGTCTATGAGCGGTTCTTTAACAGCTTATTGACGATATTGGAAAAAGCCGGTTTTGTTTGTTCTGAAGAACCGGGTCCGCGGTGGGTGGGCACCGGAAAATTGGCCGACCCGCAAGTAACGGCAAAATTATCCACTCTCACCGGGCAAAGAGAGCGATTAAGCGCCGATTTCCCGGAAATGGAACCGGCCATAAACCTGATGTGCACCTGCCTGGAGAAGTACCCCCAGATATTAACCGGTGAAATCCCGGCCACAGACGTGATGTTTCCCGGTTCCTCGATGGAATTAATGGAAAAGCTCTACAAGGGAAATGTGGAAGCCGATTCCTACAACCGCCTGGTCACCTGGGGCTTGCTGCGTTATATACGGACCCGTCTGCCCCAATTGACGGCCGGGCAAAAGATCGAAATCCTGGAGATCGGCGCCGGTACAGGGGGAACCAGCGGGCCGGTATTCGAGGCCATCCGTGCTTATAGCGACCACCTGCATTACGTGTATACCGATATTTCCCCGGCTTTTGCCAAATATGGCCGGGAGTCTTATGGCCGGCAAAATCCCTATGTGGACTTTAAAGTCCTGGATATCGAGAAAGATACGGCCGGTCAGGGCCTAAACCCGGGTCGATTCGATATCATCCTGGCTACCAACGTGATTCATGCCACCCGCCGGATAGAGCAGACACTGGACAATGTCAAGGTCCTCTTAAAGGCGAATGGCTGGGTGATAATCAACGAAGGCACCCGGATCAACGATGCCGGGACCATCATGTTCGGGCTGCTGGAGGGCTGGTGGCTCTACGAGGATGAAGAGAATCGCCACCCCAATTGCCCCCTCATGGGTATCTCCACCTGGCAGCGACTGCTCGCCGTCAAGGGCTTTTCTCCGGTGATCGTACTCGGACAGCCCGGCGACCAGGAAGGAGACGGTCGTCAGCATGTTTTCGTGGCCGAAAGCAATGGCCTGGTCAAGGGCACATCCCGCCTCATAACAGAAACTAGCCCGGCCCATGAACCGGTGACCCGGGAGGAAACCGTTACCGATAAAGAAACCGCACCGGCAACCCCGGCCAGGCCCGTCATCGATCCGGTCGAATATGTCGAAGAGAAAATCATCGCTACCCTGTCTCATGTCCTGCAACTGGGCCAGGAAGATTATGACCCGGCTTCTGCTTTTTCCGATTTCGGGGTGGATTCCATCCTGGCCATCGAGATTGTCGATAAGCTCAACCAGGCATTGGCCATCCGTTTGAGATCCACCGACTTATTCAATTATGCCACCATCCAGAAACTGACCGCCTACATTGCCGGTGAGTTCGGCGATGCGATTGCCCTGCCCCCGGTGGCCGCCTCTCCCGAACCATTATCCTCCCAGCCGCGACAAACCGGTGACCAGACGGCCCCGGCCAGCGGGGTAAGGGGCGGCAGGGAGAGCGAAGTTGCCGTTATCGGTATGTCCGGGTGCTTCCCCGATGCCGATAACGTGGACCAATTGTGGCAGAACCTGTTGGCCGGTAAAAATTCCGTCACCGAGGCCAAACGCTGGGCTCTTGACTCTTTTTATGATCCTGACCCGGAGCGGGCGGATAGGAGTTATTGCAAGTGGGCCGGGTTTCTAGCGCATATCGATGAATTCGATCCCCTGTTCTTCAACATTTCTCCCAAAGAGGCAGACATGATGGACCCCCAACAGCGGATATTCCTGCAAGAGTGTTACCATGCCCTGGAGGATGCCGGGTATTCCGATCGCTACCTGGAAGGGCGTCAATGCAGCGTATTCGCCGGTTTCAATGCCTCCGATTACCACCGGGTGATCGATGAAAACGTCCAGTACCTGGATGCCTACTGCATGACCGGCAATTATGAAGCCATGTTATCGGCCCGCATCTCCTATTTCCTGGACTTGAGGGGCCCCAGTATTACGGTCAATACCGCGTGCTCATCGTCCCTGGTAGCGGTTCACCTGGCATGTGAGAGCGTCCGTAGCGGGGAAAGCGAAATATCGCTGGCCGGTGGCGTGAGCATTATCAGTTCATCACACTTCTTTGTCCTGCTCTGCCGCACCGGCGTGCTCTCTTTCAGCGGCCAATGCCGGGCTTTCGACGATGCCGCCGACGGCATTGCACTCGGGGAAGGGGTCGGTGTGGTGGTGTTAAAATCCCTGTCTGCCGCGCTCAGGGATGGAGATCACATCCATGGTGTGATCATCGGTTCCGCTATCAACCAGGACGGTAAATCCAACGGCATAACGGCCCCCAACGCCCCATCGCAAACCGCACTGGAATGCTCGGTTTACGACCGGTATGGGATTAATCCCCAGGATATCGACTACATCGAGACCCACGGCACCGGCACCCGGCTCGGCGATCCCATCGAGGTCGATGCCCTGACCGATGCGTTTAAGAAATATACCGGCCAAAAGCAATTTTGCGCCCTCGGTTCTATAAAGACCAATATCGGCCATTCGGCCGCTGCCGCGGGCGTCAGCGGGTTAATCAAGCTGTTATTGTCCCTCAAATACAAGCAGATTGTTCCATCCCTGCATTTCACCAAACCCAACCAGTTTATCGATTTTGCCGATACACCTTTTTATTTTAATACCCAATTGAAAGATTGGCCCTCTATTCCCGGTAAACCCCGACTGGGGGCAATCAGCTCATTTGGATTCAGCGGCACCAATGCCCACCTGGTGGTCAGGGAGGCAGAGACACCTGCCGGGGAACCCGGTGAAGATAAACCCTGGTATATGATCCCCATCTCAGCCAAAAACAAGGACGCCCTCAAACAGAAAATGGCCGGACTGGTGGCCTGGCTCAAGGGCCACGGCCAGGGAAACCTGGAAAACAAAGCGAAAGCATGTCGTTTACAAGATATCTCCTTTACCCTGCTCGTCGGCAGGAGCCACTTCTCCTGGCGGTGCTGTTTGCTCATCGACGCCGGTAGTCTTACAGACGGGTTGGCCGGACACTGGCAGGATATCCTCGCCGGGAATTTATCCTCCCCGGAGAAGACGAAGAATTACCTTACCCCCGCCCGTAAAGATATCCGTTTTAAACCGGATCCAGCCCGGGAACAAATGGGGCAGGCCCTGATCCGGGAATTGGCCAGCGGTGGGCCGGCCGGCGAACATTACCGGGAGAAACTGCACCAGTTGGCCCGCTTGTACACGGAAGGCTACGACCTGGATTGGCCGGGGTTGTACCAGGGACAAGCCTGCCGCCGTCTTTCCTTACCCACTTATCCCTTTGCCCGGGAGCGGTACTGGATCACCGGCCGCGATGAGCAAACCCAGATACCGGGAAATGACCCTATCATGACCATCATGCAGCAGCTAGAGAGGGGGGAGATCACGGAGAGCGAAGCCCTAAGATTAACGGAGACACTATAATGAAATCGAACGACCAGCAGCCCCCGACCAGGGAAAAAATATTTGCCCGGGTAGCCGGCGGTGAAATCTCGTCTGCAGAAGGTGCGCGTTTATTCAAAGATAGCCTGGTTCACGCAACCGGCGGCACCTTTTTCTATCATACCGCCTGGGAGAAAACCGGGCCGGTCGCCCGCCCCCTGGATCCGTCGCACCTGGACAAAAAATTCCTGGTCTTCGACCAACAGGGGGATATCCGGGAGGCTTTAACCGGGATCTTAAAAGAAAATAAAATCGCCGTAGACCAGCGGCTGGCCCTGGTTACATTCGGTTCACGGTTCAAGGAAAAGGGACTTCTAACTTATGAGGTGCGCCCCGGGCAAAAAGAAGATTACGTGAAACTGCTAATTCACCTGGAAAAGGCGGGGTTCTTGCCCCAGGTTCTCTTGCATGGCTGGTCCCAGGCCGGCGGACCGGGTGAAGAGGGCGAACTTTCCCGGGATGTTTATTCACTCTATGCGATGATCAAAGCCCAGTTTGAAACCGGGATCAAATCATTGAAACGCCTCCTCTTCCTGTTTAATGAACCGGCCGGGCCTGATCCCCGACTGGAATCGTTATCCGCTTATGGGCGCTCTCTCCGCAATGTCGATGCAGAGATGTTTTTCTCCCTGGTACGGGCCGTCTTACCCGGGAAAGAGACCCGGGCCGGTTGGCCCGGTATCCTATCCCAGGAGCTGGCCTGTCCCGATGGGAATTGGGATTACGATATCCGTTATGAGCAGGGCATCCGCCAGGTGCGGCGGGTAAAATCCCTGGAAATCCCCCAGCGCCGGGAATCGCTGTTAAAACCGGGGGGCACCTACCTGGTTACCGGCGGTGGCGGGGGGCTGGGACTCCTCTTTGCCCGTTACCTGGCCGGAAAGTATAAGGCCCGGCTGGTACTGACCGGCCGGTCCCCGGTAGATGAAAAATGCCGGGCTTACCTGCAAGAACTGGAGGGGCTCGGTGCCCAGGTAACCTATATACCGGCGGATGTCAGCGATGAACCGGCCATGTCCAGGGTCATCGAAACCGCCGGGAAACAGTTCGGCCGCCTGGATGGCGTCATCCATTCGGCCGGCATAGCCCGGGAAAATCAAATCCGGGACAAAGAAGCGGCTGAATTCCAGGATACCCTCAGACCCAAAATCCAGGGCACCATCGTACTCGATCGTATCACCGCCGGCCTGGACCTCGATTTTTTTGTGATGTTTTCTTCTTCATCCGCGACACTGGGTGATTTTGGGCAATGCGATTATGCGGTGGCCAATCGCTTTATGGAGGCTTTCGCCGACTGGCGCGAGGGCCAGAGGGGCCGGAACCGTCGCCGGGGGCGGAGCCTGGCCATCGGCTGGCCCATGTGGAGAGCCGGGGGCATGCACGGCACGCCGGATAGCGAAGCCCTATATTTGAAGTCTTCCGGTCTCGAATACCTGGAGAGGGAGACCGGGATAGAAGCCTTCGAGAATATGTTGGCCAGCCCCTATACGCAGGTCATGGTATTGACCGGCAATCGTGAACGGATCGCGCGTTTCTGGCAACCGGCCGCTGCTTCGCCGCTCCCGGAAACCGGCCAGGTCCCGGGACAGGGCCGCCCGGCACCCATCGACCGCAGCTCTATCGAAGTTCGCTTGTTATCCGATATCAGGGCCACGGCCGCCAAGATTTTACGGATCGATCCCCAGAAACTGGAGTGCGATGAGAATCTCGGTAATTACGGTTTCGATTCCATGGGCCTCAAGGAATTGGCTATCCTCCTGGGTAAGACTTACAAAGTCGCTATATCGCCCACCCTATTTTTTCAACAAAGCAGCCTGCAAAATTTCAGCCAGTACCTGCTCGAAGAATTCGGTGGAGAGATAGAACGTTATTATACGCGGATAGAAGATACAGCCGGACCGGCGCCCAAAACACCGGCCCCGCACCTGCCCCCCAGGACCCCAGAAACAAAAAAAGAGTTACCCCAAAAGAAGCCGGATATTGCCGTTATCGGTATCGGTTGCCGGTTTCCCGGCGCCGCTATCCCGGGGGAATTCTGGCACAATTTACGGACCGGCCGTGATTCGATCAGCGAAGTACCGCTCGAGCGCTGGGATTGGCGGGATTATTACGGTCAAACAAAAGAGGGCGAAAAACCCGTGTCCGTGTCGAAATGGGCCGGTTTTATCGCCGATGTCGATAAATTCGACGCCCGTTTCTTCAATATCTCCCCCCGTGAAGCCGAGTTGATGGACCCCCAGCAGCGCATCATCCTGGAGACCGTCTTTCAAACCCTGGGGGATGCCGGATACCGGCCGGATGACCTGTCGGGCCGGTCTGTGGGCGTCTTTATCGGTGCCGAGTCCAACGATTACCAGTACCTGCTGGAAGGTGTCGAGTTGAGCCCCCAGATGGGGATCGGCAACCATCATGCCGTACTTTCCAACCGTATTTCTTACCTGCTCAACCTGCGCGGCGCCAGCGAAACCATCAATACAGCCTGTTCCAGCAGCCTGGTGGCCGTCTGCCAGGCGGTGCGCGCCATCCAGTCCGGCGATTGCGAGATGGCCATTGCCGGCGGCGTTAGCCTGATTCTCTCCCCCCTGAACATGGTCGGGACCAGTATGATCGGGATATTATCGCCCGCTGGACGGTGCTATACCTTCGACCGGCGCGCCAACGGTTACGTAAAAGGCGAAGGCGCAGGTGTCGTCTTTTTAAAAGCCCTGGACCGGGCCGTGGCCGACCATGACCATATTTATGGCGTAATCAAGGGTACGGCCATCAATCATGGCGGCAAAGCCAATTCTCTCACGGCCCCAAACTCCCGGGCCCAGGCCGATTTAGTGGTTGCCGCCTTCGATGACGCCGATATCGATCCCGGTACGGTCACCTATATCGAAACCCACGGCACCGCCACCGAATTGGGTGACCCGGTGGAGGTGGAAGGGTTGAAACGGGCATTTAGCGAATCGGCCGGGCATTACCCCCAAACAGTGCGCCGTACCGCTTTTTGCGGGCTGGGAACAGTGAAGACCAATATCGGGCACCTCGAAGCCGCCTCCGGTATTGCCGGTATGATCAAGGTCCTGCTGGCCATGAAGCACCGAATCCTGCCCGGTATTCTGCATTTCCGGGAGTTGAATCCCTATATCGACCTGGACCAGTCGCCCTTTTACATTCACACCGAGACCCGGCACTGGCAGACCCTGAGCGATAGCCAGGGCAGGCCCATTCCCCGGCGTAGCGGTGTGAGTTCCTTTGGCTTTGGCGGCACCAATGCCCATGTCGTATTGGAAGAGTACCCCCAGCCCGCGCCCCAGGAACCGGCCGAAAACCTGGCCCAGGCGATTCTCCTCTCGGCCAGGAATGAAGAACGGCTCAAAGAGTATGCCCAAATTTTGCTCGCCTTCCTGGAAGCGGCCGCTACCCCTGCTGGAGAAGATTCCCCGGCAGGCATCAGCCTGGACGATATACGCCGGGATTTAACGGCAGCGGCGGCCCAAATCCTGCATGTGCTGCCCGATGAGATCGACCCGGGTGAGGAACTACCGGGTCTCGGGCTTCAAGTCCTGCAACTCAGCCAGTTGGCCCGGCATATCGATGAAAAATACCATCTCCCCGTGGATATCGAACGACTCTCCGCTTACCCCACCATCGACTCGTTGGCCCAATACCTTTATTGGCACCGGGTACCGGCACCGGCGGTGCAAACCCACCACCACCCCCTGTCCCTGGTCGATATCGCTTATTCCCTCCAGGTGGGCCGGGAATCCATGGAACACCGCCTGGTCTTTATCGTTTATAACCTGGCCGATTTAACCGACAAACTGCGCCGCTACTGCCGGGGAGAATCGGCGGTTGAAAATGTTTACCAGGGCAGCCCGAAAGCGGGCCCACCCATTCCCGGCGGTCTCCTTGAGGGAGAAGCGGGACAGGATTTCCTGCTCCGCCTGGCAAGAACCCACGATATCGTGCGCCTGACCCAACTATGGATTTCTGGGGCCGATATCGATTGGCAATGGCTGTATCCGGAAAATAAGCCTTACCGGGTTTCCCTGCCCACCTATCCGTTTGCCCGGACGCGGCATTGGGTTTCCCCACCGGCCCAATCCCCAGATCTCACCCGCACCCTATATTTTCATAATCGCTGGCAGGATACCGGGTTACCGGCAGAGGCCACGGCCCGGGAAAGTGCCATTCGCCGGCGTCTGCTGGTACTGGCATCCGCTGAAGACCTCCCGGCTGCTTTGAACAACCGCTGTACCGGGGAGAACCGGGAAGAGCTCGATATCGTCCTGGTCAAACCAGGCACTGGCTTCCAGGACCGGGGTAACCGGGTATACGAGATAAATCCCGGGTCTGCCGATGATTATGTCCGCCTGTGGACTACCCTCAAAGAACAAGACCTATTGCCCATCGACCTGGTTCACCTCTGGTGCCTGGACGGTAGCCCGGACGAGCCGGCCGCTCCCTGGGTTCCCGGCCGGGAGAAACTGGAAGAATCGCTTCAGAAAGGGATTTATTCGATATTTTTCCTTTTAAATACAGCCGCCCGGCTGAACCTGGCACACAGCGAACGCATCATGTTCTTCTTTGCCGGCACATCCTCCCCGGCTTTTCCGCTGGCAGAAGCAGTGTCCGGTTTTTCCCGCTCTTTACCCTTCATCTTCCCGGGACTGACCTTCTCCACCATCCAATTAGCGGCAGAGGGAGAAACCGGCCCAGGAACAACGCCCGATTTACCCGGTATCATTATCCGTGAATTATTCCACCCCAGCGGGAACGGGGGCGACCATATCCGCTATTACCAGGGGCAACGGCAGAGCCAGGTCACCGCATCATTGGACCTTCAACCGGCCGGTCCATCCCAGCTCAGAGCGGGCGGAGTTTATCTCATTACCGGCGGCTGCGGCGGATTGGGGTTCCTCTTTGCCCATTACCTGGCGCAAAAATACCGGGCTCGGCTGATTCTCACCGGCCGGTCCGGCCTGGATGAGCAGCGCCGGGAAAAGCTCCGACAATTGGAGCAACTGGGTGGGGAAGTATTTTACCTCTGCGCCGATGTCGCCGATGAAGAGGCCATGGACAGGGGCCGGCAAGAAGCCGGGGAAAAGTTCGGCCCGATAAATGGTATTATCCATGCCGCCGGTGTCGTCGATGGGCAATCGCTCAGCGAGAAAAATATCGACGATTTTACTGCTGTCTTAAGACCCAAGATACATGGCACCCTGGTCCTGGATGCAGTCAGCCGTCAAGAGGAACTGGACTTTTTTGTCATGTTTTCCTCTCTGTCTTCCATACTCGGCGATTTCGGGTTGGGTGATTATGCCGTCGCTAACCGGTTCCTGGACAGTTTTTGCCAATACCGGAACAACCTGGTCCAGGAAAAGAGCCGTTGGGGGCGCACCCTGGTCATCAACTGGCCGCTCTGGAAAGACGGCGGCATGAGAATGGGCCAGGAGAGCGAAGCTTACTACCTGGAAAATTCCGGCCTGGCCTACCTGGAAGCAGGGGACGGGCTCCTGGCTTTCGAGACCATCCTGGCCGGGGACTTCCCCCAGGTCATAGCGGTTCACGGTCAACCTTCCCGCGTGCAGGAACTTTTTACCGGCGTTAAGAAGAGCACGAGAAAACCGGTCGCTCCGGTTGTCCAGGAGAGCGGCCGGGGCACGGACGGCGATTCTCTTATCGACCGGATACAGCAAGATTTGAAGCTCATGGCCGGGGCCATATTAAAAGTCAACCCTTCGGAACTGGAACCCCATGAAAACCTGGGCGCTTATGGATTCGATTCCATTACCCTCAAAGAATTTGCCGAGCGATTGAGCCGGGCTTACAGTGTCGATATCCCGCCCACCCTTTTATTTAAACACCGTACCATCCAGGGGCTGGGCGATTATTTGCTGAATGATCAGCAAGAGGCGATATCGGCGCATTACCGGGGCACAGCGGAGAAGTCAAAACCGGGGGTAGCATCCGGGGCGGCCCAGGAGATCGCGAACGGGGGCCGGCCAAATCCCGTAGACACAGGGCGAATCGCGCCTCCTGCCGTTTATTTCGGCAGCGGCCGGCAAACCGGCCAGGATATCGCCATCATCGGCATCAGCGGGATGTTCCCCGGTTCCCATGATGTGCATGAGTTCTGGCAAAATTTGCAGGCCGGCCAGGACCTGATCGGTGAAGTCCCGATCGACCGGTGGAATTGGCGAGATTATTATGACGAAGCGAATAAGACAGGCAGCCCGGCTGCCCGGTGGGGGGGGTTCCTGCCCGATGTAGATAAATTCGATCCCCGTTTTTTTAACATTTCTTACCGGGAAGCCGAGATGATGGATCCCCAGCAGCGTTTGCTGTTGCAGCTCACCTGGAAGGCGATCGAAGACGGCGGCTATAAGGTATCCGATCTATCCGGCCGGCCGGTGGGGGTCTTTGTCGGTGTTGAAAAGATCGATTACGTCGAGTTGTTAGGGGCCAACGTGGAATTTAACGCCCAGATGGCCATCGGTAACCATTATGCGGTGCTGCCCAATCGCATCTCCTTCTTACTCAACCTGCGCGGACCCAGTGAAGCCATAAACACCGCCTGTTCCAGCAGTATGACGGCGGTAAACCGGGCGGTCCAGGCCATCCGCACCGGCGAGTGCGAAATGGCGATGGCCGGGGGGGCCAGTCTCATCCTTACCCCGATGAATATTGTCGGCACCAGCCAGGTGGGCACTTTATCCCCGGACGGACGATGCAAAACCTTTGACCAGCGGGCCAATGGGTATGTCAAGGCCGAAAGCATCGGCGTTTTGTTCTTAAAACCCCTCAGCCGGGCTATTCCCGATCATGACCATATCTATGGTATCATCAAAGCCACCGCCGTCAATCACGGCGGCCGGGCAAACTCTTTTACCGCACCCAACCCCGATGCCCAGGCCGAATTGTTGGTCTCTGCCTATGAAAAATCGGCTATCGACCCGGAGAGTGTGAGTTATATCGAGGCCCACGGTACCGGGACCGAACTCGGCGATCCCATAGAGATCGATGGGTTAAAGCAGGCCTTTAGCCAGTTGGCCAAACGCCGTTTAAGAAGCATTCCCGCCACACCCTATTGCGCCCTGGGAACCGTTAAAGCCAATATGGGCCATGCGGAAGCTGCTTCCGGTGTGGTCGGCATCATCAAGGTGCTCCTGGCCATGAAACATCAGATACTACCCGGTAATCCCCATTTCCAGACATTGAATCCCTATATCGATCTCACCGGCACCCCATTCTATATCGTGGATAAGACCAGGCCCTGGGAAAAATTGACGGACAGCCGCGGTCAGGCCCTGCCCCGCCGGGCCGGGGTCAGTTCTTTCGGGTTCGGCGGCGCCAACGCCCATGTCATACTGGAAGAATTCGCCGGACCGGCCCCGCTTCCCGGTCAATACCGGTTCGATTCATTCATTTTTGTCCTTTCGGCCAGGAACGGGGAACGGTTAAAAGTGTATGCCCGGGCCATGGCCGAGTTTCTCAAGCATCATCCCAAGGAGCAGTTATTAGATATCATCTATACTTTGCAGACCGGCCGCGAGCCCATGACTGAGCGCCTGGCCGTCGTTATTTCCGGTAGCGGGGAACTCGGCGATCGACTGGAGCGGTTTTGCCGGGGAGAAAGCGATATCAAGGATTTATACTGCAAAAACCGGCAGGATAGCGATCCAGCCGAGGATTTTATCGACGGGGCCGAAGGCAAAGCATTTATTAAAAAGATCATCGCCGAGGGCGAGATGCACAAGCTGGCCCGTCTCTGGGTAAAAGGGGTGGAGATCGATTGGCAAATGCTCTATCCCGGGACCAAGCCCCGCCGCCTACCCCTGCCCACTTACCCCTTTGCCCCAGAACGGTATTGGATTCCCCGTCTGCTGGGACAGCATGGCCGCTCCTTGTTTGCCTATGCTTTCGGGGATGGCGACCGTATACATCCCCTGCTCGACGGTATCGATCACCAGGGAACTCTGGGCGAGGGCATCGTTTACCATAAGACCTTCCGGGAATATGAACCGGTGGTGAGGGACCATACCATCGGGGGGCAACCGATTCTCCCCGGGGTATGCTATTTAGAAATGGTCCAGGCCGCCTATTCCCGCATCGCCGATGGCCGCCCATTTAAAATCCTGGACACCACCTGGCTGACGCCGCTTTTGATCGGGAAAGAGACCGGTAAGATAAACCTGGTCATCAAGAGAGAGAATGGCAGAGAAAAAGTCTCATTCGAGATCGGCAGCCACACAGATAATCGTTACCAGGTCCATGCCCGCGGCTGGCTTTCAGCCGCCGGCGCAGACAGGGGCAGGGAACAAAAATTGCCGGTCGAATCGATCAAAGCGAGGTGCCCCAGCCATGTGTCCGGCGAGCTAGTCTACCGGGAAGTCAAACAGGCCGGGATGAATTACGGTCCCTTTTTCCAGGGCCTGGAGGGTATCGATACCGGGGAGGACGAAGCCCTGGGCCAGTTTCGCTTACCCGCCCCGTATAACCAGGAAATCCATCGCTATATCCTGCATCCGGCGGTCCTGGACAGTGCCCTACACACCATTAGCGGCCTTCAAAAAGCCCTACCGGGCGGGGAGAACCCAAAGCCGCTGCTTCCTTTCTCGATAGGTGAGGTGACCATCTATCAGCCGGTGCCGGCCCAGGGGTACGCCTATGTCAAAACCGGGGAGGGAAAGCATCGCTTTCACCTGGCGATCGCAGATACGGCCGGCCGGATATGTGTCAGGCTTCATGATGTGGTCTTGCGGGAGATGAAAGATGGGGGAAAAACACACCGCCCACCCCATATAGATAGTCAGCCATCTTATTTCAGGGCCCGCTGGGAAATATTCGAAACATGTCGAAAAGAGTCCCAGGCCGGCGGACAGAGCCCCTGGATCATCTACTCCCCGGGCTCCCGGGCCCTCGCCCAGGCGCTGGCCGATATGTATACCTTTTCCGGCAACAGACGTGTCACCTTTATCGAATTAAGCTCCCGTACCAAACGACGGGCCGCCGATCATTGGGAGATCGACCGCCATGATCCCCAAGCCTTTAAAAATTGCCTGGAAAAAGCGAGCCCGGTCGATGCCATCTACTTTTTGGCCGGTCTCGACGGCCGAGAAATCGATTTATCGGTGCGTAGTACTTTCGATTACACCCAGGAAAGCGGGTTAATCTCCCTCTTCCGGCTGTTCAAGTCATTGATCGATCATGGGTTTACCGGGAAGAAATTACACATCCGGGTCATTACCGGCGATCTATTCCAGGTTATCCCCGGTCAAAACACCCGGCCCTATGATGGCGGGATACCCGGGCTGGTCGGTTCTGTGTCCAAAGAGTATGCGCAGTGGGAAATGGCCTGCCTGGATGTGGGGCTGGCAGAAATAGGCCGGCCGGTAGAAAAAGCAGCCGCAGATAAACTCGCCGGCCTGGCCCGGATGATCATCGCCGCCCCGGTTCCGCCATTCGATAAGGTGACGGCCATACGGGGCGGCCAGTATTATGTCCGCAAAATCGAATCCCTGGTGCTGCCCCCGGTCCGGCCTTACCCCTTCAGGCAGGGGGGCGTATATTTGATCCTGGGCGGCGCCGGCGGTATCGGCCTGGAATTCTCCCGCTACCTGGCCGAAACGGCAAAGGCCCGGCTGGTGTTGGTGGGGAGAAAGCCGGAACAGGAACTCAGCGCCGAGCAACAGATGAAGATGGCCGACATCCAGACCTGCGGTGGGGAGGTCTTATACGTGCAGGCAGACGCCGGCGATCCCGAATCGATGAAGGCCGCTGTGGCCAGGGCCAGATCGCATTTTGGACCGATCAATGCCGTCATCCATTCGGCTATCGTGCTCCAGGATGGTATCATCGAGAATATGAGCGAAGAAACCTTTCAGGCGGTGCTGGCGCCCAAGACGACCGGTAGTTGGGTGCTCTACCAGGCGGTGAAAGATGAGCCCCTCGACTTCATGCTGTTTTTCTCTGCCAGTCAATCGTATGCCTGTGGCGCCGGGCAGGCCAATTACGCCGCCGCCTGTACCTTTAAAGATGCTTTTGCCCTCTACCTCAAGCAAAAGGTTACCTTCCCCGTGAAAATCATCAATTGGGGGTTTTGGGGAACCGTGGGCGTCGTCGCCTCCGAAAAATACCGGGAGCGCATGGCTGCCCAGGGGATCTATGCCATCACGCCAAACGAAGGTATGCAGGTCATCCAGCAGGCGATGACCCATGATCTAGACCAGCTCATCTTTTTTAAATCCGCGGGGCGTTTATTAACCGGTCTGGGTATCGACCTGGAACACCCGGTACACCTTTACCCGGGGACCATGCCGGCGCCGGTCGATGAGCCGGTCTTTACCGCCCCGGTTAACGATCTTGCCGCTGGCCTGGCGCCCATCGATTACCAGCGTCAAGGTGTCTTCCTCGAACCGGTGGAAGAGCCCTTAAGCAAAAGACCGGAAGGGGACCGGCTCAGGGAGACCATCCAGGAAAAATTGCTGGCCATGCTGGCCGCGGCAGTCGGCATGAATGCCGATGAAATAGATACCGGCACGCCATTCTCCGATTTCGGCATCGATTCTATCGTGGCCGTAAAGATGGTGGAAGAGATCAATAAAGAGTTTAACATCTCTTTAAAAACCACCACCTTTTTCGATCACCCCAATATCGGTGAGCTGACCCGCTATATTATCGAGACCCAGGGCGAGCAAATCAGGGCCAGCCTGGCCGTTGAAGATACCGGCACCAGGCCTTCGGACTTCCGGGTCGATAACCGGCCGCTCCGGCTGCCCCGGAGCGAACCCAGCCAGCGGCAAACCGATAGGGATATCGCCGTGATAGGGATATCGGGGAGATTCCCGGGGGCAGCCGATGTGAACCGGTTCTGGGAAAACCTCTCTTTGGGTGCGAGCGCGATCCAGGAAGTGCCCCAGGGGCGGTGGGATATCGGTGAGTACTTTTCCCGGGACACCGAGACCGGCAATACCACTTACTGCAAATGGGGCGGTTTTCTGGAAGAGATCGGGGCCTTTGACGCCCCATTTTTTAATATGCCCATCCAGGAGGCGGCCCGTACCGATCCCCAACAGCGGTTATTCCTGGAGGAAAGCTTCAAGGCGCTGGAAGATGCCGGCTATGGGCCGGATTCTGTCAATGGGCTGAGATGTGGGGTATTTGTCGGCACAGCCGCCGGGGATTACCTGAATGAGATCGAGGCGGCCGGCCTGGCCCTGGATGTTCACTCTTTCCTTGGAAATACCGCTTCCCTCACGCCGACACGGATATCGTATTACCTGAACCTGAAAGGTCCCAGCCTGGTAGTAGAAGCGGCCTGCGCTTCCTCCCTGGCCGCCGTTCACCTGGCCGGTCAAAGCCTCATAAACGGCGAGTGCGATATGGCCATTGCCGGTGGGGTCTTTGTCACTTCTACCGCCGGGTTTTTCGTGCTGGCCAGCAAGGCCGGTATGTTGTCCCGCCAGGGGATATGCCGGGCCTTCGATGAACAGGCCGACGGCTTTGTGCCCGGCGAGGGTGTGGGGGCGGTGATTCTCAAGCCCCTGGCCTCTGCCATGATGGACCGGGACCATATTTATGGGGTCATTAAAAGTTCCGGCATGAACCAGGACGGTAAGACCCTCAGCCTTACGGCGCCCAGCAGTCGCAGCCAGGCCAGCCTGGAAGCAGAGGTCTACGAACGGGCCGGTATCGATGCGGGAAATATTACCTATATCGAAGCGCACGGTACCGGGACAAAATTGGGCGATACCATCGAGGTCGAGGCATTAACGCAGGTCTTTCGCCAGTATACGTCGAAAAAACAATTCTGTGCCATCGGCTCGGTGAAGACCAATATCGGCCATGCCGCCACTGCCGCCGGCATCATCAGCCTGATCAAGGTACTGCTGGCCTTCAAATATGGGAAAATACCGCCCTCCCTGAATTTCGAGCATCCCAACAGCTACATCGACTTCGACAATAGCCCCTTCTATGTCAATACCACCCTCATCGATTGGCCGCTAACCGGCAATGGACCGAGACAGGCTGCGGTCAGTGCTTTCGGGTTTAATGGGGCCAATGTCCATCTGGTGGTGGAGCAAGCCCCGGCCCGGCGGCCGGAGGCCGGGGAAGTGGGTGCGGATATAGACCCTTTCTATTTGATCGCCTTATCGGCCAGGACAGAACATGCCTTAGAGCAGATGATCACCGGTCTATTAAACTGGTTGCCAACGGCAACCGGGGAATCTCTCGGCGATGTCGCCTATACCCTGCTCATCGGCAGGAGCCATTTACCGGTACGCATCGCCCTGGTCGTCTCTACCCGGTACGACCTGGAACAGAAACTCCGGGCCCTGGCCGAGAAGAAAGTACCCGCCGATTGTTTTTTCAGCCAGCCAACAGAGGTCAAAAACCGCCAGGCAGCCGGTCTTTCCGAACAGGGAGAGCGGTTGATCCGGGAGATTCACAACCGGCGTTCTATCCCGGCAATCGACTATAAAAACCACCTGGCCGCACTGGCCGGTCTCTATGTGAAAGGGTGGTCTTGCGATTGGACGGCTTTCTACCAGGGACAGACCCATTACCGCATCTCTATGCCCACTTATCCTTTCGCCCGGCTTAACTGCTGGATTACCGGTCCCGGCCAGGATGAAGAGAATACCATCCCCGGCGCCGGTTCCGCTTCCCGCCAGGGCCCGGCGATCAGCGAAGATCATGGTGGGCAAAACCTGGAGCCGGACCTACTGGAAATGGCCGCCCAGGTATTTAACCTTCCCAGGGAAGACCTCGAAACAGACCGCGATATCGGCGGATACGGTTTTTCCTCGCGCGCGCTGACCGAGCTTACAGCCAGGATAAACGAGCGGTATGGCGCCGGCATTACACCGGCCATTTTCTTCGAACTCGATCCGCCCACCCTGGGAGAATTGGCCCGCCATCTATCCAGGGCCCCCAGGCATGACATTGCGCGCGCCACCGGGCGGGCTCCAGCCCGCCCAGAACCCATTGCCATCATCGGCCTGGGTGGGGTCATGCCCCAGTCCAGGGACCTGGATACTTTCTGGGATCACCTGCTGGCCGGCCACGACCTCATCGGTGAGGCGCCGCCAGACCGCTGGGATTGGCGCACCCTGTTGGATGAGAATGGCGATAGTTACTGCCGCTGGGGAGGGTTCATCGACGATCCCGATAAATTCGATGCCGAATTTTTCGGCATTTCTCCCCGGGAAGCCAGGCTCATAGATCCCCAACACCGGGTTTTCCTGGAGACCCTCTGGAAAACGATCGAAGATGCCGGTTATAAGCCATCATCCCTGTCCGGGACACAGGTGGCGGTATTCACCGGGGTTTCCACCTGCGATTACCTGGGAATCCTATTGTCCGCCACCGTCGAGCTTGACGCCCATGTGGCCACCGGTCTCCCCCATTATATGCTCAGCAACCGCATCTCGTACCTGTTGAACCTTCACGGCCCCAGCGAACCGATCGATACCGCCTGTTCCAGTTCTTTGGTGGCCGTTCATCGCGCCGTAGAAGCCATCAGGAGCGGTAGTTGCCAGGCGGCCATTGCCGGCGGCGTTAATCTTATACTGACCCCATCCGGGTTCAAGGCATTAGCCGCCGGCGGTATTCTCTCCCCGAATGGCCGCTGCAAGACCTTTGACCGGCAGGCCGACGGTTTTGTCCGGGCGGAAGGGGCCGGGGCCGTCTTTTTAAAACCCCTGCGCCAGGCAGAAGCAGATGGCGACCATATCTATGCCGTGATCCTGGCTTCGGCCGAAAACCACGGCGGCCGCGCCCAGTCCCTGACCGCCCCCAATGCCAATGCCCAGGTCGATTTATTGGTAGACGCTTATACGCATGCCGGCATCGACCCGGCCACCATCGGCTACATCGAAACCCACGGCACCGGCACCAACCTGGGGGACCCCGTCGAGGTTAACGGTCTGAAGAAGGCTTTTAACGAATTATTCCTTCGCTTCCAAAAACCGCCGGCCAAAAAGCCCTTTTGCGGGCTCGGCTCGGTGAAAACCAATATCGGGCACCTGGAATCCGCAGCCGGTATCGCCGGGCTGATCAAAGTGATCCTGGCCATGCAGCGAAAAAAAATCCCGGCTACTGTTCATTTCCAGGAAATGAACCCTTACCTCGATCTGGCAGATACGCCTTTTTACATCGTCGATAAGACCATCGATTGGGCGCCCCTGCTGGATGAAGGAAATCGCCCCCGGCCCCGACGGGCCGGGGTCAGTTCTTTCGGTCTCGGCGGCTCCAATGCCCATCTGATTGTCGAAGAGTACCCGGGTGATCGGCAGGAAGCGGCATTCGCGGCTAACGACCGGCAACCCCGGATCATCGTCTTATCGGCCCGGAAAGAAGACCGTTTAAGGGCCTCTGTCGAGCAGTTTCTCGATTTCCTCGATAGGCGAAGCGCCCCGGTGAACGAAACGACCGAGAATTTATTCCAGCAAACCGTAGCCGATCTGTCGGAAATGGCTGCCTCCATCCTGAAAGTAGGTAGTCAAACCATCTTCCCGGACGAAAACCTGGTTGAGTGTGGGTTTGACCGGATATCTTCGGCTCTGTTTGCCCAGCGGGTAAATGAAAAATACCCGCGGCCCAGCGCTGCCGATAGTCTCCACGAATATCCTTCTATCCAGGCCCTGGCCCGCTACCTGGGCGGGCAATCCCCGGATCCCGTTTCACCCCCTATCGCCTCGCCGATGCTCTCCCTGGCCGACATCGCCTATACCCTGCAAACCGGGCGGGAACCCATGCCGGAACGGCTGGCCGTGGTCGTCTCCGATATCCCCGGGCTGCGGCAGAAGCTGACCCGGTACCTCCAGGCAGACCCCGGCATAGAAGGTCTGTACTACAGGAAAAACGGGGTAACCGTGGGGGCCGGGACAATAGAGACCGCTATTCAAGAGAATGACCCCCAGCGAATCGCCCAACTGTTCGTCTCCGGTGTCGATATCGATTGGTCTCTCCTATACACCGGGAAAAAACCCAGGCGTATCCCCCTGCCGGGTTATCCCTTTGAAAGGGTACGACATTGGGTAGACGGCATAGCCCAACCCAAAACCGGGTACCCGGAACATACCCCGGTAGAGCCGGGGAGCAAACCCGAAAAAAAGGAGTTCACAAACGACATGACAACCATAAAACCCGATCAGAACCAGGCTCCCCAACCAAAGATGATCGATATCCCCAGGGTGATACTCAAAGACAAGGATATGGCACTGTCCATCGCCCCACCCCCTGGGCCGGGAAGAATCAGCCTGAAGAAAACGGAAGCTGCCGCCCCCAACCTGGCCGCCCCGGTCTCCCGGGTTAAGGAAATATTGGCCCAGGTGTTGTTCCTAGATGTAGCCAGGATCGATGAGAACAAGCCGTTCATCGAGCTCGGCCTCGATTCCATCCTGGTGGTCGAATTCGTCAAAAAATTAAACGACACTTTCCGGGCAAATCTCCAGGCGACCAAAGTATACGACTATTCCACTGTTCGCCGCCTGGCCGGGTTTCTCGGTGGCCTGGCTGGGGTGGCCACCCCGGCAGCAGCGGATAGCGAACCGGTATTCCCGGTCAGCGCCGGGATATACCCGGAACTTACCGGGCTCCCGGCTGCCCCCCGGGTCAGCGCCGGGGATGTGGCCATTATCGGTATGTCGGGGCGTTTCCCCGGGGCGGAGAATACCCGCCAATACTGGTATAACCTGACCCACGGCATCGATTCGGTGACCGAAGTGCCGCCGGAGCGGTGGGATGTCAACCTCTTTTATGATCCCGATATCCATGCCCCCGGTAAGACTTACTGCAAATGGGGGGGATTCCTGGTCGATGTGGACAAGTTCGATCCCCTGTTCTTTAATATCTCCCCGGCCGAGGCCGAATTGTTAGATCCCCAGCAGCGCCTATTTTTGCAGGAAGCCTGGCGGGCCCTGGAGGATGCCGGTTATTCGGCCGAATCGCTGGACAATCTCAATTGCGGTGTGTTTGTCGGCGTCATGACCAGCAACGAATACCCCTCGACCAGCATTTACAATTCCCATTCCATCCTGGCGGCCCGGATATCCTATTTTCTCAATTTAAAAGGGCCGGCCTTATCCCTCGACACCGCCTGTTCCTCTTCCCTGGTGGCCATCCACCTGGCCTGTAAGAGCCTCATTGCCGGTGAGACCGACATGATGCTGGCCGGCGGTGTCACCCTCTACCTGACCGAAAAACCCTTTATCGGCATGAGCCGGATGGGCGGCGTGATTTCCCCGGACGGCAAATGCAAGACCTTCGATAATAGCGCCGACGGGTTTGTCCCGGCTGAAGGGGTCGGGGTGGTGGTCTTAAAACTCCTGGAAAAGGCGCTGGCCGGTAACGATCATATCTATGGCATCATCAAGGGGTCCGGCATTAACCAGGACGGCCGGACAAACGGCATCACCGCCCCCAGTTCCGAATCCCAGAAAGAGCTTGAGCTCCAGGTGTACAAGACTACCGGTATCGATCCGGCCACCATCTCCTACGTGGAAGCACACGGTACAGGCACCAAATTGGGCGATCCCATCGAGATTACCGCCCTGACCGAAGCCTTCCGCCACTATACCCGGAAGCAACAGTTTTGCCCCATCGGTTCGGTTAAGACCAACATCGGGCATACTTCTGCCGCTGCTGGGGTAGCCAGTGTCATCAAGGTACTCCTGTCCCTGGCCCAGCGGCAGATTCCCCCTTCCCTCCATTTTAAACAGGAGAACGAACATATCCACTTCAAAGATACCCCCTTTTATGTCAATACAACGTTGGCAGATTGGCCGGTACCGGTAGGTGCCCCCCGGCGGGCCGCGGTCAGCTCCTTCGGTTATAGCGGCACCAATGCGCATCTCATCATCGATGAAATGCCGGATGAAACCTCCCGGCAAGAACCTACTGCCAGGGAAGCATATCCGTATTACCTGATCGCCATGTCGGCCAGGAACCGGGAAATATTGAATCAAAAAATCTCGGACCTATCCACCTGGTGCCTCCAGCAAGGAATGGCCCATTCCCTGGCAGACATCGCCTATACCCTAGGTTTCGGACGCAGTCATTTCTCCTGTCGCCTGGCCCTGGTGGTCGATAGCGTACCGGCCCTGGAAAACGCCTTGAGATTGCTGGCCGAAGGGGAGATCCCGGGTCATTGTTATTTTACCGGTGCCGGGGAAGTGCCCCTGTCGGCAGAGAGCGGGCCAGGAAAAATCGACCACCGGCACCCAGGGATGCAAACCCCCGGCCCTATGCCGCCAGATGTTTACCGGGATAAACTGGGGGAGCTGGCCCGCCTGTATGTGCAGGGTCATACCCCCGATTGGCAAGCCCTTTACCGGGGCCAGGCCGTCGGACGCATCCCCTTGCCGGGATATCCCTTTGAAAAAGAACGATACTGGGTGCCCCAGGAATATTTCTCCCAGGCACCGGCCATGGCAGCCGCTCAACCGGCCCCGTTTCAAGCTCCGGCCATCGCCTTTCACCGGCAAGAGATTAACCAGGATTTCATCGAAAAGCACATCCAACAGGACCTGGTCTTTTTTATCGGGGATATCCTGAAGGTCAAGGAAAAGGATATCGATCTCGATGGGAATATGCTGACCTATGGGTTCGATTCCATCACCTTCACCGAGTATATTAACCGCATCAACAAGAAATACGGCATCAAATTTACACTGGAGATATTCTTCGACCTGGGAACACCCACGATCCGGTCATTGGGTACCACCCTTTATCGACAGTATAAAGACAACCTGGAGATATATTTCCGGGGGGCAGTTCCCCCGGCGCCGGCACCCCCAGCAGCGATCGTCCCGCAAAGTCCCGGGGCGGAGCCCCGGATGAAACCCGGCCACCAACAAGGTCCCATCGCCATCATCGGTATCGACGCCCTGATACCGGGAACCCACAGCCTGGAAGACTTCTGGAAATGCCTGGCCGACGGCCGGGAACTGATAACCGACATCCCGGAAGAACGCTGGAAATTGTGGGGTAAGACGAAAAAAGGCACCCGCACCGGCGCTTTAATGGCTGATGTAGATGCTTTCGATGCCGCTTTTTTTGGGATTTCCGACGACCAGGCGGCCAGGCTGGATCCCCAACAGAGGATTTTTTTGGAAACAGCCTGGAGGGCACTGGAAGATGCCGGTTACCGGGCGGCCACCCTGGATAGTAGCAAGACGGGCGTGTTCGTCGGGCTCTCGCCATCCGGGTACAACGGCAAAGACAGGGAAAATAGCATCACCCAGGTGGCCAACCGGGTGTCGCGCCTATTGAACCTGCGGGGGCCGAGCGAGGTCTTTTCGTCAGCCGATTCCAGTTTTCCGGCTGCCCTGCACCGGGCCGTGCAGGCTTTAGAAAACGGCAGTTGCCAACTGGCCATAGTCGGCGGTATCCACCTCGTCTTAGACATCGATGCCTGGGATAGTCAAGCAGGGAAGGCCGGAACCGGTATTCCCGCTGAAGCGGCCGGCGCCGTGGTGTTAAAGCCGCTGGATAAAGCATCATTAGACCGCGATCATATATATGCCCTGATCAAAGGCACGGCCGTCGATTACGCCGGTTGGTCGGACGCCCTCTCTATCCCCGATGCCGGCATCCTGGCCGACAATTTGTTCGACATGTATGAAGACCTGGGGCTCGATCCCGGCACCCTGTCTTACATCGAGATTTATGGACCCGATCCCGGCGCTAGGATACTGGGATCTCCCGGGACAAAGGCGCTGGATGCGGCCTTCACCCGCTTGTTTAACCGGGAACACCCGGCGATGTCCGACAGGCCCCCATGCGGCCTCGGCACAGCGGCCCCCCACCTGGGTCACCTGCAAGCAGCAGCCGGCCTGGTGAGTCTCATAAGAGTGCTCCTCTCCTTGAAACATAAAACCCTGGTCCAAACGATTAAAAAAGATGGCTGGAACGCATCTGCCGGTAAGCTGTCTACTCCCTTTTACCTGGTGGGGGAGACAAAAGCCTGGGAATGTTTGCTCGACAAAGAAAATCGCCCCCTGCCCCGCCGGGCCGCCATCGATACGACCAGTTACGGGGGCACCCACGCCCACCTGGTACTGGAGGAGTATCCCGCGCCCGGCACCGGTACGGAAACGGCTCAACCGGGAAAGGATCAGCAGGATTACATCATCGTGCTGTCGGCAAAAAACGAGAAGGGACTGAGAGAGCGTGCCCAAAACCTGGAAGAATTCCTTAAGCGGTCTCTCCATTCACACCCTGGGCCCACTCTACCGGCGGCAAAAAACGTCGATTTCCGGCAGCAGTTTGAAGACGATGTTCTAAAACTCTCTGCCGAGAACCTTACCACCGGGGAGAAAGGGTATGAGCATGCCGGGATCGGCGCCTTCGTCAAACGCTTCAATGAAACTTTCGGCCTGGATATCCCGGCCGAAGATTTTCTCCGCCACCACTCCGTCGGTGCTTTCATCAAACACCTGCGGAAGAAATACCGGTCGGAGTTGGAAAATTATTACCGGGCAAAATCAATGGAAGAGGCCCATCACCCGGACATTAACCTGGAAGATATCGCCTATACGCTGCAAGTGGGGCGCCAGGAGATGGCTGAGCGCCTGGCCCTGGTGGTGACCGGTTCCAGGGAACTGGTGCAGAAGCTGGGGGCATTTGGTCGGGGCCAGGAAGGGGTAGAGAATATGTACCGGGGTAATGCTTCGACCAGCGGCCACCTCTCCCGGGCACTCTTCGATGGGGAGGAGAGGGAGGTCTTTATCGAGAGCATTATCAAGAACCGGAAATTCGCCAAATTGGGGTATTGCTGGACGCTTGGGGTCCAGATCGATTGGCAGCTCTTATACCGCCATTGTTCCCCCCGCCGCCTGGCCCTGCCCACTTATCCCTTTGAGCGTCGGAAATATTGGCATTCTCCCGGGCCCGAAGGGCCGGAGAAAAACCGCGATGTCGAATAAAAAGGAGGCATTTCATGGGTAAACCACCTGGAAAGTGTTATCCACTTCCGTTGAATATAGCCGGTATGGGGCATTATGTGCCCCAAAACGTGATATCCAGCCAGGCACTGGAAGAAGAACGCTCCCTGGAGCCGGGATGGTGCGAGAAGAACCTGGGTATCCGCGAGCGCCGCTGGATCACCGGTGAAACCCCTTCCTTCCTGGGGGCCAAAGCAGCCAGGGAAGCACTGGCTGTCGCCGGCATGGAAGCGGACGATATCGACCTGATCGTGAGCGCCTCCGGCACCGCTGCCTTAGAACGCGGTCTCCCGGATGGCGGGCCGCTGTTGCAAAGGCATTTGGGCCTGGAAGGGTCCGGTATTCCCTGTTTTACCATGCACAATAACGACCTGGGTTTCATGCTGGCCCTCGATAACTGTTCGGCCATGCTGAACGCCGGGCGCTATGAAAATATTTTGCTGGTTTGTGCAGAAGTCTTCTCCCGCAACCTGGATGATGATAATCCCCATGTTTACGGCTTATTCGGGGATGGGGCCGCGGCCGCCGTGCTCAGGCCGCCCCGGCCGGGAGAAAATAGCTCTATCCTGGGTGCCAGGTTTGAAACCCACAGCGCCGCTGCCGCCGACTATCATTCCCTGATGGGCCTGGCCCTCTCCGGCAGGACCACCATCAGCCCCGGGGATTTAAGCCTGCATATCGACAGCCGCTCTTTTTCCGATCACAGCCGGCGCTTTATGGCCGGTCTTCTGGACCGCTTTTCCCAGGAAAGAGCCGATATCCGGCAGGATATCGGGTTATTTTCCGCACCACCGCCCGGTCAGCCTTTCCTCTATTCTCTTATGGTCGGCGGGGCCAAGCCGCAGAGCCTGGATACGGGGATGATGCAGTGGGGGTTTTGCGGTGCGGCCGCCATTCCCCTGGCCCTGTGCCAGGCCGTTTCTCAAGGGAAAGTGGCCCGGGGAGATCGCCTCCTGCTGGTGGGAGCCGGTGCCGGCCTGGCGGTGGGAGCAATGATCCTGAGTTATTAAAAAATAATGGAGATTACCCATGAATGAGAATGAGATATTCCAGGTGGTTAAAAACGTCACGCTGGAGGTACTCCCTTTCATCCCCCCAGACCTGGTTATCCTGGAAGGAAGCCTGAAGGACCTGGGCGCTAATTCCATCGACCGTATGGAGGTAGTGACCCGGACGATGGAAACCCTCGGTCTCAATGTCCCGCTGCTGGAGTTTGGTAGAGTGAAAGACCTGCGCGGACTGGTCGAAGTATTCGCCCGATTTGTCAAATAGACAGGGATGACCGAAAGAATAGGAGAAATAAAGTGCAACCAGGCGGTGTGATTACCGGTATGGGCATTGTCAGCTCGACCGGCAAGAATATAGAAGAATTCGGCTCTTCCCTGCGCGCCGGTCGCCCCGGTATCGGACGGCTCAGTACCGGGGAAGAACCGGCCCTGCCGGTGGATATCGGGGCCCCTATACCCCCCTTTTCTTTGCCGCTGGCCATCCAGGTCGGCACGGAAAGGCACGGCCTGACGGAAGAATTTGCCCGGAAAGCGGTGCGCTGCGCTTATGATGCCCCACGGGGCGTCCAGGTATCGGTCCTATCTGCCATCGAGGCGTGGACCTGCGCCCGATTGATCGATAAACCCATCGCGCCGGGGCGAGTCGGCATCGTGATCGCCGGGAGCAACCTCAACCCGGATTACGCCTATGGCCTGCAGTCTAAATTCCGCCGGTCCCCCCAGTATGTGAGTCCAAAGTACGCCTTCCGCTACCTGGATACCGATCATGTGGGCACCCTCAGCGAGATCCTGGCCATCCGGGGCGAGGGTTTTACGGTGGGCGGTGCCTCGGCCAGCGGCAATGTGGCCATCATCAAAGCATTACAGCTTCTTCAGCTCGACCTGGCCGACGCCTGCCTGGTGGTGGGCGCCCTCACCGATTTATCTCCCCTGGAATGGCAGGCATTCTACAATGTGGGGGCCATGGGCGGCAAGAAGTTTGCCGGGCAACCGGCAAAGGCCTGCCGTCCGTTCGATAGAGATCATGAGGGGTTTATTTATGGCCAGGCCAGTGCCTGCCTGGTGCTGGAGTCTTCGCTATCTGCCGGCAGACGGGGTGTACCCGCCCTGGCCGAATTGGCCGGCGGGGCCCTGGTGCTGGCCGGCAACCGCCTGGCCGATCCTTCCGTGGCCGGGGAAGTGCAGGCCATGCAGCAGGCGCTGGCACGGGCCGGTATCGGGCCGCACCAGGTCGATTACCTCAATGCCCACGGTACTTCTTCACCGCTGGGAGACGAGACCGAGATCCAGGCCGTCAAAGAGGTATTCGCCGGTCATATATCCAGGCTGTGGATCAACTCGACCAAAGGCTTGACCGGTCATTGCCTGAGCGCTGCCGGGGTGGTCGAAACCATCGCCTCTGTCATCCAGATGCGGGAAGGTTTTGTACATCCCAATATCAACCTGGAGAATCCCATCGACCACGAATGCCGTTTTTGCGGACACCAGGCGGTACCGGCCAGCATCGATACGGCCATGAACAATTCCTTCGGTTTTGGCGGGATCAATACCAGCCTGATCATCAAGAAAGGAGATGAAAGAATATGGAAGTCGGAATAGAAGCAATCAATGTCTATGCCGGACCGGCGGTCCTGGATGTGCGAAGCCTATTTGAAGCCAGGGGACTCAACCTGGAGAGGTTCGACAACCTGATGATGGATAAAAAATCGGTCGGTCTTCCCTGCGAGGACCCGGTCACCAACGGGGTCAATGCGGCCAAACCCATTATAGATGGATTAAGCCCGGAGGAAAAGAACCGCATCGAGATGATCATCGTGGCAACCGAGTCGGGCCTGGATTTCGGGAAGTCATTGAGCACGTATATCCACGATTACCTGGGACTGAGCCGGAACTGCCGGAGCTTTGAGATCAAACATGCCTGCTATGGCGGCACCGCAGCCTTACAGATGGCCGCTTCTTTTATCGCTTCCGGTGTGTCCCCAGGTGCCAGGGTATTGATCGTGGCCACCGATGTCATGCTCGACCCGGGCAAACATACCTACGGCGAATCGACCCAGGCGATCGGGGCAGTGGCCATGCTGGTCGGCGACAACCCCCAGATCATGGAAATCGACCTGGGGGCGTATGGGGTTTACAGTTACGAGGTGATGGATATCTACCGGCCGCAAGCCGACCTGGAGACCGGCGATGTCGATCTGTCGCTGCTCTCTTACATGGATTGTTTCGATCAGTGCTATAAAAGCTACGAGCAGAAGGTAGACGGGGCAGATTTTCTCAAGACCTTCGATTACCTGGCTTTTCATACCCCTTTCCCGGGCATGGTCAAAGGCGCCCATCGCCGCTTGATGCGGCGTTTTCGCCACCTGAGCCCCCAGCAGGTGGAAGAGGATTTCCAGGTGCGGGTGGGACCGTCGTTGCATTATTGCGCCCAGGTGGGCAATCTCTATTCCGCCACCCTGTACCTGGCCCTTTGCGGGATCATCGATGGGATTGAACCCCGGACTTGCCAACGAATCGGGTTATTTTCCTATGGCTCCGGTTGCTCTTCGGAATTTTTCAGCGGCCTCATTTCCCCCCGGGCCCGGGAGAAACTATCCGGCATGAAAATACAGGCCCAATTGGACCGGCGTTACCGGGTCGATATGAAGGAGTATGACCGCTTGCTGGAGCTGAACATGGGATGGGGTTTCGGTATCAAAGACAAGGAAAGCGATAAATCGCAGTACCCCCGGATATATGAGCATTTCATGGAGGGGAGAAAATACCTGGTGCTCAAGCAGGTGAAAAACTTTCACCGGGAATATGAGTGGAGTTAACATGAGCGGCAGTTATGAAACCCTGTTGGTAGAAGAAGGGCCGGAAAGTATCACCATTACCCTTAACCGGCCCTCCAGCCAGAATGCCATCGATACCGCCATGCTAAACGAGTTGAATGCCGTCCTGGATAAAACCTTAAAAGATCCGCGGTGCCGGCTCATCGTGCTGGCCGGGCAACCTGGGGTTTTTTGCACCGGTATGGATTTTAACGAATTGTCCGCGGCCACCCAAAAACCGGTATCAGCCGCTGTTGGGCAGGGACAGGGGGCCGGTCTTTATATGAGCACCATCAAACGGTTAACCCTGGAACCCCGGTTAATCGTGTCTATCGTAGATGGCCGGGCCATGGCCGGCGGGATCGGGCTCGTGGCAGCCAGCGATTGGGTGATTGCCACCCCCCGCTCCCAATTCAGCCTGTCCGAAGCCCTCTGGGGGCTGCTGCCGGCCATGGTTGCCCCATACTTGATTCGCCGGGTAGGGTTTCAAACCGCTTTTCGCATGACCCTGACCACCCTACCGATCTCTGCCCAGGAAGCCTGGACAGCCCATCTCGTAGACGAGGTCAGCGAACATCCCCTGGATAACCTCCGCCGGCTGTGGCTGCGTGTGTCTAAATTGGAGACAGCCACCGTTAAAAATGTCAAAGCCTATTTCCGGGAAATGTGGCTAATTTCTGAACAGATGGAAGAACTGGCCGTGGCCGAAACCAACCGGCTGGCGGCGGACCCAGTGGTGATCCGTAACATTACCGACTACATCGAATTTCAGAAATTCCCCTGGGATGAGAAATAATGGCTACCGGGATAACAGCATGAATCGAGAGAATAACGACCAGGTGATAAGATTAATCCGCCAGGATGGGGTGGCCGTGGTCATCATGGAAGAGAAAGAATTTAGCAATACTTTCACCCACCGCTTCATCAAAGGCATGTTGGCCGTGTTTGAGACCATTGCCGGGTCCCCCGAAATAAAGGCGGTGGTCGTCCACGGCTTTGATAACTATTTTTGCTGCGGGGGGACAAAAGAAGAGCTGCTGTCCCTCCAGGAAGGCATGGGAAAAGAGGCGGGGCAAGGGCAGGTTAAGTTTACCGATGCCGGGTTCCATGACCTGTTCATACGCTGTGAAGTACCGGTTATTGCCGCCATGCAGGGGCACGCCCTGGGGGCCGGGTTCGTTTTAGGATGTACCGCCGATATCATCATCATGGCCGAGCAGTCTATTTATGCCGCTAATTTTATGAAATACGGCTTTACCCCCGGGTTCGGCGCCACCTATATCGTTCCCCTAAAATTAGGTACTGCCCTGGGAAACGAGATGCTCTGGACAGCCAAAAATTACTATGGCCACCAGTTGCGGGAGCGGGGTGCACCGGTGCGGATCGTGCCCAGGCAACAGGTTATCCCGACCGCCCTTGAGATCGCCGGGGGATTGGCTGAAAAGCCGCTCGTCACATTGAAAATGTTAAAAAAACACCTATCCAACCCGGTGCAGGTCGAATTACAAAAAATCATTGAAGCGGAAATCGAGTTACACCGGGTCACCTTTCCCCAGCCCGAAGTCAGGCAAATGATCGAGCGTTTGTTCGGTAGTTAGCGTAAAATATAAAAACAAATATACACTATATTTGAATTAAAATCAGGAGGATATAAGTGAAGATTAAGCTACTCGGTACTGTATTTTTACATGCGCTGGAAGAATTTACTGCCACCAACAACCTGAGCTTTAAAGCAAAATTTAAAGAGAAGCTTCACCCGGCCGGGGTTTTCGAGAGTTACCGAAAAATGGTCATGGACCACCCGCAGTTGCGACTGAAGCTCGTTAGATCAGGGAAAAAGTTTAGCTGGCAGCCCTTTACCCAGGAAGAAACGGATAACCTGTTACAGTTTGAAAAAGAGCATCTCATGAAGATGCACAACGAAAACGACATCTACTCCACCTATTACCCCACCAATAGCCGCTTACCTTTCCGTGTCTCTTTAATCGATGAGACCACCCTGGTATTTAACTCCAATCACGTCCATAGCCCCGGTTACATGTTCAATACCTGGGTCGAGCAGTGGTTGCAGTATTATGCCAGGGAAATCAACATGGCCGTCCCGCCCCTGAGGGAACCCGGCTTTACAGATGTTTCCATATTCAAGAAAATAGTCTACCGCCTGTTACTCCCCTTCTGGCTCATAGGTTACATCTTATCGGCCGGCTTAAAAGCCGGGAAGAAAGGCGAAACCGGTACAGTAGACCTGTCCCACGGGCGTAAACCCGGGCCGCAAAAGCTGGGTTATGCCATCAAGACCTATTATTTTTCAGAAGCAGAATGCGCCGGCATCATCAAAACCTGCCGGGAAAGGAAATTAACCCCCCTGGAATACATCGGAGGTGTCTTTTTCAGGACTTTTTTCACCAGGTACCCGGACAAAGTCCGTATCTGCTCGAGCTTGCCCGACGATATCCGGCGATTCCTCTTCAATGCCGATCCTTATGAGCCGGGAAATTTGCAGGCCGCCCTGACCTATTACATCGTGAAAAATAAACCGGTCGAGAAGCAGATTCGTCAAGCGCAACGCTGGGTTAACCGGGGACTCGCTTACGGTTTAATCAGGATAATGAGCTTGCTTATCTCCGATGCCGATAAACTTATAAAAATGGCGCGGGAACAGGCGGCGCAAAGATTTCCCGATCGGGGGCCCCTCGAAGACCTGAGCTGCTATTTTTACCTGATGGATGCCAATCCATCCCCGGCCATGTCGCAGATGATTTCGAGCATTTCCGCCACCGGTCTGAGCCAGATCATCGTATTCGGCGGGCTCTTCTTTAACGGTAAGTTCATCATGGAGGTCTCATTTCCCCGCGGCCTTTTCGATGAGGAGGAAGTATTCTCCATTACCGAAGCGGGCATCATGAATTTAAAAGAGGAGTCGAAACAGTGAAGCAAAAAATAAACACCGTTCAAACACGAAAAAAATAAAAGAGGAGGATATAACCATGAAAGTTCTATTAGTCACCGTTCCCATGAGTGAGCGAAGTTACGACAGCGGGTCGGTCAGCCGGCCGGAGCCCCTGGCCCTGGAATACCTCGGCGCCGGCATACGCCAAAATCACGATGTCAAAGTGGTGGATATGGCCGTCGAAGGGGCCCCCAGTCTAAAAGATGTGCTTGCGTCTTACCAGCCCGACATCATCGGCTGCGGCCCCGTGACTGCCGAAGTGTTCCCGGCCAGAGAGTTATTTGCCGAAGCCAAAAAACTAATCCCCAAGATATTAACCGTGGTGGGCGGTCATCATGCTACCGTTCAACCCAACGACTTTTTCGAGGAAAATATCGATGTCGTTCTAACCGGTGAGGGTGTCCACACCTTCAGAAAGCTCTGCGATGCCCATGAAAAAGGGAAGGGGTTCGCCGGTATAAAAAATATCTATTTCCGCCAGGATGGAAAGATGGCTTTTACCAGCAAAGAAGAGTATCCCTCACTCGACAGCCTTCCCTTCCCCGATCGGAGCTTGTTATCGGAATCCCGTCATCATTATACCACCCATCTCCTGTACAAGGCCATGCCTATGGCCAGTGTCAGGAGTTCGGTCGGCTGCTATTACCGCTGTAACTTTTGCGCCGTGTCGAATATGCTGAATCGAAAAGTTCACACCCGCAAAATCGACGGCATTATCGAGGAACTCTCCACCCTGGAACAACCGGTCATCCTCTGGGTGGATGATGAGTTCTTTCTCGATACCAAACGGGCAGTGACCATAGCCAGGGAAATCGATAAGGCCGGGATCAGGAAGAATTATCTTATTTGCGGTCGGTCCGATACGATCGTTAATCATCCCGAAACCATCGAAGAGTGGGCAAAAATCGGGTTAAAATATTTATTTGTTGGTCTAGAAGCCTTTCGTGAAGAGGACCTCAAAAAAATGCAGAAGAGTAACACCCTGGCCAAAAATGAAGAATTGGTCCGCATTGCCCATGCCAATGGGGTAAAAGTTCGGGGACTATTTATCGTGCAGCCCGATTTCGACAGGAAAGATTTCAAGGAGCTCGGACAATATGCCCGGAAATTAAAAATAGACATACCGACTTACTCGGTCAGCACACCGGTTCCCGGTACAGAGCTATACGAGGAGAAGAAGAATGACCTGATGACCCATGACTACAGGTTGTACGACATGATGCACACCGTACTGCCCACCAAACTTCCCCTCAAAAAATTCTACCGGGAATACAGCAACCTCATGTTTAAAAGGGGAATTACCTTCCGGGAGAAGATAAAGTACTTCAGACAGATCGATAAAGAAGAACGAATGAAATTCTTCCGGAACGGTATGAACCTATACAAGAAATTGAGAGACGCCCACAAACTGTATGCCGATTGATCCCTACGGCTTCTTTCCGACGAAAGTCCCGTATCCCATATACCTGGCAGCATCTTTAAGGGTATAGGAGGTTTTCTTCACATACGGCCGGCTGGCAGTCACCATTTTACCAAATTGAAGAAAAAAATCCGGGAAGCCGAACCATTTGAATTGTTGGACAATCTCACTCCAAACGGTGACGCGGTTCACTTCTGCCACCACATCGACCAAACCCGCATTTTCCAGCATCTTTGGCCACACACCGGGATCATAAAGCTCGGTATACACATCGGCTTCCTCTTTCATTTTTTGGGGCGGGGTTTCCATCCAGATCGTGCAGTTTAAGCCGACATATCCGCCGGGTTTTGTCACCCGCACACATTCTTTCAATAATCCCGGCTTGTCATCCATGATGAGAATCGCATCCTCGCTGATGGCGGCATCGAAATAGTTGTCCTCAAACGGCATCTGGTGGGCATCGACAAGTTTAAACTCAACTTTATCCGCCACGCCTTTTTTTTTTGCCCTCCGGGACCCTAAATCGATCATCCTGGGGAGGATATCTATCCCGATAACCCTGCATCCATATTCTTTTGCCAGGACACTCGGGGTTATACCGATACCGCTGCCTACATCCAGGACACGCTTATTCTCGTCAAGACGGCATAGATTACCGACTCTTAGCGTGGCCTTTAAACCGCCGACATGTTTGCTGACGCCAGCTTCATTCAAAATCTCTACAATAGTCTTTTGTTCACTCATTTTTCCTCCATTGTCTTAATTAAATTCATAAACCGATATTGAATGTTCCCATTTCCTCTGGGGCAAGAACATCCCTACGGCTTTTTTCCTATGTAAGTTCCGTATCCCACATACTCGGCGATATCTTTTGATGAAAATGAGGTTTTATTCATGAAGGGCCGGGCGGCAGATACCAGTTTGCCGAAAACGCTGAAAAAATCACGGAGCCCAATCCATTTGAATTGTTCCACGAATTCCCCAAATGGGGTCACCTGGTTTACTTCCGCTACCAGGTCGACCAACCCGGCAGTTTCCATCATGCTTTTCCAGGTATCGGCATCGTACACTTCGGTAAACAAAGAAGCCTCCTCTTTCATTTTCTGGGGCGGGGTTTTTACCCAGGTGGCGCAACTTAACCCGACGAATCCCCCGGGCTTGGTCACCCGGGCGCATTCCTTCAAAATGGCCGGTTTATCTTTCATAATGAGAATTGCATCCTCACTGATGGCGGCATCGAAATAGTTATCCTCAAACGGCATCCGGTGGGCATCGGCGAGCTTGAATTCGACTTTATGGTCGATATGTTTTTTCTTTGCCCGCTGCGTAGATATATTCACCATATTTTCCAGGATATCGATCCCGATTACCCGGGAACCAAATTCTTTGGCGAGAAAACAGGGGGAGATACCGATGCCGCTACCCACGTCCAGGACAATCTTCTTTTCGTCTAAGCGGCATAAACTGCCCAGTCGCCTGGTGGCTTTTAAGCCACCGACGTGCTTGGTAACGCCTGCCTCATTCAAAACATCAAGAATCGATTTTTGTTCACTCATTGTTCCTCCATTGATTGATTTGATGATACAACAAAATAATAAAAAATTATACATAATGTGCGTTCATTTGTCAAATAAAAATAAATTATGTTGACGGCTGTAACAAAGGAGGATCGTGGTTTTATTTCAGTCATAAAGATACTCCCGGTCGTTCATCACAGTATCGCCCGCCTTGATGATGGTGTCGAATGGATCGATGCCGATATGGTAAGCCGGGTAACTGTAGTCGGGGATATCGAGCGGGAGCACATCCATCTTCTTGCCCAGGGCAATGGAGCCGACGTCATGTTGCGGAGATGGAAACGGGGGAACGCTCCCTTGAGTCGCGTTCTACCACTGTTGTCTCCGCCTATAATTTTGCGGAGACAAGGTTCAGATGTCATTGCAGGTCTATCCCCGATCAAAACCAACCGCATGATCCAGGATATTCACTTGCCATAAATCGCCAACTTCCCTGGCAGTTGATTGCCGGGGGAAAGGGTCATGTTCCCAGCGATCAGGGTCATTGCCCCACGGAAAAAAACTTCCTACCGGTCTAAAATAAGTTCCTACCGGTCGAAAAGAACTTCCTACCGGTCTAAAATAAGTTCCTACCAATCGAAAAGAAGTTCCTACCGGTCTAAAATAAGTTCCTACCGATCGAAAAGAACTTCCTACCGGTCTAAAAATTGTTCCTACCAATCGAAAAGAACTTCCTACCGATCGAAAAGAAGTTCCTACCGATCGAAAAGAACTTCCTACGGTAGTGTCAAGTATCTTGTGTAAATTTCTCGAGAGATGCGATAAACGAGAGTTTCTGGCCGAAAGGTGAACATCTCCATCCTAACTCCATTCTTAGGGCAACAAAGCAAAGGATTTTAT
>Ga0315287_10000075_pt1 | contig 88066 bp, 104 predicted proteins | sample YL17G11_0_MG_FD_205037 | JGI IMG/M metagenome (GOLD analysis project Ga0315287, IMG submission 205037) | Sediment microbial communities from Yellowstone Lake, YNP, Wyoming, USA - YL17G11_0 | ecosystem: Environmental > Aquatic > Freshwater > Lake > Sediment | place: USA: Wyoming | collected...
TAAGGGACTGCTACAAAGAGGACAGATATCTATTATTTCGTTTTGCGGCATTTATTTTTCTACTCCTTTATTTTATCAATACATGGATCCGCTGGTTTTTCTATGAGAGCATCCTCATTATAATTATTACATCCTTCACAAGGATTCTCTCTATGAATTAATTTCATCTCACAGGCTATAATACTATTAAAAGGACATGATGGATATACTCGTTCAGTCATTTTTTGTCTCCAACATGAATGGTTTAATTGGCTCTATATAATTACCAAACATCTTTTCTCGTATTTCTCTTCTACCGAATATTTCAGCTTCTACATACATTTCTTTGAGTAATGCTTGTAGCCGCCTGTTTGGATCAGATTGATGTAAAAAGTCAAAATACATTCCCTCAGGATCTTCTCGATGATCCCATATACCGGTAATTTCTTCTTTAGTTCCCAAAATGAGAACTTTAAACGCTTTTACAATATGATATAAAAATCCTCCATATCGAGGAAAGACACTTATTACTAAAGCAAGTCCTATGGGGTGAAAGAATCTTCGATTGGCCTCTTGAAGATATCCCTTCTCTCTGAACTCTGTAATGTCAATGTGCTTGATTTTGCTTTTTGATACTTGCATGATTTGGTATAACTGCACTCCCTTGATTTTTTATTCTTTTGAGTATATGCGTATGGACAATAGATTCGTTGTTCCAATCGAAGTTGTGTGCCTTCAATGATAGCAGGCATCATTTCAAAACTTTCCATTTGAAAAACGTAGCTACAGTCTTTATCAAACATCCTCTTTCGTTTCCTTGATCATCTTTTTAATTTGTCTATTTATTACTTTTAAAAAATCTTTATCTTTGTTCTGAAGTAAAAATACAACAGCAGTTGCAAACAGTAACTCATCAGATACAAGAGCCTCTTCACTGAATTTAGGTAGTGCCATCTCAACAGCACCACCAGGTTTAAAAATAATTGCTGTATCTTTTTTATCTAGTTTCATTTAATAATCATTCTCCATTGTTATAAAAAATAATATTACACAAAAAAAAATTCCTGCCATTATATAACAATACCAAAACTTTTTAAGTATTTGCATAGTAGTCATATAATCATGTTGAAAACTATATATAACAGGAATTACAACAAAAGCCACAGTTAATAAAATAAAAAAATATTTTGAAGATATAATAAATTTTCTCATTTCGAATCCACCTTAACCAAATCATACCAATGTGGAAGTTTTAATAACGGAGTTTGCATAATATCTTCTATAATAGAAGTTGCTCCTTTCAAAGCGGTTCTTACTGCCTGAGCAACAAGGGCGCTTTCAGATAAAGCTTCTGGTTTGATAATAGATACAGGAATTCCTGAGGCTTCTAAACCATCTTTTAATTTAGAACAGCTATCTGATCCCGGTACATGAATAATAACCGCTGCCCTGGGTTTTTCTATACCTTTTCTTTCCATATCACGAATACGTGCTTCAATATCTCCAGTATTATGACCTTGATCTGTTATATAAACATCAATATCGCAATTTTTACTTCGAGCATATTCATAAAGAGCAAGGCAATCCGTACCGCCTCCTACACGAATTCCATAGAGTACTGCAGCAAAAGCGTCTTTTTCAAATGTTTCTGGTTTTTTAAGAATACTTCCCGATGAATTAAACACACCCCAAAAGAAATTTTCTTCGGGATTCTTCGTACATTCAGCTATAATAGCTCCTTTGTCTTTTGCTACCTCAATAGCCATATTCATAGAACCGGAGATGTCTATATGAAGAAATATTTTACCAATATCCCCAACAGCATTTTTTCTTGATTCAGATTTTGCTTTCTTAAGTTCTTTTTGAATATCTTCATCAATTTCTGTGTTAATTCTTTCAACACGGTCAAGGGCGGTTTTAGCTTCTTTAATTTTTTCTGTGAAAATCTTTTTAACTTCTGCATGTTTCAATAAACCTTGGGAATCAAAAAGTTCCCTAAGAATAACTGCTTGATCTCCAGAAGATTGTTCTAAAATGGCAGCAGCAATTACAGGAGACATTTTATCAGGAAGGGCTCCCAATACTCCTGTAGGAGGAAGTTTCTCATCCCGTATTTTCTGGGCTATTTGTAAATCCGATAATCCTGAGAAATTGAATACTTTCATTTTTTCAATAGCAGGTCCTTTTTTCTGTTTCCAGCCTAAAATGGAAGCCGCTTCAGGAGTAGGTGCTATGTGCATAAGCCTATAGATGTTTTGAAGTCTTTTAGAAAGTCCTACTTTTCGTATACCCATAAGAGCTTTAGGATTTTGCTCCCGATATCGTACGTATTTTTTAACTGCTCTTTGAAGATGTCGGGCAAAGTGTGTCCCTTCTCTATACTTAGTACCTAAGGGTTGCTTTATAGTAGCTATCTCAATAAGTCGTTCTAAAAGTTTTACATCAAAAGAGTTTTGTTGAATAGCTGCTTGAGACACTACTCGAAGATTTGGTTTTCTATACGTACTCCCGGCAGAAAAGGGAGTACCATCAGCATCACTGAGAGAATTTGCAAAGACAGAAACAACTTTCAAGTCTTTACTATCAAGTTTTGTCATAGCATACGAAGTAAAATGTGCTAAAAAGTAAGGATCCTTTTCAGTAAGTTCCATAAAAACATCAAGAACAGTTTTAAGACGTGTTTTATCTAATTTTCCCTTTGTATAAACATGTATTGCTCCAGCTACGATAGCATTGTACGCAGCGAGTCTTTCTTTATCATCAAGATAGGATAATGTGTTTTCAGCTACAGACATAGTATTTTCTCCATAAAATAAAATAATGCAAGAGCGCCAGAGGAATCGAACCTTCCCAAGCTTACATAAAGATATAGAAATAAGATTCAGTTATTGCTTAACGCTAAATTCCGGCAACACTTGTTGGAATGACATGAATATTCTGGCTATTTACAGCCTTTCTTACTTTATAGTAATTCTTTATGTCAGTTCCATAATCTTCTAGTATTGCTGGGGCAATAGCTTCGAGTATTTCACTCTCAGTAGATTGAAAGGAGAGACTAAATGCAGAAAAAGGGCGTATCCAATCCTGTCCTTCTATAGAGACTATAATACTTTCCCGAAGCTCTGCCGGGCTTATATTTACAATAGCAGGCATGTCGTTTTGTTGCATCATATTATGTCTCCGTTTTTACTTTGTAGCTCTATTATATAATAGACGATAACGTAATTTACTTTCTTCTATTAAAGTACCGTAAATAGTTTTCTTTCTATCAATTTGAGCGCATCTAAAAAATTCATTTAATGCTTTTCTAAATTTAGGGTCTGTTCCTGGAACATTGTTCAGATAATTACCCTTATTAGATACTTTTCCTTCTGTAAAGATAGAACCATTAAAAACAATTTCGATTGTTTTTCCAGAAAGTTTTTTGTAGTTTTTAATACTTAGTTCCCAACAAGTATTAGAATTGTTGCGTTGAATATCTTTTATTGTGCAAGGTATAGAGTTTAGCATGATACACCTTCATTTATTTTTCATTTTAAATATAAGAGTTCAAGTCGATATCAATATTTGCTACATAAGAAAGATTTTAAGTCTTTTGCCTTATCCAATCGGCCAAATACCCCTAAAGGTATTACAAGATTTGAACTTGTACTTCGCTTGTGATTGATATCTTTGAAACTCTTATGTGCCGGAGCTGGAATTGCACCAGAAGCTTGTAAGATATCTTATGGAAACGCTAATGCGTTTAAGTTAAGATAGCTAAAAAGTTTTTTTCTTTTCCCTAAAAAAAGCGCCTTACTTTTAGGCTTCTCCGGCGTGTGCGTCCTAGAGGAGACTCGAACTCCCAACTCCCAGCATGGCTTGTAAGATAATATAGAGAAACTTAATAAGTTTAAGTTATATTATCTATAAAACTTTTCAAAAGGCTGATGCTCTACCTATTGAGCTACTAGGACATGAACTACCCTCACCTAAAGTTGAGGGCTTCTTCCTTCATTGGAGCTCACTGATTTCTCTTTTCAGAGAATCTGTAACTTTAACTCCTCCAGAAGCGTAACTTTCTGCCGTTCCGGCAGTAGATTTTTTTTCGATTACAAGATTTTTGACTTGGTTTTCATCAAATTTCTTATATTTATTAGTAAATTTCGAAAATTCATCCCCCACCTGAAGGAAGGGGATTTCTTTTCAAGGACATATATTAAAAAGTAGAGTTCAAGTTATGTAAGCAATTTGGACGCGAGTATCGGATTCGAACCGAAGACCTAAAGTGTATGAGACTCTTGCTCTACCAACTGAGCTAACTTGCTTGTATGCTTAAATATTGTGGAACTCTACTTAAAAAAGACAATAAAAAAACAACCGTATTTGTCAATATATTTTTAATAATTATTAATTTTTTTATTTTTGTTTTTTTGAACTTTTTTTATATGCTCATCTAAAATTCTTCGTATATACTCAGATACAGGCATATCTATCTTTTCAGCAAGTATTTGTATTTCTGCAACTTCGTATTCTGTAAGGTATATTTGTCTTCTTATCATTTTTAGTGCCTCAATTTAATGATAGGTATTCGCATTTTGAGATTCGTTGGAAGGAGAACCCTCCAGAGAATACACATAAAACGAATTAAAGGTTCCCATTAATATCTCTTCTATATTGTAATTATTCTTTTTACAAATTGCAGAAGCAAATTTAACAAGATCCGCTTTATTGCAAATATTTGAAAATCCAAGAATATTCAATACAAATAAAAAAGTTATCAAAACTGTTTGCTTATCCAAATTTTCAGGAGACCTCATTAAATAAAATAATCTGAATAAAGTTGTTGGTAATTCTTTGAGAATTCCATTTATAATATCTTTAACTATATCCGGATTTTTATATACTATATTGTTAATACTATCTTCATAAGACTTTTTCAAAGAATTAAAACAAATAAAAAGAACAGTTTCTATAGGTTTGTCTAATTTAAGATCTTGTATTTGTTTATTAACATCTCCAATAGTTTTTGTAGCAGGATTGCCTTCTACAAAAACATTCAATATACGCTTAAAATCTTTTTTGGATATTTTTAGGTCCGCAATAGTTTCTTTATCCTCTTTAAAGAGCGCTTCAAAATCAATTGGTTTCATAAAAATTATTCTATCCTCAACAAAGATCGATATTCTTTTTCTTTTGTAATCATATCTCTTTTATGACCTTCAGCTTGTTGCTGGATATTTTCAAAGGCTGCATAGACTGTAGCACTGGTCTCCATGAGCTTTTTAACCTGATAGCCTATCTCTGCAGATATCCTAAGATTTGTTTTCATTCCCCGCATAGATGCTGTATACACCCGTTCTGCATCTTTAACATAAAGATTCTTATCATTTATTATATTTTCAAGATGTTTAACCTCAGCATTTTTTTCTTCAGTTTCTAAAAAATGTTCTTCTTTTAATCTGTTTTTATCTTCTTGAAATTTCATTTCAAGTTCTTCCGTTGTTCTTCTTCTTTCATTTTCTTTTATCTTTACAAGATAATCTTCCAGATCCTTGGTATTAACATACCCTTTTTTCTTCAAGAAGTTGCTTAGAAATTTTTTTGATATAATTTTCATATTAAACTCCTGTTAATAAATCAGACTTGCTCATATTAATAATTCGCTGGTCTTCTTCTGATATTGTTTCGAAACAGGTTGTGTCAGGATTAAAAATAAAGTTAATAATAGAATTAGATTCCCCCATTCGTTGCTTAAGAACAATAACTTCCGCTATATTCTTATTTGTATCTTCTTGTATAAGTTGAAAATCATTATCTTCTTCTTCCGAAAATAAAGTATTTTGAGCAGCAATACTTTCTTTAAGTTTCGTCTTCATGGCAATTTCTGGATTATAATGAGGACGATGTATTCCTAGTACAAGATCAGACACTTCCACAAGAGCTCCGGCATTTTTAAGATCATTCATGGTAGGTCTGTTAAATCTCCTAGTAGCAACATCTCGGCGTATCTGAGCTACAAGAATCATATGAATTCCGAGTTCTTTTACAATAGGTTGTAATACATTTAATACCTTTTCATAATCTCTGGCAAAATTATCACTGCTTTGCAGTTCCCGTATTTTTCCAAAGAGATCAATAGCCACTACCATGTATTCTGTTTTAAGATGATCTTGCAAAAGCATTATCTGCTCTCGTATTGTTTTTATACTTTGATTTGGCTTATCATTAAAATAAATGTGCTTATCTCGAACTAATCTTTCTAACTCATGCTCATAAAATTCTCTTTCCCGAGGATTTAATTTATCTGGATCTGATACTATTTTATTTATAGATAATCCACTCTTAAATGCCAGGAGTTTATGAATGAGTGGAGTAGAATTCATTTCCAATGCAAACTGTGCTGAAACTATTCCTTTATTAGCCAAATTCTTCATAGAGGTTAATAAAAAACTGCTTTTACCAACACCACTTAAAGCAGCTATTGTTGTTATCTGCTTTGGTGCAAATCCCTCTGTAACAAGATCATCTAATTGATAAAATCCTGTTGTATATTTTTCTTTTATTAATTTTCGATCTTCCCTGTACTGAGGAATAAGTTCAGTCATTCCTTTAAAATCAAGTTTCGAAGAAGAATATCCTTTTTCAACAATAGTTTGGAGATACTTTAAATATTCATCTATATCATTAATTTTCTTAATAGGATCAGTACATATAGAATAAAGAGATGACTGCTTTTCTAAAATTCCTGCTTTAATATTATCAGAAACAAGTTTTTCAAAATGGGCTTTGAAATTGTCAGGTAATACTTTTAAATAATTTCTGGTAAGTGATGCAAGAAACTCAAAAGAAACAAAAAATCTTATTGGTATAGTTTTTGATCTTAAGAGAATAGAATCAAAATTTATTTCTAGTTTTTCTTCAATAAGTTCTATAATAGCAAAGGATATTGTTTGATATTCTTTCTGACGGAATAGTTGCCACCTACCTTTACGAATAAAATAATTTCTGTTTTCAGTATCCTGAATAATATTTGAAATAAGGATAGCTTCATTATCCATATCAATAGGATAATCTATAAGGACAGTATCAGCCATAAAGATCTCCTTATTAATATAGAGGAAGTTTTAATTCCTCATCAAACTGTCCTTCGAGAAATTTATCTATAAAAAAAGAAATTACTTCTGTTTCTGTTATGTCATAAAACATACATTTATTTTTAAATTTTTCTTGGCGATCTCTCGGTAATCGCACATTTAAATTTTTAACGCATATATCCATGAATATTATCTATTCCTGTGCTGGTTATATTTAATCCACAAAAAGGATTAGTCTTTAAAAATTCTTTTAAATCTTCCTTTTTTGAACTTATTTTTTGATACACGGCATGATAGCTTATATGTAGTCTTTGAGCTATTTCAGATATAGTATCAGAACCTAAAAAATAATTCAAACAAATTTCCTCATTAGTTCTACTTTTAGACTTTTCTAAAGATGCTGCATTCATGTAGGCAATATATTCATTGTTTGTAATAAAACTCATCAAATAATCTTCAACTGCATCATTAGAATGAAAAACACCATCATAAATAATATTAACATTGTTAAAAAATGACATTCTTGAATTATACGAAAGTTCTTTATTAACCCACTTAGTCATATATCGTGGAAGCATCTTTTTTATATAATACGAAAATACTGATCTTTCATTTTTATATTTACCCACAAGGAATATAAAATTATAGCGTACCTCTTGTTCTACATCAGAATATTCCAATGTTTCACTAAGTTTTTTAAAAAGATGATATGATATAGAAGAAATAAATGGAGTGTAGAGATTTATAAGAAATTGCAGTGCTTTTTCAGATTCTTTATGTGTTCTATCCTGAGCAATAAAAACTGCTTTATTTATTATCCGATAAAGTTCTTGTGAATCTTTAGTAGCCCGCTTCCTATAATTTTTGCTTATAGAAAGTCCTTTTGTATAAATCTCCGAATACATCTTTTAAGGAATGTACCTATCCTCAAAGCGCCGTTATACAACGGATTCAAGTCCCCCACTTTCATCATACTCTTTAATAAGTTTTTTATAAAATTTAACTCTTTTTAATGCAAGCATCTGTAACAGATATATAGCTTCTCCATCACTATTAAGATAACTCGCAAGATTATCACACACATCATATACTATTGGTAAAGGTTTCTTTTCAACAAATCTTCGTACCCTTCCCAATCTTTGTTTTATCTGTGGTAGATTGGATGATGGACACGTTAAGAAAAGTGCTGATAATCGTGGAAGATCCAAGGCCTCACTTGCTATTTTTGTATTACCTACGATACATTGAATACTTGTATCTTGCCGTATCTCTTCCCACTTCGTAGATTTTCGAGTTGCTCCAATAAGGAGAACTGCCTTATAGCCCAAGGAAACTAGGTGTTTATACATTTCCTTATTATGATCAATTCGATCACTTAAAACTAAAGGGTAATACCCCTGTTCAATGGCTCGAGAAACTTCTTGTACTATTAAGTTGTTTCTCTCAGAATTCTTTGTTAAGTAACTGATACATCCTGTAATATCTAAAACCAGTTCCCTGCTGTGGCCTGTCCACCTCATTGTTGTTGGAATTTCAAAACGTATGTTTGTATTTATAATTTTAAAATCAAAATTTGTTATACGATGTTTAGCATCTTTTGCACCAATGTCAATTAATTTTTCTCCCAGGGTGTCGTAAATTAAAATATGTTTCCCATCTCTTCTTTCTATAGTTCCAGTCATACCAATTCTATATTTTGCCGGAATATTATTTATTACTAAATGAAACATAGGGGCACTACTGTGGTGACAATTATGAACTACAAATCCATTTGCGATAAACAGCTTCTCTTCATCATCCAGTTCTATGTCTATAAGTTCTTGTTCACCTAAGTATTCAACATTTTTTATACTAAAAGACCAAAATGGTGATTTATTTATAAGCTCTTCTGGAGGATCTTCTTGTTTATAAGAGACCCCAAATCCTATTATTTTATTAAAATTTTCTATGTAGTGTTTTCCTATATTTATTCTAAAAACATCATTGTATTTTTTATTTTTGTTCTTTCTATTTATTTTCACAACAGTGTGATATATGTTATAACTTTTTAACATATCAGATATCTGATATATTGTATCTTTTAATATAAGACCTAATTCTATTGAATTCTGTTTACCTTTCCCAGAATTTATGTGTCTACAACCGTCTGTGTCAAATATTCCTCTTAAAAAAGATATATCTGAAGAATAATAGATACTATCTGGCAATTTAAGATTGATGTCTTTTTTTCCGTCTTTGATATTAAATTTTTCAATAAATCTTTTACCATATAAATTATCTAAACTATAGACATGATCTCCTCGAGAATTTATAAATTTGGAAAAGATATTATATTTATTAAATATATTTTCAAATGATTCTATCTTTTTCTTTTTTCTAAAAGAAAATTTAATATACCCTCTATCACAGGTTCCATCACCAACAAACCAGCCATATAAATAATTATCTAAATCAAATTCTGGTAATTTTTTACATTCTAGAATATCTCTTAAATACAATAATCGACTGCAATCTTTTATTGGTTTATTTGTAACTCCTCGTACAAATCCAGTATGCTCTTGTTTAAATGCATGAACTATATGATTCTCAGAAGCTATTAAATAATTATTGTTACTTATATTATATTTATAAGCCTTCTTTACGGTTTTCCAGACTCTCTTTACTTTAGCAGTTCCTTTTGGAGTTAATACTATATCTCCTTTTTTTATATCTTTTAATTTTTTAAACCCTTGTGGTAATGATATAATAGTATCAGGATCTAAGCACTCGTCCAACACAATCATACCAAATTTATTAAAATATTCCGGGTTTTCTTGAAACATTATATAAACAGTATTTATAATACCTACAACAATATCTCCATCTTTCTTTTTTTCTCCGTTGAGTTCTCCTATAGAATAATTTCCAGAAAGTCTTTTTTGTATTTCTCCTATCCACTGACTACTTAATCTATGTTCATGAACTAATATAAGAACCGGCTGCTTTATTTTATCAATTAAACCTAAAATAGATATTGTCTTTCCACCACCGGGGGTTGCTTCTATCAAACCTCCATCATTTTTACAAAGAGCATCCACTATTTTATGCTGATTGCCGTCCAAGATTGTATCTACTAAAGAACAGTCTATAGAATTATGAAATACTCTTCTATCTATTACATTAACAGGTAAGTCTTTTTCTTTATATAATTTGAGTACTCTTTTCAGTCCCCCCCTGGGGAGAATAAGCATCTGATTTCCCATCATGTTTTCTATAGCATAATGATAAAGATGCGTAGGAATGTTTTTTACTGAAAATTTTTGTCGTTTCTTTTCTGCATATTCGGGATTTTTATAGGTAAACTCTTTACAGAAATCCCCTATATTACTTCCTAATTCGTTCGTATTTATATAAATCTTTTCTTTTACTATCATACATAGCTGATGCTTCTGAAGAATCTTCAGATTTTAAAAAATCTCTGAAGTGAATAAGAGATTTAACAAGAACAGAACTAAATGATATAGTCTCGCCATTCTTTCTGTACCACAACTGCCTTATTTCTTCTTTAGTTTCTCTAAAGAGTTTTTCTTCGTTTTGTTGGATGTATATTTGAATTCCTGCCATAATTATAACCTATATTTCAAAATCTTCATCAAGAGATATATCATCTACATCAGAAAAATCAAAGCTATCTTCTTTTGTTTTTTTCAAATGATGACGAAAAGAATCCCTTTTTAAATTTCCTATTTTCGATTTAAGAACCCGGGGAAGTTTAAGGCCACTATTAACGATAGTCACTCTTATAGCATTGTTTAAAAGAGGGTCTACAAACATTCCTAATCGGGATATAGCACTTCCACATACTTGCTTTGTAATATCAAAAACTTTTGATGAAAATTTTGTAAAAACTCCTGTTAGAGGAAGATCAATACTTACCAGATACGCCAGGGTATCCTTATAGTTAAATCCCTCGATAAAACAGGAAGAAAATAATTTATCTCTCAAATTTTCTTCAGAGAGCCCATCAACCTCTTTCGGAGTAAAATACATATCTCGAATATCAGTAAGTCCATTTCCATACTGAAGTATTCTCAAGATCTCTGCTTTATCTATAGAACCTATACCAGTCTGACTTATTTTCCCCTCTCTGAGTAAACCTAAAATAGAAACTACTCGTATAACAATATACTCATTTATCTTCTTCCACCAATCCTCACTAAGACCTACTTTACCAATAAGATATTCATTATCTGCCAGAATAAACATGTTAACTCCCAAATCTTTGAGATTCTTAAGAGTCTTCATAGCATTATCCATAGCCAACATTCCTAACATTTTTGGAGGAAGTGTAACTATAACTCCAGTCTTAAATCCCGATTCTTTTGCTAATTCTATGGCAGGGATTACAGAAGATCCTCCAGTACCTCCTCCAAGACCTGCTACAAATACTTGCATTTTCCCTTCATCCATTTTTGAAAGAAGAAATTTTTTAAATTCGCCAATATGATTATCTAATATTTCTTTTCCTTTTAAAGGAGAGCCACCAGATCCGGTTCCTGCTATTAAGAGAAGATCCTTCTCATTAATACCAGAACCACGCACATCAATAGCATCACTATTATAATATGTTGTCTTATATCCCAATTTTTGAAATTCTAATGTTATTCTGCTACCACACTGACCCGCACCATGAAATTGAATATATTCTTTTAACATAAGATCTCCCTCAACTTGTACAAATTTGTAGTGATAGTAGATAACAGGTTGTTATTCTATAACAAGATTCTTGCTGTGTACATTTAATACATTTACAAACATGTTCTACATAATTGTTAATAAGTATTGTCTTTATAGACTCTATTTTATTTTTTCCTTCTTTATCCAAAGCAAATTTCTTGCTGTTTAAACACTCTGGAATGTTAATAACATCAGGCAAATGCATTTCTTCAACTTTATTTGCTATAGGAATATTAAAACTTATTTTAACAAATTTATCACTATCAATCTTAATAGTATTTTTTACAAAGGGAGGACTCATATGTCCAAAGCATGTAGGAAGACCTTCTAATTTTAATCTTTCTTCCAACAGCTCATTTAATGGTTTTCCAATATTATTTAATTTTAGTTCAGCATTCACTGAGAATTCTCTTTATTTTTATAATATTTATCTATAATTCTTCGAATAAATTCAGATTTTGAAACATTTAGTTTTTGAGAGTCTTTATTTAGATTATTATGCTGACGATCATTTAAATAAATTTGAGTTCTTTTATATATTTTTTTTCTTTCCATACAGTAATTCCAACTTTATAATAGCAATGTCTTTTATACATTATGAATAAGTATAAAAGTTTAATAATTAAGTCAATAAAAATTATTAATATTAAGCTATTTTTTTATAAACAAAGCTTTTTCTAACGTATTTATTAAAAAAATTACCTATACTAGGAGCTTGTAGTAAATTATCATAGATATCTCTAGGAACCTTTTGAAATTCATAAGCAGATCCGCTATTAAAAATTATAAGTAAAATTTCATTTTCTTCATCATAGCCCACTTTAGATAAATTTGTTGATACCACTTGAATTAGTTCCATGTTTTTTCTCCATAAAATATGTATTTATTGAAATCTCTTTATAAGTTGACTCTAAAAGTTCTTCAAGAGTACATTCAGCAGCATCTTTTCGATGAGAGGGAAGAAGACATATACTAACTTTTGAATAGTGCATAAGCTGATGCGCTGATTCTATTAATTTTACTCCCATAGCATCATTGTCAGGAACAATAGCAATATCTTTGTAATATTTAAGAATTTTTAATTGATTTGGAAGAAGCTTGTTAGACAAAGCTGCAACACACTGATTTCGTGTTCTCATAAAAAACAGAGAATCAAATATTCCTTCAGTTATATAAATCTTTTTTGAGGTATCCTGAAATTTATCAATTCCAAATAAAAGATCATTTCTCTTATAAGATCCATATTCTTTTCCATTGCCAAAAGTACTTCTTAAAAAATAATTTCTTAATACATGGTTTTTATAGATAGGAATATATATCCATCCAAAATATTTCCTAAATTCTATGTTTGTAATATCAGTAACAGATCCCATTTTCCATTCTTGGATTTCTGTAGATGTTAATCCTCGATTTTCAATTAAATATGGATGACTATCTAATAAACAGTGATCTGGGAATTTAATTTCTTTGTTATCAGATTCTGCTAAAGTAGCCTCTCGCGCATTGACAAAGTCCTCAAGAAATTTTCTAACCTCTTCGTCTGAATTTCCTCCCCTAACAAATTTTTTAAGATAGTGCTTTGATTCTTCAAAATCAAACCCTTTGCTGTGTAATAAAGTAAATAAGTTGCCTTTTTCTTGGCATCCAAAACAAAAAATTATTCCAGTTTCAATATGAATACTCATAGAAGGATTTCTTTCAACATGATCTGGATTAAAACAACGGATTCTTAAATTCTTTGGTCCTGCGTGTTGATATTCTATACCAAGATCTTTTAAAATATCAGGAATGTTTATTTGTAATAATGCATTAAACTGCATATGATGCTATCCATTTCTTATCTATTAAAAAATCAAGCTGTGCTTTTTCCTTAATTTTATAAATATTTTCAGAAATAATCCAAGCCTCAATCTTTGCTAGTTTCGAAGGAGTAATATAATAAGGATACTCATTTCGAATGAGAACCCGCTCACTATCATGATAATCAAATATAATATCATGGCATTGAAAACTACAAATATACATTATTTTTTTCTAACCTTCTTTTAATAGAAAATTTTTTATATCTACAGGTGAAAAACTTCCCACAATTTCAAGTTCCTGAGCATCCCTAGAAAGAATTATTTTTGATTGCTCATAAATTGCATCTACATTTTTTAATGGTGTATTAGACGTACATATTAAAATTTTTCTTGCATTCATAGCATCATTAAACCAATTAAATAAGTGTATTTGAGTATAATTCCCTGAAGCTATACAACGAGATCCATCAAAAGCATCATCTATAATAAATACTTTATACTTATTAAATTCTTTAAAAAATACTTCTTTTTCTTCAAAATTTATAAGAGCATTCAATAGATTTTGCATTGATATAAATCGAACAGAAACATTTATTTTCATACAAGCTATTCCAAGTAATACTGCTAATGTTGTATGACAAGAATTACAATGGAGGTCCGTTCCCCATATCCAAATAACTTGAAGCTTTCTTTCTATTATAATATCAGGTCGTTCTATATAGCTTCTTATAATTTCTATATTATTTTTATTAGCATTTTGATCCTCTAGACTAAGAAATTTTTTAGATATCCTGAAATAATCCTCTATAGTGCATCCCCAGAATTTTCTAGGTACATGCGACTCAACGAGTTTTTTTTCAAGACCTGCTTTAACCAATCTTTCTTTTCTACATACACATGCTATTGCTATTGTTTCTCCATCTTTTTCTGAAGATGTAAATGTTGTATCATTACATATTGAACAATGCATTAGAAATCCTCCTAAATCTGAGTAAAAATATTCATGCTGCTTACAAAATCTTCCCACCGCATTATAATATACTCTCGTTTGAAATCCATAAATCGTATTATAGCTATTTCTGTTTTTCTAACTTTAATATACATAGCAAAAAGCTCTTCATACGTAAATGATGCACTTTTACCTTTTTTATTGAAGGAAAAATGAGGTATTATTTTTTCTGGAAAATCTTGCATTCTTACAATAGCAAAATTTTTATTTCTTTCTTCAAATCCAAACCTGAGAATTGGTATTTTGTTTACTTGTTTAGCCTCTCTTTCCACTTTAAGAAGAACACCCAATATTATAGAATAATTATCTTTATGAGTAAATTTATCTTCCACAAGAAAGTTTTCATTAGAGAGATCTGCTTTTTTATTCCACAAAGCACCTGAAGCAGCATGAGCTCTTCCTCGTATATGTTCGGCTGCCTTCTTTTCTCTATTCTGAGAAATCTTTTTATTCGTTATCATTTGATTTTAATATCCTTATAAAGTTCTCCTACGAATTGAGGATTACTTTTAAAAAATTCTACCAGTTTAATCATTCCTTGAAATGTCTCTCCTTTAGTTTTGTAATAAGGACCTGCTCTTTCTATGAGATTCTTTGAAACTCCAAGAGAGACTATCTCAGCAATGTGATCTATTCCTATAGGGAAAGAAGTTCCCGGCCTGAAATAATAATCATAGGTGAACATGTCACCAGGAGCATTAAGTTTGTTTTTATCAGCACGGATTCGTATTTTTTGACCGTAGAAGTTGTCTTGAAATTTAGCTTCTGTTCCATCTTCCTTTAACCAGCATTCTCTTTTCACTTCAATAATAGAAGCGCTATGATGCCCTACTGCATTTCCACCACTAAATGAATCAGGACCTGCGTGAAATGCTGTAAGGTTGGATCGTACCTGCGACAATATAAACAATGTTGGCTTGTATGCTTCTAATTCATCTTCCATATCGGTAGGTGCAAAAGAGGATACAACATACCGCATAAGCTTTCCATTTGCTTTAGCCTCACTTCCCATATCAGCTTGACCGGCTTCTCTTTCTCGTATATAGCGAGGAACAGCTCCTTGAAGAGAATCCCAAACAACAATGTCAACACCACGTTCCTTTATAATAGGTCTTAAAAGTTCTACACCTTCTTCAGTATCTTCTGGCTGCGCTACCATAAGCCTTTCTGGAATGATACCACAGGCTATTAAATAATCCTGAGTTGCCATTTGTATCACTTCCTGTTCTTGTACAGTAAGCTTCTTGACCCATTTCTCTTTTTCTTTTATCATCTTTTTTTCATCATCAGAAAGAGTAACTTTCTCTTTAAGATCTTCTATTTCTGCTACAATGGTGTTGTAATCAAGTTCATCAACTTCTCGTTCTCCATAATCAGTGGTTTGAATTATTCTTTTCACTTTTATTATTCGAGGATCTTCCATTTGTAAATTATCTTCATAATCCACAAACAATACTTTTTTAGGTTCTGGTTTTTTACATTCACATACAGGAATAACAAGTATATATTTTAATATAGCAGTCCATCGATCTTCTATAGAAGCTTCATAAAACTCAGGAAGAACACCTCGGCACACTCTACAACATCTTTGAGCAAACGCAGTTGTTTGATTGATCAAAGCGTTCTTTCCAGCCGAGCGCCCCCCAAAAATCATTATAATTCTTTTATGTGCAAATCCTCCTCCGGTAAGTTCATCAACAGAAAATGATCCGGAAAAATATCTTTTAAGATATACCGACTTAGCTCTATCCATAGTCGTTATTTTATTTGTCTTATACTTTTTATTTATCTCTAGAATACTAGCTGGTAATTCAAACATAAAAGTCCTCCCTTATTTTGTCCATACATCTTGAATATCTATATCCACTTTAAGCGGCATAGTTACTTTTGGAATATCTACAGTCATACACCGTACTAAACTTTTTGATACCTCCTCTGCATTTCTTTCAGGACATTCTGCTATAATACTATCATGAATAGTTCCTACTAGCATAGATCTATATTGAGAATTTTTTTCTAACCAGTCTTGGCTCCGAGAAACACCTATTGCAGTAATATCATTTGCAGAACTCTGAATTTTTGTGTTTGTAGTTTGACGCAAGGCTTTTCCTCTTTCAACTTCATTGCTACTATAAACTTTTGGAAGATATCTTTTTCTCCCATAAAGCGTTTCAACATGTCCATATTGTTGAACAAAAATTTCATTTTCTTGAATAAATTTTTTAACATTTGGATATGTATTAAAGAATTTATTCATAAAATCAAGCGCTACTAATTCTGATATTCCTAAATCTTCCGCTAAAGATTTTGCTAGTATTCCATATATAATCCCAAAATTAATTGCTTTTGAAGCCGAACGTGCTTTCTCATGTTCTGGTTTTTTCTTATCAAATGAATCTAAGGGAATGTTAAACATGATGCATGCTGTATATGCATGAAAATCATGACCAGATGCAAAAGCTTGTAGCATAGCAACATCATTGGACATCATTGCTAAAACACGAAGCTCAATTTGAGCTTGATCTAAAATCAGAAGTTTGTTTCCTTTCTCAGCACAAATCATGTTTCGTATTTTGTTGTCTCGTGGCATCGTATGAAGATAACAACTAGCTCTTCCTGTTGCGGTTAGTTGAAAATAACTTGGATAAATTCTATGAGTTTCTTTATCAGCTCTATTTTTAAATCCTAAAAGATATGTGGAATTTTGTTTTGCTAATGTTCTATATTCAAGAATACTTTTTAATATAGGTTTTTGCTCACTAAAATATGTTAGGGCATTTACATCACCAGAAGGCTTCCTACCCTTTTTTGTAATATAATTTCTATGCGGCTCCAATTTTAAAAAATTATACATTAAATTACTTATATCTAGGGATGAATTAAGATTGAATGTATATCCTACTTTTTTGAATATTTTATCTTTTATTTTTTCTATTTCCAATTCATTTTGATGTACAACTACATCTATATAATTAAAATTCAAATATATTCCATTGAGTGTCATCTTCGACAAAGCATAGCAATATTTCATAATAATATTATAAAATACATCAGAGTAATCTTTTTCTATTTGAGATTTCATTATTTTATATAATCTATAGGTTACATCAGAATCCATTGCAGAATAATACTGAAGACGTGTAAGTTTTAATTTCTTTAGCTTTTCTTTTCTTGTTGAATCTATCTGAGTTTTTAATGTAAAAAGATATTTATCATAATCAGTTTGAACTCCCTTTTCAACAGATTCAAAATTATCAAGATTCCACAATAGCCCCTGTTCCGGTTTACTATCTTCTTTAGATTGATATTTTCCTATTCCTCCAAAATCAGAAAGTATGCTTTTGTAACCTCCTTCTGATGTATGAAGCCAGGACAACGTTTCTAATTTGTATAAAGAACTTCCAACATTTCCTTCTGAACTCATATGGATAGTATGATATGAGAGCATTGTATCAAATAGAAGGTTTTTTATTTGGAATCCATTTTGCAGAAGGAAGGAAATTTCAAAAGAAAAATTATGTGCAATTTTTTCATTATCAGAATTCAGAACTTTTCGAAATAGATTTATATTTTCTTCTTCTTTCAATAGATGATCCCATTGTATATGAACACCCTGACCTACTGTATGACAAAAAGATATATCTGTTATTCTATCAGTTCTAAAATTAAAACCTTGGGTTTCTAGGTCAAATGCAAACGAAGGAACTTCTAAAAGTTCTTCAAGATATGCTTTTATTTTTGGGGAATCTGATATCGTTCGAGGTACTGCTTCCAATTTTCTCGGCGAGGGTGATTCTATAAATTTCTTTGCCAGAGATAAATCAGCAACAAACTGCTGAGTGAGCAACTTATCTGGAGTTCTCATTAGAAATGATGGATGATATGTTGGTATAATAGTTGTATCTAATTCAGGAATATATATTTTTTTACCGCGAACACTTTCCAGGGTTAATCCTAGTTTTACAATCTGTTGTAAAGCAATTCTCCCGATTGTTATTATAACTTTAGGCTTTATCCAATTTATAATCTCTATAGTAAATGCTTTGCAACAGGCTATTTCTTTTGGTGTTGGTGTTCGATTATTTCCAGCTTCATCATGAGGCCAACATTTAACAGCGTTTCCAAAATAACCCGTTAACCCAACCTGATCAAGATAATGATGAAGCATTCTTCCAGATTTTCCTACAAAAGGAAGTCCTGCTTCATTTTCCTCACCTCCAAGTGCTTCTCCCAATATAAGAACTTTTGACTGAGGATCCCCTTTTCCAACTACATGAACACTCTTAGAATTTTTCCACATTCCACACTTTTGGCATAGGTAGTTATTTACAGTATAATTCCTCAAAGTAAGTGTTCCTTTTTATTTGTTTTTACAAGATTATTCAAAACATCAATCTGATATTTCTGTAAGAGTATCTTTTTAGGTTTCTTTTCTAAAAACAGATTATAATAATTGTGAGCGATTCGAGCCAGGGAATATGCATCTGCAAGGTTATCATTTCTCAGTTCTACACCAAAGTTTTTGAATAGATCCAGAATTATAACACTTTTTATTTTTTCTTTTGCAGACCCTGTTATATATTTTTTTAAAGAAAACGGGGATATCCCTATAGAATGTATCCCCATCTTGAATAAGTGTAATTTTAATACACCACTCAGCTCTCCCATGTCAAAAAGATGCCCTTCTGCGCGAAAAGCTGGAGTCTCAATTCCTACTAGTTTTAATTTAGATTTAAATGGATCTATAATTTTTAAAAATATTTCTTCGATAAAAAGAAGCCTTTCAGTATCTCTGGCATCGACATGTAATATTTCCTTTTCCAGTATATTGTATTTATTATCTATTACTACAAATCCGGTCCCGGTTAATGACATGTCGAGGCCAAGAAACATTGAGAAACCTCTTGCTAAGAAACAGTATATGAAGCTCCACAAAATACACAACTTGTTGCTTTCGATGAAATCACATTACTGCATACAGCACAGGGTTCCATTAAAACACAACCACATTTATGACATTTCAAAGCATTCTGAGGAACAATAGTTCCACACTGAAAACAAGGAACTGTCGGAGGAGTTCCAGCAAGAACTCTTTTTGGAGTTTCTTGATGAGTTTGAGGTCCCATAGGAATGCGAGAATCATCAAACGGAAATGCTTGCTGGAGATTAGGCTGCATTACTGCTTGAGGAGGAGCCATAACATTAATAGATTCCCGTGGAGGAACTTCTATATTACTATTTGAAGATTTATTATGTTCTAATTTTTCTTGAAATTGTACGTTTTCAATAGCAGCTTGTTTTGTAAATTCAGCATAATAATTTGTACCCATAGCTGCATCCATTCTTTGTATTTTTGCATGAAGATGTTTTAAACAATAAAATGCAGAAGACAATCTTACTATACGTTTCAGATCGTATCTTTCATAATTTTTTTCTTCCTCTGTTAGAAAACCTGCAACCGCATAGGGAACATTAATTCCCGCTCTTCTTATATCAGGATTAGTTGCTTTTCCTGTTCCTTCTTTTGTATAATTAACATCATATTCTCTTATATCACCATCATCATCAACACATTTTTTAAGAGACTTTAATCCATTTTGACCAAGACGTACTATCTTTGTATGTTTTTTCTTTTGGCACCACACTGCTTGAACATTCTCTATTACTTCAGGATTTCTATGAATACACTCATAAATATATTCAAGTTTAGGTTTAGCTGTTGCTACATTTCCAAAAGCAGCATTCCAATATTCAGTCATGTCTTTATACAAACTAGGATCTTTTGCTTGATATGTTGCAACTTTTCCAAATTCGCCAGGGACCGTTTCAAAATAACCTCCTTTATAATATTCATCTCGATTTCCAAACATCTTTCCAAGAAGACTGTATCCTTCTAGAGTATTTTTAATAACAAACGGTCGGATCTTTTCATCAGAATCACAAAGAATCCATGACATTTGATAGGTTATAAATGCATTAGGACCATCTAAAAATCTAAGAACTGCAGGATTGCTTGTAGTAACTTTAACTTCTTCTGCAAAAGCTTCTTTTCCAGAATACCCTTCTTTGGAAAGATCATCAATAGCAACATTCAAATCTTCCATAGAAAACTCTCCTTAATATATTGTTTATTGTTTTAATTCACAAATTCATATGATATGCAATATAACATGTAGATACATCCGTTATAATTATACAGATCTGCTTGCTGCAATACTAAAATCTTTTAATGAATGCAATTTAAATCCATAATTCTCTAATCCGGAAACAACTCTTTTAATAAGACCAAGTTTGTATTTTTCCATTGTTAGAAGATCATTGTAATTTTTGTATTCATTTTCGAAATGAACCTTGATAAAATTTTCTTTTTCTTTCTCGGTTCTTTTCTCAGATTTGGGTGGTGAAGGAAGGATAGTATTTATTTCAAAGTACTTTTTAGCTTGCCACATGTTAAATTCATCTTCAAGCTGCTGAAGTACTCTATTTTGAGATTCATAAATCATCCCGTAAATAAATAATTTACGGGAAATCTCATTTGTCTCTTTCATAATATCTCGGAGATTAGTATAATTTTCTAATTCTAACTCTTTAGAATTAAATATTACAGGATTGGTAGGAAAGTCATCATACGCAGTATTTTCTTTGAAAATTTTGAAGTTTTCTTGAATAGAACCAAAAGCTCCATAAATAGTTTCCATATTGTTTTACCATTCTTTTTAAATTCTTAGTTAAGTTCTTAGTTAAATTCTGATTATTTATATATTATAATTTTTTTATTTTGCGTTTAATTCTTTGTATTCACGCCATTCTTTTTCTAGAGCATACTGCATAAAATCAGATACTCCTAAATTCAATTTTTTACACATATCATCTAAAATCTTTTTATGCTTTGGCAACAACGATATAGAGATATTTTTAGCTTTTTTTTCTTCAGAAAGTTTTAATCTACCCATAATCCCTTTTTATATTTTTATATTTTCTTATAAATAACAAGTAATTATTATTAATACTTACGTCAACAAAAAATTATTAAGAAGTTAAAAAATTGTAAAAGGAGGGAAGTCCCTCCTTTTTAGAAAGATTTATTTAGATTTTTTCTTTCGATTTGTTTGATCTGTTTTAAATTTCTCATCTTTCTTAGGAAGCGCAGCTTTCCCAGGCTTACTCCCCTTTCCAACATCATATTTCTTTGATGTTTCTTTAGAACCAATTGTTTTTTCCTTTTCGGACATCATCTTGGGCATACATATTCTCCTGATATTATAATATAACAAAATCTAAATAGATTTTTTATTCTTTTAGTTAAGAATTTCTAGTGTAGTGTAGTTTCCATCAAGAAACATGAGTTCCTTAAAACTGGGAATATAACACAGCGATTTTTCATATTCTTCATAAGCTATGATAATAGCCAAATCTCCCTCAATATTAATAAAAACATTTGCATCGGGTTGTATTTTCGATGGTTTTAATTCTAAATAATTTATAACATTTTTAGGAACTTCAATTTCATACCCAATATTAGGAAGAAAAATTCTTGATTTCCTTTCGGTTTTCTCTAATTGAAACCCAACATAGTTTTTTGGAATGGGTTGTAATATAAAGGGTTCTTGAAAATATATAATATCTTCTGTTAGTGCTATTGGACGAATATCATCTATCCAAGCTTCCCCTTCTTCAATTGCTACTTTATTCCAGGAATTATTAGAAGCATAGGTATCCGGAACCGTTCCAATATTCTTTAATAATTCTCTTTCTTCTACATCTTTCTTTTTATTTTTTACTTTATATATAAAAGGCAATTTAAAACTTCTTACATATTTATCCAAGTCAGCCTGGGATAGTGTAGACCACCTGTTTATATTCATATCTCGAAGTCTATAATACAATACTTCTTTATATTTTTTCTTTATTTCATCATTTGCATGTAAAGGAATACCTGGAGCACTATCAGGAATATCTTCAACACTTCGAGGAGCATAACACCGCAAGCCGCACCCACAATTTGGGTGGCTCAAATATATAATAGGTTTTGGAGGGGAGTATCCCTTTGCTTCAGAATGGGTTTTAGATTCTATTAAAAGACTTTCAATATCTTTATGTAATCCTAAATTTACTGTGCATATAGGCCACCCATCAACTTTATGACAATTTGTCTCTTTGAATTCAGGTCCCCTAATCCATCCTACTTCTTTATATCCAACAGATTTTAAATACTCCAAAAGCATAAAAGATCCATCCATATTTCCAGGTTCTTCTGCCTCTGGAAAATACATATCCAACGGAAGGGTGGGAGCAAAGGATCTCAGAACGTATAACTCCCTCTTCTTCTTTTTAGAAGCATCCTCAGGCTTTATAAGCGGTTCTAGAAGCCCTGGGGGTGCTGGAGGTGCCGGAACCTCAGGAATGCCTTGAGAAGGGGCTACAGGCTCTTCTCGAGGCTCCTCAGAGGGTACTGGACGGGTAAATATATTAGGAGTATAGGGATTTGATTCTACATCAGGAGCAAAAAAGCCTTTAGGAAAAAGTTCTCCATAGGGAAATCGAGGATCCTTAGGATCTATAGAACCCGCTGCTTTTTTCATCTATATATATCATCCTATTGAGAAAGTATTTTATAGACATTCATAACATCATCAGAGCCTACTCGTACGCCTTTATAAAGAGATGCTATTTCAAACAATATTCTAAGGTATCCATATCGTTGCAGTATTTTATAAATAAGATTTCCTTTAGAATAATTGAGAGAGCCCATTAACCTTTCCATTTCATCTCTGAGAGATTTTCTTGAAAACTCTGTTTTTCTCAAATTGGAAGCTATATCCCTATCAACAATAAGAGATTCCAAATCTTCATTAACCTTATCAATAGCTGATTGAAAATCAACACTTAATAATTTAAGTTCTTCCCTATCAAGAGTTTTCATATAATCTTTAAGAACAAGAAAATCTATACTATCTCTTTTTGTTTTATCTATATCTACAACAATTTTATCAATATACTTCTTTGCTAAATCCTTTGCAGAATTAAGTGTATAGGAAGGAGAAACGGTTCCCTCTAGTTTTTTAGATTCTTTAATCCAGGTATCTGTTATTAAATTATAAAGACTATCATATTTTATAAGGGAAACCTTTTCAGCTTCCTGATCGGTAAAGAAATAAGCATCAAGAGGGTGGTAGGTATTTGGAATGAACGCTGTTAAGAAAGGACCCTTTCTGCTCGCTTCAATAAGTTCATCACAAATATCCTCTCCGGTTGAATCTTGATATTCAGGATTGCTTTTTTTAAATTCCGATATGGTTATAACAATTTTTATATCAAGATCAGAATCCTCTTTATAAAAATATGTTGCAAGGGACGATCCTACATAAAGATGAGATACAAAATTTTTATAATCTTTTAAACCCGAGCCTACAAAAAATCCTTCTATGGATTTATATATAAATTTTTTTACATCAGGTTTTATTTTATTATTTTCCCATATTTCAGGACAGAGAACTTTTCGTTGATAGTCTAAGATAGACGATATTTTTGCAGGCATTATTTTCTTTCCATAGAATCTAAAATGTCTTCATAAGAATCAATTGCATTATTATACATTTTAACAGATTTTGAAAGTCTTTGTATAGTTTGATGAGCTTGTAAAACTTTATCGTTTAAGGTATTTACCCGAACGAACCAATCGTCGCTGGTATACATTACTTCAATAACTTTATCTCGAATCTCATTAATAAAGAATGTAAGATTTCTATCAGTATTATCTTGATTTATCTGTTGAAGATGTGCTAATATATAATCACATTTTGTTCGTATATCATTTTCGAACAGTTGCATTATAGTATATCTCCATAAGGATTGAGTTCAGTATGAACCTTTATAAATTCTTTATTTCTCAATTTATACATTCCTTCTTTGGAGACTAATTGAGATCCACCGGTTTCCCATTTTACCAGAAGAGTATCCCCATCGTTTTTTATTCCTACAACTTTTCCAACGCGACTTGTTGATCGAGATCGTACAGTATTTCCAATTTCAACATCTTCCTCTTTGATAAAATATTCTATGAGGTCAGCTCTTTCTGCTTTTTTGAAGGTCCTTTTTACCAGGGGACTGGAATACCTTATTCCATGAATAGCAAGCCAATCTGCTATTTTGTCTATAGGCATATTCATTTTAAGCATGCGATACAACGTTTCAATATGATCTTGATCTTTTTCTGTTCGTACTGTTACAGGTTTCATAAAACTTCCTCTCATTGTTCAATTAAAATAGGAGATTCATCGTCTCCTTTATTTATAATAAGAATCTTCAAAGCATTGCTATTTATATTTCTTCCCAAGTCGTACCCAGCCGGTTGATATATATTTCCTGATCCATATCCTCCAAAGCAATATTTAACTAAATTTCCTTCAGAAAAAAATTCATACTCATACCAAGATTTCTCATCGGGGTTTTCAAACTGGTAAAATCGACTATCAGGATCATATTTATCTATGCTATATAATACCTCGGGATTTTGTTCTCCAAGTTCCTTTCCAGGCTCTACACCAGAACTAACAACATAGAAAAACTTGTTAATTTTTATGATCAGAGGAAGTTCTTCCATATATTTTAAAACACTGGCTTTACTATCAGAATCTAGCCAGGAAGGAAGATTTTCTTCGGTACAAATATCAAATTCTCTTTTACCCTTAACAGAATAAACATTATGACAGTTTATTAGAAAATGCAGACAATCAAGAGATTTATGATTATCAAAATCAAAATTATTTCCCGTTGTTATTAGAGTATCATCTTTGTTGAAATTTTGGTTATATAATAGATCAATAAGAATATCATATTCCCCACGAAGATCGCCCACAACAAAATATCTTTTTGTAGAAAGACCTGAAAGGTCTAATATAAAATCCATAGAATTTCCTGTACTTGTCCAATTAGTTTCTTAATCTAATAATGTTCAAAAGGAGAATATAATTAAGTATGAACTCTAAACTTTTTAGGTTCTTTGCAAGAAATATTTAATCTATTAGTTGATATTCTTCTTCAAAGATATCATCATTGCATATGTATAAATATTCGTGTTGAGTTGCTATAACATAATCTCCAGAATATCCTTTTATATGAATTCCTTCCACCTTCAGTTCAAAATCCGAATCCATTTTCCAAGATCGAACTTTTAAAGGTTTCTTGATAGCTTCTCGGAATTCTATTTCTGAAAGATCCTTTAAATCTTCTATTACCCGCATTTAGAATACCCACAAATAGGATTAGAACATTTAAGACAACCCTCAGTAAATCTCAATTTTGATCCGCAGGTAGGACAAATCTCTTGAGCATCCAATCCATCTTCTACATATTTTTTGAGTGTTCTTGTGAGAACCTTTGCAAAATTGGTAACATCGCCCTCGGCTTTGTTTAGCATGACAAGCACTTCCTCAATAGGAACACCATACTGAAGATGCATTGATATAGAGCGAGCAAAAGCATCGTGTTCCTTATTAAAAAAGGATTTTCCAATATTATTTATTAAAATTTCATCATCATATTCAAAAGAGTAATGTTTCGTTTTTTGACGGAAGATAATTCCATCTTCTATATTTTTAGGAATGCACACATCTTCAATAGCACCGGCAAATATTTCGAAAGGTCTTCCTTCCAGGAGTCCTACAAATACAATCCATTTCTGTCCTTGATACATAACTCTATGAATCTCGCAGGGGAGCTTGGGAGGCCTTTCAGGAGCGTTTCTGTAGGTTATACCGACAGGTTCATCCTCTTTCTTAGAATCATGTACAAGTATACCCTCTCGACACCCATCACGATAAACGGTAACTCCTATTATTCCTCTTTTATAGGCCTCTAGGAATACATCTGATACATCTTCTTTCTTTGCATCATACGGCAAATTTATTGTTTTACTAATTGATAGTGATACGTTGACTGCGGCAGCTTCTAGAATATTTAAATGTTCCATAGGTGTTAAATCTCCTGCGGTTAAAAATATATTCTTCATATCGTCGGGAATATCCTTACACTTTTGACAAGAACCTTTATTATCAGCAACCTCTCTAAGTATTTTCTGTTTTGTTTTTTCATCAAAATTATTATCAAGATATGTTCTAAAAATAGGATCGCTAATATAGACAACATCATATTGTCTATTTTCTTTTTCAATTTTTCTTGAATAGGATAAAGCAAATACAGGTTCGATTCCTCCTGAGCACTCTGATAAAAATGAGATTGTACCTGTTGGAGCTATTGAAGTAAAACAGCTATTACGAATTCCATGCTTCTTAATATCTTTTTTAAGTTGTTCTATATCAATGTTTCTGCAGGTTTTATGTTTAAAGAATCTTTCGTTTGCTTTCATAAAGAGATCATAATCAAATGCCTCATAAGCACCATATTTATTATGCAAAGAATCGCCTTCTTCTGATTGAGAAAGACTGTGTATTTCTGCGAGTTTATTAGATTCTTGCATAGACCGTAGAGTTAAATATCTAACAACCTCTTCAGTAAATTTAAAAGCTCTGTCAGAATTATAGGGTATTTCTTTTTTATAAAAAGCATGAGCAAGACCCATAATACCAAGTCCTATAGGTCTTGTTTTTAAAGTAATTTCTTTTATTTTTTTTAAAGGAAACTTGTTTTTATCAATAGTACTATTTAAAAATCGGGTAGATTTTATTATAAGTTCTTCAAATTCTTCCCAATTAAATTTTTTTCCATCAATCAGAGAAGATAAATTTATAGAACCTAACGAACACGATGTATATGGGATATTTACAAATTCTCCGCAAGGGTTTGATGTAACTGTTTTATTAAGATTTGTTACAGTACATTGCCTATATGCAGTATCACTATTTAATATTCCAGGTTCCGCAACCGACCAAGCGCTTTCTACTATTGCATCCCATATTTCTTTAATTGTTATTACTTTTTCATTTAAATCCAACAAAGCTCTTGTAGATCCATCAGTAATATTTTTAACAGTATGAGAAACACTCGGAATTTCTTCTAAATCTTTATAAAATTGATCTGGTATCATTATAGAAAAATTAAATCTATTAAATTTTTTTAAGTCTTTTTTTGCTTTTATAAATTCTAAGATAGCGGGATGGTCAATTGTAAGTGATCCCATTGCCGCTCCTCGCCTAGCACCTGCTTGGTTAACGCCATCTAACATTTCATTGAATATAGATATAAATGGAAGAGGTCCGGAACTCTTTCTACCATCAAGCGTTTGTATAATTTCTCCGCTACTTCTTAATTTTGAAAAAGGAATCCCAATTCCACCACCATATTTTGTGACTACAGCACATTCTTTTAATGATTCAAAAATCGATTCAATGCTGTCTTCTATATCCATAGGAAAACACGAAGATAATGTTCCCAATCTTTCTGTAGTTCCTCCATTCATCAAAGTAGGTGATGATGGAATAAATTTCATTTGTTCTATGTATGGATAGATATCAGGATATATTTTTGATACGCGCCTAGCTACCTCTTCCCAGGTTGTTTCATGGGACAAAAAATATCTTTCTTTAAGAAGTTTTAAAATAGAATCATTCATATCATTTTCCCCCCGACAGGTCGGTGATAATCTAATTTATATGTTTTTATAAAAATGGAATGTAATTTAAAATAAAAGAAATATGGTCTTTGAAAACCCCCTGGTTTTCAAGATTACTCCCAAAAGTTTCTCCGTGATCTTCTCTTTTTTCTTTTCCTCCTACCCACTCAGCACCTTTAAAATTATAATAATCTCCTTCAAGTTCAAATACTTCTACATAACCTTTTCCACTTTTATGAATAATATAATCCTCAGCATCTCTTTTATTATCGTATCCCATAAAAGTATGAAAGATCATATCTCGTGCAAGGAATATTACATTAGGAAAATCCTTTTTCATATTAATCTCCTTTAATTAATCCTTCGCTTCTTCAGTTCTTTCCTCACCATGATGTTCTTGATGACATTTCCGACACAGCACTTTACACTTATCTGCCTCTTTCTTGAATTTTTCTGGAGACCAGGACCAAATCTTGTGACTTACTTTTTCATCCTTATCCCGGTGATGCATTTCCAAATTTGTTTTAGATCCACATTTTTCACATTTTTTTTCTTTGAAGAATTTTCTTTTTCTATTTTCCAGCCATTGCCTCTGGTAATCCTGTTTATCTTCTAGTTTTTTAAATGGCATAACCCCTCCTGACAATACAAGGTAAAATTTATTAATTTTAAATGTTATATAAATTCATCTTCAACGAAGATAGGAGTTTGTTCTCCTACATAAGATCCGTCTACATTGAAATCAAAAAACTCTAATGCTTCTTCATGCTCCATATCTTGAGAAAGTATTTCAATACACTTTGATTTTGAATATACTATACAATATGTTTTTGTACAAAACCTAGTATGGCAGAATCAAAACCATCTGCAAATAAAAATTCCATATCAGGAAAAGTATCACAGATACGCTCTCGCATTTGCTTTTCTCCAACTCTACTTAGATCTTGTTATTGCAACATGAAACTGTTCTATGTCAGGAACAAAAAAATGTTCATAATATTTAAAAGTAAATTCATCTTCTACAACAAGAACCCTCCCACAGTTTTCAGAACAATACCATACTTCGCCGCATCCCGTAATGCTAAGTAGTCTTTTCATTTTATAATTGCATTTGCAATTCATTTAGTTTTTCTCGTTTTAATTTTTCTCTTTGATGTCTGGATAAAATATTACAACGTCATCATTAAACACAGATTTCTTAATTATTTTGATATTCCATACTTGAAATCCCGTTAGAGATCCCAATACAGTACTTAATTTGTTCATTGGTGTTGTTATTTTAATCCATTGAATTTTTTCTGAAGAATAGGGATCTCCATTAATAATAACCGTGCTTTGGGTCTGCCCTTGAAGATTAACAGTATTAATACTTTTGTCTATTTTTAAACTTCCTCCAAGAACAAAATAAATATTTAATAAAATTGATAACAATAAAATTATTATATTAATTATAACTAAAACAGTAATTATCTTTCTTTTAATAAAATCTAAAATAGTACTAATTGACATAGAATTTACCTTATTTTAATAATAATAAAAAAGTATAAAAAATTTAAGCTCAAAACAAAGATTATTCAACAATCTTTGTTTTTATAAGATTTTTATTGGAATTGTAAATATTGTATTGTTTAACAACAGGCTTATAATTTACCTGCTCTTTATAGGAACGTGCTTCTTCTTTTATTTCTAAATTACCTACTCTTTCGTTAAGTATATTTGTAGAAGCCTCCAAAGGAATAACCCGATCCTCTAAAAATCTATTAACTTTGTACATGTATGTTTTTCCAAGATAATCTCCATCAGTAAGTGAAACTATTCTCCACACAGAAAAAGTTGCACATATTAAAATAAGAAATACAGAAATAAAAACAAATACTATAGATGTTTTTTTAAGACTTTGAATATCTATTGCAATACTAGGAATATATACTGTTCTGACTTTTTTACTGAATGATAACGATATAGTTTTTATAGGTATGGTAATATTTTTTACAGTAAAATGAAATTTAAATTGAGGAATCGGCAGGGATATATCAATAACAGGAAAATCTGTAGTATTCTCTGATTTAAAATCTCGTATACTTATTCGAGAATCTTTTAAAAGAGGTTGAGAAAATTGTTGTTTTTGAGAAGTAATATTTTCAGTATCGTCAAAAAAATCTCTTATACGTCTCCATAGAGGTTTTTTCCAACCCCCCCAGCGCCAGGTGTGTGAAGCATAATAATAAGACATTCTACTCTCTCAATTTTGGTGTTCAAACGTTTGAACAAATGCTCTATTTATTTAATATTTTTATTAATTATAATATACACAAAATTAATGTCAATCGATTTTAAAAAAAGTAGTACTTTAAGGATATTCTACAACTGCTTTTTTGCAAAAATCTATCAATTCAAAATAGATACTAATATTACAATCCTCTTTTCCCTTAAGATCGTGTTCAATTAATTGTTGATCCAAGCAAATTTTAAAATCATCATTTATCTCTGAACAAATCTTTTTCTTAGATGGCTTAATTAATAATACAGCAGCAAGCGCTAAAAAAAAGCACAAAAATATAATAGCAGAATTTCTTAATCCTAATCGCATAGAGACACCCCCACTTATTTTTCTTCTTCAGCTTTAAGTATGTTTCTATATAAAGTCAAAAAAGGTATTTCAAATCCATACACCAAGAATTTATATGTTTTTCCCCTTTCTATTATGGGATATATTCGAGAACCACTATCCTTTACAAAAATAGATTTAGTAGAATCTTGTAAAACTTCTTTATCAGTCTTTATAAAATATAGCTCATCTTTTTGAGTTCCTCTTATTTTAATTTCTTTATCAATAACTTTTGCGATAAGTATATCTTGAGTTCCATAATATATTACAGGAATAACAGTAACAAAATTAACTATACCAAAAGCTATAAATAAAAGTAAAAAAATAAGAACAGATTTCATTAATCCCCCTCAGCAATCTCCAAACATTTAATTCTTGCTTCTTGATCATTTAATAAAGGAATACTAATAAAACACTCTTGCCACACATAATAATAATAACCAAAAATACATCTAACTTTAAAAACTTCTTCTACATTAACACCTTTACTCCGAAGATCATTAAAGCGCCAATCTAAAGTAACAGGAATATCTTGTATTGTTTTTTGAGATATAATTAAAATAATACTTATAAAGAAAATTTTCTTTAAAAATTTTTTAAAGTAATCCCCCACACTACCCCCCACCAACAGTACTACAACTACACAGAAATCTTTATTTTTTTATAATTTCAAAAAAAAGTTTAAATCTTTGAAATTTTTTCCATGTAGTGTAATATCTATCTTTGTTAAGAATGTCATCAAGGAACCAGGATACTCCATGATTATCTTGAAATCCAAAAGTTATAACCCACCACTTTCTTTTCGAAAGTGCTTTATTTATTTTAATGCTTATTTTTTTAGAATATTTATTTTTATCTGTTTCCTTAAGAGATTCTGATACCATCTGAAGACTGTTAATTTTTCTGAGATACCTCTTTGCTTTCCAGAAAGCTAATGGATTATATGTTATTTTAAGAAAAAATATTAAATTTATAAATATTAATATATAAAAATATGATTTTTTTATTGATATTAAAACATAAAAAATATCTAGCAATATTTGGAGAGTAAAAAATTTTTTTATCATTTTACGACTTTATAATATAATAATATAATAATATTACTAATACTACAATGATAAACGTTGTTGCACTAACAAGAATAGCTGTAATTGTAGAAAATAAACTTTTTTCTTCTTTCCAAGAAGACCAGATACCTATATTAGAAATAATAATTCCTAAAATTCCTAAAATAATTAAGGTGATAAGTAATATAAAAATTGAATATTTAATAAAGTAATACAAACTTTTATCCTTAGAAATTTAAATGAATTTAGAATCTTTTAAAAATTACCAATAAACACAGTGCAATAGAAACTATAAATGATATAACAAAAAAAACTATAATTTCTTTTATACTATGCATTTCTATTATCCTCTCCCTAGATAAATAATCTAAAAAAAGGAATAGAGTTTAATAAGAAACTCCAATTAATTTTTATTCTATCTATTTTTCTCCTTCTTTTTCGTCATCATCCTCATGTTCAAAAACCGTTCGTTTTATTATTTTCTCAGTTTGTGTTTCTAGCTGCATTTTAAAATCATCTGCTAAATTTATTATCATTTCTTCTATCTGCCTCTCTGTAAAACTCAATCCCATAAGAGCTCTCATAAAAATATCTAAAAATTCTTCTGTTAAAGCACCAGCATCAAAGTTGGTATCTACTACTTCACAAGCATCTATTTCATTACTAACTGGATTCGTAGCTTCAATTCTGATTTTTATCATAAAAATCTCCTTATTAATTTTTATATTATTTATTTTACATAGCTAATAGTGAACACCCGTTAAAAAAGAGGGAGATTATATTTTTTTGTTTTTTTAGGAGTATACCTATTTATAACTCGATCCTTATAATTTTTTTGAACTTCTATTTCTGGATCAGAATTCTTAAAAAGAAAGCATAGTATTCTTAATATTTTTGTTGAAATCTTTTTCATAATTATTTGACACCTTTATTGTATTTTGTATTTTGTGTAAAATATTGTATTTTACATTCATAAGTCCCCACAGACAAATAATGTAAACTTACAAGTAAATACACTACTTTAAAATATTGTCAAATATTATTCTTACAATTATTAATATTATTTTGAGTCTGCTTTAACTTTATCTTTTCTGTTTCTTTTTTAGAACTCAAAATCATAAGGCATCGTTGACAAGTAACCTCTTCCACATCAGAAGAATTAAAACTTCTGTAACCAGAATAACCACAAATAGAGAGTCTTCCCTCACGTTTATAATGCATAACTTCGATATGTAGTCCTCCTTACAGAAAAACTAATGCACATCCCTTTTGCTATATGTTTTTACATCTGGAAAATTTTCCATGATCCAGGATTCCGCATCTTCTTTAGAAATAAAATTTTTATAGTATACAAAATAAGTTGTTATAAATGTATTTCGTAATATAGGAGGATAATCTTTTTCATTATCAAGCCATTCTTCAGAATCAAACCCTTCAAGAATATCTGTTACAAATACTATATTAAATTCAATAGGATCTTGCTCCTCTTGCTCATCCCTATAGGAAGATACAATTTCTATAGATGTTATTCTTTTTGTATTTAGAAACATACCATCGCGTATTTTTAAAAACATGGTTTTTTCCTATTCTGCTGGAGTTGGAACTGTTTTTACTCGTTCTACTGATTGCAATATTCCACCAGATTTTAATATACTATCTTCAAGAAAATTAAATCTTTCGGAAAGAGCCGTTCTGAGATTTTTTATAAGATCCGTGTAATAAGAATTTTTTTCAAACTCTACAAAAACTATTTGAATATCATCCAAAATTTTACTGAGAACACCAAGCTTGTACGAAAGTATTGCATTGGAAAGATCCTCTCGGCTGATTGGAAAAAGTTTTTTATCAATTATCTGCCAAGTTTTTAAAATAGAATTTTCAACTTCCTCTGCAAGTTTGTTCATTTGAAAAAATTCTTGTATATCCTTATAGTCTTGATCTGATATTATAGATAATTCTGTTCCAATATTTCGTATTTCATTATCAAGCACTCTTAGAATTTCCTCGTAATTTTGTACATGCTCAGAAAGTTGATCTTTTTTTGCTTGTTCTATTTTTGTTAAAAGTTGAGTTTCTTTTTCTTTGAGAGTGCTGATTACAACAGCACGTAGTTCCTGAGCATCAGACAATTCTTTTATTTTCTGTTGAATAAAATGAAGTCTTTGTCCTTTAGCAGCAAGAACACCCTGAGCCCCTGCAAAAAGATCTACATTTCCCTCCAGTATCAACGCTACCAGTTCCCGAGATTCTTGACTGGTATTTTCTTTTATATTTATTATTTTTTGTATATTAGGAGATATAATAAAATGATTGTTAAAATGTACTTCTAACATTTCCATAGAAATATTTATATTTTCTGAAATAGTTTTTAATGGAGTATGTTCTCGTGATCTCATAAAATTTATATCCATGTGATCTTTGCGAGTACATATAAGGCATGCCCTGCTTTTTTTTATATATTTTCCAAAGTAGTCTGTATTTTCCACAATAGAAATTGGAACTACCGGATATACTTTCGACGTTAAAGGAACTTCAATCGTAGGCGATTTTTCAAATTCTTCTTTTTCATCAAGAACTCCATCAATGGTATTAATATCATCTTTCATGTTTTACAAACCCCGTAGTAACAATTCTTATTTTATCTCCAGCATAAGAAGAATCTTTCTTTGTTGATAATATTATTCTATCTTCTTCTACAAGCGGATATACATCTATAAAAGAAAATTTTGATTTATCTATCTTTGAAATGTGTTTACATACCGTTAAAATATCTTTTATTGATATATCTTTTTTATCCATAAGATCCAGGAAATCCGCCAGCGATAAGAATACTTCATTCTTGTGTTCTAATAAGGCGCTGTATTCTAGTTCGTGTAATACCTTTGATTTTTTATTTATATCATGAGATAGATTTGCCATATCTTTTATATGAGATATCAGCTTGGTTTGACTTTGTTCTTTGTTTTTAAAATTTTTAAAAAGTGGAAACATCAGCTTTCTTTAATTATCAATAACACGTTTTTTATTTTTGAATTTTCTATTGGAAACACAGAGAAAAAATTGTTGAATATCAAACCAAAATATTCAACAAGAACAATTCTCGTTGCCAAAGCCTGCATTGCATAGATATTATTATTTGGAAAGTCCTTTAAAAGGTTCGAAGAAACAAGTGTTGTATAATATCCAAAATAATACCTTAAATAATTTGATATAACATTTACAGGAAAGGGCTGCAGCGATGCAGACAAATGATTTATAATGGAACTGCTTTCAATATTATTTATAGTGGAATCAACATATGTTTGAGATTGCTCAAATTTAAGTTGTTTATCCAAAGATTGAGATTTTGAACTTTTTAACTTTGTTTCATATCCAAGAAGCTCTTTAAAAAGACTGTCTTGATCAGAGTTCAATTCGTTTATTCTTTTTTCAATACCGGAAATATCCGTATCCTTATACGTTTCAATTTTTCGTATTTCAGTATTAATAATTTCTAAATTTGTTTTAGTATCTTTTGAAAGAATAGATATATCCTTAAAAGTTTTTTCTACCGATGCTTTATCATGCTCAAAAATTATTTTTTTATCTTGAAGATAAACCTTGTCTGATTCTGCTCCTCCACGATCAACTATAAAAGAAAGTTCAGAATCGATTTCTTTTATTATAGTATTAAGACTGTTTAAGCGTTCTTCATAAGATATCAAAGATTCGTTAAGCATCTGGTGTTCTATAGCAAGTTTACTTCTTTCTTGAAGAAAGGAATCTCGGTTATTAACGCTATTGAGTACTGCTTCCCTTTCGTTTTTAAGATTTTCTCTTTCAGTTTTTATATTCTCTATTTTTGTTAGAGTTTGATTCATCTTTTCTTCAAGAGAATCAATCAAAAGTTTCTCAGAAACAATTTCTTTTTGTGAAATATTTTGAAAGGAGGCTTCTGTTTGAGATGAATTCATTTCAAACTTTTTTTCAAGGGCGGGAAAAACTTTTTTTACCGATGTTTTAAATTTCCCTATAAAACTAAAAATATTTTCATATTCTTCAAAAACATCTCTAACGGGATGAGTCATAAAAAATAAAATAAAATATTCTTTTATAAAAAATATCTCATCAGGAATACTTGTTTCTTCAGAATTACATATTATCATGTAATCCTTATTTTTATAAGAAAGGCCAATAGTAACGATAACAGATTTTGGAAGTGTATAATAATTTCCAAAAGCGTTTTTTATTAGCTCTACAACATACAAAGGAATTGTTGTATCTTTTGAAAAATTAGTTGTAGAAGAAGTTTTAGATTCTTTATCACTATAGGTAAAATATAGCCAGGCAATATCATTGACTCTATAAAGATTCTCCTCTATTTTTTCGAATATAGTTTCATAAACAACATCTGATAAACCCGTATGCTCACGAAAATCCCTATAGATATTTGTTTTTATCATAAAGTTTCATCTCCATTAATTTATATAGCTAATTTCATCTTGATTCATATGGACAGTTATCAAATTGGGAAAGGATTCTGCATCTTCTGTATGTGTGATAACTAACACTTGATTAAAGTATTCTAAGATTAAAGTCAATACCTTTTTAACCAAGGATCGATTTTCTTCATCAAGAGCGCCAAAAGGTTCATCCATAACGATAAAGTGGATATTAGATTGCGTCTGCTGAGATATTATTTTTGAAAACCCAAGACGCAAACCTATATTCACTATCGTTTTTTGACCACCGGATAATCTCTTATAACTTCGATATTTCCCATTTTTTTCAAACCCAAAAACAATAGGACTATTTTTCTTGGAAATATCCTCATATATTTTAATAGATAAATTGGGAATTACATATTGTATAGTTTCATTAGCAAATTTTTCTATGGAAGCTATAGAATCATTAAATATATTTTTAGGTATCTCAATAAAAATCTTATAAAGTTCCTCATTGATAATTTTCTCCTCTCGATAAAATGAAAGCTTTTTATTTTCTAAAACAACAAAATTATCTAATTCTAATTTAATTTTCTCCTGTTCTAAAAAGGAACCCAATTCCAAGGATAACACATTTATAGCGTTTTCTAGTTTATTAAGCTCAATTGTTTTTAATTTAATTTCGTTTTCATCAAAATGAATGTCTTTGATTTTATCTTCAAGATCTGCTATATCTTTTTTTAATGTTTCTAGTTTCTCTATTTTTTGAGATTTTTCAGATTCTTGTGTTTCAAGTTGTTTAGAACAATAGTTTAAATTATATGTATGTAAATTTTGATTAAGAATATGTTTGTTTTTTTTATCTTCTTCTTCTCTTATCTTCGTTTCAGAATCAATTATACATTTTTTAATGTTTTCTTGTTTTTCAACAATATTTTTAAAAACTTCTAAACAATGATGAATATACATTTTACAAGGATTTATCTTATTGTTAAGTTCTTCTATTTGTTTGGATATTTTAGTATTCTCTTCTTGAAGATGTTCTTCTGTTACAGGTTGCTTACACGTAGGACATATCCCCGCAGCTATAAGAACTGGTTGAGAATTTAAATTTTTTATTTCCTGAGACAGTTGTGCTATGATAATTTGATTATCATTCTTTTGTTGTATTATGGTTTTTTCATTAAAATTTTCTTCAACTAAGGACTCCTTGAGAGAAGCTAATTCTTTTCGATATAAATCTATTGTGGCTTCGTTATTAATCTCAACGCTTTGATTATGTAGAATTGTATAATGATCAACCGTTGCTTTTGTTCCATGTATCTTGTTTTCAATAATTTCTAATTCTTTTTCTTCAGTCAAAAATAGAGATTTTCTCATAATCATGTTATCAAAATCTGATTTATATTTATAATACTCCTGTGTAAATTCTTGTATACTTATTTTTTTAGCATGATGATCCGTTAATTCTTTCTCTACAATTTCTTTTCGAGATAAGGATACTACTAAAGTTTTTATTTTATCAGACCATTCTTTTATTTTAGTTTGAGAATCAAAAATAAGATCTGTAAATTTTTTAACATCTTTGAGAATATCTTTTCCAACAGTTCTCCACATCTCTATATCAAGAACTTTGTTTATATAATTTCGTCTTTCTTCCGGACTTGTTTTTTCATTATCTATAAACTTATCCATATTCATCTGTTCAAAAAAAACAGACGCTGTAAACATATCATAATCCATTCCCATGATGTTATTTATATGTTCTTGAGTAGTTGCTATGTTATTTCCAAGCCTGTTTTTGTTTTGATATAAATCAAGATAAGAAGATCCTTTATTTATTCCTCGTTCACAGATATAATCATTACCGTCCTTAACAAATTTTATTCTTACAAACATGGATTCAGAATTATCATTAATAAACTCTGATATTTTATCAGCTTCACCTTCACCATATAAAGCATATATAATAGCCATTACAAGCGATGATTTTCCAACGGCGTTCGAACGCCCCACCATATTATCAAATATACCAATAATTCCAGTAATTCCTTCAGGAATTGAAACCTGGGTATAATTTTTATATGAACTATAACCTTCAAGTTCAATTGTATCTAATCTCATCTTAATTTCCTTTGTTGATCTCGGCATAAGCCTCTATACGCTTAATGCCATAGTCTATTAATTTAGATTTAGAAATTTCCGTTTCATAATTATCGATGAAATCTCTCAGTATATCATAATTACTTTTTTGAGTGTTTATAAAAATATTATCTTGAATTACACTGTCTTTTGTAATTCTCTTTTTAATATTTCCTACAATACATTCCCGCTCTCTAAAAAATTTATAAATTTCAGGTAGATTTAATTTCTCTTCAAAAAAGTGATCTATGAAAATAACCGCTCCTTTGAGTATACGAGAATCTTTGAAAAATTCTAAAGGATCAACTCCATCTGGAATTGTGTATTTCAAAAATTTTCTTATTCCAGGAATTTCTTCAAAGTAAATTGATCCGTCTTTATCAATAAGACGAAATCCCTTTTTAAGATTCAAATCTGATTCATCCATAAACGAAGTGGAGCCGGGATATACAATAGTTGCATTTCCTTTTACATAACTTTGCATTGTATGAATATGCCCTAAAAGAAATAAGAATTTTCGATCTTTCAAAGTATCAGCATCAAAAAGAGAAACTCCCCGTGAAAGCATTCTGCTTTCTGATCCTATTTTACAAGAGGATTCCTGAACATGAGATACAATGATAGTTTTATCTTTTGATGCTAAGATAGTTTCTTCCAGGGCTGTATTAACAATAGCATCTTTATCCTTGAGAGTTTTGTTAGGAACATAGGGTATGAATTGTATAGTCCAGTCATACCATATTTTAGAACGAGAGTTTTCATAAATAAATTCTATGTTTTTTAGATTAAGAGATTTTCCGAATATCATTCCATGATGATACATGGATGTATCATGATTCCCGGTTATGATATATACCGGCTTATCAAGAGAATCCATTTTCAAGAACCATGATATTAAAAATCCTACATTAGGTGGTGTGGGATTATTTGTATGTGTCATATCTCCACCAAAAATGATCATTTCAATATCATCTTTAGTACTTCTGCTATATATATAATCGAGAGCTTGCATAGCATCTCGTTCTGCGGAATAGACTCCATCAGAATCTTGAATAGAATGGGATCGCAATCCCAGATGAACATCACTAAAAAATAATATCATAATAAACCCAACCTTAATTTTTCATGCATTTCTATAGTGGAGGAACGCCACCCTACTTTATGTTCGTCGGTCCAAAAAATTATCTTGTGGCACTTAGGACATTTATAAGATTCATATGAGATGTTGCCTCCACACTCATTACATTTGTAATTATACATATGGGCCTCATTTTTAACATCTTCCCGATTTCTGTTTTGTGTATCTCGGATTGGAAGTATTACACCAGAGTGTTCTTTCGCTTTTGCTTTTTCTTTTAATTTCTTTTCATATTTATTTTGTTGCAGTGTATAATTTTTAGCAGCTTCAGTAAAATATTTTATATTATGAGTTTTTACCGTTCCATTTGTTAACTCCCTTTGGAATTTTAGAACACATTCTAAAAACATTTCTTTAGTTGTGGTTTCTAAAATAAATTTTATATTTGTAATTTTATCATCTTTGCTCATTTGTTTTATAGCACCCATTTTTCTGAATTGTGAAGGATTGAAAAAATGGTTATAAAAATTATAAATTATGCTGCCATCTAATTTACCAAAGGTATCCTCGCAAAAACCCTTAAAATCCTCTGTAATTTTGATCATATCATTATCACCCCCATTGTTTAGTTTTTTTTGTATAACCTCGTCGGCGGAAAAATTTTTCGAAATCTTATCTTTCTTAGGAAATTCTAACAAGTTATTCTCTTTTTCTTCTCTTTCTTTTATAGAGCTTTCTAAAAATTTATCCTCTTTCTTATCTTCTTCTTCTAAAGAGTTTTCTAAAGATTTATACTCTTTTTCTTTTTGAGAATTTTTTAAAGAAATTTCCTCAGTTTCTTCTTCAACTCTTTTAAAGAGACTTCCGAAAAAAGTTTTGGGAGCCCTTACTACCTTAAGATCTTTTACTCCGGTCTTGATTTCTTTATTCCGGAGTCCCCCAACCTCCTTGGGTTGGGTCTTACTTATTCCGTTAAGTATAGGGTCACGAGAACCGGTATGGTGGACATACGAGAACCGGTATGGTGGAATCACGAGAACCGGCATGAGAGAAACACGAGAACCGGTATGGTGGGACTCTTTATTGGGGTGAGTTTCTTCGACTCTATTTTCCTCGTGTCTGGTATTTAGTGCATTTTCAGTATTTGACCCTGTTTCTGGAATTGATATTTTTTCAATGTCTAGAGCACCCAGTTGGTAAATTGTTATTGTTTTAGTGTAGATTTTATCATGCTTTTGGATTTCACTAATCAAATCCAACTCTAATAGGAGGTTTCTTGCGTCAGAAACTCTCTTTTTAGAGAGTGCTGTTTTGCGAGTTACATAGGAATTAGTAGCATAAGGTTGGTTTGTATCAGACATAATTCCTTTACGCATGTACTGAAAATAGATTATTAAAGCATCCCAGGCAGTATTATAGTATCTAAATTTATTATATTCTTGCTGTGAACGAGCGTAAAAAAGTTCATATTTTTCAATATTGAATGGAAAATAAGACACTATTTGAGGATCAGTCAGTGGAGATTGTATTGATAAGGGATTATCACCGTTTGTTTTTTTTGCTTTTGTATAGGTAATAAAACCAGATTCCTGCATTATGGCTTTAGCTTCATAAAGAACTTCTTCAGCAACATCCATTCCTTTCATTAGATAATCGTTAGTTGCCCTAATAGGATTTTCTTTTTGTTCGATACTTGTGAAAAGACAATGCAAATAAAGTCGAAAACATATATGGGATAAATTATATGTTCTTTTTCTATATTGTTCTTTTTCAGCCATTTTAGAAAAAGCATCAAACAACTCAAATGTTATTGGAAAAATTTTTTTTCCATTATAGATGATATGATGGACAGGTTCTGCATGAAAGGTAATTGCGCTATCTGGTTTAATTATTAATTTTTTTGTGTTCATGAATCTCTTTAAAAATTTTCTTATCTTTTGATAACTCGGGTTATAAACTGTGACGATTCTCATATTTCTTATAAAACTCTTCTCCTTCTTTAGGCGTCATGTTCTGATACATCGCTGGCATTAAAAATTTTTCTGCGAAATTGTGGATCATAGAGAACCACCCAAAAAACCAACCTTGATCCTTTAAATTTTTAGAAAGTGTTTCAAACATGGGGTGTTGTTGTATAATATGGAACTGGTATTCTGGTATACTTTTTTTATAAAAATCAAGATCGGAATCTATGATTGGTGTCCAGATTTTAATAAAATAGTTATCCTTGTGTCTCACATTAGTAATGCATTGCGTACCAAATAATGCTGCTGAGTACTGCCGGGTATCATGTTTAATATGCACGAGTTTATCAAACATTCCATTTAAAAGAAAGCGTTTGGAAGCTCTAATTTTTTCTTTAAGTTCTTTTCTATCAACCTTGAATAAGTTTGCAATGTGGGTTAATTCTCGGCAATGGGCTTTTAATTTGTAATTATATTTGGGAGGAAATTTTTTAATTGATAGAGCGACAGTTTTACAACATATACACGCTTCGGTTTCGTCTGGGTGCCATATACCATCAACAGCATAGATTCCTTTGGGATTGCTATAATTATACTTGTGATCTCTTTTGATAAACTCAAAAAGAGCAGCATCTAGAGGTGTTTCCATAAATAATTATTCCTTTTTTATATCGGGAAGCTTAACATTTAAAAATTAATAATAGTATTGTCAATAGGATTTCCCCTAGATTTTTAAAAAAGTGCTCACAAAGGTTAAATTTTTAGCTAATTTTAACATAATTATACTAAATGCAATTATTCAAAAAATAATATTTAGGACATGAGGTTACATTATTATGGCAGAAATAGTAAAAATAAACTCTAAAAAAGGACTGGTTTTATTGACACAAAAAGATATAGCAGAAAATGACCTAGCTCCTTGGATCAGGACCAATTCAAAAGGCCTGGGTCATTATTCTTTTGTTAATCAGCAGCCTTTTGAGCGAGTAGCAGCAAAACTTTTTGTAGAAAAATATCCATCCACTCATGTAAAGGTTGCAGAGAACATTGTATGCACGAAAGAGGGTGGTGTTGATGTATTTCTTAGAATAACCGATGATCTTTCACGGGGGAATTATAACACTCACCCAACAAAACTTGTATTTAACAAAGGGAAAGAGACTGTTATAGAGGATATTGCCAAGCATGGCTTTGATATATATCCTTTAGAAAAAAAAGCAGAAGAGGCTTTAGCGGCTGAGTATGGTTTGGAAGAAGATTCTAAAGAGGAATTTTATAAGGAGATAGGGGAATTTCTTGATGATATAAAAAATCTTTCTGAAGATGACCTTGTTGAAAAAATATCTCCAGAAGAACTTGAAGATATTAGTAAAATGTTGGACTTAGATTCTGATACAGGAGAAGATTTTGAAGAAGGTGATCCTGAAGGTGTGGAGTTGGAAGATGATTTTGAGGGGGAAGATGATGACATTGGTACTCATGGCAATGATGATGATGACTTTGAAGGGGGTAATAGTCACGATTCTGATGATAATTTTGATGATAATTTTGATTATGTGGATTTAGCAATAGATGATGATAGAGATCCTGATGCTCATGATTCTAAAGAGGATGTTCTTAAGACAGTTAATCTTGATGATTTTTCAGAAGATAAGAGTCCTAAGGTTATAGAAATATCCGGAGAAGTACCTGCTGTTGACGATAATCATTCTGATAATAAGCTTCGGGAAATTATTAAGGAAATTTTGGGTTAACAATCATGAGTATAAAAAATAAAACAGCAGAATTAGAAGAACAAGATTATTTTAGTGATGACGGTTTTATTGCTTTTTTTACGGATGTTGCTGGAGGAAAATTTCCAAAGTTTACAGAAGCTTTGCTAAAAAGATTTCCAGAAGAAAGTGATATCTCGGGTGATGATATTCAAAAGGGTTTAAAATTTTATTATAATAATTCTGACAAGGATGTTCCAACTCCTCGTGACTTTGAATTTTTTAATAAAGCAAACAATTCTAATATTACACCTCAGTTATATTCCAGGCTGAAAAACTTTGCAGGACCTATGCATAAATACTGGGAAGAAAAACTTAAAGGAAAGTATAATAAATATACCAAGCCTTTGAGTTTTGGAAATAAAAAAGTGGTGCCGAAAGGAAAGGTAGAAAATATTAAAGATGTTTCAAAGAACACGCTAAATATAAAAGAGGAATTTGGAAAGACCTTTCTTGGTGTATCACAAATACCTGTAACAGAAGAAGAGCAGAATATAGGGGATGCTCTTTTTGAGGATCAGGTTGGTAATATTTTAAATATAGGAGATATTTTTTATATTCCTCAGGTACAAGCAGCAGAAGTTGACGCTCTTATAAAGATAGCTATTCTTAGTGATTTTTTTAAATCTAACAAACCAGAACCAGAAAATGCTTCGGATAGAGGTACAAAAGTTTGGGAGCCTTATGGATTTCCTGAACAGGGAAAAGATGTTTCTAGTAAACCGGATGTTCAAAAAGATCTTAGTATTAAGTATCCTTCTCCAGAGCAACCAGAGAAAGATTTAACACGGGAACAGCGAGAAGACTTAGCAAGAAAAAATAAGAAAGATCTTTATTTAAAGAATAATACATTTAAAGTTATTAAAAAATTTCTAAGGGCAGATCCTTTTACGTATAAAGGCGAAAATGTTAGTACCGTTCCCTGGGTTGAAGGGGTGTTTGTTATAGATCCTTCTCGTGTAGAAAGATTCCCTGTTTATATTGTTTCTAAGGTACGATCATATTCTGAAAAGACATCCAGTGAAGAATTTAATGAAGAGGTTTTTATTAATGAAATTATTTATGAATCTCTTTTAGATATTATTAAAGAAGCGAATGATGATCCTAATGATCCTAAAAATAAACCTTCTCAAGCAGTTTTGGGTGGTGAAAGTGTTAAAGCTATTGATCCTGCGACTAAGGAAGAGTTTGAAGTTAAAAAAGAACAAAATTCTATTAAAGTAACGCCCGAATCAAAAAAGGGTGATCCTAGCAGCGAAGAATTTTATGATATTAATTCACCAGAAACAGCAAAACTTGATACGACTTTGAAAGTAATTCATTAAGAGGTTGTTGCTATGACTCAGATAGATTTATCTATATTTGATAAAGAAGAAGATTTGTCTCTTCTTTTAGGTGTTTTGAAAGAAGAATATTTTTATCAGAAAATAAGAAATGCTTCTTCCGAAGTAGGAAAACTATCCAAGGAAGAATTTGATATTGTAGCGAATGCTCTTGTAGAAGAATTTTTTAAATTTGCAGAAGAATCTGAGGATGCAGATGTTAAAGGGGATTATAGTTTTTCTTTATCAGGGTATGATATAAATACCTGGATGGATTATTGGTTTGGCATTTCTGAGAGTGGTGTTACTCTTAAAGAAAATGGGGTATTTTTTTCAATTAGTGAAGAGAGAATAAAAAATATTGAGAATAGAATATCCACATTATCCCAGAGATTTGGGTATGAAATAGAACCAAGTCAGCGATCAGAAAATGTTATGGTTTTTGGGAAGAAGACAAGAAACACTCCAGAAGATTTAAAAGTTGATGTTCCCAAGTTTACATTAAAGGGAGAGCCCTTTGAAGATATTAATAATTTTGCTCAAGATATTAAATCTTTAGAAGGGAGTAATGATAAAGCGGCTTTAAGTAATTTCGTAAAAAAGTACAAAGATTTATTTTATAAGAATTTTAATATAGATCCGAAAGGTCTTTCTGATAAAATACCAGAACCTGATAAAAAAGCGTATAAGACTGAAATAATGGGATTATTGAAAGATCATATTACTAAGTTAAAAAGCGAAGTAGAGCTTCCTGAAGGAGAGTCTGGTAAAAGTGTTGGATTTATGTCTTTAGGTTCGGAACCTGCAGCGGGTCAAGGTGTTGCTGGATTCCAAGCAGAGAAAGATATAAAGTTAGATCTCCGCAAAGAGACTGAAAGAAAATTGGAGGCTCCTGGGGGTATTGAGGAAAGAGTACAAGGACTTCAAAAAGAATTATACGATCTCCAGGGAAAACAGAATCAGTTGAACGAAGGTATAAAAAATCAAACAATTGATCCTGAGTCTAATGAAACAAAATTACAATTACTTGATCTTGATAAACTGGTGACTGAAAAAACAAAGGAACTGGGGGATGTTCAGGTAGCTAAAGGAAAAATAGTTCCTTATAGAACACAACGTCTTACAAAAATTCAGGAAGAAATTATTAAGAAAAGAGAAGCGATAGATAGAGATACATCTATTCTTGAAAAGTTGCAATCAACAGGGAGTGCTCTTACGGAAGAGGATCTTAAGAGTTCAGAAGTATATGATTACATTCTTAAGCGGTTGGGGAATACAGATAAAAATGTTTATAAAGAATTTCTTTTTCCTAGTGAAGGAGATATTACATTTAGTAAATATCTTTATGAGGCTATGAAGGGAAATATTGAAACGATGCCAGATGATTATTTTGGGGAGTTTAAGAAAAAGATAGATGATCTCAGCACAAAGCGCTTAGAGTTTAATGTATCAGAAAGAGAATCTTCGAAGGCTATTATTGATAGAGTAATACAAGCTGCAGCAGGTTTGACTTCTCAGTATTTAGCAGCAAAACAATTTATTGCAAGCAAGAAAGACGAGTTTGTAAAAGAGATTCAAGAATTTAATTCAGCGAAATCTGTAAAAAACAAAACGTTTGCAGATATGCATGATATGGCTAGTTCTATGGACAGGATGTTTCGGGAAAGAGAAAAAGGCTATGGAAATCTCTATGAGGAATATTATAAATATGTTGAAAATAATATAGTTCCTTTATCGACGGAATATAGAAAATCTGTAAAAGAGATATCTAAGAAAGTTCCAACAAACATTGTACGATTATTTAAAGAAAATAATAAAAATATAATTTCTTTAACAGAGGATCTTATTAATCATTACAAAAGTTTTACTCCTTCAGGAGAGGATGAGACAGGATCTATTTCAGATCATGATTTAAAATTTTATCAAATATTGGATTATAAAAATAAAGGTGTTGTAGCGGCTATTGATGAATCAAAAAAAACATTAGATCTTATAGATGTAGAATTAAAAGATTCGGTTCAAAACTATAGAAAAGTTTTGGGTACTATTCTTTCTTCTTTGAGAAAAGCTCCTACGGGTGCTTTTACAGTTAAGAATAAAGGAGATTTAAATAAAAAGAAAGAGGGGACGGACATTCTTGCTCAGGTTCTTAAAAACATGAAAAATAATGAGCAGTTTACAGTGAATTCTTTTATATCTATGTTGAGGCTTTTTGATGATGTTGGAGATTATAAGGGAATTGTGAATGTAGATAATCTAGTAGAGATAGCATATGCTAAGAAAGCAAGAATAAATATAATATCTAAAGACATAGAAAAGGCGATTAAGCCGATTAATGCAAAAATGAATGCTTTTATTAACAAAGATGCTCTTGTGAGTATAGATACGAATTTAAATACCAAGGTTCAGGATGATATAAAAAATTTGGTAGGAGGGAGATCTGATTATGCATATTCGGAGAAATCTATACAAGACTTTTTATTATCGGAATTTTCCAGTAAATATAAACTATCTCCGAAGATTGTAGGAGATTTGAATAGTGCTTTATGGTACGATCCAGAATATTCTCCAGCCAATGCAAATATTGGTGGTGGTGGTTTTGATGTTTACACGAAGGTTCCTCGCAGTCAGATGAAATCCTCTGATTGGAATTCCTTATATATAATTTCTGATTGGAAGACAATGATTAATCAGTGTTTACGATCTTTGAAGACCTGTAGTTCTACGGAATCTGGGGTATTTAATCCAGCACATTCCGAATACAATCCTCAGGCTGATTATGCTCCAAAGAGAGAAGAGGCAAAAAAAACAAAATATATATCGCATCCTGGAAGGGGAACAGAAAAATCTGAGGATGTTTCTAGTCTTCGTGGGTATGGGAGTATAGCTGTTGGAAGTAATGAACTCTCTTTAGTATTTTCAAGGAAAACAAGAGAATATCAGAAGAAGCAACTGTTAGATAGTTTTGTTTTTCTTTTAGAGGGGTTTGAGAAATGGGCTGGTGGTGAAAAGTTATTTTTTCCAAAGCAAGATATGGAAAAAAATAAGAATGAAACATATTTAAATATGTTGAGTAGGTATGAAAATTATTTTAGAGAGCTTCGATCAGCTCCAGATATGAGTCTGGAATTTATTCTTAAAAACAGGGATAGGTTGTTTGGAGCTTTGGAAAAGCTTAGTAATGATGTCTATTTGAAAAAAGCACGATCTTTAAATGTAGAGGATTTGAAAGAATTATATAAATCTGCAGAGATTATAGATGCTGCTGATAAGTATAATCCGGATAACAAATTGGTTTTTAAACATTTATATGCTCCTGAGACATTAACAGAAGAGGAGAAGAATCAGTCTAAAGATATAATATCTTTTATGGATATGTATCTTGAATCTCAGCAAAAACCGGTTTATAAGAGAGATAAAAAAATTCCAGAAGCAATTATGGAAACTTTGTATGTTCCAAACGATCCTAATATTTCTGATGATTTAGCTTTGTCTGATAATTTAGGGTGGCCTGGAATTTCTGTTGTTCTTATTACAAAGGATCCTAAGATACGAGAGAAATATAAAATACCTGGAAATGCTAATTTTATGATTAGCAAGCCTATAAATCTGGGTGCTGGTGAAATTAAAAAACTTCCTTCTGAAGTCCAAGATAAATACCGCAAGATGAATCAAATTTTTAATAAGTGAGTGGGGAGGTTTTTGTGGCAGATGATATGAAAAATGAAGGTGGTTCTGGATCAGGTTTTACAAATAACTTTGATCGTCTTTTACCGCGAGATATACATTCAGCAATGATGCAGGAAGATTCTCGGGATAAACAGGGAAGTTCTTCTTTAACAGGAACAGTTAATACTGCTGCGTTTATGGGAATGAATTCTTCATCGAATATATTGAGAAATCCTGCAAGAAGATTTTATGATCCGGAAATTTCGACCACGGCCATTTACCTTCCTAAAGATATAAAACGAAATAACAGATGGTGTCGTTGGTTTTATGATCATGATGAAATGATAGGGGCTATTTTAGATATTCATGCGGAACTTCCTTATTCCCGAGCGAGGATGAAGGTAGATGATCCAGTCATCCAGAGAGTAATTGATGAGTGTATTGACAAGACAAATTTCTTTTCGATGCTTCCGTCGATAGATCTTGAATATATGAAAGTTGGGGAAGTTTTTATTTATACGCATTGGAATGAGTCTTTGGGAATGTGGGATAGTATTGTGTTGCACAATCCGGATTATATTGAAGTTCGATATTCTCCGTTTGCAGACAGAGAGCCCGTGCTGGAATTGACACCTAACGAGGAATTACGATCTTTGGTTCATTCTACCAAACCGGAAGAGCAGCAGCTCAAAAAGAGGCTTCCTCAGGATATTGTAAAGAGGGTTCTTACCGGGAGAAATATAATACTTAATTCGAGTGATTCTACTCACATAGCACGGAGGAGTAACCCATATGATCTCAGAGGCACTTCTATAGTTCGTCGGCTATTCAGGTTGCTCCAATATGAGGATAAACTGAGGGAAGCACAAATAACAATAAGCGATAATTTTATATATCCCCTGAAAATATTTAAGTTGGGAGATGAAAATAAAGGTTGGATACCCAATGCGAGTCACCAAAAAGCGTTGGCGCAAATGTTGCAGCAGGCAAATTTTGACCCAAATTTTAGTTTGATATATCATTACGGATTGAAGGTTGATGTGATAACTGTTGCAGATAAATTATTGAAGATGGATAACGAGTGGACTGAGATAAATAAAAAGAAATGCATGGCTCTTGGAGTTTCTGAAGAATTTTTAACAAAGGGTGAGAGTTACGCGGCTGCAAATGTTGGTCTGCAAACACAATTAGCTCGATACAAAGCAAAGAGAGATCTGTTTGAAATAAAATGGATTAGAGATAAATTCTTTCGAGTTATGGCAGAAAAGAATGGTTGGTACAAGAGAGACGCTCGAGAAATTGTTGGTCATTATAGAGTAACTAGGACGGGGGATGAATTAAATAAGAGAATAATTTTACCGAATATAATCTGGGACAAGAAATTAGTTTTGAGAGATGACCAGCAGTACCTTACATTTTTAAATAATGTTTATGCAAATGGGAAAGGACCTGTTAGTGTTTTGACTTTGTTAATGGCAATGGGATTGACTTTGGATGAAGAACTTTCGAACAAGGAAAAGCAAAAGGAACTTGAGGAAAAGTTTGGATTAAAAACAATTACACCAGCATCGGGGGTAGGGGGAGGGGGAGCCCCTATGGGTAATCTTGCATCGAAGGTTATGGATAAATTAAAGTTTGGGAAGAAAAAAGAATCTTCTCAGGAAGAAATTTCAAAAGAAGTTTTACCGCCAGATGGAACTTTCGTTACGCTTGATGGTATTGGAAAATATGGATCATATACTGAGGAAGATGAAAACAAATATGCTACAGAGATATCAAAAGATCTGATTCTTATAGATGATCAGGATTGGAAAAATAGTTTACGGTCAAAAAATATCCCGCAGGAAGTAATAACAATTCTTGGTATATACAATGATAAGTTGGAGTCTTTATTTAAACGAAGCAATGGTAATTTTATATCTGAGGTACAAGCTGAATCGAAAGACATTACAAATATTTTGGGGAAATTATATCTACAGGGAAAATTAGCAGCCTATGAGTGTACTAATTTTCTACAGGTATCACGAAATGTTTATTCGAAAGAGATAAAAGATTTCTCAGATATGCTTCTAGTAGAAGAGTTTGGGGATTGGATAACTCTTATGACGGAATCTGGAATAGATAAGACAGCGGTATTAAAAAATATTAGAACTCTGGGTAATACTTGTTATGCATATGGGCAGTTGAAGGGATACCAGGAGCAGGGAATCGAGACTGTAAAATTGAGTAATGTAATAGAGAACGATGGAATAAAGTATGGTATTAATGATTTGTTGAGCAAAAGAAGCAATTTGGCTTCGTTAATATCTCCTCGAGGAGATATTGCAATGTTTTCTGCCTGTATAGAGGAGAGTGAGTCTATAGATCCTCATATAGAACGGTACAAAGATTTTATATCAAATGGTATTCGGGTGAGTGATTGCCCTGTTGAATTTATACGACCTACGAAACAATATTTAGATAAAGTAGGAAAGATTTTAAAGAAAAAATATGATACTATTGCATTTGTGAAGGATGTTGTTGATTTGCCTGAATGGGAGGAATACTTCAAGAAGGGTTTGGAGAAAGATTTTGTTGATATGGATAAGGATTCTCGGATGTTAACACTTTCTTCGTCTTTGATGTATGAGAAACTTAAAAAAAGGGGAAATCTTGCCATATTTAATAACAACAAGACTTTATATGTATCGGCTTGGATAGGTACGCAGGACAAATCGATTGTTGATAATCTTATAAAGAATGTTGATATCTATCAGGATATTGAAAAATCGATAGATAAAGCATTTGAAAGAAAGGCATACGATCTTACCAGGAATGAGATTGAGACTTATCGAGTATTTGGATATATAGAGCCGGTATTGAGTAATTCTGATATAATGGGTTGGAGGATTGTTGAATCTGGAGAGGTACTATCGAATGAAAAGATTAGGGTAGGAAAAGTTTGGAATGCTGAAGGAACTTGTATTAATAATGCAGATAGAGATTCTAAGGCATTCTTTTTTGATAATTTAAAATTGTGGATAGAATACTCTCATAAATTAGATGAGTCTACGATTCAGAGTTTTAATAAAATATTTTGTGTAAATTGATGAAATACAAACAGTACATACAGAGAAGGATAGGGGCTCTTGTTAATCAGAGAAATAATGCAGCTCTTAGAATAAGGGCTGCGTATACGTATCAAGCTTTAACAAGTAATAAAGAAAAAGAGATTATAGTGTATCTCAGGATACAAAAAGGTTTGGATAAGCAGCAGCTTATAGATTTTTCGGTGAAGAGATTTAATTTAAGTGAGCAGGATGCCGAGAGAATTTTTTATATAGCATATCCTGATGGTTTGGATTTTCAAGAAGAGAAAGCCTTATGTGATTTGGATAGTATTCTTTCTACTCTTGACTGTTTACCCAGGGATTTTGTAGATAAGATATTTGAATCTCTTTTAGAAAACAAGAATATTGATATAAAAGAAATAAATCCAGTTATTGTTGATGCTACTAAAATCATAGTATCATCACTTCTTCACAGAAGAAATCTAATTTAGGGGTGTTACTATGAGTACATTAGGAATATCATCAGCTACAAATGTGTTAGCAATAGCATCAGCTACAAATATGTTAAGAGTATCACCAACTCCTATTCAATACAGGCTTTTTACTGAGTTTGATAAAAAGGAAAAAGACAAGATAGCTGAGATTATTGAATTAAATAATAAGGAGTTTTATATAGCTCCTACGGTTGATAATTATATATACGCGACGACGCGGGCTTTTGACTTTGGTGATTATCATGGAACTCTTAATAAAAAAGCTAGTTGGGAGTGGGCTGTAAATAAGAATTCAGATCTTTTTAATTATGATGAAATAATGGCAGAACATCCTAAAAGGAAAATAGCTCGGTATCTTACATTTAGGACTGCGGGAATATTTTTAAATCATCAGAGTAATAATCCTGAAGCAGCAATAGGTTTAGCTTTTGATGCTACTTTGGTAATGGAACCTTATGAGGATATGCACACGGTTTTACTTTTTGGAGTGGATAAGATGAAAAGTCCTGGAGTAGCAAGGACTCTTCAGACGTATCCTACGAGGGTAGGGACTTCGATGGGATGTAGTATAAAGAGTAGTATTTGTACTATATGTGAAAAAGAAATATTAAAGGATTCTGAGGTATGTTCTTGTTTAAAGTATCATAGAGGATCTCGGATTAAAGGGAGAAAAGTAGCGGAGCTTTTGAGGGATATGGAATTTTACGAGCAAAGTGTGGTAGTATCACCCGCGTGTGACACTGCATATGTAATTGATGCTATATCAGATATACTTCCTGGAAGGATTTTAAAAGTTGCTTCAGAAGATTCTCAGGGTGGTCCTGTAATTTCTATTATGAATACAATTTACAACTCCATAAGAGAGGCCAAAACTGTTCAAGACAAGAAAAGATTAAATAATCAATTAGATTATTTTTTAAATAAATTAGAATGTTTGTTGTAAAAAATTAATAATTATATATATCTGGATATATATAATAAAAATTTAATAAAAATGAAAAATTTAAATATATTTGAAAACAAGAGACCTCAGAAACAGACTAAGCAGTTTGTGGATTTGTTTATGGAAACTGGATCTATTGTGAAATCTTGTGAGGGATCTAATATAACGGACAAAGCCGCAAGAAAGATAATATTTAAATATGCTTTAAATAAATACAAAAAATGTGAATATTGTGGTTCTTCCGATCTTCATAAAGATTCTAATGGTCACATGCTGGGAGCTTGCAACAATTGTTTGGATTTTTTTTATTTAGATAGGGATAAGAAATTAAAGAATTCATTTCAAAAAAAGTATGGAAAAGACAATCCTTCTAAAGTAAAAATAATTCAGGATAGAAAAAAGGAAACTTGTTTAAAAAAATATGGGGTGGAAAATCCTAATCAAAGTATTGTTGTTAAAACTAAGAAGAAAGATACTTGTTTACAGAGGTATGGAGAGGATCATCCTTCGAAAGTAGAGGAATTTCAAGATAAGAAAAAGGAAACATTTATTAGAAATTATGGAGTAGATCATCCTTTCAAAAACGAAACAATAATCAATAAAAGGAAAAAGAACAATTTAGAAAAATATGGATTTGAAAATACTTTGGATATTCCTGATATACAAAAGAGAATAAAGCAAACAATTTTTAATAAATTTGGTGTAGATAATGTATCAAAATCAGAGATTGTAAAAGAAAAAAAGAAGAACACTAATTTAAATAAAAGAGGCGTAGAATATTCTTTACAAGATAAAAATATAAGAAAATCTATAAGGGAAACTTGTTTAAAAACGTACGGTGTAGATTGTATACTTAAAGATGCAACCATCAGAAAAAGAATAATAGATACGAATTTAAAAAAATATGGAGAAATAACTCCTTCGAGCAATGAAGAAATTAAATTAAAGATATCCAATTCTCATAGAAAGGGTTATTGGGATACTTTTATAAATTTATTAAGTAAGAAAAATATAATACCTCTTTTTAATAAGGATTATTATACAAATTTTAATAACACTGATTATTTTTATAAATGTACTAAATGTGAAAGTATATTTAAATCAGAATATTTTAAAGTCCAGAAAATATATTGTTATCATTGTGTAAAATCCAGATCTCATTATGAAGATGATATAATTGTTTGGTTACAAACTTTGGGTATTAGTAGTATAAAATCAAATGAAAAGTATTATGAAAATAAAAAAATAAAATTTGAGTTGGATATATATTTACATGGTTATGATTTAGCAATAGATTTTAATGGTATTTACTGGCATAGTGATATTTATAAGGATAAGGACTACCATCAAAAAAAATATTTATATTTTAGAAATAAAAATATAAAATTTATTCAGATATTTGAAAATGAGTGGGTTAATAATCAAGACATTGTTAAATCCATAATAAAGAATAAATTAAAATTGAATAGAACTCTTCCTGCTAGAAAATGTATAATAAAAGAAGTTTCTTCAAAAGACAGTAGATTGTTTTTAGAGTTAAATCATTTGCAGGGTCATACTATATCAAAAATAAATATTGGTTTATTTTATAATAATGAATTAATATGTTTAGGTTCATTTGGAAAAAATAGATTCAAAAAAGAGGATTCCTGGGAAATTATACGATTTTGTAATAAGATAAATTTTTCTGTTATCGGTGGATTTCAAAAGATACTTAAATATTTTGAAAAAGCACACAAACCTAAAAAAATAGTAAGTTTTGTAGATTTAAGATATTTTGATGGAAAAGGATATAAAAATTCAGGATTTCAGGAAGTATCTAATACAAAACCGGATTATTTTTATTTCAAAAATAATTCTTTTGATTTACAGCACAGAATAAATTTTCAGAAACATAAATTAAAAGATAAATTAGAAAATTTTGATCCTTTAAAAACTGAATATGAGAATATGATTAGTAATGGTTATCTTAGAATATTTGATGCTGGTAACTTAAAGATGGAGCGGGGTGATTCATCCTCGGTCACAAGGGAATAAGGTTTTCTCTTTCCAATTCTATAAAAGGAGTGTTTTTACGATGACACCTCAAGAACCCCGGTTGTTGCAAAGAGTTGGTATGTTTGTTACCAACATCCCTTTTAAACTATTAGGAAATAAGAAAGAAGAAGTAATAAATAATTTAATAAATGCTTTATATTCTATAAAGGGAATTGAGTCGGGGAGTGCTTATCTATATTCTGGGTTACCGGATACAATTCAATTTATTGTAACATCGTATCGTCCTTCTATAAAAAAAGAAATAAAAGATAAGATAGTATCTGCGATTAATGATGAGGATTATCAACCCAAGTTTTTGTTTGATGTGGAATTAGAAAATGAGTACTACACAAATTTTAAAAATGAAGGGGAAACTTCAGAGAAGGGTTGGTTTATGTTTAGTCTTTTTGCTAAAAATTCTGAGGAAGTTTCCGCTATTTTAAGGCATTTAAATAAAAGACTATCTCCGGTAACTCCGGAAGGAAAGCCTAATAAATTATATGATCCTTTTCTTGGAATATATTCTGTAGTAGTTCTTCATGGAATGCTTTTTATATATGCAGACAGAAGTGAGACTGTATATAATAAAATACTATCTTTTCCTGGTATTTATTTTGAACCTCAGGCTAAGACTGGACAGGTTCTTGTTCCTATAAATACCAAAAGTGATATTAACCGATATATCGGTGATAAGACTGATGCAACAGAGATAGGGAATGATTTAAGTATCATTCAGAAAATAATAACAGGAGCTGGTGGGAAAGAGGCAACGGCCTCAATGTTAGAATATATTAAAAATAACAATAGCAGGGTTACTCTTTATGTTGATCTTTCTTTAGTTCCCAATTTTGGAGTAGACTCTATTATTTATATAAAGCAAGAGCTTCCTATTGGAACACATAAAGCTAATTATTCTGATTTTCCGGATTGGTTAAAAAGTCTTAGAAATTTGGAAGTGTTGTCTAATAGGAATAAAAATGCAGCATTACAATATACTTCTCAACCAGGAGAGTCCTTGGAAAAAGTTGAAATGAGTTTTACTTTAAAATCAAAAGTATATTCAGAGTTAATGTCTTCATCAGAATCTGGGGATGTTTTAAGGGATCCAACCCAGATAAAAAATAGGATGGTTCTTAAAGATCAAGTAAAGAATATAGGTACATTTTCTGAAGCTAATGGTTTTTTAGATTCCAAGAAGCTTTTTGATATATTCAGTAATGCAGAAGGAAGGGCTTCTAAGATAATTTCAGAGAGATTTCCTGAATTTTTTAAAGAGGTTCCTTCTGAAGTAAAGAAGGAGGGAGCTACAACCGAAAAGAACGAGAAGGTAGATTCTTCACAATCTTTGCAAGCACAGCTTAAAAAGATAGCTGATGAGATTGATACTATAAAATCTTCGATAGCAAATGTTTCTGAAGAGAAGGCAAAACTTATTAAGCAGTTGGATCTTTATAGTCAATCCCGGTTTCAGAATATGGATGTGTCTATATTGGAAAATCTTAATGAGGAAGCCCGATCTTTAGTAGAGAATGCTACAGGAAAGTCTTTTGATTATTACATAGATATAGCAAATGCAACCAGGAATTTTAATGATGAATATTCTTCTCAAGTTTATTGGATTATAAATGAGTTTGCTGAAAATAAGAAAAATGAAATGGTTGAGCATTATGATCCAATACTTTCAGAGGAAACGCAAGCACTTGAATCGAAGCATCAGGAATATTCAACTATATCCAGGGAAATAGAAAAGCGAGGACCGGAAGAGAAGGGAACTTTAAAAGAGGAAAAAGGTGTTTCTGAAGAGGATAAAAATTTTGTTCCTCATTTTAATTATGAGATTCGTATGTCGGCTGCAAAAGGCTTATATGGAAAAGCTTCTGTTTTTTTAGAATCAAAGCGGAATCCTAAAGAGATTGTTTTTAATGTGGCATCATCTACAACGGAATCTCCTAATATAGATATGTTATTATCGGAAGAGGGTAAACGCAAGATACTGGAAGAAGCACAGAAACTTGTAGAGGGACATAAGAATGATGTTGTTCCTGTTTTACATTCAGTTCTTCAATTTTTTCCTGAAAATATTTCAGGTTTTGATTCTGTAGATACGAAGCAAGCGATAACATTTTTTGGAAATTTTAAAGTGGTTCAGATATCTGATATTGATAAAGGTGCTATGGAGAAGCGGATTCAGGAAACGGGTCCGGAAGATTCTGAGAAAAAGGAAGAAGTGTAGTATATGTCTGTATCAGTAGGATCGGGGACAGATATATTTGTGCGGAAGACGCAGCCGGGAGTGGCAGTGGGTGTCGGTTACTGGATAGACATATTCAAAAACGGAGTCAAGATAGAATCGTTTCGGGTTGAGACCAAGAAGCGGGTTACAGAAATAATAAAGAGCTACAAGGAAAAGTATCATACGGACCGAGCGTTTTTGAATGAGTCCCAGACGCATGTCACGTATAACACAAAAGAGGAACGAGGAGAAACAGCCATGCAATCATTAGACCAGGAACTATTGAAAAAAGCGAATGTGATAAACATTTCTCTTCAGAAATTGCTGACACCACTTTTACCAGTCAAGATTCGGGAAGCGAATGCCCTGGGAGAAAGTATAATAAATCCGCAGGGAATAAATTTCATACCGGAGACCCCGGGGAAAGATGCGTCAATGAGCGAGGAGAAAATTGGTCCTATGATAGCAAGCAAGTTTGTCGAATTTGTGAGCAAGAACCAGCCGCAGCAGGGACAGGAATGGATCAAGGCGGACGACCTGTATAATCCGCTCAAAAAATGGCTGACTGCGATCAAGAAGAAGATAACGGATTACGAGAGAATGAACAATGTCCAATTAGACATGCAAAAAATTTCTGACATATCGGAAGGGGTGACCTTTTCCGGTGATCCCCAAAAAATCAAGGAATCACTGAAGCTTGATGTTTCTCCTGATGTTGCGACAAAAGTGAAGGAGATTTCGGGCATGAAAGCGGGGATCCGGAAAAAGGAATCCCAGGAAAGCATGGTACGAGTTTCTTTAGATAAAAATGTTGAAGAAGATTTTAAGGATATATTGGCAGAGGGGCATGAAGAAAAACAGAAGGGTTCCGAGGAAGATAAAAGTCTTAAGGAGGACTTTGGGGGTAGTGAAGATACTTCTGAAATAATAGATGTTTTTAAAAAAAATATTCCTAAAGAAAAAGAAGATATAAGAAGTCAAATATTGTCATTTATTAATTTTTCTAGGAATATTAAACAAGCAGTTGAGTTAGGAAAAGCTATATCCGAGTGGTCTGATAAATCAGGAGTATCTTTAGAAACGGCGCAGCAAGTGTTTGCTGAGATAAGTAAGAATACTGATATTTATAAAGAAGCCTTTAATACTGATATTACTACACAACAAGATTATATTGAGGCTATGGCCTCCTCAGGAATTTTAGGAGATAGTGGAATAAAGGGTATATTAAATATTTTAGTAAAAGGTAACTTTGAAGGTACTATTACAAAAACTCATATACAGCCTGCTGTTTATAGAATTTTTTCATCTATTAATATTGAAAATTTTGATAATACAATACGTAGTTATATATCTACGCTTATTGATAAATCATTTGGAAATTGGTTAAAAGTTAATAGTGATCCAGATTTGAATATGGCGCAAGCAGGTATTTCTGAAATTGTTAAAGATAATTTCATTGGAAGTTCTGCCGAAGCTGTTCTTGTTAGTAGGACAGATCTTCAAATTATTAATGAAATAGATAAACTTATTAAAACTTTTAATAATACGAATATTAATTTTCACAGCAAAGATATAATTAAATCTATTAAAGAACTACTTTCCGATGAAATTCGTAAAGTTTTTAATAAAGGTGCAGAAGTTCCAACATTTGTAACATCAAGTTCAAATGCTAAACTAATTAAGGAATTATTTATAAAAACAATTGAATATTATCAATCTCAACAGGGTGGTTCAGGAGAACCAGCGGGAGGATATACTACTGAGATATCTTCTATGCAATAGCTTTTATATTATATCTAGACATTTCACTACTTGTTTTCATTGTGTATTTTGAAGAGATAATTAAATAGTTAATATCTTCATCTAATATTGGAATATTGGATGCATCTTCAAGTAGGGAATATAGTTCTAAAAAGTTATTAAAATAATATGTGCCAAAAGGATCTTTGGGGTTATAGCCTAGTAATTTAAAAAACTTTTTTATATCTGGTATTAATATTCTTTTGTATAATTTTTTCTTTCCATAAAATATTGTTATAATCTGCCCGTTATTGTAATTTTCTTTTGTAAATATTACATCATTGAGATAACCCTTGGAAAATAGGGTTCTAAAGAGATAGGTTTCTATAAATCCATCAAGATACTTTTTTTTATCTTCTCTTTTAGAGAAAGGTACATGACCATAATTTTCATATGAATATCTATCAGGGTCTCTGCGACCTGCTCCTATTTTAGGATTAAAGCATCCAGGGACTTTTTTAAATTCTCCTTTATGAATTTGATATTTATGATTAAACCAATATAAGGCTTGGCATAATCTATCCATAAAGAAAGCTTGTTTTGAGTTGATATTTAGAATATTTTCTATATTGTTTTCCATATTTCTTCCTTTGTTTCTGAAATGGGTTTAAATAATTCTGTTAAGTCTTCTATGATAAATTGATTATTAGAATATATTTTATTAGGTTCTAATTGATATTCTGAAATTTCTATAATATATTTTACAGTACTGTCTTGTATGGGTATGTGTGTGGCATCGCTTACAAGGGAATAAAGTTTATGAGAATCTATTTGGGAAAAATCTGGGTTGCTTAAAGTCTTATTTGGATTATAATTAAGAATTTCAAAAAATTTTTTTAAGTCTGCTATTAAAAATCTTCGATAAGTGTTTTCTTTGGGATAAAAAACAGTTATAATTTGTCCTTTCTTATAATTTTCTTTTGTAAATACGAGATCATGGATGTTGTTTTTTAGATTGTTTTTTTCCAAAAGATATAATTTTATAAGTTTATCGAGGTATTCTTTTTTATTTTCTCGTTTAGAAAAAGGTTTGTGACCAGCATCTCCACCTGCGTATCTATTAGGATCTCGGAATCCAGGTCCTATTATGGGTTTATAATACTTTGGTACTTTTATCCATTCTCCATATCCAGAGGGGCCATTATATATATGATATTTATGATTAAAGCAATAAAGCATCTGACAGAGTTTATCCATAAAAATGAAACTATTGTTATTGCGAAAGTTGGGTTTTAGGAAATCTATGATGTTCTCCATACGACCATCCTTGTATATAAATATCTTCTGTTAATAATATACACCATTTATACATCACTGTCAACTTTTTTTCCTTTTTAAACTCAAATTTTTAACATTTTTTTACATTATTATTTTGATGTGCTTTAATAGTTCTTTAGGAGGAACCATCAAAATGCTTCAAAATTTTTGGGATTATGCTAAGAATATAAACAAAATAGCATCTCTTGATGATGTTTTTTCTGAATGGTGTAATAAATTGCATATAGGAATATCAGAAGCGAAGGTTGCTTGGACTGATATTAACAGGAATTTGGTAAGGTATAAAAAATCTTGGTGGTCTCTTTCTGATACAGATTTTGTTAATGCGTTTCAGATTCTTACGGTTGAGTTAGCAAACGAAGTTGCAATTGCAATAGACATGCTAAATTTTAGTAGTAATCCAAAGGTTGCTTTATCATTTACGCCGGAGGAGATTAAACAAATTGTAGTACGAACTTTAAGCCAGACTCAGATTACAGAGAATTTTATTGAACGTGCTATGAATGATTTGACTGTAGGATTACTTGTTCAAGAGCAGAATAAAAATTCTGGAAAGGACATTAGCGCTGTTGATTTTGATAAATTGCTTAATTTCGAGTCTTTGAAAAGAATAGGTATATTTTTACAAAGTGCTGCGTTTGTGAATCCGCTTTCCTCCGAGATTGCACAGAATCTTCTAAAAGGAAGAACAAGGCAATTGAGAACTATGCAGACGTTAAATGTGCTTTCCCGGGAATTTGGGAAATGGATAAATGGGTTGGTTATTAATTACTACAATAAATTTAAGATTAATTTTGTTAAGACTGGATTGCCGAAGTTTCAGAATCCAGCGAATCTTCCAGGATCAGAACAAGCTGTTCCAGAGCAGGCTGTTTCAGGACAGCCTATTCCAGAGCAGCCTGTTTCAGAACAGGTTGCTCCTGTATGATGATTAATTGATCCAAAGAGTGTGTTCAGAATTCTGATTTAGTCTAATGCTATTATCATAGCTGGGGCAGGTTTCTGGTTTCAAACCAAAGTGTTTTATAATGTCAATAGCATCTTTATCGATAAAGGGGATATTGTCGTTTCTTTCAATTTCTTCTAAGATGCTTTCAAATTCAGGGGTTAGTTTTAAGTAGCAACCTAAAGCATCTGAAGAAAATTCCTTAAATTCAATATGTTCTGGATCCTGTATTTCTGGAGAGTTTTTTTCAAGAAGATCTAAATATCTTTTAATATCTTCAGGATCCGTAGGATCTACTCCCAGTTCTGGACTTTTGTTTATATTAAAATTCATTTTTTTAAAAAGGTTTTTTGGATTTTTTATAAAATACCTTCTATATATTTTTAGCTGAGGCCAGCACTCTGTAAATATAAATCCTTCTTTATAGTTTTCTTTTATAAAAAATAATCCACGAGATTGTAGTCCAAGGTGTTCTGAGAGAGGTTCTTGCATAAATACAGATTTTAGATTTAGGTCTGAGTACATTTTAATATTTTTTTCTAATATTCGAATAGCGTAATCAGCGCCGGTAGTTCCTGTTCTTATGCTGTACGGTTTTTTAGGAGCATTATCACTATAGGGTTCATTGGGTTCTGTGTGATAAAGATCAAATCGATGTGCTTCTATGAGTAATGCGGGTTTCCAATAATCTGGTGGATTATTTTCTCGTCGTTCCATAGTACGAATTGATTGTAAGAGTGTTTCGTAGGTACTCTCTTTTAACATAATTTCTTCTACTTCAAGTTCATTGGTGTCTGCCATAGGTTTCTCCAGAGATTGTCTTCTATTTATAATATACACCATTTATACATCACTGTCAACTTTTTTTTCCTTTAAACTTAAAATTTTGGGATTTTATTGTATTATTATTTTAATACAACAAAACCGCTTTTTTAAGGGAAAACAAGGAAATGCTTCAAAATTTTTGGGATTATGCTAAGAATATAAACAAAATAGCATCTCTTGATGATGTTTTTTCTGATTGGGCGACGAGAAACAGAATTGATGTAAAGACGGCCCAAAGTGTGTGGGAGTCTATAAATAATGATATTCGTACAATATTTTCTGATACAGTTCCTGCAACGGCTCCTGCAACGGCTCCTGCGACAGCATCTGGTCTATCCATAACCGAACCAACTCTTGCTCCAAATGCGGGTTTAGTAACATCCGTTGATGATACAAATAGTGAAAACGAACTGACTTTGATAAAGGGAATTTTAACTTCTTAGGGAAAATAATTGGGAGCACCTACAGTAGACAGCATGAATCCTCCTTCGGGAGCGGATATTCTATCGGGACCGGGAAGTCAGACTCCCATGCCATCTCCTTTGGCACCAGGAGGTCCTTTAGGGGGTCCTTCTATAAAGCCTAACGGCATGCCGGGAGCTCCTCCTGGGGCAGTTCCTCCGGATTCTTTGGATCCTCTTGATAAGGATACTTTTGGAACCCTTGTTGATAATATTTATGCTGCGATAGATGATGATAAGGTTAAGTCAGAAACGGTTGAGGAAGTATTAGATTATTTATTAAATAATTCATGGTCAGAGAAACGGCTATTAACACTTTCTAAACATTTAAAAGCGTCTATCAAGGATATGCTTTTTTCAATTATGAAGCACATCAATTCTGATGGTGTTAATGATACTATAGATCTTATAAATGATAAGGTAAAAAAGATACAGGAAGAAGCGGGTGTTCCAGAAGAACTTTCTACTGGGGGACCTTCGTCCGAGGCACCTTCTCTTGGGGGACCATCTACCAGTCTTCCTCTGATAGGGGCGGCAGACAAAAGTGATTCTAAGAAAATAACAGATGTAGATCTGAATATTATAAACAAAAGGGGTTTTAATATGGGAAAGATTATGGTTAAGGAAGGGGCTGTTGTTGACTCAGCAGAATTTTCAAAAGAAATTATCAATAAAATATCTACTGCTACGAGAAAAGTCAAGTCGAGCATGAAGGAACTTGAAGAAGTTAAGATGAAATATGCTGGGGCTCTTGCGCTGAAAAAAGCTGTAGAGGGCATGGAGACTATGGCTGCTGGTATGGGTGCAGGTCCTGGTGCTGGTTCTGGTTCGGGTGGAATGCCTGATATTCCTGAAGGTGCTGGTCCTGTTGGTCCGGAAGAGGCTTCTGGTGGTGTTGGTAATGATGTTAGTGAATCCCTGGAAGAAATCAAAGAAATGGTTGGGAAAATGGAAGGAACGGTGGAAGAAATTAAGGATGTTGTTTCTGAGAAGAAAGATGAGCTCGGTGCTGGCATTGGAGAGACAGAAGATGCCATAGGGGAAGGAGAAGACATTCTTGAGAAATCAGATAAAGATCTGGAGCCTGATGAGGCTGATAAGATTGAGGCTAAGATTGATGCTGCGAAAGAAGTTATCAAGGAAGCCAAGCAGAAGATGAAAGAGGATGTCCAGGTTATAGCAAATTTCTTTGATCGTTTTAAGAAGAAAGACAAGAAAGACGACAAGAAAGATGACAAGAAAGACGACAAGAAAGACGACAAGAAAGACGACAAGAAAGACGACAAGAAAGACGATAAAAAATCTACAATTGATGTCGATTCTCTTCTTCGTAAAGTTAAGTCACGCATAGAAGAACTCAGAACAGAAAAAGAAGCTAATCTTTATCCGTTCAAGAAAGAAGTTAAGCCGATAGCTAAAGTTGATAATATCAATGCTGAGACTGCTAAGAAAGAGATTAGCACAGTTGATGGTGAGATCAAGAAGCAACCGGTAACAGATAAGGGATATGAAAATATTAATCCTACTGAAGCTTACAAGGACCTTTCTGTTTCTGAAGATAAAGGAACAAAAGGGGAAAAGAAAGTTTCTATAGAGGTTGCAGAGAGGATTCGGAATCACAGCGTTCAGAATGCTGTTGATAAAGCACGTCTTTCTGTAGAACTTGCTGCACGTCAACAACTCAAAGGTCTCATAGAGGATCCGCTTCGTATAGCTCTTGCAAAGAACATGATTGATTCAGGTGCAGAGCCGGAACTTGCCGATGCGATAATTCATAATTCATATGTTGATGCGTATGAAAAATCACAAAAAGCGATCATGAAAGAAGCGTTTGAGACTTTCATGGAGAAGGATATTGATGAGTTTGTAAAGGTAGCAAAATTCGTTGATGAGTATGTAGTTAAGACAGGTTCGATTGGTTCTGTAGAGGACACAGAAGAACCTTTTAGGGATAAAGAAGCTAGTATATCAGCGCCGCTTCGTGGATTTAGCGCAGACAAAGATTCTCAAAAAGCGGTGTTTAAGAATTACTGGCAAGATGTCGCTCGTAAGAGGGGCATTGTATCGTAATAATCTATAATTTTTTAGGAGAGAAAACATGGCATCTTTACCAGATCTTGGCATGAATGGTCTTGTTAACTCTGTAAGAAAATTAACCGGGGTTATTAATCCTGGTTATCGTGATGTTGCATCTACTGCAAATTTTATAGCAGGATGCGTAGCCAGTCTTGTGGCTGATGGCACAACAGGGCTTCCTGTTTTAAGGACCGCGCTTGCAACAGATACGACACAGCTTATAGGGTTGTTTTACTGTCACAAAACGTTGAGTTTTTACAAGCCTGTAGTTGCGGAGTCTAAGACCTTTAGCACATCTCCGAATACAACTAAGATTTTGTATCTGAATCATGCGAATGTTCAAGCGGATTCTGTATACATTACCAGTGGTGGAGTTCAGGTTTCTACGAGTGATTATACGCTTACATCAGTAAATGGTGTTATTACAGCGGATAATTCTACGACAGGGACATGGTTGATCAGTTATCTGTATGAAGATTCTACTCTGATTGGAATAGATCAGACTTTAGGATCAGGAAAGGCAGCAACTCTTGAGGGTGATTGCGAAGTTGCGACTCTTGTATATGACACAAGTAAAGCATATACATTAAACGGTAATTTGTATTCTACATCTACCGGATACATAACTTCGACGAATGGTAGTGGTTCGGTTGTGGGGAGATGCACGAAGATTCCTACGGCGAGCGATCCTGAATTACATTTTAAACTGAAGATATAAGGAGGTAACTAATTATGTGGGCAAATAACATGGAAAAGAAAGACATCAAGAAAGTTGCCTCTACTGCAGATGAGAGGCTGCTTAATCCGAAAGCTTACGGTGGAACTGATCATCAGGGCCGTGAGGTACAATCGTCACAGGATATGTTCGATAGCAAAGGACAGCTCAATGCTTATGACCATAAAGATGTGATTACACAACAGCAGAAATTCGCAGGTCTTATGGGCCAGTACAAGAAGACTGGTTCTTTCTATTCTCTTGATGAGAAGCAGAAGATCATGGAAGCTGCGTTTGGTGGAAACGAAGAAGAAAGAATGAGATTTGGGGCAGAAATGATTCCCCTTATTCTGGATAGACTGGACTATGAAGGGTTTATCCGTCAGGTGTTCAAAACACATGAGGTAGCGCAAGGCCAAATTATTTCTTACGAGAAGGACATCAACGTAACTGCGCTTGTCATTCAAGAAGACGGGCAGACAGTTGAGACTGTTGTCAAGGGCAACAGGGTTTTCCCTCCGGAATTTTGGGTTACTGCGTTTCCTAAAATTGGTATGTCTGAGATCGCCAAACGTCAGTATGATGTTGTAGATCGTGCTCATGACAAAGCCACGTTCCAGATAATGTTGCAAGAAGACAGAAATGGACTTCGTGAATTGTATGCTGCGGCTACAATTGAAAACAGCAAGCTGAACATTACGACATCGTTGAACAAGTCTGTTCTTGAAACCATGCAGCTCGAAATTGAGCGGCATCGTTTGATAGCAGACAAGTTTATCATGAATCGTCAAGAGCTTGGGGATTTCAAAAAGAACATCAACTCGATGGATTACGATCCTATTACATCCCGGGACATTTTGCTGACAGGTGTGTTTGCAAATATTTGGGGTGTGAATGTATTTGTAAGTGCTGGTGTTGACGAAGCTGGTCTTCAGAACGTTTCAGTACCTCCTGGAATCGTATTTTGCGTGACAGAAGGAAGGTACATCGGGGCAATGCCTATAAGGATAAGCCTTACAATGCTTCCCGCTGATCAGTTCGTTATGGGTAAATTCCAGTATGGTTATTTATTTGGCGAAATGATTGGTCAGGCGGTGCTCAACGCACGCAGCGTGTCAATTGGTGTGAAGAGTACTGCGGTGGTCCCCGCATGGTTAACTGCATAGTTTTGTTTTTATAGCCAATACTTTTAAAAACCCCTTAGAGATAAGGGGTTTTTTATTAATAATTATTAATTTTTATTGACTTTGAGTTTTATTTTTTTTATCTTGTTGGTATGAAGAAAATAGAATTATCTGAGTCTCAAATACAAAAAATAATTAAGTTATATGAATCGGGAATTTCTATGCAGAATATAGGAAGATCCCTTGGATATAGTAAACCTTTTATTAACAAGGTTTTGTTAAGAGAAGGTATTTCTGTAAATAGACCCTATAGAATTTCTCTGGAAACTATTAATAATTTTATTAAATGTTATATAGAAATGGGATCTATTTTAAAAGCCCGTCAAAAAGTTTCAATAGGTCAGGAATCCGCTTTAAAGATAGTAAGGGATTATCATTTAGAAGATAGCAAGAAATGTTTGTATTGTGATTCAGGAGATCTTTATACACAAAAAAATGGGAAGACCTATCCGTGTTGTAGTACTTGTAAAGATATTCATTTTAAGAATATAGAAGAAACAAGATTAGGAACGGTTCAGAATAGATATGGAGTAGAAAACATTGCTCAATTAAAAGAGATTAAGAAATGCAAGAAGAAAACGAATATGGAGAAGTATGGTGTAGAGTATCCTATGCAGAACTCTGATATTTATAAAAAGCATGTAGATACTATATTTAAAGAACGGGGTGTTACGAATATCTTTCAGGATGAGAATGTTAAACAAGCGATTCGGGAAAACCTTAAAAAACAGTATGGGGTTGTTTTTAATGTTCAGCGGCCTGAAGTACGAGAAAAGATAAGCCAATCTCATTTAAATATATCAGATAGAATAAAGACAGAGAGAAATAATTTACGTAAAAAAACAACAAAGGCTAATTGGGGGTATGACTACACTTCCCAAGTACCATCTATTCAAGAAAGCAAGAGAGAGTCTTTTAAAAAGAAATATGGAGGGACTTGTTCATTTGATAGTCCTATAATAAGAGAAAAAATAAACAAAAATAAGAGAATAAAATATTGGAATTCATTCTTAATACTTCTTAGTAATAAAAAATTAGAAGCCCTATTTGATAAAGAGTACTATATAACTGCTAAATCAGACTTTACTTATAAATGTCTTCATTGTGAGAATATGTTTAATAGTAATGAAATAACTGTTCAAAGAATATCTTGTGGCTGCTTGAAAAGTAGATCTCATTATGAAGATATTATTATAAATTGGTTGGGGGTATTGGGGAATTTTAATATAAAACCAAATGAGAGATTTATTGAAGAAGGAAAATATGACTATGAAATTGATATTTATCTTCCAGATTTAAAGATAGGAATAGATTTTCATGGTATATATTGGCACTGTGATCTCTATAAGAATAAAAAATATCATCAGGATAAATATTTTTATTTTAAACACAGAGGTATCCAATTAATTCAGATATTTGAAAGTGAGTGGTTGTTAAAAGAAAACATTGTTAAATCTATAATAGAAAATAAATTGGGAATAAATTCTAAGATATATGCTCGAAAATGTGAAATAAGAGAAGTAGGATATAATGATTCTATTGAGTTTTTAATGATTAATCACATACAAAGTTATGCAATGGCAAGAATAAACATAGGACTCTATTATGAAGATACTTTAGTTTGTTTAGCAACTTTTGGGCATTCCCGATTTAAAAAAGGGGATTCCTGGGAACTTATTAGGTTTTGTACTAAGTTGCATACAAGTCTTGTAGGAGGATTTCAAAAGATTCTTAAATATTTTGAAATACAGTGTCATCCAAAAGCTTTGGTAAGTTTTGTTGATCTAAGATATTTTAATGGGCAAGGCTATGTAAAAAATGGTTTCAGGGAAGAATATATAACCAATCCTAATTATTTTTATTTTAATAATAACGCAGGTGATTTTATTTTACATTCTCGTATTGAATTTCAAAAGCATAAACTTGAAGGTAAACTTAAAGTATTTGATTCTACTATTTCAGAATATGAGAATATGATCAATAATGATTATCTTAGAATATTTGATGCTGGAAATATAAAGATGGTTAAGAATTATTAGGAGGACTATATATGCAAGAGCTTGCAGATTATTTTGATGGGATTTTTAGAAATTTTGGTATTAGTATATTTTTTAGTGTTCTTTCAAATTTGAAGTGGGTTTTTCTTGGTATTTTTATTTTTATTGTATTGGGAGTTGTTGGGATTATTCTCTACAAAAAACTAAGAAATTTTAACCATTTTTAAGTTACCTGCATCAAATATTCGAAGGTATCCATTATTGAGCATATTCTCATATTCTGAAAGATCAGGATTAAATATTTTTAGTTTCCCTTTTAACTTATGCTTTTGAAATTTAACTCTGCTCCAAAGAGTAAGAGTTTTATCTTTATCTTTGAAATAAAAATAATTGGGTTGGGTTAAGTTGGTATTTGTAAAATTTTTATAGCTGTTTCCTGTAAAATAACGAACATCAACAAAACTAATTATTTTCTTTGGCTTATATGTAGTTTCAAAATGCTTCAGTATTCTTTCGAAGCCTCCGACAATGGTATGTCCTAACTTACCAGCAAATCTAATAATTTCATAAGCATCTTCATTCTTGTATCTAAATTTTCCAAATACTCCGAGGCAGATAAGTTCATTGTTGTAATAGAGACCTATGCGTATTCCGGCGGAAGAAGTTGATTGCAAATGATTCTGTTCAAGAAATTTTGTTCCGCTGATGGAGTCAACATCTCTAATGATACATTTTCGAGCGAATATTTTCGTATTCACTCCAAGCTTATTTAATATAATAGATTTAACAATGCTTTCTTTATTAACCCACTCATTTTCAAATATTTGAATAAGCTGTATGTTCTTTTCTTTGAAATATTTATATTTACTCTGGTGATAACTTCTGCTTCGATAAAGATCGCTATGCCAGTATATTCCATTGAAATCTATTCCAAGATTATAATCGGGTAAGTATATATCTATTTCAAATTTAAGTTTTCTGTTTTCATAATATTTTTCATTTGGTTTTATATTTACAATTCCAAGTGACTGCAGCCAGGTGATTATAGCATCTTCAAAATAGGACCGGTGTGCAGTACAAGAACAATGGATTCTGTGTGGATTAAGAAACTCAAATTTCAATATAGTGCTGCAACGGAGGCATTTATATTCTAATGAATGTATTCCAGAAAGATCAATATAGTCCTGTTTTGAAAACAAAGGTTCTATATATTTATTTTTTAATACCGTGTTAAAAGTATTCCAATAATTACTTCTATATGTTTTCCATATTTTTACTTTTATTGATTCACTTTGAGAGAAATATTCAACACCATGTTTTTTAAGCATGGTTTTTTTGGATTTATTTTTCATTTCTTCTGTTTGGGTGTAGAATTCCGTCCCATATTTTTCAACATTTCTATTGCGAAGATCTTCCTGAAATTTCTTGGATTTGAATATATTATCAACACCAAATCGTTCTAGTGTTGTTTTCTCTGCTTTTTTCTTTACTGTTTCATTTTGACGGGCGTTCTCAAATCCGTATTTTTCAAGATTGGTCTGTTTGATCTTATTTTGAATTTCCTTATTTTGAGAAGGGACTCGTACACCATAATTTTTTTCCAGGGTATCTTCTGCTTTTTTCTTTATCTCTTTATTTTTGAGGGGGTTTTCTGTTCCATATTTTTTCAGGCAGGTTTCCCTTATTTTCTTTTTTGTAGCTGTGAGTTGTGTGATGTAAGATACACCATAGGTAGAGAGGGTTGTTTCCTTTCTTTTTTGATTTTTCTCATTTTGATATTTTTCATAACAGGTTCCCCCTTTAGAACATACTGGGAGAATTCCTCCCCTTTTGTCGATATGAAGATTGGTAGTGGAACCACAATATTTGCATGGAGTCAGGGTATTTTTTAGGTTTCCAATATCCAGATGGGCGTTAAGAAGGATTTTTTTGATAATTCTTTTATCTTTTTTGACTTTTCGTGATAGTGCAGATATTGATATACCCTTTTTGAAAAGATCAATAATTTCCTGATTTTGAATAATGCTCATAAATACCAAGATATTTATTGTAATGGTCAGAGTCAATAATAATTGTTAATAATTATTTATTTTTCGTTGACAGAAAGAGTCTCATAAAAATACTCACTTAGAGAAAAGGAGTTTTTCATGACACAAAATGAAGCTATTGAGATTATTATGAAAGGGCACAACGTGTTTCTGACCGGAGCTGCTGGAGCTGGAAAGACGTGGGTATTGAATAAGTGCATTGAAAATTTAAAAGAAAAGGGAAAGAAAATAGCAATAACGGCAACAACAGGAATTGCGGCTACTCACATAGATGGGATAACAATTCATTCGTGGTCTCGGATAGGGATAAAAACGGAAAAAGATTTAACAGATGAGCATATTTTTAAGAGTATTGTACATGATAAGTATTCAAAGAGAAATATACTAGCGAGTTCTATCTTGATAATAGATGAAATTTCCATGTTACACGCATATCAATTTACTGCAATAGATAATATATGTAGAAGTATCAGAAAGAATCCTGATGTTCCTTTTGGGGGTCTTCAGGTTATACTGTCTGGTGATTTTTTTCAACTTCCTCCTATTTCCAAAGAGTATAGAATTCCTGTTCAATATGCATTGCAATCACCGTCATGGAAGGAGGGGGATTTCAAAATATGTTATCTTGAAGAGCAGTATCGTCAGGTAGATGAAAATTTTACAAAGATTCTAACTGCAATACGAAATAATTCATTGAGTGGTGCGTTGTTGCAACTTCTTATGGATCGAATAGATGCTCCTATAGAAAGTAATACTACGCCGGTGAAATTATATCCAAAAAATCTTGATATTGATAGAATCAACAAAGAGGAACTTGATAAAATAGATGAACCTGTATTTGAATATGTAATGGAATCATCAGGACCTGATCCTCTTGTTGAAACATTGAAGGGAAATTGTATTGCGAAAGAAAATCTTGAATTAAAAGTTGGAGCACCTGTTTTATTTATAAAAAATAATAAGATAAAAGGGTATATAAATGGAACTCAAGGTATTGTTATTGGATTTAAAGGTATAGATACTCAGAGTAGGGTTTGTCTTGAAAATGGTGAGAGTCTTGTATATCCCGTAGTAGAGACTACAGAAGGAAAAATTATTGATGTTTTGCCAGCAACCTGGAGTATTCTTAAGTATGAGATTCATACAAGAGTGCGGGGTACTGGTGAAGAAGAGATGTTTATAGTAGATGTTCCTTTAGCTTCAATAATTCAATTACCGCTTATATTGGGCTGGGCTTTGACTATTCACAAAGCGATGGGTATGTCATTAGATTGTGCTGAGATGGATTTATCTCAATCTTTCGAGAATGGTATGGGGTATGTAGCACTTTCCCGGGTTCGAAAGCTGTCAGGAATATTGCTGCGTGGTATTAATAAAATAGCTACTCAGGTAGATCCTCGAATGATAAAAGTTGATCATGCGCTTATAGGAGAATCTGAAAAGAATAGATTGGAATTATGTTCTTGTTATGAAGAGGAAGAGTATGAAGAGTATGAAGAGTATGAAGAGGATGAGCATGAAATAGATGATGAAAGTTTAGAGTGTTTTAAAAGGTCTATGGAGAAAGATGATCGAGAAGATTCTAGGTTACTGAAAGAGCCTATTTTTAATAAAATATTTCCTGATGAAGATACACGATCTTTAGCAAATTCCTTGTGGGTTTTTTTTAATAAAGATGATAGATTTGTTTCTTATGAGGATGAACAGAAAATTGTTGGTTTAATACAAAAAATTGTACAAGATATCTCAGAAGTACGAATAGTAGTTTCTGGAATAATTCCTATAGAATCTCTGTCTCAAAGAAGAGTCAACTAAGAGAAAGCTGCTACGTAGCTTCTTTTTCAATTAGTACCAATGGTACGGGATTGGATTTGGAGAGCATTATTTTATCTATTTTAGGTTCGAGGGCTCTCATTCGTGTTGAGTGAAAATCTGCCATATCTTCAAGTTGCTCAAATTGCTGTACAACTTCAGCACTACCCATTCTAAGTTTTTCAGAAGCTATCTTCATTTTTCTTATTATAGAGAGCAAGTGTTCCCTCATGTATTTGTAGTTTTCATAAGCTTCTTCATACTCTCTTAATTTTTCTTTTAAAGATAAACTTTCTGTTTTAAGATTATTGATTATATCTGTTTTTTCTTTTAGTATCTGGTGGAATTTTGTGGTTCTGCTTGTGAGTTTTTCTATTACTTTTTTATCAAGCTCCTTGTCTTTTTCTTTTAGATTTTCCCGGTGCTGTTCATGAATTTCCTTTAGTTTTTCGGTATATTTTTTATGTATTATATTGATAGCATCAAAATGTTCTACATTGAATTTATTGAGGAGTTTTTCAAATTCCAGTTTATCTTTGAGTCGTTGATTTTCTTTTATTTTGTCTACGTCCATTTTCAGAGTTTTGTTGAACATACGAGCCTGCCTTTATAAATAATTATTAACTTTTTAGAAGCTATGTTATATTTCAAGATATTTTCGTTAGAAAATGAAAAAATACTTTGAATATGTGTCTGAAACTACCTTAAATTTACAGCAAAATCGTCTATTATTGTAATAGACACGATTAAAATTAAAAAAATGAAGGAGATGAATGTATGAACGATCTTAATATGACAGCGGAACAGGCGGCTCGGTTATCTAATCATTTACAGCAGGTAGATTCCGAGGCTGTGCAGGAGTTAAAGGTATTATCTGTGGAGCGAACAACGACAATAATTCCTGAGAATTTGAATGAGGTACGGGGAGATAGTATCAAGAAGAGGATAGAAGACCTGGAGAAGGAGTATTATGGGGAGATTAAAGCACCTTCTATAAATGTTAAAACTGCTACAAATTATAAGGATGAATATGGGTGTGATACGTTTTATGTGAAAAACCAATCTGACGGTCATATTATTATGGAAAAGCCAGACATGATTGTACCGAAGAGTAAGGTTATGGATTTGCTTCAATATGCAGATTTGGATGAGCTTCAAACATGCAGGGATTTGAGGATAAATTTATCTTCAAGGGGTTCTGGTATAGCTCGTTTAAGGCGTTTGACTCAGAGAGAGTATTTGGAGGAATTGGAGAAGGAAGTGCTCATGCAGAAAAAGGTGGATATAGTTCGTAATCAAGAAGCTATAAAAAGAGCACAGAATCCACAGAATATGCAAAATCAGATGAATCCTCCTCCAACATCTCAAGGTCCTAAGATACGAGCTATGGTTCTTGGAAAGATTGAGAAATTAAGATTATCGAGTGATAATGATCCGGAGATTTCTAAGTTTGGGATAAATCCTTCAGAATTTATTCAATGGGTTATGGGGGAATCTCTTTCAGAGGAAGAGTTGGATTACATTTTAGGGGATCCTGTTATATCGAACAAGCATGATATTAAAGCAGCGGTTGTAGAAAAAAAGATTATAATGTAAGGATATATAAGAGAAACAATGCTTAGATTAGTTGATGTAGTAGCACGAACTTCGACGGGGGTACAGTTTTATACGCAGGAGATAACTGTGGCTGATTCTGTACCTTATATTTTATATGATACTTCGACGGGATCTTCTTATGCACAGGGATTGATTGAAGATTACTACGGGTGGCGATCTTTGACAACGCTGACGGCAGTAGGGGCATTGAATGTAAATTTTTCAGTAAACAATTCTAATATGTATCCTTCGTATGTGGATCCTATTGCGGATTACAGTATTCTGAGACCGGCTTTATTCAAGGTAATGTCTTATCAGGAATATATGATAATACAGAATGTTTTGACTCGTTTTGACTTAGTGCGGAAGCGGTATCCGAATCCCGGGTTTGCTATTAATTCGACGAATAGTGTTGGTCAGAATGGAACGGTATCGTTTGCCGGGGGTTTTGAGAAGAAGCTAACTATAGGGGAGATAGGTCAGATGATGGAGGGGACCATAGTAGAGATAAATGCGACATCTCCGATGACATATTTCTGGCCTCAGTTTATGTCGAAGGATACGGATGTTTTTATAAATCCTTATGCATCGGTTCAGGGGATACCCTATGATATGATTGAGCTTATTATTTTAGGAACTTTGATACGGGCTTTGATGGCAATGGGGCTATTGGAAGTTGATATAAGTTTTTCTGCATCGGAGTCGGGTCTTCAGATAACATTTGATAGAGCAACTCATGTAAAGGGCTGGAGAGATACTTTATTAACAGAGTATAAAGAGACAAAGACATTATTTAAGTGGAATTATGCCAACCACGCAGGAATTGGGCTGGGCACGTTGCCGTTCGCGGCATATGGCATATATGGTACTCTATTAAACAACGTCACGTATGGTGGTTCATTAGCATATACTAGTATCATGGGATTTTCTGCCAGGGGCAACGTTCCCCTTTAATTGTGTGATGAAAGTGTTTTATTATTTAAATAGAGAGGAGTACTACTATGGATTTCAAAGAGATTAAAAGTGTTGATGACTTGATAAGCAGGTATAAGCAGAGTGCTTTAGAGGAATCTGTTGTAAAGGAGCTTTATCAATTTATAAATAACAAAGACATAGGGGATCCGGCTAAGAATACAATTTATGAAAATTTGATGAATGTTTTGAATAGTGTGCAGCCGAGATCTGGTTTTGGTACTCCAGAAGCATATAAAAAAATTACAGAAGAAAATCCGGATATTGCGGCATATGCAATAAAAAATAATATGTCCATAGAAGAAGCTTACGAAAAAATAAGAAATCAAACGAAAGGAACAATTTAAAAGGGGAGTTATATATTATGAAAATTAACAGTAATACTATTAGTCTTGAGAAAGAAAATTATACTAAACTAGAAGCTATTATTAAAAAAATAGCTTCTGAGAATAAGATTGAGAATGTAAAAGAGGTTCTTGTATCCTTATCTAAAGATAATGGAATTATAAAATTTGGTATATTAAATCCTGATACTATAGACTCTTATAATACTCCTGAAGAGGATACTTCTAGATTCAAAGAACTAGAATCAAGAATTGATGCAATAAATAAAAAAAGAGATGAAATTACAAAAGAAAGGTTACTAAAAGATCCAAAGATGGAAGTAGAACCAAAAAGTTCTTGGAAATTATATAAAGACGATTCAAAAGATGGATTTCCTTATAAGATAGAACAACTAAGTGATTTTCCGGATGATGATTCTAGTGAAATGGAATCTTGGTACGAACAATTCCCTTCTTTAGATGAAGCAGAAAAATATATATCTTTTTTAGAAAAAACCGTTAAACTACGAGAAGCAGAACCTGACGATATGATTAATTATTATTAATATAGATATAAGGAGAAGTTCCCATGAAAATTAACAGTAATACTATTAGTCTTGAGAAAGAGGATCACGCTAAGTTGGAAGAAATTGTTACCAAGATTGCTTCTGATAACAAGATTGATAATGTTGAAGAGATCAACATTGTTCTTAGTCAGGACAAAGGTCTTGTTTCTTTTAAGGAAGCTGGAAAAGATGAAAAAGGAAAAGAGAAGAAAGATGAAAAAGGAAAAGGACAAAGCAAAAAACCCATGACTGAGAAAGATCTCAAGACTATGGGTATGGCTAAATAATATAATAAGGAGAAAAGGTTATGTCACCATCAGCTACACATGGGGGAATCGTATTGTTTCTTGGAGAAGCTGGAGATAGCGCTCTTTGTACACAAGTAGATTTCAATGATTTAGTAAATTATTATGCAAGAAAATCTGTTGATGGATATCGTTTTCTTCATAATAATAGTTCCGGTTTTACAGCAGTACATCAAATTTTTTCATATCATTATGATGAGGGATCGTTGGATGGGGAAAATATAGTCATTTCTTAATATTGGGTGGAGGGCTTTATGCCTGGTAAAAATTTAGATAAAGAGAATCAGTCTAATTATTTCAGTGTTTTATTTGGTTCTATTAACATTGAAGATTTTATAGAAGATGAGGGACACAAGGCTCGTCTTCGACGTGCAGCGCCTCTGGATATCCCTGATGTTGCTCCTGTGGGGGCTCCTGTGCCTCCAGCAGGGGCTTTACCAGGGATTCCAGCACCTGCAGCAGGGGCTCCTCCTCCAAGTACTCCTGTGGTTGGTGGTAATCCAGCAGGTGCAGCCGTACCACCTGTTGATGTTGCTGGTATTATGGGAGGAGCTCCTACTCCAATTGTTCCAGATCTTACGTTACCTCCGGCGATTCCTTCGGAGGGAGAGGATGAGAATTCTAAAAAAATACAGGGTCTTTTAGATACTATTTCTTCTTTGAAGGGTACTCTGGAAGAATTGAAGAATGATGTTCGATACAAAAAACTTGAGGAATATGTTTACAACAATGTTGAGGAATTGAAGAAGACGGTAACTGATTTTCGTGATCGAAAGATTCCCATTAGGGATGCTTATGATACTGAGGGTGTTTACCGGGACAGGCTTTATGGATTGGTTACGGAGGTTCTTGATAAGATACTTCCAAATTTGTTTGAGGAGATACCAGAATACAACTTTTTAGCATCTCAGGTAAGTCGTCAATATGACGATGGCACGGTAGCAGATGCGTTGGTTTCTGTAAATATTACGGTATCTCGAGAGGGAAATCGTTTTGATTTTAAAGTTGATGTTCCTGTTTTAAATGGTCTTATTCAATATCCTTCGTACATATGCAGGGGTCTCAGGATAATTCCATTAGTCAAGGACCAGGTTCAGCGGGAGTTAAATTCTTTTTCATACAGAAAAATGGATATTGATACTCCGTTTGAAAAAGAAAATTTGTTTTCAAATTTGGGTGAAAATGTAAATCGTCGTCAGGACAACCAGAAGCAATATTCAGCACCACTTATGCAGGTAAATAATAATGAAATGCCTCCGGATCATACATGGCATCCGAAACAGAAACAAACATATAGATAAATTAATTTAGATTAATGCAGAGGGATTTATGAGTAATTTTTTTTCAACCAAGGATTTAACCTCGGCGACATTTATTGCATACAGCGGAGTTAAATTTGCATTAGAGTATGATGCTGCTACAAAATCCTGGACTTTTGTGGATCCTGAAAAATGTCAGGAATTGGATTTTAAACTCAGGAATGGGGAGTCTTGTGTAGAAGTAATAAAATACGAAAGCACGAGGAGGACTCTTTTAGGTATGGCAAATGTGTCACGGAATAAGTCATCGGTTTAGAACAAGCAGTGGTATAGAAGATACTATTGAGATTATTCTTGAAACGATAGATAGATTAGAATTAAAATTATATGAATTAGCGATTATTATAGATGATCTTCAAAAAAATGAAAGCACGACGAGAAAGATATCACAGTGGCTAAGAAATATATCGAAGGGTTCTCAGTAAACAAAGCAAAGAAGATATTGGTTGTTGTACCATATGTTCTGTATTTGAAGATAGTATTAAAATCCCAGCAAGAGGGTTTTTCTTTACAAAGGCTGATGGAATCTTTACTTGTAAAATATCTTGAAGGAGATGCTGATGGCGACATGCAAGATAAACGGGATTCTGCTTTATAGTGATGAAACGCCGGTTGTCAGTGCTCTTGTGTATGCAGTTCCTGCGGTATCTCCGGCGATAACTTCCAGTGGCTATGCTATATCACCTTTACCTATTCAAGCGGTTACAACATCAACAGGATATTTTGAATTGAGTCTTATTCAAGAGGCTGAATTTTTTGTGACTATAAATTGTTTAGGATACCGACAAAAAATAAAAGTACCGGCACTGACATCGAGTGGATTATTTGCATCGAGTAGTTTACCTGTAAATAATCAACCGACAGAACCGGTAAATCCTAACTGGTGATTTTATGAAGTGGTCTACTGGAAGAGTTCCAGATATAAAATTAATAACAGATCGTTTTCATCTTTACGATAGAATTTTGCAGCGAAATTTGGCTTTGATTCAAGGATTTGGAACACCATGTACGTATTGGAGAAATAAGGCGATATCTCCTATAGGGACTTCTCCGGATATTACAACATCTACGAAGTGTTATTGCTGGTCGAATCCTGTTGATGGGGGAGGAACAACTTCCAATCAAACGATGCAGCCACAGCGGGATCATTTTTTGTGTTCTGGAAATGGATGGTTGGATGTTGCGGGGGGTGGTGGTGGTTATCAGAAGTATGGATACAGGGAATATCTTTTTAGTACTCCTTCTGTTTTAACAGCGAGTTCCAAGGATGTTATTATATCGGGAACTCGCGGAAGCAGTTATATACTTTCGGGTTCTTCTATTACGGGAACATTGACAACGGAGCGGTTATCATTAACCAATTTCAAAGATGTTAGTTATTTGATGGTTAACGATGAATCTGATCCTTCGATAAACAGGGTTGAGTATTCATATTCGCTTAATGATATAACATGGATACCTTTAGTACTTACGAATACAACGGGGATTACCAGGAATATTGCGAGCAGGCAGGCATCTTTAGTATTGCCTGTTGGAACGGGGAATATTCGGTTTAGGATAACGTTATCGAAGAGGACGGCGACAGTACCGTCTTCGAAGTGGAATTCTTTACGATTTCGGTTTAGGCATCTTTTGACATTAGCGGAGATAGATCCTCGATTTGAGGATATAGTAATACCGGCTTTTTTGGCATCTCGAGATCAGATATCCCAGATAGTGGAGGGGAGTGCTCAGAATGCGGGTTGGGTAACGAGGTTTCCCATAAAGTGGAAAACGCTTCCGGATGCTGATATAGAGAACTCGGATGTTATTAGATTTTTGAAGGGAACTTTTTCAGGTCTCAATTTTGAAATTCATGATCTTATAAAATATACGTATGGAGAATCGACTCAGATACTTCATAGAGGATTTGAATCTCTTTTGATAAGAGATGGGAACGATGTTTTAAAAATTGCTGCATATTTGCTTTAAAATTTGGGTATAAAAGGATATTATTATATAAATGGAATTCATAGGAATACAATCAATAGATGAGCTTATAAAGAAAGCAGATATGCCTCAGACGGGAATTCCTGGGGGTCATCTTTCAGGAGATGCTGCTGCAGATATACCGTCTATGGTAACACCGGTTCCGAGTATAAAGCTTCCGGCAGCGTCTAAGAAGAGTACGAGAAAGTATCCTGGGGATATTACGGATGATGCTAAGATAAGGACCCAGGGGGAAGAGGATCTTCCGTCAGGGAATTCACTATAATTTAAGGAGAACGACAATGGACTTTAATTTTTTATCTCAGAAGTATGCAACTCAGGATTTAGATTTAACGCAAGCGCTTAGAATTTGGAGGGAGAATAGATTATCTCCGGAGAATATTAGGGATCAGATTCGGTATGATACAGGAGTGCGGATAAATTCTGCAGATGCCAAGATGTTGTATAAGTTAGGGTCTGAGGTAGAGAAGGGTGATAAGACGTTGGAAGGGTTTGGCATGGCGAAGGGCAATGAGAATAACGATCCTTTTTTTGGTGTAAACTATGCGAATCAGAATAAGAATTATGGTGGCATGGAAGCGGTGGCTAAAGATTTTGCTGTGAGCAAAGGCCGGGAAGAGTTGCTTCCTGATAATATAAGGAACCAGAACCGGATAAAATTTACTCCATCTATAAGGAGAGCTTTTGAGAGGGTGAGTGAGCATGTTTACAGGGATAAGTATGCTGCCAAGTATTGGACGTTGAAGGAGAAAAGTGGTGAGGATGGGAAGAAGGTGGTATATCTTGTAGCTATTGAGACTGATGATAATGTTAAGACAGCGGGTATAGCAGGTATACGGAGAGCGGATGTTCCTGTAAATCCTGGTCAAACGACACAACCCGGGGTTCAGGCTACTCCGACTGATCCAGGTCTTCAGCAGGCAGTTCCTGGAAGCAATCCTGGTGTTCCTGGGAATCCTCCTGCAGGCACTTCGGGAGATATTGCTTCACAAGTATCAAAACCGGAAGCTTCGGCTCCACCGGCAATGACTCCGGAACAGGCGGCTGCTGCGATAGCGAGTGCTGATATACCAACTTTGGGAAACAGTATTCTGCAAAATTTAGGTTCTCGTGCAAAGGAAGTTATTGATTATATAAATGGTTTATATGGTCAAAAAGAATCACAGCCAGCAGCAGTTGCACCTACAGGGGCGCCTGCGGGAACTGAAGTGCCTCCTGCAACAGTACCTGGAGTATAGGAAATTTAGTTATGATAAGGGATTACGGTCGGGAGATCCGAGAAGATGCAAGGGAAGAGCGGGGAAAAGAAGCATCTCTTGTAGCTACTGCAGTAGGTTTACTTGTAGCGAAAACTCTTTGGAATCTTACTCCGGTTCTTAAGCAGCTAGGAACGGACTCTGCAAAACGGAATGAGAAAAAAGATAGAAGAAGTTATGGTGAGCGTAGTAAAGATTTAAAAATAAATACCAGAGGCCTTGAAAAAGTTTTTGAAAATATAATGGGTGGTAGTGGGGAGCATGCTTTAAAATCTCTTATTTCTATAGATGATACTTTTAAATATAAAGGACTTCATACTATTTTAAACAGAGCTCGTTGGCAGTATAAGATGCCTCTTTCTAAGATGGAATCTGAGGAGGTTCCTGAAGAGGAAGCACTTCCGGAAATAGGAGAAATTCCTGAAGAGGAAGCACTTCCGGAAATAGGAGAAATTCCTGGAGATGAGGCACTTCCGGAAATAGGAGAAATTCCTGAGGAAAAGGCTCCAGAGGAAAAGGCTCCAGAGGTAGCTCCTGAAGAAAAGGCTCCAGAGGTGGTTCCGGAGGAAAAATCTCCTGAGAAAGCTCCAGAGACTGAGGCAGCTCCTAAAGTAAAAAGAAAACGAAAACCGGCTAAACCTAGAATGAAGGTTCCTGAGGAAACGGGTCCGTCTTCAGATAATTATTTTGGGGAATTTATGGATAGGTACAGGGAAAAATATGGACTTCATCAATAAAAAGTCTTTAGATGATCTTATAAGAACTGCTCAAGTAGAGGTTCTTTTAGCTTCAGTTATGGTAGATACAGCGGGTCCTGTAATATACCCGACAAAATGTCCTGCGGTGGGCAGGAAGGCTGATTATTTAACAGATACCAGTAAAGAAGCTGTTTGTTTTTTTAAAAACAAGCAGTGTAAATATTTTACATCTGCTAAGTTCAGTTTGGAAGATTATACGAAAATTATAATTTGTGATGCTGTTAATGTTGAAGATGTTAGGGATTAGGAAAACTACGTGGGTCTTAACACACCATTTCTGCCTGAGAATATAGGCGCTTCTCTTTTTAACTTTGGATTTTACAAGGTCCAGAGACATACCAAAGCTATTGTTGTAGAGTTTTTAAATAATTTTTTTAGTAACAATGTAAAAACCTACTCATTGACCCTGCCGGAGATTGTTGATCTTCAGAACAGTTCTGATTATACAAAGATATTTGTGAGTGCTGATTTTCCGTATACGGAGAGGAAATTTCCTATTATTATTGTCAGTGTTCGAGACATTAAAGAGAAGAAGATGTATTTGGGAGCTGATAATATTATTGGGTATCGGGTGTATGGAACATCGACGGGTAGGGAGTCTGTAGAGGTATACGCGGGTGCTGCGGAAGTGACGTTGAATCTTACTATTGTGGCGTTGTCTTCTGAAGACAGGATGAAGTTTGCCGAGTTGATTAACATTTGTTTTTCTCATTATTACCGGTGGCAATATTATTACACATTAGATGACGGGAGTCTTTTTAATATAGTTCCTAATACGGGGACTATTACATTTGGAGGGGAAGAGGAAGTAGCTGATCCTTCGAAGGTTAATATGATTTACGCTATAAACATGATAATGACTTCGTTTATAGAATATTCTTTTCCAGGAACTCAGCCGACTGGGGTTATTAATCATGTTACAGTACTTACGAGTAGTGGAATTATCTAGGGTTCTGATTGTTAATTTTTTAGAAATGGCTTAAAAAAACGAGAATTGGGCGTATTATTATATTAAGGAAATCTGAAATCAAGGAGAAAAAAATATGGCATCTTTAGGATATAAATTACCGGGGACTACTATAGAGGATGTATCTCAACCTAAAAGTGTGAATGTATCTTCTACTCAGAGGGTTCCTTGTTTTTTGGGAGTAGCGAGTGCTACCAAGAAAGTAAATTTTGAGGAAATAATTCGATCATCTACGGGATTTGATTTACTGGATTATTCCAGTTCCGGTGTAACGAGTATAACTCAGACTGGCAAGCAGCGGGGCCTGAAGGATATTATTGCGACAACGCATTATACTCTAACATCGAGTGGGATATTGTGGACTTCTGCAGGTTTAGTTTATGTAGCGCAGGGAGCTACATATTTTGTAAGTTATAATTATACACGGCCTTACGATGCAATTAATTTGAGTAATCCTACCTTAAACGATTATTGCTATAAAGAGTTCACAAATTTTGAAGATGTATACAACGATCTTGGAGAGGATATTCCTGCGAATCCTCTTGTTGGTATTTGCAAGCTTGCTCTTCAGGTTTACAATGTTCCGAAGGTTGGTGTAGTTCAGACATATAATTCATCTTCGAATTCTTTTTCAGATGCGTTAAGTCTTATTCTATATCGGGATGTTCAGACAGTATGTTGTCTATCATCTAGTTCTGCGGTAAGGACATATCTTGTTAATCATGTAACGGAGAGGAGTTTGCCGGATAATATGCGGATGCGGATGGGCTGGTCGGGAGCTGCTGCGGGTACGGCGGTTGGTGACAATTCAGATCCCAATTCTTTGAGGGGGATAGCATCGGGTATTTTGAATGAGCTTGTTGTCATGGTTAATGCGACCCGGGCAAAGTATTACTACAGTGATCCTACGACTCGGGAGCAGCTTTATACGATAGTAGATGGGGGATTTATTTCAGCAGCTATTGCAGCGTACAGAGATTCTTTTTCTTATCCATCGACTACGCTGATGAACAAGGTGATTCCCGGTCTGGAATTGTATTCGGAAGATTATGATGATTACTATTCGGAGTACATGCTGACCCAGGCAGGGAGCAGCAGTCTCTTTTTGGTTCAGCCTTCTACAGGCGGGGCTATGAAGGTAATTGATGATCTTACTACGGACAACTCGACGGTGGAGAAGAACAACATAAACATTATTACTGCGAAGCATTACATAGCCAAGGATGTGGCTATTCAGATGGATCGCACGTTTAAAGGCCGGTTGATTCTGGATAGGGGGGTATATTCGAATACGGTCAGCGGTTACCTGGCTATAATGTTTGCGATTTACAAGCAAGCGGGCATTATCGAAAAGTTGGGGACTATAAAAGTAACATTACCAACCACAAGGCGTGACACCGTAAACATTTTTTATTCGTATTACGCCGTATATACACATAAATATACCGAAGGTACATACGCTCTCGAAGTATAAAAAGTACTTGACAATATTTAAGGAAAAGCCCTATATAGTATATAGGGCTTTTCTATTTTAAATATGAAGGTATATGATATGAAAGAAAAGGAATGTAAGTATTGCGGGACGAAGGAGAATTTGTGGACCAATAAGAACGGTGTTATTTACAATTGTTGTAAGGTCTGCTACGATACTACGGAAGAGAAACTTTGTAGGTATTGTGGTACGAAGGAAAATTTACGAACTAATAAGAACGGTGTTATTTACAATTGTTGTAAGCACTGTTATGAGACTATTGAGGTTCCGAATCAGATAAGGAAAGCGGGGGAATCTTTTAGAAAAAAGTATGGAGTAGTTGATTTAGGGGAGTTACGGCAAAAGAGATTAAAGGAACATCCTCCAAAACCAAAAGAGAAAAAGAAGGTTGTGTGTAAGTACTGTGGGACTTCTGATAATTTGATTGAGCTATCTGGAGCGAAGAGAACGAATTGTTATCCTGCCTGTAAAGATCATTGGGATCGGTATCAAGAAGATAAGCATGAGGCTCGGAAGAAGTCTAATATGGATAGGTATGGACACGAGCATCCTATGGATGTGCCTGAGTTTCGAGAGAAGCAAGTACAGGCTATACATGCGCGTTCTTCGGAGGATAAGGAGAGGATACTGGGGAAGAGGAAGGAGACAAACATTGAAAAATTTGGGGTAGAGTTTCCTATTCAATTATCTGAGATGAAAGAAAAAAGAGAGGAAACCTGTATAGAGAGGTTTGGGGTTACAAATCCTACAAAGCTGGAAAGAGTTAAAGATAAGCAAAAGGAAACCACGTTAAAAAAATATGGTGTAACCAATCCCATGCAATCTGAAGAAATAAAAAATAAAGCAATGGATACGAATAAAGAACGATATGGATCAAAATGTCCTCTTGCAAATAGTATTATAAAATCAAAAGCTAAAGAAACTTTAAAAAATAATTATGGTGTAGAGCATCCGATGCAAAGTACTATAATTAAAAATAAATTGAAAGCAACAAATATTAAAAAATACGGTTGTGAAAGTTCTTTTGGAAATAAAGATGTTCAAAGGAAGTCTCAAATTACTAGTAGAGAACACTATTGGAATTTATTTATAAAACTATTAGACCAAAAAAAATTATCTCCTCTTTTTTATAAAGAAGAGTATGTTAATAATTTTGATAAAGAATTTACTTTTAAATGTAATAGGTGTGAAAAGGAATTCCAAACAAAAGAAATAACTGTACAAAGAATAAATTGTGGTTGTTTAAAATCAAGGTCGTCTTATGAAGATGAAATAATAGATTGGCTTATACTTAATAATATAATAGGTATAGAAAAGAACAAATCCTTTTATGAAAACAGTAAAAAACGATATGAGGTGGATATTTTTTTATTAGATTATTCTCTTGGAATAGAATTTCATGGTTTATATTGGCATAGTAATTTATATGTTGATAAAATGTATCATAGAGATAAATGTTTATATTTTAAAAATAAGGGTATATCACTTATTCAAATATTTGAGAATGAGTGGGAAAATAAACAAGATATTGTTCAATCATTAATAAGAAATAAATTAAAGATCAATAAAGTTTTATATGCTCGTGATTGTTCTGTGCAAACTTTATCAGATATTGAATCTAAAATATTTTTGGAAATAAATCATTTGTCTGGATACACTCCTTCAAAAATAAATATAAGTCTTAGTTATAATAATAGTATTGTTGCATTAGGAACGTTTGGTAAATCAAGGTATAGTAAACAAGAGGAGTGGGAGTTACTTAGATTTTGTTCTTTGTGTAATACTACTGTTGTTGGTGGGTTTAATAGAATACTTTCTTATTTTGAAAAGAATGTTAATCCTAAAACATTGGTAAGTTATATAGATCTTCGTTATTTTAATGGTAATGGATATAAAGAATGCAATTTCATTCAAAAAGATATTACTGATCCTAATTATTTTTATTTTCATCCAAATAAAACAACGGAATTGTATAGTAGATTGGCTTTTCAAAAGCACAAACTTAGGAGTAAGTTGGAAAGCTTTGATCCTGCTCTTTCAGAATCTGAGAATATGATAAATAATGGGTATCTCCGAATATACGATGCGGGGAACCTGAAAATGGTTAAAACTTACTAAAATTTACATGAATTTTGTATAAATATTATCAGCCGTAGGCTTAAAAAATCCCTTAACTTAGTTATTATTATATTAAGAATGCTGATTAAGGGAGATAAACTATGGCTGATTATAGTGTACAAGGAAATAGATTACTACCACTTCATAATGTAAATCCTAATGCAAATGCACCTCATTCATCAATTCAATCCATTACTATGGGGATTAGGATTGGTAATCAAAAGTTTGCTATAGGGTATATCAACAAGTGGTCTTTTAATATGGACAGAGCGGAAAAGGTAATATTTCAGATAGAGCCCTATCCGGATGTTCGTGGTGACGATTTTTCTCCTGCAGGCATAGCTTCAGTATATACTACCAGAACTTTTGATGAAAATACTGCGTATTGGCCGGGAGAGGCTATAGAAGTCATTCCTGGAAAGATGGCTCCTGTGAAGATAACTCTTCATAGATATGCTTTGTACACAGCAAATCTTCTTGCTGCCGTAGCGCGGTCTACGGGAAGTGGCGTATATGATAGTGAAGAAATTCCACCCAATATTCAAGAAACAGAAGCTCCTGTTATTAAATACGTAAATATCTTACAACAGGTTCGGCCTTTTGATATCTATCAGATTTTTGTCAGTCCTGTTACTGGGGGGGTTTTGTGGGGAAGAAAGTTTGGTGGGTGTTGGTTTACCAAGATTGGTGAAGTTTCTCCGGATAGTGAGAAAAATGAGCCAATTATAGAAGAAGGTGAAATTGCTGCAACATACATCCGACCGCTTTCCGCATCTCTTGGACTTTAGTCAAAGCACTTCAGCGGTCCTGGTTTTTTCAGGACCGCTTATTATATTCACAAAATTAAATTATATGAAGGAGCATTTTCATGGAATTAAGTAAGCAGAACTTAAGTGTGGATGGCGTTGGTTTTTCACCGGATGATTTTATTACAGGGAGTCAGATGGCAGGAAATCCAGGAAATCTAACACAGCAACCGAATCCCTTTCAAAAAAGCAATTCTACAAATATTCCCGATCTTCACAACGTTGATTTAAATTCAACTCCTCAATCCCGACAAGAAATACTGGACAAACCAGGAATGAGCACATCTGAATTAAAACAGGAAATACTGAATGAGAGAATAGCTCAAGATATCAGATCAGCTAAGACTCTTGATACTTCGAAGGGGATTCCTTCAGATCCTAAGGATATTCTTAAGCATATAATAGCGAGGGGAGAGTATCAGGAAGTTGTTGAGTTATTTAATCATAAGTGGACGATACGAGCACTGGATCAGCGGGATCTTCTTATGGCGGCTGAGATGGTTAAAGATGAGCTTTCATCGAGCACGGCACGGATGTCTGCTCTTATTTTTCTTCAAGTAGTATTTTCTATAGAAGCTATTGAAGGAATATCCATTTATGAATGTTTTAAAGATGTAAAGGCTACTGATTATAAACAGAAAGAAGATTACAGTTTAGCAGTACGAAAAGCGCTGCAAAAATATTTAGAACATGTTCCTCCTCAGGTTATTAACATGTTTTATGATGAGTATGTTCGTATAGAGGGAAAGAGAAACAAGGCTCTGGAGAACTTAAAAAACTCCTGAGTCACCCTTTAGAATCCTGGGAAGGTCTTTCTGATCTACTGGGTGACAGCTTTATAAAGTTTTTTGTATGTTCCCATAATAAATGGAATCCCTATTCTGAAGAAGTTAAGAATATTCCTGATATATATTGGATAATTCAATTTCACACAATAAATTTGGAAATAAAGCAGCAATGGGAATTTTTGCATAGGCCTGCAGCAGAGTTGGTAGCACAGGTTGCAAATCCTCAAGTGTTTAAAGTTTATTTTGATAGTTTGAAAAAAGAAAAAAGAAGGCAGAACGAAAAAAGAGACGAGGGGTTTTACGAATCAAAAGGGAAAGATCAGCGTTCCGAGAATTATCATTCAGAGTCAGATGCAAATACGTATTACGATCCTTTGCGGGGTCTTGTTGACAAGAATGGAACAGTTTTAGTTCCAAAGGAACATTATGATAAGTTATTGGGAATTGATGGCATAGCAATTTCATATTAGGAAAAGTGTGTATGGCAGAAGAAACTGGCGGCTCTAACGAAACTAACCTGCTCTTAGCAGAAATTTTAAAATCTTTAACTACCAAATCCAAAGAAAGAACATCTTCTCCTGGAAAAGATCCTGCAAAAGGCAGCCTTCAAAATTATGTAGAGGCGCTGCAAAACGAAACAAAAGATGCCGTAAAGAATTTCATGTATATAAAAGATACCATGAAAACAATGTTTACGGATATTGAAAAAGCTTT
>Ga0315287_10000076_pt1 | contig 86359 bp, 67 predicted proteins | sample YL17G11_0_MG_FD_205037 | JGI IMG/M metagenome (GOLD analysis project Ga0315287, IMG submission 205037) | Sediment microbial communities from Yellowstone Lake, YNP, Wyoming, USA - YL17G11_0 | ecosystem: Environmental > Aquatic > Freshwater > Lake > Sediment | place: USA: Wyoming | collected...
TCGCCGTGCTTGGAGAGGGGGTAGGAGAGGCGCGCTGATGTCAGAACCGCAGATTAACCAGATTACACAGATGACGCAGATTCTAGAAGTATGGGGATAGAGAGGGGAGAAGCTATTGAACGCTGCGCCTTGTCTCTGCCTATAACTTGCAGAGACTAGGCGTGAGGTGCAAAGAACTTAAGACCTCATCCCCCAAACCCCTTCTCCACCGTGGAGAAGGGGCAAACTTACCCTCGTCTGTCACAAGCCCCTTAAATCCCCGATTCATGCCCTGCATGATCCGCTCAGCCAGGAGAAATTGCCGTAGGGCCAGGAGAAACCGCCGTCGTGCGCTTTGATGGAGCCGTTCCAGGAAGAGAAATCGCCGTTGCATGAAAGGAAAAAGCCGTACTGTGATTTGTCGGCGCCGTTCCAGGAAAAGAAATTGCCGTTGAGTGATTTGTCAAAGCCGTACCATCATCTGAGGAAGCCGCTCTATAATTTGCAGAAGCCGTTGCGCCCGGAGAAGCTGCCGCTTTACAATTTGTCTGAGCCGTTTCATGAAAAGTAATCGCCGTTTCATAATTTGCAGAAGCCGTCTTGCCGGAAGAAGTTGCCGTCTCATGAAAAGCAGCAGCCGTTATACGATTTGAAATTGCCGTTTTACGAAAAGTAGGAGCCGTTCCATCATCTGAAGTAGCCGCTCTATAATTTGCAGAAGCCGTTTTGCCCGGAGAAGTTGCCGTTCTGCCATTTGTCAAAGCCGTTGCATGATTTGCCGGAGCCGTCCTGCCTGAAGAAATTGCCGTTGCATGAGAAGAAGGAGCCGTTCTACAATCTGTCGGAGCCGTTTTAAAAAAAGAAATAGCCGTTATATGAGGAGAAATTGCCGTACTGTGATTTGTCGGAACCGTTTTGTGATTTGAAAATGCCGCCGGACGATCTGTAGCACTGGACTTACAATCTGAAAAAAGGGGAGGGCCCTTTGGCGGACTGGAATGGTGATCTGAAATTATCGCCGGATGATCTGCCGGACTGGAATCACAATCTGAAAATTCCGGCGGGCACTTTGGCAGACTGGAATCATGATCTGAAATTTCCGGCTGGCCCTTTGGCGGACTGGAATGGTAATCTGAAATCATCGCCGGGCGATCTGTCGGACTGGAATGGTAATCTGAAATCATCGCCGGGCGATCTGTCGGACTGGAATGATGATCTGAAATTACCGCCGCATAATCCGTCGGACTGGAATGACAATCTGAAAAAAAGGGAGGGCCTTTTGGCAGACTGGAATGATGATCTGAAAATGGTTCCAGGCAATCTGCAGGAAGTGACTTGCGTTTTGGAGATGGTGCCCCATGATCTGTCAGAAGTGCTGGTCAATCTGCCGGAAGTGTCGCATGACTTGAAAATGGTGCTGGGCAATCTGTCGGAAGTGCTTGACGATTTGAAATTGGTGCCGGACGATCTGCTGGAGGTGCCCAATGACCTGAAAATGGTGCCGAACGATCTGCTGGAAGTGCCTCATGATCTGAAAATGGTGCTGGGCAATTTGCAGGAAGTGACTTGCGTTTTGGAGATGGTGCCCCATGATCTGTCGGAAGTGCTTGACGATTTGAAATTGGTGCCGGGCAATCTGCCGGAAGTGCTGGGCGATTTGTAGGAAGTGACCCAGGACTTGTTGGCAGAGATATTCCTAAAGTATTAAGAGATTCTCTAAAAGTTGCTGGGTATGGGATCAAATGGCCTTGGAAGCCTGGAGTTAGGGAAATTTGTTAAATTTTCCCGGGTACCGTTAGGATAGCGGCACCCTAAACCATGCGGCTGATTTAGGTTTCATAATACCTCTTGACATTTATTACACTTTATGTTAATTTACCTTCCGAGAGTAAAATCTCGTGTTTGTTGTATTGGTTGATGAGGACAAAAAGATGTTATGTATTAAGGAGTTTATGTATGAATAAGAAAAATAAGGGAGAAATAGGTTCTGTAACAGAACTTATAGATATAATCAATGAAAACAGGAACCAACGTAATGAAGGAGAAGAGGCAATAAGATACTATTTCAGGGGGCACTATAATAAGGAATTTAAGCTCATACCAATGTTACTCAGACCCCAAATATTTAACATACTTTCAAAAGTTTACCGGACAGAAGACTCGGTAAAACTCCAAAAATCTTTATTATCAAGATTTATACGATATGTTCCCGAATATTATGGCGAAAAACTTTACTCATCTTTAAGTAGCGAAAAGGACAGATTTTGTTTAAGTTTATGTTTAGCTCAACACCATGGTCTCCCTACATTGTTATTGGATTGGACACTTAATCCACTGGCAGCTCTTTATTTTTCTATTAATCAAGAGATAGATAAAGATGGATGTTTATGGTGTATGCAGTTATTAAAAAAGGATTGTAGACAGGATATGACAATTTATCTAGAACAAGAAGCAACAATACCCATAGAACCGAAAACACCTTTGATAATTATCCCGAAACCTGTTTCACCCCGGATAACCGCACAAACAGGTCGTTTTTCTTATAGCAAAGAACGAAAACCCTTAGATGAATATGACTCTACAGAGAAGAAACCCTGGAGTACGATAACAGAATATAGAGTTCCTTCTAATAAAAAAAACAATATTCGGAGAGAATTGGAATCCCTTCAGATTCATGAAGGTACAATGTTCCCAGATTTGGATGGTTATGCCAGATATTTGGCAAGTGGGGGATTATAATTTTTAATGGTAAATAAAGTCTCGTGACTAACGGCAATTATAATTCCTGGCTGGTGGTCAACCTTTCCCCGGCGGGATTGCCTACCCAACGGCCCCCACTAAGCCGTCCCACCCCGGCGTATCCCCTCCTCCTGGGCTTCCCCTGGCACCACGTAAAAAAATACGCCGATCTACCTCGTAAAAAAAGGAGCCTCTTGAAATTAATTCAGTATAATTTTTATAACACTATTCAAACGTTTGTGCAATTTCCTTTTCAATTCAGTATAATTTTTATAAAATATTATAGGATAATCTTTTAAGTTAAAATGGATATCATTTCCTTCTTTGGCTAAGTAGATTGGTGTTTTATTAATTGCATGAGCATATCCTGCTTCCCAATATACATTGGGCTTATTGGAGTTTAATACTGCTATTATATATTTTGCTCTTTTAATATTTTCTACGATCCTATCGGTAATCCTTTCATTTTTCTCATCTTCATCAATTCTCTTAGTTTCAATCGACAATTTTTTGCTAACTTCTTTTATCGTGTTAAGAATATCTTCATTCTCTGAATTAGAATCGTCCATGGGCATCAAAACAAATAAATGATTTTTCCCAATATGACTATTTTTATCATCCCCGTTTTCTATATAGTTATACAATTTACCAATCCAGTCGTTCATTTCTTTATGAGAATCAACTTTTAAGAATTCCTTCTCCAAATTTTTGTCGATATTCATCTTTTTTAGCAAGTCCTTAATTTGAGCCTTTACCAAATTCCAGCCCTCGTCTTTACTTAAGCTCTTACCTACACCAATATCAGCTAATGAAGCTAGTGTAAAGAAATTAATATCTTCATATGAACAAACTACATTTAGTTTGCCTTGAATTTTCATATTTAAACTAAAATATGTATATTTGAAATAATGGTTGACTGATTTAATTATTAGTGATTTTAGAATATCATCATCCAAGATGTTGAAATATTCAAGTATAGCTTTTATTTTTTCATATGTTTTTAAATGTTCTGACTTATTGGTTGTAGCAATAGAAAACAAGTAATGTCCCAGTTCAAACAATAATCGTTGGTTTTTTTCCATTTTTTATACTCCTTAATTCTAAAAAATATTTTTAGAAAACTTTGTAGACTCCATTTTAATCATTCAGCCTGCCCTCCATATTTAATGATTTCTTGAGTAATCTTGATTCCACCTCCTTTTATGAGCTAAAGGGAGCCACCCCTTTTTCGCTTCTCACTCTGACCTCTTACCTGTTTCGCCAAATACAACCTCCTGACAGGGTAAGTGAACTATCTTTCCCTGCTTTCTAAACTCGAAGACATAGAATAATCCAGTAAAAAAATTTTGTCAAGGGTTTTTGGGCAAAAAAAAATTTTTTTTGGAGGGGTAAGGTGAAATACTTCCCTCGCCTGTCCGTTGAATTGACGGGAGAGGGGCCAGGTGTGAGGGCCTATCTTTGCGCCCATCCGCTTCCACCTGGCAGTCAATCTCTACCTTCTATGACCGGCCACCCACCAGTGCCTACTAAGCCGTCCCACCCCGGCGAATCACCCCCCCTTGGGCTTTCCCTTGCGTAAAATAGTAATCCTAACCTCATTGCAATCCCAACCCCTTCCAAAAATAAATCAAATCCCCCTCTCCTAGAGGCTGCACTTTATAAAGCGATTACATCTGATCGGCGCATTACAATAAGCTTTCTACGCTGATATTGGTGGTTGTGATTAGCAATTGAACAGTCTTCGTAGGTCCACGCTTAAACCGAAGATTCCAGGTTTGAGTTCAATCGAATCGGCAAGACGCTGGTAGAAGCCTTCCCTATCGGGGCGAACTGGTTTGTTTTTCCATTCAATTGAGCGATCCGCAAGTGTCTTGATTATGTTAGTAGCGGTGATAATGCCATACATGTCCATTGACTTGAATGGTACGATCAGGCAGTTGTTGCCGTGGCTTTTAATCTCTGTGAGAGGTACAGTCGAGATCAGCAGTCCTGGCAAGTTTGAGTATACTGCTTCCCACAGAGGTCTAATCTCTCGGACCTCAGCCTCAATCTTGCCTGCGTATCGAGGATTCGGCATGAGCAAAGAGACCTTACCGCCAAATACATCACCGATTGTTTCCAGCATACCCTGGAGTTTATTAGTGAAATCCAATTGCTCTGGTATGTAATTCATGAATAGGTAATAGACGAATACATCGGCATCCGGTTCGACAGAACCAAGATATGTTTGAGTAATCCACATTTGTGTCTCCTTTTGAGTGCGATCAAAAAATTGTTTTAAAGAGAACAATAAGCACAGATTCTTTCTTTCCGTATATGAACTTTCCGACAGATATTGTAATCCATTTAAACTCTGTTATATCAACCTCCTTTAGGTTATCTTTAAGATTTCTTCCTCATAAGAGTAATGTATAGCACAGTGAAAACCGTTTGTCAAGGTGTAAAAAAGTAAAAAGTTTTTTGGGGGTGGAAGTTTGGGCTGGAAATGGTCTGTAGGAGATGTTATTGGGGAGATTGGGGGGTGAAGGGAAGGGGGAGAAAATGGAAGATAAGAGAGGGGCTTTTAGCTAATCATATTGATGGTTTTGGGGTGGCCGAGGGGGCTTGTTTACTTTTTTAATGGGTTGAGAGAGAAAACCTTTAATGATGCGGGTTTTTGAAAATGGCAAAAAATTGGAAAAATTTTTTTTATTTTTTTAAGACAGCAGTGAGAAAGCCGGGAAACCTTAATAGAACACCGCATAAGCCTTACTCCCTGGCACAGAGAATAGAATCAATATTCCCTGAGATCATCTACGGGCACCCCGGCACCCGATCGACTCACTGGTTTTGGTAGAATTGACGGCCAATCCCGACATTCGCTTCAGTTTTGATAGCTTCCTCCTCGGTATAGTTTTCAAGGAACCCATCATGACATACATTCAACCCCCTGTGAAGATGCACTTTATTGATCGCTTACATTTCATTAGTGAAATAGAATTAAAAAGCTTAACTTTCTTAATTTTCTGTCTTGACAAAGGGGCCCACTTTACTCATCTATGGTATGGACATGGATCCCAAAAATCAAAAATTAAAAACTCCGTCCCACGTTATCCCCAGCCATTTTTTTGTTGCCAAAAGGAAATTGGGAGCCCATATAGGACAAGGCCCCCAATTCCACTCAATTTGATATTCGTGCAGCCATGCGTTGTTTTCAGACGCTACCTTTCGAGCTGCACAACATTCGGCAGGGGCGCTGCCTCAGAATCCATCGGCATCGTTGACACCTTTCCATCCTTGCGCAGCCGCGGCTTGACTTTGTTCGAGAGTTCTTTGACCGTCTTATCGAGTTGCTCGAGCGACATCTTCTCGACACCCTTAGGATGTCGGCAAAAGCCAACGCGAACGAGGCGACAATTACAGAAGCCGATCGTCATACCAAAGGCCCTATCTTCTCGCCACTCCGTCCACTGACCCGCACCTGTATCGCTGGGTGTAGTTCCCGCGAACAACTCGATGACCATGCCGTCGTGGCCAACATCCCCGGCATAGTCGCCGTACATCAGAAGGCGATCGCCTTCCTGGCTATAACGACCGTTCCAGTCCGGAAAAGTCGTGGAGTACCAAATTCCCTGAATGTGCGTTCCTACCTGGGTATAAGGAAGGAAGCAAATCCCTTGCGTCGCCCACTGCATGTGACTCGACGAAGTGTCGTCGTAAGCGGTGATTTGCCAGAGATTGCCACCGTCGACGACGTTAGGCTTTTGCGCGAGGGCAAGGCCTGCGAGCCCAACAAAGACGATGAAGGTCATCAATCCTGCAATTGCAGTTTTGTTCTTAAGATCTTTCATTTTTTTCTCCTCTTTCTTAAAGTAGTTTTGTCAAAAATTTTTAAGGGAAAACTTTCAAACCCTTCTCGATAATTCCCGGAGCATTGTAGCATTAGCTTTGCATTACCGGGTTTATCGTTCCAAACGATTGACCAAATACTATGATATGCCTTTCTTTAAGGTTTCACTACGGTGGCGCTATATTTATGAATCCCATTTATTCCTCCTTTACCTAAGTGTCTGAATCAAGCTCATTTCAAAACAATGGTATTATAGTATAATCCCCGGGATTTTGTTCAACTTTTATAAAAGTTGATATCTTTTTTTTGAGAGCTTGAATTATTGAGCCTTTTGGGATGTCAATTTTTATAAAAATTGATATTCGCTGGGCCTTGTCTCTTCAATTTACATGCAGAGACTAGGGTGAGGGCCTATTTCCCCATCTCTTAATACTTCTAGAATCTGGTTAATCTGCGTAATCTGGTTAATGCTCCTTTTGAAGCAGATGAATGCTCCTTCGCAGCAGATGAATGCTCCTTTTGGTCGCATTCGTTATCAAATTTCCGCCTTAATTTTGCGGAAATTAGGTCGCATTCACCCTTGTTGTCTCCGCCTATACTTTGCGGAGACAAGGTTCAGACAGCAGGGGGCACGGCATGCCGTGCCCCTACGCCCTCATCTCCTCTCCTCTGCCGGGTATGGGCGACCGGGAACCGGGGGGGCATTGTGGTAAAAGAGCATGTGATAAAACGGTTCCCCGGTGTTCTGGAAAGTGAATGCTGCCCGGTAGTAGGATTCCATCAAGATGTGTGAGAGAAATTTCCCCTGGCATTTGCATTCCATCAAGGAAAATGAAACAAATTTTCTCCAAAATGAGATAAATGGACCCCAAAATGTCTTAAAATTAAAGGCAAATGAGATGACTGGACCCCAAAATGAGAGAAAAATTAAGGTGAATGAGATAATTTTTAACCAGAATGATAGAACCGTTAAGGAGAATGAGATAAAAATCAAGGCAAATGATATGACTGGACCCCAAAATGTTAGAAAATTTGAGCAAAATGAGGTGATGGCTCTCCAAAATGACCCAACGGCAAGCAAAATGACCCAACGGCAATCATTGCCCCCGACTTGGTTTGCGGTGGCCAAGGTTGTGTCAAGTATTTTGTGTCGCGCTGGGGTAAGCCAGGTTGTGCACCGGGGGGGCCATCATTTCGTCTTAGTGCACGGGCTGCTCTATCTCAAGGGACTCGACCTCGGACCGGGATAAGCCGGTGGCCTCAGAGATGATATCCAGGGATATGCCCTTCCTCAATAATCTTTTGGCTATCTCTGTCTTTTCTTCTATTATCCCTTCTCTCTTACCCAGGGCAATCCCTTTTTCTTGACCCTTCATTTCTGCTCTTCGTTCCCATGTTGTTACATAAGGCATTTTATACTCCTTTTCGATGCTGATGATTTCATCGCTAATCTTACCTTCCAGGGCATCCGGTAAACGGATGATCCAGTCGATAAATTTTAATAGCGTCCTGATTTGCTCCTTCCCATAACCCCGCCGGTAACACTGCCGGATCAGCTCCGTCTTGGCACTAAACTTCGACTCCGGCCTCGCCTTTTTGATCTCCTGGCTCTTAAAATGAGCCCTAACCACCATGGCCATGGGGTTTTCAGAGCTTTCCAATTCCTGTTTCTTTACCTCATCCAGCCGGTAATCGATGAGCTTGACCACCGGTATCTTGAGCTTTAACTCGAATCCCCAGCGACTGACCCGGTATTCATCGGGCCGGTAAGAAGGGTCTTCATCGGTGAGAATGGCCAGGCTGATAACCTCTGCCCCTTCCTGCCTGAATTTGTCAAAAATGCGGTAATTGTAAACGTACATCCTTGTCAAGAAATCGGTATCCCTGGCGCCCTGGACTTCCACGTGGATAAAGATGCAAATGTAACCGGTAGAGCCGTTTTTCAGGTAGACTTTGACCAATTCATCGGCATAGCGATTACCGACCTGGCTATCGGGGGCGATCTTCCTTAATTCCTTGCTCAAGAACGTGTACCCTTTGGAGAAGTCGATATCCTTGTGGATGTGTGGGAAGAAGAAAGCCAGGAAAAACTCGAAGAGTTCTTCGATAACGTCTTTCCAGGCGGAGTCATAGTCGCTGGCTCCCCTGGCCGGGCGGGTGGTTTTCACAGGTTTTCGGGTCATAGCCCCTATATAATACCCAAAACCGAGGGAAAAAGCAATATCCTTGTCCCTCACAAATTAAGGTGAGGGACAACAATGATAGAACGCGAGCGGGCGCAGCGTTCTTCCGCTTTCCCTTCCACAAATTAAGGTGAGGGGGTTAATGAGGTCATCCCGGCAAACACCCCGGTTCGCCCCTACGGGTTATGCCTATCCCCGGCGACATTAAGGGGATCCCCGGAAATTTTGCCAGTACTTTCATAGACGGAACGAGTACTTTGGCAGACGGAACCGTTACTTCGGCCTTCGCAGCCGCTACTTTCATCTTCGCAACGATTACTTCGGCCTTCGCAGCCGCTACTTTCCCATTCGCAACGATTACTTCGGTCTTCGCAGCCGCTACTTTCACCTTCGCAGCCTTTACTTTCACCTTCGCAACCTTTACTTCGGCCTTCGCAGCCAGTACTTCCACCTTCGCAATGATTCCTCGGTCTTCGCAGCCTTTACTCGCACGGCAGGACGGCCTTTTCCAGTGATAGTCTTTGCCTTAATTTTGCATAGGCTCATGGGGTGAGGTTAAAACGGCGCTTCATGTCTCGTTCACCGTCCGGCCATTTTACCTACCATCGGCTCATCTCACTAAAATGTCGAACTCGCTAACGCTCAGACACCGACATTTTACCCCCTAAAACGGGGTGCGTTCGATTCGCCGGGTAGGAACGAAACGGCCTACCTAAGTTCACTCGACCATGAAGCGCCGCCCCGCCAGTCCCGCATCCAGAAATCGCTGGCCCTGCTCAAAGCCCCATAACCCCGCTAATCTTAGTGTCTTGCCTGAGATGAAAATGGAATGTCCAGGGATTTTATGAATCTTTAGCAGATAACCTCGGTGGTGTCGCCGCCGCAACAGCAGGCCAGGTCTACAGAATTATTGGTGGGGCAGCTTCTTGTAATAGGTGGACAAAATTTAGTCCTTTGATCTCCGCCATACACATTCTTCATATCCTTCCAATTTAAATTGGCGATGGTCTTCTTGTTTAAGCTGAGACGTTGACTGAATTTTTTGGGTTTCATTGATTCCTCCTGCTTCCTATTCTATAACAAAGAAGAATTCTTTTCAACCGGGAATTTTGTCCCCCCTTGATTGGCTGGTTCTTACCGGGGAAATGCAATATTTCACATGGCCGGTAGACCGGAATTATATCAGGGTTTCATCAGCTCGATGAGCAACTGGCGAATTTTCTTGATGGCGCGCATGATCTCCCGGACGATCTTTAGCTTCTGCTCTATGTCCACCGGCACGGCCGGGAACATCTCGCCGTCGCCGCACATGAGCCAGTTGAGGTCTACGCCGGTCTTTTTCCTGACCCTTTCAAAGAACCAGGGATTAGGTTGGCGTTGGTTCTTCTCATAGCGGGAGAGCAGGCTGCCGGAGATGCCGATGCCTTTGCCGAAGGTCTCCTGGGTCTTGTCCACGAAAACACGCAGCAGCCTGAGCCTTTCGCCCAGGGTGTCGGCGGTCAATTTCATCGTCTAGCCCCGGTGTCCTGGTCGGCAGGGCAAGGAAAGATTTCGGGTCCTGGAATGGTAAAGATCAAAGCGTAAATCATGTAAGAATTATATGATTATTTGATAAAAATGTCAACGGTCGATTGGAAATGTAACAAAAATCTAATTTTTACTTGACTATCAGTTGAAAAAAACGGCACTTCCGGCAATACAAAATTTACCCTTTATCTGCTGACAAACGAATATCAGGGAATCTCCAGATCAATCCAGGAACCAGGAGGATTAACCGAAGTAAAAATTATGTTGACAAAATAATATTTGCGTTATATATATTCCGCATGAAGCAAATAACGACTTCTCAAACAGACAATCGCCTTGAGATTTCAAGGCAAAAAGGAGACCGCCATGACATTCAAAGAATATGCCAAAGCCAACGCCATGATGTGGATTTCGTCCAAACAGGCAGCCAAACTGATGCAGTGTTCTATAGAGCACATCTACGACCTTGCCAAATTGAAGCGAGTGTGCTATATTAAGGACGGCAAGAACATCAGGTTCAAGCCAGAGGATCTGGATGATTATGAGAAGCAGCATTATGTCAGGCGCTAACCCTGGCCAGGTTTAAAAGAAAAGGCAGTGCTATCCGGCAGATGTGATTATCCCTCAACGTCATTTTGGCTCGTCCGTGAACCGGGATAAGGTCATGGTTGACCGGTCCCCTGGCTAAGGCGACCCGTGCCGGGCACAATCCCGCACCGGATTTCAAGGTAAACCCACTTTATCTCAGAACCTTTTCATAACCTCCTTTTTCAGACACCCCTGTTTTTTGACTGTGTCCTTTTTTGTGCACCAACAGGTACATTTCCATCACAAAAAGGAGGATAATCCAAATGGCAAAATCCACCCTTTCTGCGCCGCATAACAAGACTGTCATTAACTTTTCTGGCATGATGTGCCTCTTGTGAAAAACCCAGCTTTTCCCCCCCGTCTGCCAGGTGTAGAGAGGGGGAGAGAATTCCTTCATTTGATTTTTTTTCATTTTACTTATTGACATTTGTTTTCCTGTTGACTATAATTTTTTTTCAAAGGCACGCTGGATTTGGTTCGGAAACCGTTAATTTTAAAATAGACTAACGAACATGAGAAAAGAAGAGGTTTTAGAGAAAATCAACCGGGTTAAGTTTTGGAACCACCGCATCGACCTGGGGGACGGCATCTGCACGGCCGGTTCCTCCGGTATTAATCGTTTCGATAGATATGGTTTTACCGATGAGTTAAGGGGAAAAACCGTTCTCGATATCGGCGCCTGGGATGGCATCGAGTCATTCAAGGCCGAGCAATACGGGGCCAAACGGGTGTTGGCCACAGATGTCTGGTATGATGCGCCTTTTCTCAAGAAATACTGGAGCAGCATCAGGAATGGCGATGAAGGCTTTCGCTGCGTTAAAGAGATATTGCATTCTTCGGTCGAACAGAAGAATATCGATATCTTTGATTTATCGGAAAAAACAGTGGGAAGATTCGATATCGTCTTCTTCCTCGGTGTTCTTTACCATGTGCAGCATCCGTTAAAGGCGATACAGATCATTTCCAGTATCTGCTCGGAAATGTTGGTACTCGAGACAGCCGTGCTGGCCCCTGGTGGGATATTGCCTGAAAAATGCGATGAGATCCCCATCATGCAATTCCGCGGGGAAGCTGGTTGGTTCCCCAATAAACTTTGTGTGCAGGAGATGTTGAAACTCGCCGGTTTTAAAAAACTCGATTATTCTTTCGTCAAGGGTGTAGGCCGAACGGATCGAGATTCCAGGTTCGGCGTAATTAGCCGCGATACAGTCACGCATGATTATGATTTTAATGCGGAAAATAGCGATAAAATCTGCAAAGATACGCCGGTAGAAATTTTAATTACCGAGCTGGGGAATATGGACCTCTCACACCCCCAGGCCAAACGGGTGAGGATCGAATGGGATAAACCCAGACGCCAGGTTTGGGTGGATAAAGCGGATGTGAAAGTGGTCGATAAAATACCCGAAGAATTAGATGTCAACAAAAGAACAAAGACCGAAAGGATGATCTTGCGGGCCTATAAAAAATAACTCATCACCTCTCATTCGGAGATGGCGAAGGGGGTGTCGCTCTGGTCTTGACGCGGGCCGCCCTGCTCTTTGATCTTGATCGTGTAATTGTCGCCCGGCCGGACTATTTTTCCGGTCGTTTCGCCCACCACCCAGGCATAGTCGCCCAGGCTCGAATCGATATTGGAAGCGATCGTGCCGATCAGCGAATTGCCCTTCCACAATGTAATCTTCAGCTTGCGGATCAGCCGCGACGCATTCCAGGTAATATAAACCGTGGTACCCAATACCCACGACTCCCCGCCATTCGGTAATGTCAAGGAAAGAGACACCGGCATGATCTTATCGAATCCCCGGACCAGGAAAGCCCCCTCTGTCTTCAACGTGCGATAGGGCAGATAATCCCCGCCGGACAGGGCACGGCCGGCACCCAGGGCCTGGAGGCCCAGGTTCCAGGAACCCTTCAGCGCATTCCAGTGCAAAGCAGCGCCCGAATCCAGGCCGAAGGATTCTACGTTATTGAGCGGCGTGAATATGGCCCGGTTGACCAGCAGGTCATTAAATAACGCCTGGAATCGCTCCGGGTACTCGGCCCCAATCATGGCCGCATAATGCGGCGCAATGACCGGATACCCAACCGTGGCCGTGCCGTCATTGGCCTGGCCGTTGTGCCCGCCCACACCCCAGGCTTTGTACACATCCGCTTCGACCACCATCCACGGTTCCGGCACTTCGCTGGCGCTCAGGCCAAAGAGCCCGTCCGCAGCGTACCCCTTGCCCGAAAAGTAATTGCTCTGCCGGTTGAACGCTTCGGCGCGGTAGGCGGCCCAGTCGTTGCCCCAGGTATCTGTGCCGGTCATGGGGAAAAATAGGTTCGCCAATTCATCGTTAAATCCAGAGCCATCCCAGGTTGGCGGATAATCGTACAGGTCCAATTTAACCTGGTTATCCCCGGTGGCCGCGCTGTAAGCCACGGCGATCAAAAAAGCTTCTGCCCCAAATGTATCCCAGCGAGCCGTTAGCTTAGCCCCGCTGTAATCGTATCCCATGCCGATAGAAAGGGTACCGTTAGCGGTTAAATCGGCCCAATCGATGGTCTTGAGAATGTTTTCCAGCGCCGATGTATCTTCTCCCATGGCCTGGCCGGCTTCGATGGCCGAAACCAGGGTGATGGCCGTATCCACGCTCGACCACTCGGTATCCGGCGCAATATCGCCATTTTTTAAAAAATGCGGCAATAGCCCCTTCTCGTGCCGCGGTAGCCCCAATATGGCGGCTTTAGCCTGCTGGATAATGGTCCTGGCCGTGGTTTCCTCCACATAGCCCCGGTCCCAGGCTATGGCCGTGGCCAGGGCAAAGACGCCGATAGACGGCACGGCCGCAAAATCTGCCACCGGCAAGGCCGAGCGGTCGCGGACCAGGCCGGAACCGGAGTCATAGCACTGGCTGAGATGGCCGTATGAGAACAAGAAGACCGCCTCGGCGATGGAGTAAACCGGCGAGCTGATCAAGAACCGCACTTCATCGACCTCGGCAGAACCGGCCCCATCGACCAGCCAATTTAATTTCGAGATATTACTCGTCGGCGCCACCAGGTATTGCAAGGTTCTCTGTCCGCCGGTCAAGGTATAAGCTGCCTGGCCGATAAAATTGTTGTTCTTATCCTTTAGCTCGATCTTGAATTGCCCGGTGCCGTCGATAATATCCACCTCTATACCGGAAATATAGGGCTGGTAGGCGTTCTTGATAAAAGGGCCGAGCAATTGCCTGGGGTTGATCTCATCGTTTTCCGCCGCATTATGGACAAGGGACGTCCACACCCCGGCCCAGCCGGAGATCACCGTGGCCGAGGCGCTGCCGCCACCCAGGGAGGTGGTAAATGAACCGTCGCCCATTACCCCCCGGTCTGTACCGATCCGCGTATAATACCACTCCCGGCCCGGCAGCGACACCCCCTGGTAATCATCGATGATAACGCTTGACGGCGAGACCGTACCCGTCTTTATTTTTTTCTGCCCGGGGAAAATGAGGAGGCCGATCCCCAGGACCAGGAAAAACACCATTAGTACCTTCGCTTTCTTCATTTTTTTATCCTTAACCCCCATTTTAGCCCAAAATAAATCGTTGTCAAGAAAACCCCAGCCGCAAAAATGGTGAATTCAAAAGGTTTATGGGGTTATGGGGGTCAGTTCTACAGTGAAATGCCGCATGATGGGGGCCTCGTAAACGATGGCCAGTCCCCGTCTGATTTTTTCGCGGTTGGCAAACACGTTGGCCAGGCTGACCGCCACATAGTTCATGTGGTTATTGGTATAGACCCGCCGGGGAATGGCCAGGCGTAATAGTTCAAGGTCGGGATAGCGGTTTTCCCGCGTGACCGGGTCACGATCGGCCAGCAGGGTGCCGATTTCCACACCCCGGACGCCGCCTTCGATGTACAGCTCCACGGCCAGTACCTGGGACGGGAACTCCGATTGGGGAACCTGGGGAAGGAATTTTTTGGCATCTACGAAGATGGCGTGCCCGCCAAAAGGCTCTACCAGCGGTATGCCAAAGGATTTGAGTTGTTCCCCCAGGTAAGCCACCTGGCCGACGCGGGCCTGCAAGTAATCGAACTCGGTACTCTCCATTAATCCCTGGGCCAGGGCCCCCATGTCCCGGCCGCTCATGCCGCCATAAGTGATAAAGCCCTCGAACATGATGTTAAAGGTGCATGCCTGGCGGTAAACCTGCTCGTCCCGCAGGGCGATGAATCCGCCCATATTGACGATGCCGTCCTTTTTACTGCTCATGGTCATGCCATCGGCATAGGCGGACATCTCCCGGGTAATCTCTTTGATGGTCTTATCGGCATAGCCTTTTTCCCTGGTTTTTATAAAGTAGGCATTCTCGGCAAAGCGGGCACCATCGAAAAGGAGGCGGACGCCGTACTTTTTACACATTGCGGAGACCTGGGCGATGTTTTCCATGGATACCGGCTGCCCACCACCGGAATTGCAGGTCAGGGTAAGGATGACAAAAGAAACCCGGTCCCGGCCGGTCTCTTTTAGAACCTTTTCCAGTTTCGGCAACGAAACATTTCCCTTAAACGGATGAATATAAGCGGGGTCAAAAGCCTCATCTATGGTACAATCTACTGCCCTGGCCTTGCGGAATTCGATATGGCCTTTGGTGGTATCGAAATGACTGTTGCCCGGCACCACATCCCCCTCCTTGACGAGCACAGAGAAGAGTACATTCTCTGCGGCCCGGCCCTGGTGGGTGGGCAGAAAATATTCAAACCCAAAAAGTTCTTTAACCGTATTTTTGAGCAAGTGAAACGATCTTGCCCCCGCATAACTCTCATCGCCCCTCATCAGTTCGGCCCACTGCAAATCGCTCATGGCCCCGGTCCCGGAATCGGTGAGCAAATCGATGAATACATGCTCGCTCCTCAGGTTAAAGACGTTGTACCTGGCAGCCTTGATGTGATTTTCCCGCTCTTTACGGTTCGTCCGGGCCAGGGTCTCAACCATCTTGATTTTGAAAGGCTCGGCATAAGGTAGTTCCATAAATCCTCCTGGTTTAACCTGTTAATTATCAGTAACCCGCTGGTGTTCGCGAAAAAATATCATAGCAGAACCCTCAGCTAATTTCAATAGCCGCCGGGCCCACTTTTCGAGAAAATCACCCTATTCCCCGTGAAAGAATCGATTCTGAGCGGACTGTCTGGATGACGGGCAGCGGCTTTACTCCCGGTCTTTTCCCGATCCCGGGCTTTCCCGGTGATGCAGGGTGAGATGGATGGAGATGGCGTTGATGGCGGCCGGGGTAACACCGGGCAGGGCGAGCGCCTCCTTGAGATCCCGGGGGCGGCGCTGCTGGAGCTTCTGCCGCACCTCGGTCGATAGGCCGCTAACCTTCAAATAATCGATGTCTTCCGGTAATGTCACCTGCTCCAGGTTTTGTAAACGCACGATATTCTTTTCCTGCAATTGGATGTAGCCCTCGTACTTGACGTTGGCTTCGATATAAGAGATATCGGCCAGCGTCCGTGATTCCATCAGTGGTGCACCCCAGAGCTCTTCGAGCTTGATAAAATCGATTTCCGGCATTTTGAGTAGGTGGGACAGGGGGGCGGTTTTTCCCTGATAGAGGAGCTTCTTCTCTTTTAATTTATCGATAACCCCTTTTCGCTTTGCCAGCCGCCGGTTTTCCCGGTTAAAAACCCGGGTCCCGATTAGCCCCAGGTCCAGGGCATAGGGGGATAATCTCTCAAAGGCATTATCCTCGCGCAATTGCAGCCGGTATTCGGCCCGGGACGTAAACAGGCGGTAGGGTTCGTCCACCCCTTTACTGACGATGTCGTCGATCATGACGCCGATATAGGCTTCGTGCCGTCCCAGGACCAGGGGGGGGCGGTCTTGTAACTTCAAAACGGCATTGATGCCGGCCATTAAGCCTTGGGCGGCCGCTTCCTCGTAACCGGACGTGCCGTTAACCTGGCCGGCAAAAAAGAGATTGCCGATGCTTTTGCTTTCCAGGCTGTGGTGCAGTTGGGTGGGCTCGATGGCATCGTATTCGATGGCATAAGCCGGCCGCATCATCACTGCCCGGTCAAGCCCGGGGATGGCTTTTAAAATTTTATTCTGCACCTCGACCGGCAGGCTGGTGGATAGGCCGTTGACATAGACCTCTTTGTTGTCGATGCCCTCCGGTTCCAGGAAGAAGTGGTGCTCCGACCGGTGCGGGAATTTGACGATCTTATCTTCGATCGATGGGCAATAGCGTGGACCGATACCCTCTATGCGGCCCCCGTACAGGGGAGATAAGTGCAGGTGGTCTTCGATCACTTTCTTTAGCGCCGGGCCGGTATAACCCAGGTAGCAGGTCACCCGGTTCTTGACCGGGGAGCGGGTGAACATAGAAAAGGGAATGGGCGGCTCGTCCCCAGGCTGGGGCTTAAATGTATGCCAATCGATGGAATCACGGTGCAGTCGCATCGGTGTGCCGGTCTTTAGCCGCCGCACCTGGAACCCCAGTTTCCTGATATCCCCGGCCAGGTGCGTGGATGCCGGTTCATTGGCGCGACCGGCGCTGTACACGGTATTGCCGATATAGATTTTACCGTTAAGGAAAGTACCGCCGGTAATGATCACGGCACCGGCTTCAATGTAACCACCTTCCAGGAGTTCCACCCCGGCCACCCGGCCATTTTTGACCTGTAGGCGACTGGCCACCGATTGGTAGATTTCCAGGTTTTCAACCTGTTCCAGGAACCGCTTCATATAGTTCCGGTAGCGGATCTTATCGTTTTGTGTCCGGGAAGCGCGCACAGCCGGGCCATTACTGCGGTTGAGGGTCTTGAAATGGATGCCGGTCGCATCTGCGGCCCGGGGCATGAGACCGGCAAATGCGTCGATCTCTTTGACCAGGTGGCCCTTGGCAATGCCGCCGATAGATGGATTACACGACATCTGGCCGATGGTTTCCAGGTGGATCGTTAAAAGGATGGTCTTGCAGCCCAGGCGGGCAGCCGCATATGCCGCCTCGATCCCGGCATGACCGGCGCCGATCACTACCACGGTCGGCATCTTAAAAAAACCTCGTCGCATTTTTTATCATCGGTTTATATGATACAAGAATCGGCACAAAAACACAATTTCCCCCTGCATCCAGCCCGATAGGTAAAAAATATCCGGTCGATCCGGTTGAAGTTATTGACAATTGCCTGATTTTTCTTTAAACTTGTGGAATGATCATGAGAAAATCGCTCTTCTTGCATGCCCCATGTTTTCAATCGCTAGCCCCAAAGCTCCTGGCCTGGTTTTGTCTGGCCGGCCTGCTCTTTTCTGTCAGCCTGGGTGCCGAGCAACACGATGTCCATTTCGAGCATCTATCCGTATCCCAGGGCCTTTCCCAGGATAGCGTATCTTCGATCTGCCAGGACAGCGACGGTTTTATCTGGGTGGGTACCCTGAATGGACTCAACCGCCTGGACGGCTATACCAGTAAAATTTACAAATCCGGGTTGCCGAGCTCCCAGGAATTATGCAGCAATACTATCCAGGTATTGTTCCGGGATTCCGGCGGGATTTTATGGGTGGGTACAGACGGGGGCGGTCTGATGCAGTACGACCGGGAAAGAGACCGGTTTACCTGCTACAGATCCGATCCGAGGCGGCCGGACAGCCTGGGCCACGATAATGTCAGGGCCATCTGCGAAGATAAGGCCGGGGGGTTATGGATCGGTACGCAGGGGGGCGGATTGAACCGCTTCGACCGCGATAAAAAAACGTTTAGCCGTTTTAAAAACGATCCGTCAAATCCCCGGAGCTTGATCAGTAACCGGATAACTTCCTTGTATTCGGATCGCTTCGGTGAACTGTGGATCGGGACGGACAGCGGACTGGATCGTTTTAACCCGCAAACGGCCGCATTCAGCCATTACCAAACGGTAGAATCCGATCCTTCCAGTCTATCGGCCAATTCGGTGCGGGCGCTATTCGAAGACCGGCAGGGTGATTTATGGATCGGCACCACCACCTGCCTGGACCGGTTCGACCGGCAACAGGGTAAGTTTGTCCATTACCGGCACCGGCCCGCTGACCCTGCCAGTTTAACCGGGGGTTTTGTCCTGGCTTTCGGACAGGACAAGCGGGGCGATTTATGGGTGGGGACAAACAATGGGCTAAACCGCCTGGACCGGCAAAGCGGCCGGTTTATCCGTTACCAGAACCAACCGGGAGATACCGAGAGTTTGAGTAGCGATAATGTGAGTTCGATATTTATCGACCGGCAGGGGATTGTCTGGGTCGGTACCCGCGGTGGCGGAGTGAATATTTTGGCCCTTCAACAGCCCAGGTTCCAGCGTTACAATGTCAGGTCGGAGAAAGAAAATAGCCTGACCAACAATATGATTTTTTCTCTACTCCAGGATAGTCAAGGCTTCTTATGGCTGGGCACCTGGGGTGGCGGCTTGAACCGATACGATCGTGGAAAAAATGAATATACTCATTTCCGGTTTAATCCCAATGACCCATACAGCTTAAGCAACGACCTGGTGCGGGCGCTGCTCGAAGACCGGCAGGGGAGGTTGTGGATCGGCACCGAAAATGGTGGATTAAACGAGTTTGATCCCAGCTCCGGGAGGTTTACCCGCTATAAAAAGATCACCCCGGCATCACCAGGGTTGGTAAACGATAATGTGAGAACACTCATCGAAGACCGTAGCGGTATGATCTGGGTGGGCACCTGGGGGGGCGGCCTCTCCCGTTTGAACCCAGGTCAAAAGACCTTTATCCATTACCTGAATGAAACCGGGAAACCGGAAACTCTAAGCGATAATTTTGTCAGTGCCCTGTATGAAGACCGGGTCGGTATGATGTGGGTGGGTACAAACCTGGGGGGGCTTAACCGCTTCGACCGCAAGCGGGGAGAATTCCGGGCCTTCCGGCATGACCCCCAGGATCCCCGGAGTATTAGCCATAACTGGGTCAATGCCATCTATGAGGACCGGGAAGGGATGATGTGGATCGCTACCCGGGGCGGCGGATTAAACCGCTTCGACCGGGAAAAGGGGCAATTTTTCATCTATACGGAAAAAGAAGGAATGCCCGACGACGTGGTTTACGGAATTTTAGAAGATGAGGGGGGAAATCTCTGGCTCAGCACCAATAAGGGGGTGGCCAAACTAGACTGGAAAAATGGGGTGATTCGCTGTTATGATACAGAAGATGGCCTGCAGGGGGATGAGTTTAATACCGGGGCTTATTTCAAGAACCCGGCCACCGGGGAAATGTTCTTTGGTGGGGCCAACGGTTTTAACAGCTTCTATCCGGCATCGATCCGGGATAATGATTACCTGCCGCCGGTACAGATCACCTCTTTTAAGATTTTCGACCGGGAAAAGGTTTTCGATCGTTCGGTCACCCGGCTGGATACCATTCGTCTTTCTTTTAAGGAAAATATTTTCACCATCACTTTTGCCGCTTTAAACTACCAGTCGCCCAATAAAAATCGTTATGCCTATAAGCTGGAGGGTTTTGACCGGGATTGGATTTACAGTGGTGCCAGGCATTCTGCCAGTTATACCAATGTCCCTGGCGGGACCTACCTGTTCCGGGTCAAGGGTTCCAACAACGATGGGGTGTGGAACGAAAAAGGGGCGGCGGTCAAGATTATCATCCTTCCCCCGGTATGGCAAACATGGTGGTTCTGGTTCCTGGGTCTATCCTTGTTACTGGCCGGCGGCTACCGGTGGTACCGCTGGAAGATGCAGCGCATCAAAAACCAGCGGTTGGAACTGGAGAAACTGGTCGAGGAGCGAACCCGGGAATTGATAACCCGGCAAACCGAGCTTGAAGAAGCCCGGGATACGGCCGAGCTTGAGCGAAAAAAAGCAGATGTGGCCAATCAAGCCAAGACCGATTTCCTGGCCCGTATGAGCCACGAGATCAGGACTCCGATGAACGCTATCATCGGGTTTACCGATATGCTCCTGGATACCAGCCTGAATGAAGAGCAGTACGATTATGCCAAGACCATCGGCCAGAGCAGCCAGGCGTTACTCGGCCTACTGAACGACATCCTGGATGCCTCGCGCATCGAGGCCGGTCAATTTCCCCTGGAGGCCATCGATTTCGACCCGGAGGTGATGGCTTTCGATGTGTGCGAGCTCATCCGCCCGCGGGTGGGGACGAAACCGGTGGAGGTCCTGTGCCGTATCGGCGATGATGTACCGGCCCTGGTCAATGGCGACCCGGGACGATTCCGCCAGGTGCTGGTCAACCTGATGGGTAATGCGGCCAAATTTACCGACAGCGGGGAAATCGAATTGATGATCGATGTAAAAGAAGTGCCGGAGGGGAGACTCACCCTCCATACCCAGATCAGGGACACGGGTATCGGCATTCCCCAGGATATGCAGGAGACTGTTTTCGAGGCGTTCCAGCAAGCCGATATCTCGATAACCCGGAGATTCGACGGCACCGGCCTCGGCCTGGCCATTTGCCGGCAGCTTGCCCGCATGATGAGCGGTGATATCTGGGTGGAGAGCGAACCGGGTCAGGGGAGCAACTTTCACTTTACTGCCCTGGTCAATAGATCGATGCGAAAAACGGATAAGCCCGAGATACCTGTATCGTTGGTTAATAAAAGGGTTCTCATTGTCGATGACAACGAGCACAACCTGGAAATATTGGGTCATGTCCTGGTAGCCAATGGATTAAGATGCAATGCGCTCAGCGCCGGCGAGGATGTGACGCCGGAGATTCTTCATGCCCTTTCGGTCGAAGACCCCTACGCTCTCTGCATTCTGGACATTTATATGCCCGGCATGAGCGGCTATGATGTGGCCAAAGCCATCCATAAACTGGAGCCGCCGGCCTGCAATCTACCCCTGTTGGCCTTCTCCTCTTCCATCACCCGGCGTTCGCGCTCTTTCATCGAGGCCGGATTCGACGGTTTCCTGCCCAAACCCATCCAGCCGGCCAGGCTTATAGAGATGATCGAACGCTTGCTGTTAAGAGCAGACGATCCTGATCCGCAAAAAAAATCCGAAAAACTGATCACCCGGCACACCCTGATCGAAGAAGCCAAGCATTCGATGCGTATTCTCCTGGCCGAAGACAACCCGATCAACCAGAAATTGGCCCTATATATTTTGACCCAGGCCGGGTACCAGGTGATAGCCGTGTTCAATGGAAAAGAAGCCGTCGATGCGTATACGACTAACCCGGCCGGTTTCGATTTGGTTTTTATGGATATCCAGATGCCGGTCATGGATGGGATAACCGCCACCCAGGAGATGCGTAAATTTGAAATGCAAGGGGCGCCGGGATCTTCGGCCCCCGGTATACCGATCATCGCCATGACGGCCCAGACCATGAAGGGCGACCGGGAAAGATTTTTGAACGCCGGTATGGACGATTTCATCTCCAAACCGATCAAACGGGAAATGGTCTTCGAGATGGTCAAGAAATGGGCCATGGGAAATTCCCGTAATCAGAATGGGAGTGATGGCAAAGGTGAACGATGATCAAACGGGCGAGTGGATGAAAAAAAACAGCCTAATCAGGCAGATATTCCGTGCGCTGACTGCCTGGACCTCCTATTTCTTCGGTCTGGCCATCTTTTCTTCACTGACTGCCTGGTTTGCCGCAATTTACGGCTATTTCTACATCATCGGTAACGTCGATTTTTCCGCGGCCGAATTTAACACTTTCAGCGGGGAACTCCTTTGGTGCGTGGCCATCGGGAATGGGATTTTCTATATCCAGGCCGGGGTTTTGCATCGATTGGGATTCCCGGGAATCGGGAAAAACATCCGCTTCATCAACCGGGTATTGGATAAAGATCCGGACCTGGAGCATATCGACCGGCTCGACAACCAGAAACTGGTACGCCTGTTCGATACATTGACCAACCTACCGGCGAAAAACGCTTATTTATTGGGCGCTTATTCGGTCTCCGTGGTCGTGGTGGTCATGCTACGGAATATCCGCACCGCGCCCTCTTTCGAGCAACCCCTGGTTATCATGGTGGGCGGTATTATCGCCAACACCCTCAATACCTACCTGACCTATGTACATTGCAATTACCTGGTCGGACCGGCCCGGAGAAGGGTCCAACAGACCCTGTTTGACCGGGATATCGCATTCAAAGGAAAGTATACCTTCAGCTACCGGAGACACTCCTATTTTATCATTTTTTTATTCCTCTTAACCATGGTGCTACTGACCCTGTTGATCTCTAAAGGCAAAGTCTCCATGTCGGTCATCATCCATTTTATCTTGATGAGTATTATTACCATCGCTTTTGTCATCATCATGTACTTAGAATCGATCAACCAGTTCCTATCCGAGTTTAAAGAATCGGCCCAGGACCTGGCCAGGGGAAAACCCGGTTTATGGTTCCCTTCCTATGCTTACCGGGAGTTGATCGGTGCTACCGAAAACTATAACCAGGCCGCCCTGGAAGTCCATTCCATCCGTAAAGACCTGGAACGTATCATCCAGGAACGCACCGGGGAGCTAAAGAGGGCCAAAGAGGAAGCCGAAGCCGCCAATATTGCCAAGAGTCAATTCCTGGCCAACATGAGCCACGAGATCCGCACACCCATGAACGCCATCATCGGTTTGATCGACCTGGTTTTGGCCAACAATCCCACCACTTTCCAGAAAGAACACCTGGAAATGGTTAAGATATCGGGCTCTTCCCTGGTCGATATCATCAATTCCATCCTCGACCTCTCCAAGATAGAGGCCGGTAAACTGGAAATAACCGTTCTCCCGTTCGATCTGAGGGAGCTCATCCAGCGGGCGGTTGAGATTTTTCGTATCATCGCCCATGACAAAAACATTTCGCTTAAGACCGTCATCGATCCGCGCCTGCCCGATCGATTGGTGGGCGATGCCGGTCATCTTCGCCAGGTTCTCATCAACCTGGTGGGCAATGCCTTGAAGTTTACCGAAAAAGGGGAGGTGAAAGTACTGGCCGAATTGAGCCACAAGCACAACAGTAAGATAGACATCCTCTTCTCGGTGATCGATACCGGCATCGGTATTCCCCAGGAGAGCCTGGGTGTCGTATTTTCCAGTTTTACCCAATTGGACGGTTCCATGACCCGGCGGTTCGGCGGCACCGGGCTGGGGTTGACCATTTCCAAACAATTGGTGTCGATGATGGGCGGGGAAATCGGGGTGCAGAGCGAGCCGGGTAAGGGGAGCCGGTTTTACTTCTGGCTGCCCTTTTTTAAAGCCGGTCAAACTGACGAAAAAATTATACCCGGATCCGGCCAGGAAGAAACGTTACCACTACCCGTCCTGGCCCTGGATCGCCAGATCCGGATATTACTGGTAGAAGACAACCCCATTAACCGTAAACTGGCTGTAGAACTGATAAAAAACTGGGGCTGGGAAGTGGCCGAGGCCAGGAACGGCAAAGAAGCCATCGATATCTTTAAAGAAGCCAATCACTCCCCTACCGGCGGCTATGACCTGGTTCTCATGGATGTGCAAATGCCCGTCATGGACGGCGTGGAGGCCACCCGGCGCATCCGGGAGTTGAAGAATTTCCACCAGGTCCCGATCATCGCCCTGACCGCCCATGCCCTGAAAGGGGATAGGGAAAAATTTCTCAATGCCGGGATGAACGATTACCTGGCCAAACCCATCGACCATCAAAGCCTGTACGCCATGATCACCCGCCACCTCGCCGCCCATTAGGTGTCATCCCTTTCTCACCATTTATCCTTTCGTTTATGGTTAAAGAGCAGGTAAGGCGTAAACGAGCGGAGGGCCCGGCCCAGCACTTTTAACTTTTTCTTGATCTGCCGGGCATAGAGCAGATCCATACCGGCCCGCATGGCCCCGGACAGATTTTCCGAATAGGGAAACCACCACATCTTCTGCATGCGGTCCTGCCGGTCCCGGTTGATGTATTTGATATTCACCATCTCGTCCAGCCCTTTTTCCCCATGGATCCAGCCCACTGCGCTTTTTTTGATGCCGGTCCACTCCACTTCCGGCATACCGAAAGAGACAATGACATCGTTGATCATCACCGAACCCGCTTCCAGCGCCCGGGCGATCCGCTGGCCGCGCCGTTTATCCCCGGTCCAGACCGAAGCGGCCAGACCGAAATTGGAACGGTTCGCCAGGGCCACCGCCTCTTGATCGTCCCTAACCGGGGTAATATAGACGAGCGGGCCGAAGATCTCCTCATCGGGCGGCATCGGGATATCTCTATCCCAACCGATCACCGTCGGGGCAAAAAAGTATCCCGGCAGACCGGTCAGGCACTCCCCCCCGGCCAATACCCGGGCGCCCCTCTTTTTTGCGCTACCCACCAGGCTCTCCATCTTCTTCAACTGGGCCCGGGAAGCCAGGGGACCGATGTCGGTATCCGTTCTCATGCCATCGCCCACCCGCAGCCGGGCCACCTTGTCCAATAAAAGCCCGGTAAAAGGTTGGGCCACCTTTTCGTGCACGAAGATACGCTCGATGCCATTGCAATTCTGCCCGCAGTTACAGAATCCGCCCCATAAAATACCGCTGCTGGCCATATCCAGGTCCACATCCGGGCAGACCACCGCCGGGTCGCTGCCACCCAACTCCAGCACCACCTTTTTCAAAGAGCCGGCCGCCTGCTCCATCACCCGCTGCCCCACCTGGGTGCTGCCGGTAAAGAATATTTTCGCCACCGCCGATTCCACCAGGGCGCGCCCCACCGGGGCTTCCCCCTGGACGACCTGGAATACCTCCGGGTCTAACCCGGCCCCGATAAAGAGAGAGCGGATTTTTTCTCCCACCAGCGGGGTTAGCTCCGAGGGTTTAAAGACCACCGCATTCCCGGAAAGAAGCGCCGGCACGATGCCCCCCAGGGGAATGAGCAGCGGCCAGTTCCAGGGCGAGATAATGCCCAGCACCCCCAACGGCTCCAGGTGGAGCATACTCTGCCGCCGCTTAAAGAAGAGGTTGTGCAACTTAAGATGACGATCGGCCAAAAACTTCTCCCCATGGTTCGCATAATAGCCCAGTAAATCCAGGCCGGCCTCGATCTCCAGGGCCAGCGCCTCTGTAAAGGGTCGGCCCATCTCCCGGGTGATTAATTCGGCCACCGGTTCCGCCTGGTCGAGCAGTCGCTGTTGGGCCCCTTTTATAATAGCGATGCGTGTTTTTAGCGGTGTCTGCCGCCAGCTCAAAAAAGCGCGGCCGGCCCGCTCCACCCGGTCTGCCACCTCTGCCGGCGGCGTGGCTTTCACTTCCCCCACCGGCCCCAGGTTGGCCGGGTTTATCGAGATAATCGTCGCCCCATTTTCCCGGGTAGCGGTGTTCTTTACTTTCCTCATGCGGCACCTTCCTTGTCTTCTGCCAGCAGCGATGCGGGCTCGGCCTCATACCCGGCATCCTTTGCCGGACCCCGCAAGAGGACCCGCTTGCCCCGGTTAAAAAACCAGCCCTTGACCTTCTTTAATGGGTAGAGCACAAACCCGTCGATAACCAGGGAAACCCTTACCAGCGGCGCCAGCAGGAAAAACTTGACCATCATATCCCAGACGATTTGCTTGTGGCTGGGCGGACAGCCTTTGATAAAATGGATCTTACCGGCCTCAAGGCGCGGGCTGGCCGCGGCGCAATCGCCCACCAGCAAGATTTTCTTGGCTTTGACCGGCTCATCGACCCGGCCGATGATCACCTTTAATAACGGGAACCTCTTTAACAATTTCGGTTTACGGTCTTTAACCATGTGCAGCCAATCCAGGAATATCCCCTGGCAACCCCCGGTGCAATACGGCTCCCCGGCCTGGATATCGAAACGGCACGGGAACCGGTCCACCGGGTAAAAACCGAAATCGAGGTGACGACTGATTTCCTGTCCCCGCTCCAGGGGAAAATCGCCCAGGATCTCGATCTCCTCCAGGGAGGACGGCCCATAGCCGCGGCGCACCGCTTCCTGGATATGCCCGATATTCGCCGGGTCCAGGCCCAGCAATGTGGCGCATACCAGGTCGTGGGCCACGGCATTGGTGGATACGGCCACCACACCCATGGGGACACCCAGTTGGGTCATCTGGTTACCGCCAAAAGCAAAGCGAATGCCGTCGGTAACGACCAGGTCCGGGTTGGCCGCTTCCAGGATATCGACGATCTTCACCGGCAGATCGATATGGTGGTGATAGAGCCGTTCTTTACCGTCGATGGTGCCGATATTTAATTTCAGCGCCCCGGAATAGGCATGGGAGAGGACATTGGTCTTCAGTTTCGGCGCAAAGATCAAGAAATCCCGCTCGGCCATTTCCCTGGCCACCGAGATATAGCGGTGAACCTTCCCGTTTGCCAGTACCACCCGCGCCTGCTGTCTCTCTTCCATCGGGCACAGGTTAACGCCGTATTTCCGGCGCAGCTCCCGGTACCCGGCATGGCGGAACATGGTGGCCGTGGTTACCCCCAGCCCGGACTTCTCGACAATATCGATCTTTTCTACGGCCCGCCCCAGTTTATGCACCTGGCGGATCACCGCTTCTATTACTTCCTTGCGGGTATACGACTCGGTGGCCACCCGCGGGTGGGCCATGACCAGGTTGGGCTTGATGACCACTTTCCCGGTAATCGGCCTCTGTAAAAGGTCATGTGAGAGCGCCCGATCCAGCACCGCCGTGATCTTGTCCACATCGTAGCTATCGCAAGCACCCAGGTAAACACGGTATTTCTTCATTTTTTTTCTCCAGGCTGCATATAGTACCAGATTCCGGAAAAAAATGAAAGCCCATTGTCCTTAGAGGAGTTTTCGGTCTAATCGACCGGGATCCGGTCCCCGTGACTCATGGGCGATGAGATCACCAGGAAAGATAGGTCTTGTTTTCCTTCATTGAACAGCCGGTGGGCTACCCCCGGAGGAACGGATAAGCCCTGGTGAGGCCCAAGTATGAGCCGTTTTGCTCCGATCTCCATCACGGCTTCCCCGGACAGGACAAAGAAAAATTGATGCGCCTGGGTGTGAAGGTGCTTGACTTCCGCCCCACCTGGCGGTACACGCTCCTGGATAACACCCAGGTTGCCGGATTGCAAGAGAAGCCAGCCATCAGAGACCCCTCCCCAGGTGTAGTGCTCGCTATTTTCAGTCGACACAATCTTGGTCATGCCGATATTTTAGGCGCTGCTCATCCGAAAGTCAAGAAGTCGTTTTTCTTGACAATGCTTCTTTTTGTGCTACAATCGATTCATGGATAGAATAAGCATAAGAGAAGGTTGTGTCTCGCTTAAATATCCTGCCTTGCCGGTAACGGCATGCTTTAATTTCATGGGTAAGATGATGAGGTAAGCGACATGGAAACAGTTTCTTTGACACGGTTGTCCTCGAAGGGGCAGGTGGTCATACCCGAATCGGTGCGAAAAAGGCTCGGACTCGAAAGCGGCGATCAGTTTGTTGTCCTGGCCGAGGGAGATGCCGTCATTCTCAAGGTGATTTCCAGGCCATCGATGAATGGCTTTGACACCATTATTGCCAGGGCACGTAAACAGGCGAGAACAGCCGGGATGAATCGGGCCGACGTTACCAGGGCCATAAGGAAAGCCAGGGCACATTCATGAGGGTGGTTCTCGATACGAACGTGTTCGTTTCGGGCGTTTTTTTCTCTGGGCCACCCTACCTGATCCTGGATGCCTGGCGCAAAGGTCTATTGGAAATAATCATTTCCCCAAATATTTTCGATGAATACTGCCGCGTTGGAGAGGAACTATCCGTAAATTTTCCCGGCGTAGATATAATGCCGGCATTAGAACTAATAGCTGTCCATGCCATTTTTGTAAATGCCCCTGGTTTAACAGGAAGCGTTTGCCGTGACCCTGACGACGATAAGTTCTTGGCTTGCGCATTCTCGGGGAAATGCGATATAATCGTTACTGGGGACAAGGACTTACTTTCCCTGGGTGAATATGGGGGCGTCGTTCTTGTTTCCCCCCGAACCTTCCTGGAAAAGTACTTAATGAAGTCGATATAACCAAAATCACCTATGCTGGGCCGGGGGCAATTCAAAAAGGGGCTTGTATTTGACGGGAAGTGGTGTATAATATTCGCTTATGAATGGAGGAAAAACCCGGTGATGCAGATCCGTTACCCAGGGCAAACGTTGTTCGCCATTCGGGGTGGACAATGAGGCTGGCCAAAGCCCAAGTGCCCAAAGAAGACCGCCTCCAAAGAGAACTGGTGCGGCTGCAAAAACGAATCGTCGATCTCGATGCCAGGGATGCGGAGCACATCAGGAATCTTTCCCAATTCCTGGACGCCATTCCTTATGGGATACTCATCGTCAACCGGGACGGTAATCCCCTGTTTGCCAACCGGGCGGCCATCGATATGTTGGGCCCGGAGATTTTTTATCAATTTTCCCATAAAGAGTTGAAACAGACGCAATTAACCTATTATGCCGGCACCAGCACCGAATACCCGCGCGATAAGATACCTATTGCCCGAGCCCTGAGGGGCGAGCGTTCTTCCATCGACGATATCGAAGTGCATATCGGGGAGCACATCATTCCCCTGGAGATTTCGGCTAACCCGGTTTATGGGCCGGATAATGCCGTTATCTATGCTATCGGTATTTTCCAGGATATCACTGAACGAAAACATACCCGGAAAGCGATCAAGGAGAGTGAGGAAAAATACCGGCGGCTGATAGACAATTCCTTGATCGGTATTTATATTACCCAGAACCACATCGTGCGGTTTTGTAACCAACGATTGGTGGAGATCTTCGGTTACCGGGGCCAGGAAGAACTGGTGGGCCAACATGTAAAAATACTGGTCGCCCACGAAGACTGGCAACTGGTGGATAAAGAGGTACGCTTAAGGGAATCGGGATTAAAAGAAGCGTCCCGTTATGAGTTTAAGGGGATCAAAAAAGATGGCACGCTATTCGATATCGAGGTATTGGGAAATCGCATTTATTACGAAGGTAAGCCGGCCATCCAGTGGATATTGCTCGATATTACGGAGCGCAGACGCTCGGAATTGGAACGGCAAGTACTGGAAGACCAACTGCATCAACTGCAAAAGATGGAAGCCATCGGCACCCTGGCCGGCGGTATCGCCCATGATTTCAATAACATCTTGAGCGCCATCATCGGCTATACGGAATTGGCCGTTTTCGATGTGCAGGGAAACAAAGATACGCTGCACAAACTGGGGCAGGTGTTGGCAGCCGCTGAGCGGGCCAGGGAGATGGTCAAACAAATCCTGGCTTTCAGTCGCAAGGGAGAGAAAGTACAGAAGCCGATCTTATTGGGTGAAATTGTCAAGGAAGCGATCAAGCTATTGCGTTCTACACTGCCCACCACCATCGATATCCGTTCAACGATAGGCGAACAATTGCACCCGGTGATGGCCAATCCGACGCAGCTCCACCAGGTGATCATGAATATATGTACCAATGCGGCTTATGCCATGCGGGAAACAGGGGGGTTTCTGCAGATCGAATTGAGAGAGGTGGACCTGGGGGCCGATGCGATCGATAACCGGGAAATCGATCCAGGCCATTACCAACAAATGACCTTTTCCGACAATGGATGCGGCATGAGCCCGGAAGTTAAGGCCCGCATTTTTGAGCCTTATTTTACCACCAAGCCCCAGGGTGAAGGCACCGGTATGGGGTTGGCCGTGGTTCATGGCATTGTCAAGAATCATGGGGGAACGATTACCGTACAATCGGAACCGGGGAAGGGCGCCAGTTTCGATATGTTTTTCCCGATAACCAGGGTACGGGATATACCGCATATCGTACAGGAAGAGGATATTCCCGGGGGAAATGAGCGGATTCTTTACGTGGAAGATGAGCTCAACCTGGCCGAGATGGGGAAGCAAACATTGGTCATGATGGGGTACCGGGTAGACTCCAGGACCAGCAGTATCGAGGCCCTGGAGGCGTTTAAAGTCGATCCCAAACGCTATTCCCTGGTGATTACCGACCAAACCATGCCCAATATGACGGGGTTGCGGTTGGCCAGGGAGCTACACCGCATCCGGCAGGATATCCCTATTATCTTATGTACCGGTTTTAGCGAGAGCGTTAACGAGGAGAATTTTCGCGCCCATGGTGTCGATGCTTTTGTTATGAAACCGATTATTCGCAAAGAAATAGCCCGGATTATCCGGCAGGTGCTGGATAAAGCGGCCACAATCCAAAAAACATGAAAAAACCGATTTTAATTTTTCTGATTTGCCTGGCAGTAGTCAATAACTTGTTTTCTAGCCAGGTTTCCGAATTTAACCTGAAAGGGGCATTCCTCTACCATTTTCTCTTCTTCGTGGAATGGCCGGATGAATTGTTTACCGGGTCTAATTCCATCAATATCGGTATCCTCGGTGCCCCAACTTATGCCGATATCCTGAAAAAAATCAAGAAGGATGAAAAGATCGATGGCAAGGAGATCATGGTGAATATCTTCCAGAAAGATGTATCGATCGATTCGATGAAGAAGTGCCACCTGCTGTTTATCGATTCATCTTTTGGTGTAAATATCGGCAATTTGTTGCGTTCAATTAGTAATTACCCGGTTCTCACCGTGAGCGATGCCCGGAATTTCGGCGAAATGGGCGGAATGATTGCACTTTTACTCAATAAAGAATCGATGAAATTCGAGATTAACCGGGCAGCAGCCGAACGTGTTGGGATCAAGTTCCGATCACGTCTCTTGCGGTTGGCGGTACGGATTATTGGAGAATAATTGGGAAACTCAGGTCTATTGGGTCGGTTGTCCATCAAGCGCAAATTGATATTGATGATCATGGCGGTCAGCTCGGTGGCCCTACTCTTTGCCAGCCTGGCTTTTATTACCTTCCAGTGGTTTTCATTCCGTCAACGCATGGTCTCCGATCTTTCGACTCTGGCCGACATGTTGGCCGATAATGTGACGGCGGCTATTTCTTTTATCGATCATAAAGACGCCGAAAAGGTGTTGAATTCCCTGCGTGCCAAACCATCCATCGTCTTTGCCCGCATCGACTTAGAGAATGGCCCGGTGTTTGCCCAATACAAAAGCGACCGGGATGTCTTTGTATTCGACGAAAAGCTGCCCCGGGTAGATAGTTACCGTTTTGTCAAGGATCGCCTGGTCATGTCCAGGAAAATCATGCTGGACGATCAGCGCCTCGGCACCCTTTACCTGCAATCGGATTTGCGGGAATTATCGGTTTTCATCGATAAGAGTATCATCACCCTGATCCTCCTCATCCTGTTGATTTCAGTCGCCGCCTTCCTGCTGGCCTCGAGATTGCAACGGGTGATATCGGGCCCCCTGTTTCACCTGGCCGATGTATCGCGTGTGGTCTCCCAGGATGAAGACTACTCGGTGCGGGCGGTCAAGACCAGTAGCGATGAGATCGGTATCCTGACCGAGGCATTCAACAATATGATGTCGCAGATCGAGCGCCGGGAGCTCGATCGCCAGCGGGATGAAGAAGAGCTCGGTCGCCTGCGCAATTTGCTCAGCAATATTATCAACTCGATGCCATCGATCCTGGTCGGGGTCGATACCCAGGGCCGGGTGACCCATTGGAACCGGCAGGCGGAACAAATGACCGGCATCGAAGCCGTCAATGCCAGGGGAAGTTTATTGAAAGAAGTATTCCCCCAGCTTTCGGGCGAAATGGGTAAGGTGATGCAGGCCATACGGGAGCTCAAACCCCAGAAAGATGAAAAAATTCCCGGTTGGGCCAACGGCGAGGTTCATTATTCCGATGTCACCGTTTATCCGTTGGTGACCACCGAAGTAGAAGGCGCGGTAATCCGCGTAGACGATGTCACCGAGCGGGTGCATATGGAAGAGATGATGATACAATCGGAAAAAATGCTCTCCATCGGTGGATTGGCGGCCGGCATGGCCCATGAGATCAACAACCCCCTGGCCGGCATTTTGCAAAACATCCAGGTGATCAAGAATCGTATCGGTCGGGGGCTGCCCAGGAACGACCAGGCTGCTACCGACTGCGGTATCACCATGGAGGCCCTGGAAGCTTACCTTGAGCAACGGAACATATTCACCATCATCGATTCCATCATGGAGGCCGGTCGCCGGGCCAGCAAAATCGTAGATAACATGCTCAGTTTCAGCCGCAAGGGCAGGACCAGCTTTTCTCAATTTAGCTTGACCCAGTTACTCGACCAGACGATCGAGCTGGCATCCAACGATTACGATTTAAAAAAGAAATACGATTTTCGCCAGATAACCGTCCGGCGTGAATACCAGCCCGACATGCCGGATGTCTACTGTGAAACCAGCATGATCCAGCAAGTTTTTTTCAATATTCTTAAGAATGGCGCCCAGGTCATGGCCGAAAATAAGATCGATGAAAAGAAACCGTGTTTCACCCTGCGCGCCATGACCGAAGATCACATGGCACGCATCGAGATCGAAGACAATGGCCCCGGTTTAGATGAAACCACCCGCAAACGGGTATTCGAGCCATTTTTTACCACCAAAGGGGTAGGCTCAGGCACCGGGTTGGGATTATCGGTCTCCTATTTCATCGTTACCGAGAGCCACGGGGGCACCATGGGCGTAGAATCGACTCCCGGTATAGGGACCCGGTTCATTATTCGTCTACCGCTCAAAGGGAGCCTGGTATGCCGGAACGGTCATTAATCCGGGTATTGGTAGTAGATGACGATACGTCCGTGCGCTTGAGCATCGAGTCGTTCCTCGAAGACGCCGGTTTTGGGGTTTGGGGTGCCGGCAGCACCGAAGAAGCACTGGAAATGATGACCAAGAATTCTTTCCAGGTGGTTATCGTGGATTTACGTCTGCCGGGAGAGAGCGGCGAGACCTTAATCGTCAAAGCCCACCAGGCGTATCCAGAGATGGACTTTTTGATCCATACCGGTTCGGTCGGTTACAACCTTTCAGAAGAATTGAAACAGATCGGCATCCGAATCGAGCAGGTTTTCCGTAAACCCCTCAACGATTTGACTATCCTGGTCACAACCATCGAAGAACATCTGGCCTCTGCAAAATTAAGGCAGAGGACAGAATAAAGAAGAAAAGAGAACCGCCTTTGATTTCCAGGTTTACATCATTTAATAACAAAGGTGATAAACATGCAAAATAATGATATTTGGATCCTGGTGATCAACGCCGGATCCACGAGCACCAAAGTGGCCGTGTACCGGGGTGAGGAACCTATCCTCCAGGAGAGCCTCGGTCACCCGGCGGAAGAACTGGGGGCGTTTCCCGATGTCTGGGACCAGTACGCGTACCGCAAGGGTAAAATACTGGACTGGCTGGCGGCAAAGGGCTTTTCCCTGGACAGGCTGACGGTGATTGCCAGTCGCGGGGGCACGGTTAAACCCATACCGGGTGGCATTTACCTGATCGAAGAGGAGATGCTGGCCGATATGAAGAGCAAGGTCTATGGCAACCACGCCACCAATGTCGGGTCCCAGATCGCATTCGACCTGGCGGCCGGGCTGTCTATCCCGGCAATAACCGTCGATCCGCCGGTGACCGATGAGATGATTCCCCTGGCCCGCTATTCGGGTCTGCCGCAGATCGAGCGGCAAAGCAGTTTTCATGCCTTGAGCCAGAAGGCCACGGCGCGAAAACTGGCGGCCATATTGGGGCGGCCTTACGAAGCACTGAACCTGGTGGTGATCCACCTGGGCGGCGGCATTTCGGTGGGTGCCCACCAACTGGGGCGGGTGATCGATGTTAACAATGCCCTGGATGGGGATGGCCCTTTCTCACCGGAACGGGCCGGTTCCTTGCCGACCGGCGCATTGATCGCCCTCTGTTTTTCGGGCCGCTACACGCAGTCAGAGATGATGCGGCTGATCTGCGGCCGGGGCGGCCTTGTGGCCTACCTGGGCAGCACCGATGTGCCGGAGATCGAGGGGCGCATCCTGGCTGGGGATGAAAAAGCCAGGGAGGTCCTGGCAGCAATGGGTTTCCAGGTAGCCAAAGAGATTGGGGCAGCGGCCGCGGTGCTGGCCGGCCGGGTCGATGCTATGGCCTTTACCGGCAACCTGGCGAAATCGGAGCGGTTGATGGATGGTATCCGGGACAGGGTCTCCTTTATCGCACCGGTCTATGTGTTTGCCGGGGAGAACGAGATGGAAGCCCTGGCTGCTGCTGCCCGGCGCTTTATCGGCAGCCGTGAATCCCCCCGGCCCTACCGCTAAAGATTACACCCCGCATTTGTGCCATCCTTTGTTATAAATGCAAGGGTGTTTATGACACACCCCAAAAATTTTCTATCCTTGACTTCAGAAAAGGGGATGATTTAGACTGGCTGGCGGTTGACAGGAGAGGCGGTTTGCGGTACTATTCTTATCTGACATTCTAAAAAAAGGAGGATTGGATGCCATACATGAAATTATTTTTATTGTTGGTGGCGGTAGGGTGCTGCTTTTGCCTGCTCGGCCAGGCCGCAGCCGAAACACCGCACCCGTTCAATGTCCATGACCTGGTGACCATGGAGCGGATTTCGGAACCGGCAGTATCTCCGTGCGGGAAACTGATCGTCTTTACCCGGCGCCAGACCGATATGGATGCCAACAAGGGTCGAACCGATCTATGGGTGATCGGCGTGGACGGCAAGGGCCTGCGGCAATTGACCCAGGATCCGGCCGGCGATACGACCCCCTGCTGGTCGAAAGATGGCGGGAAAATTTATTTTCTCTCCACCCGCTCCGGTTCTTCCCAGGTTTGGTGTGTACCGACAGCCGGTGGCGAAGCCACCCAGGTGACGAATCTCCCCCTGGATGTAAGCAACCTGGTGCTCTCGCCCGCTGGGGGCAATATGGCTTTCTCTATGGACGTTTTCCCCGGCCTGACGGTGGAAGAAACGGTCAAGAAGCTCGAAAAAACAAAAGCGTGTAAAGCTTCCGGCCAGGTTTATGAGCGGCTGTTTTTCCGCCATTGGGATAGCTGGAACGATGGCCGTCGCTCCCATGTTTTCGTGATGCCGCTGGCCGGTGGCATAGCGGTGGATGTGATGAAGGACATGGATGCCGATAGCCCGCTCAAGCCTTTCGGCGGCGCGGAAGAGTTTACCTTTACGCCGTGCGGCAAAGCCCTGGTGTTTACGGCCGCCAACAGCGGTAAAGAAGAAGCCTGGTCCACCAATTACGATCTATTCCTGGCGCCCATCGACGGCTCGAAAGCGCCGCAATGTCTCACCGCCCAGAACAAAGCCTGGGACACGGCGCCGACTTTCTCGCCCGATGGTAAGACCCTGGCTTATATGGCCATGTCACGGCCCGGTTTCGAGGCAGATCGCTACCGCATCATGCTGCGCACCATGGCCGATGGAAAAGAGCGCGAGCTGGCACCCGCCTGGGACCGCTCGCCCGATACCATTGCCTGGAGCCCGGATGGGAAAACCATCTATGCGCTGGCCGGTAACCTGGGGCAGAGATCGCTCTTTGCCATCGAGGTCAAGACCGGGAATGTGAAGACCGTGATCAAAGATGGGTATGTCTCGGCCATCAAGTTTGCCGGGAAAAAGATCGTTTGCAGTATGGGCAACCTGCAATCGCCGGTCGAGCTCTTTTCGCTGGATATGAACGGTAAAAACCTCAAAAAGCTCACCGCTGTCAATGCCGCTAAACTGGCGGCCATCAAAATGGGCGCTTATGAGCAATTTTCCTTTAAAGGTTGGAACAACGAGACGGTCTGGGCCTACCTGGTCAAGCCGGTCGATTTCGATCCGCAGCAAAAATACCCGATCGCTTTCCTGGTCCACGGCGGGCCACAGGGCTCTTTCGGTAATGAATTTCACTACCGCTGGAACCCGCAAACCTATGCCGCCCGCGGCTATGCGGCCTTGATGATCGATTTCCACGGCTCGACCGGTTACGGTCAGGCGTTTACCGATTCGATTAGCGGCGATTGGGGCGGCAAGCCCTTAGAAGACCTGCAAAAAGGTCTGGCCGCCGCTTTAGAACGCTATCCCTGGATGGATGGGAAGCGGGTCGGCGCGCTGGGTGCTTCCTATGGCGGTTACATGATCAACTGGATCGCCGGCAACTGGCCCGATGGCTTTTGCTGCCTGGTTTGCCATGACGGTAACCTGGACGAGAAGTTCGCCTATTTCGATACCGAAGAGCTGTGGTTCCCGGAATGGGAACACGGCGGCACGCCCTGGGAAAACCCGGAAGAATACGAGAAACACAACCCGATCAATTATCTCAAAAACTGGAAAACCCCAATGCTGGTCGTGCACAGCGCCCTCGATTTCCGGGTGGTGGAAACCCAGGGGCTATCGACTTTTACCGCCCTCCAGCGCAAAGGCATTCCCAGTAAGCTCCTCTATTTCCCGGACGAGAACCATTGGGTACTCAAACCGCACAACAGCATCCTCTGGCACAACACGGTGCTCGATTGGCTGGATGAGTGGTTGAAGAAGTAAAGACCACATTTTCGATAGATAGGGCGGGGGATCTGTCCCCCGCCTTCCCCCAAAAACCAGGGGTATAAACGCACCAGTATGTCCGGGAAGATCAAAGAAATCATTGCCGGTACCGGGCTCTTGGCCCTGGCCTATTTTATCAGCCGTTTTTTGGGGTTGATCCGGGAGATGGTCATTGCCTGGCGATTCGGGGCCAGCGAGCTGACCGATATCTACAACGCCTCGTTCCTCATTCCCGATATCCTCAACTACATGCTGGCCGGGGGCGCATTCAGTATTGTGCTCATCCCCATGCTCTCCCGCTATGTGACCGACGGGCAAAAACCACGTCTCGATAGCCGCGGCCAGGAGATATTTGCCGCTATTTTCACGCCGGTGACACTGATTATCGTTGCCTTGACGATCGCCGCCCTGTTCCTGGCGCCCTGGTTTTCCGGCCTGCTCTTCCCGGAATTTGCCGGCAGCCCGGTCAAATTCCAAAAACTCGTTTGGCTGACCCGTATCATTTTACCGGCCCAGGTGTTCTTTATTGCCGGCGGCATCATCAATGCCACCCTGCGGGCGCGCGGCGACTTCCGGGGCAACCTCTGGGGGCCCAACATCTATAACCTGGGTATTATCCTGGGCGGTGCCCTGCTTGGCGGATTTTGGGGCATTGCCGGGCTGAGTGTGGGTGTGCTCCTGGGTGCTGTGGCCGGCCCTTTTTTGGTCTGCTACCTGTTTGCCCAAAATACCCTCAAATACTCGTTTTCCTTGAACTTCCGGTCAGCCGATTTTAAAGAGTACATCCGCTTAAACCTACCCCTGATGCTGGGTTTTTCCCTGCTGACCGTGGATCAATTCTTTATCCGTTTCTTCGGCGCCCGGTCCGGCATTGCCGAAGGCACCATCACCTGTTTAAACTACAGCCGCACGGTCATGCTCCTGCCCATTGCCCTGATCGGCCAGAGCACCGGCCAGGTCTCTTTGACTTACCTCTCCCAGTTGTGGCAAAAGGGCAAACGGGCAGAATTCAACCAGACTTTCGACCAGACCCTGCGCGGCGTCATGTTCCTGGCCTTTGTGTTTACCGGCGCCCTGTTCGTCCTGGTGGGGCCGCTGACCACCCTATTGTTTTACCGCGGCGCCTTTACCCTGGAGAACAGCCATTATACGGCGGATTTATTCCAGTACATGGTCTTTGCCGTGCCGGCCTTTGCCACTTTGCAGGTGCTCTTAAACGGCTATTATGCCCGGAAAAATACGTTGCGGCCCATGGTGCTCTCCTCACTGACCACGATCGTGTCGTATTTTGTTTACCGTTATTTCCAGGCCCGGCTGGCCGGCCAGGGGATCGCCCTGGCTACTGCCATCTGTTTCTGGCTGGTGTTTGTAGTCATGTTCCTGGATTACTATTTCAAATTTGGTAAGAGAGAAGGCTTTGCCCTCCGTTCCGTACTGGCCACCACGGCCCGGGGCGCGCTGGCCGTCCTGCCGGCCATTCTCCTCCTCCATTTTACCCTCACCCCCCCGGGTTGGTTGCCCTTAAACGCCGATCGTAAACTTGAAGCTGTTTTACTGATCGCTATTTTAGGCGCGGTTTACCTGGCCCTGGTGTCTATCGCAACCTGGTTGCTGGGCGGGGACGAGGCGGCCATCTTAAAGAAAATCTTCCACAAATTAAAAAAACTAATCCACAGATAGCAGCGCGCATTTCAGGTACTCGGACTGGAGCAGGGGCAAAGCCACCGGGTGATCGTTGGGTTGGGTGCGATAAGCCAGCAACTGTAAGCGGCGGCCGGCATCGATCCCGGCCTGGGCCAGGAGCTCCAAAAATTCTTCCCGGCTGAAGAAATGGGAACAGGAGCAACTGATCAAGAAACCTCCCGGCCTGATCAAGTGCATGGCCCGCAGGTTGATCTCCTTATAGCCCCGTAGCCCATCCCTTTTATTGTGACGCGACTTGATAAAGGCGGGTGGATCGAGGATGACGACATCTTTTTTTTGGCCATTCTTGACCATTTCCTTGAGCAGCGGCACGGCATCGCCTTTTTGTAAAGAGAAATCCCCCGGGTTAAAGCCGTTGAGCAAAATATTTTCCCGGGTCTGGTCCAGGTAGTCGGCCGAAGTTTCCAGAAAGGTTACTGTCTTGGCCCCGAAACGGTAGGCAAATAGGCCCCAGGCCCCGGCATAAGAGAAGACATCGAGCACCTCCCGGCCGTTGGAGATATGCTCCAGGAGCAGGTAATTATCGCGCTGGTCGAGGAAGAAGCCGGTCTTCTGGGCTTTTAAAAAGTTGAGCTTGAAGCGGACACCGGTGATATCTATTTCCTTTTCCGCTCCCCGGCCAGTTGTTACCACCTGGTTGACGGGCGCCAGGTTTTCTTTTTCCCGCAACGCGCCCTGGGACTTTTCGATTATCACCGAGCCGGGGTACAGCTCATCGATAATGGAAAAGATATCTGCTTTCACCTTCTCCATACCGGCGGTGGTCACCTGGACCACGAAGTAATCGTCGAAGCGGTCGATGACCAGGCCGGGGAGCCGGTCGGCGTCGCCGAATGCCAGGCGATAGCAGGTGTTTTCGGGGCGGATGGTTTTTCTTAAGTCATCGGCCTTCTTGATGCGTGCCTTGAAAAATGCCCGGTCTATGACCTCGTCTTCCCGGCGGCCCAACACCCGCAGGGGAATGGCCGAGGCGCTGTTGATAAAGGCGGTGGCCAGGTAATGCTTCTGCCAGGAATAGATTTTCACCACTTCCCCGGCCAAAAAATCCCCGCTATCGCCGGCGATCTGGTCCCGGTACACCCACAGCTCGCCCTTCATGATGCGGCGCTCTTCGTTTCTCTGCAAGTAAACCTGGCGGTATCCTGTTTCCATGCCCCTATTATAACCGATTTTTACCTTCCGGCAAACCCGGGGGCCAAAAATCCCCGGCTCGATTTTTAAAGCAAGTGGGGTGTCTCCCCTACCCAGGGGCCGAACGGATAATGGCGGTGAAAAAAAATTAAAAATTTTTAAAAAAATGTTTGCAAAAAAAAAATTTGAGTGGTAAAATGAATACTTCAAATGGCCTAAGGAGTAACGGATGGGCACTAGGGTTTTGAGCAGGATGAGTATCAAACTGCCGGATGACCTAAAAGGCAGGGTTTCAGAAGCAGACATCATGAATAAGCTGGTTAATGGGGCACTCAACAGGATGGAGTATTATCGCACCCGGTGCATGGCAATGGAAGAGAAGTACGGCGTCGATTTCGACCATTTCCAGAGCCAATTTACCGGCGGGCCCGAAGAGGTTTTTGATGAAGGGGATGATTTTTCCCTCTGGGAGGGCTATTTCCAGGCCTTTCAGGAATGGAAAAGCAAGTACGAAAACCTGAGAACCTTCCTCCAGTACTGATTCCCCTTTTTCCTGCACTGTTCCCCGGTCAGCCGGAGACCTTGATTTGGCTGGCAGCATTTCAGCGGTTTCAATCGTATGCTAGCTATGTCTGTTATCTAGACATCCGATTTTCCCCTGGAAAAGGACTATACCACACCCTCATCGGCATGAGGTATTAACCTCCGGGAAGACCCGTTTTTATTTTTTAGGATCGATCTTGTCGAAGAGTTTATCGATTTCGGCGATTAACCGGTCGATATCGGCGATCCTGTTTTTCGGGTAAGTTTCTTCCGGTTTGAGCTTTAAAGCCTCCTCGAAGGACTCTTTGGCTTTTTGGAGATCTTTTTTCTTAAAGAGATCATCACCTTTGGTTACGGCATCCTGGTAATTTCTTTGAAGCTCGGTCTTCAGGACCCTGACTTTCAAGTGGTCGCCGGTCCCTTTGGCAATGACGCGATACCAGGCCTCCGGGTACAGGGGGTGGGTGACCTTACCGTCCTCATCCTTGACATTGCCGTCCAGGTATTTCCAGAGTAGGTGCTCGCCCAGTTTTTTCCACCGTTTGACGGTCATTTCGCCCTGTTCCAGCGAATATTGGGTGAGGAATCTGCGCGCCTTTTCCGGGTCTTTCTGGAAGAGTTTGACGGCTTTGGCATCGATTTGGGCGACTTCGCCCAGGAATTTGGCCTCAAGCTCTTGCTGCACTTTCTGCACGTCCTTAATCATGTCGCAGTACCTGGAATAACTGTAATTGGCCACAAAATTGAAGACCCACCAAGCCGAATCCCAGGAAAACGCTTCAAATGAACCGGCGCTCTCGGCAAAGGTTGGGGGGACCTGGTAAATACCGCAGTACATGGGGATGTAACAGGTGGAGAAGGTGTCATCCAGGCCAAACCAATGGATGCCGCCGATGGGGCCCGGCAACCAGGAACGGCACTGGGATACAAAGGAGAAGCCGGTCTGTTGGGTAGACACGGCCCGCTCGTTAAAGTATTCTACGCCGTCTACTTTCCAGGTCAGGGGACGCCAGCGGTAAGGCAGGACAAAGGGCCCGGCCCCTACATCTTTGGTCATATCGAACTCAGTACCCTCGAAATGATCGCGCATCAACTGCATGAGGTCATGCACCGATAGTTTCTTATCCGGTTTGATCCACAGGGGCATGGGCAGAGCACCGTCCACCCCTTTGGCAAAGTCGATGGGAATGTTTTGCGACGGGGCCACCCGGTGGAACATGCACCACACCCGGCCCTCGCAGAACCGCAGGGCGCCGAAATCGGCCGGTGCATAAGCATCGGCAAAACCGAAATCTTTATCTTCGCCTTTGAAATAACCTTTTTCCCGGGCAAAGGAGATGACGTCTTTGGCGTACAGGCAATTTTGCGGATCATCCAGTGGGAATTGGCGGATACGCGACTGGTTGGCATGGGCGCACACATAGCCGTCGGGAACCCGGCGGGCCACCCAGGCCGCACCTTTTTTCCCCGGACCCTTACCGATAATCTCCATGATCCAGACTTCCTGGGGATCGGAGATGGAAAAGGACTCGCCGCTGCTGTAATAGCCGTATTCGTCGTAGAGGTCGGCGATCACTTTAACGGCCTCGCGGGCGGTCTTGGCCCGCTCCAGGGCGATGTACATGGCGCTGCCGTAATCGACGATGCCTTCCGGGTTTTGCAGCTCTTCCCGGCCGCCGAATGTGGTTTCGCCGATGGCCACCTGGTGCTCATTCATCAGGCCGACCACCGCATAGGTGTGGGGAAGCTGCTTGATGCGCCCCAAAAATTTCCCGGTGTCCCATTCGTAGATGTCGCGCATGGCGCCGGCCGCATGATCCTGGGCCGGGCTGTGGTAGAGGAACCCATACAACTCATGGGAATCTGCCGAATAGGTGATCATGGTCGAGCCGTCCACAGTGGCACCGCGGGTGATCAAGAAGTTGGTGCAGCCACAGACAGACCCGTTACCCATAAGGAACGTTATAACCAAACCGATGGTAATGGATGCGATTTTTTTTCTCATCCCCTATTTTATAAAAATCCCACCCAACTGTAAATAGGTAAAAATCATTATCTTATCAAGATTGTCTTTACAGGGGAGGGAGAATTGGGTAAAATGGGTGATGATAGAAAAAAAATACCTGGAGGGGATCGGCGTCGTATCTCTCGATGCCGGTTTTACCCTGATCTACCCGGAACCGCCGGTGGGGCACGCTTACGCTTCTATGGCCGCCCGGTTCGGCTACCAATTGCCCGAGCGCGAGGTGCACGCCCGGTTCGTCAAAGTCTGGCTGGAGCGCAACGCCTCAAACCGGGACTTACGGGCCGATAATGCGATGGCAGATGAGGCGCGTTCTTATCTCTGGTGGAAAAAAATTTTTATCGACTCCATCGGCGACATGCTGGCCCCAGCGGATATCGAACCGGTATTCCAGGTATGCTTCGAAGAATATGCCCGGGGGGAGTACTGGGCCATCTACCCGGATGTATTACCGCTCCTTTCCGGCCTGAAAGAGAGGGGCTGTCGCCTGGTGGTGATGTCCAACTGGGACCGCCGCCTGCAAAAAACCATGCAAGACCTGGGCCTTACCCCCCTTTTCGAGAAGGTTTACATCTCCACCCTGATCGGTTATGCCAAACCCGACCCGGCCGTATTTCATCACATCATCGCGGATCTGGGCGTACCGGTTTCTTCTCTCCTGCATATCGGGGATAGCCTGGAAGAGGATATAGCGGCGGCAAACAGTGCCGGTATCCGCTCCCTGCTCATCGACCGCCCGTCCAGGTATACGGCCCAGCCCGTCCAGGTTCCGGTCCTCTCCTCGCTGGCCCAGGTGCTTGATTAAAGGGGCTTTATTCTTCCAGGTAAGTCGCAACTAAAAAGCGATATCGAGGCCGATAGCCACTGCCATACCCCCATTTTTTAATTCCACCGGGAAAACGAATGGGAAAGCGGCCAAAACCTGGATTACCTGGGGATCGTCCCAGTTGTTATAACTGAGACCCAGGTTCAATTTCACACCCGGGGCTATCTCGTAAGCCAATCCGGCCCCGACATTTACGTTGTCGTAGTACTGGACTTCCACTGCCCCCAGGTTGGTGTAATAGCCATCCATATCGTTGAACTGGAACCTGGTATAGATAAGACCGGCACTGACCAGGAATTTGGGGTTGACCCGGTAAAGCAAGGCCCCGCCCAGGCCGTAGCAGTCCCCGGCCATGTCCGCATACTGCGTGGGGCCGGTGGGCAGGAGTACTTCATCCCAATCGGCCTGCTCCTGGAAGTAGTAATTGAAATCGAGCTCCAGCGTCAACTTCTCACAGAATCGATAAGCGGCGCCGATGCCAAACATGGCCGGGAAATCGCGCTGCCTTTTATCGCCGTCCTGGACCAGGGCGCCCGCGAAATCATCGCGGCTGACCTCGGTCTCAAACTCCAGGCTGACCTTCGTCTCATAGCGGATGCCGATATTCAAACGATCCATGGGGGTAAAGTTAAGACCGAAAACGGCCCCGAAACCGGCGGCCGTATCTTTGGCCTCTAAATCGAATGGCATCTGGCTGACCGGCAGCACGCTGCTGAGCATGGTTAGCCCGGTCTTAAACGTGTTCTTAGCGGTAATGTAACGCCCGGCCACCGCCAGGGAGAGATAATTGTTGATCTTGACGGCCCCGCCCAGGGTATAGGTGAGGTAAAGGGATGAGGCTTCCAGGTAGTCGTCTTTATAGCCGTCGAAAACGCCGGCACTAGCGATCATGGGTATGGCGATCAGGTGGGTGGTCAATGAACCGTCGGGGTAATCGGCCACCGCGCCGCCACCGGGGATGTAAACGCCCCCGAAGAGTGCCCAATTACCTTTCTTATAGGCAGCATAAAAATTGGGTAGATAGAAATCGGCGGAATCTTGCTTGTAGGTCCCGCTACCGAAAATGGGCGAATCGAAATGGTGCTGCGGTTTGCGGAACAACGATTGGTTGCTCAAATTCAGGTGAAACCCATCGGCGAGCTTGATCAGGCCGGCCGGGTTGTAGACCACAATATCGGTGGCATCGGTGGCCGCATTGCGGTTACCGGTGCGGATCCACTCGGCGCTCATATTGCTCAGGTTATCGATCTGGGATCTAAGAAAGGCCGGGAGCAAAAGACCAACAGCCAGTACGGTGAAGACAAAGACTTTTTTTCTCAACATGAATACCTCCTTGCCAGAGAAAAATCTAAAAAGCTGCCGGTCGTTCTTTTCCGCAGCTTTCCTTCCTATTTTACCGGAAATGAATTTTTTTAACAAGCGCCTGGATAAGAGGAAAGAAAATCCGGCCAAATGCCTTTATAACCGGTAACATCTCTCTTCCGACCAGGCCGGGGAGGTTTCATGTGTGCAAGAGCCGCCGGATAGGCTGGGGGTAAAAAACTTGACTTCAAACGCCGGTGAGACTATAATTTTCTTCCTGTCGGTACGACCAGGTTAAAGAATGGAGTAAAGCATGGCTAAAAAAAAAGTTACTGCTGAAAAGCAAATCGAACTAGATGCCTTAAGAAAGGCGATCGGAGGGAGGTTTAAAGAATTTCGCCAGGGACTGGATATGACCCAGGAGGAACTGGGCAAAGAACTTGACCTTTACCAATCGACTGTGGCCAACTACGAAATAGGCAAGACATTCCCCGGTAACGATTACCTGGTCCACCTTTTCGATAAGTATGGGCTAAACATCCACTGGTTGTTCACCGGCACCGGGCATAGGCTTGTCCTGAATTATGCCCGGAGGCCCGATGTATCCTATATCATGCAATCGACTGTCAAGTACGGGGAGCCCTTGTACGAGAATTATGTGGATCTCCTCAACCTCATGCGTATTCCCATTGTCGAACGGGTGATCCTGACCAAGCTCGAAGAGCTTAAGCTAACCTTCAAAGACCAGATCAAAGAGTTCTTCGCCCAGGAAGAGCAAAAGGCATTGCCCGGGAAGAGTCCAGGAGTAAGCCGGAAAGGGGCGAAGAAACCCGGGTCCAAAAAATAAAAAAAGTAATTTTTTGATTTTTTATCTTGATTTTTTCAATAATTTCGGTTATATTGAATCCTGGCATTTAAAAATTGAATAATTTAAAGGAGGTTAATATTTCAAATGGAAAAAGAAGACATTCAGCGAAACAAAATCACCCCCAGGTACAGGAGGAGATAATAGTATGTTAAAGCAAAATAATGAAAATGAACAAAAAAAAGAGATTGGGGGAAGATTCGCCCGTATCCGTCAACAAATCATGAAGACCCAACAAAAGCTAGCCGAAGAGCTCCTGGTCTACCAATCGACGGTGGCCAGCATCGAAGTGGGGAAAACCTTCCCCAGTTGTCGGTATCTGTCTTATCTCCACGATGAATACGGGGCCAATATCAATTGGCTACTGACGGGTCAGGGTAAGGAATTTTCCCGGTCTTACAAGGCGCAACCCCTGGCTTCGGAAATCAGGCAACAATTCTCCGACTACCTGGTCGATAAGGATACGCGATACCACGAGCTCCTTGACTTGATGGAGATTCCCCTGGTGGAAGAGGTCATACTCGCCAAAGTCCTGGAGCTGAAAACTTTGTTGAAAGATGAGATCACAGCGATGGCCCAGACAAAAGAAGAGGAGAAGTTGAGGAACAGGTAAAAATGAGCGGGCAAACCAGAGATGATAGAGTAACCGAATTGATGGGTTTATTGGAAGTCCCGGAGGTCAGACAGGTGATGTTGGCCAAAATGGAACAGACCAAGGTCCTTTTCCAGGAAAAAATCCAGCGTTACTACCGGCAGAAATTCCCCAACATTATCGAATTCCCGGGCGGTACACCCCGGCACTGCCTGGACGGTGTAGGAGACGATCGAGAAACGATTTTTACCGAGCAGGCCGACAGGCAGCCCGATCACCACCAACACAACTTCTTCGACACCACCCGTTGCCTACAATTGCCCGAGGATGACCAGATCAACATCTTTCTCCAGTATTTTTACGAACACCGGGAGTTTAGACGAGACATCTTGTCCGATTTTTTCTTAAAGAAACTTCCTTACGCACAGGCAGTTTAAATCTTTTCGGCCGGCGATTCATCCCGACCGAAACCGGCGGGCATGGGGAAATCAGCGCAAGCTTACATTCTCCAGGTCCAGGATGAAAAAGCGGGAGTCCTCTGCCGGGTACCTTTCCTCTTTGTCGCTGAGCTCAAACATCTCGGTCCCGATGTAGAGGATAATGATCCTGTATTTGATCCTGCGTAAGATTTTTTTGAACTCCTTCTCAAAATCCCTGGATACACCTTTCAAAAAATCGTTGAAAAGGTACGCCGGCGCCGATGCGACCAACATCATTTCCAGGTAAACCCGGTTCAAAACTTCTGCCCCCAGGGCTTTGGGCCTGGCTTTCCAGGTGTCTCGCCGGAATCCCGCCTCTTCTAACCTGGATATGACTTCTTCTTTCTTAAGGCCGAGACGGCCGCATTCAAAAAGCACCCATGAGCGCAGGCTGATACCCGGATCGATATCATCTGGAGACACGGGCTCCAGGAGGGCTGCACCCTGGGCACAGAGGTGGTTCAAAATGTTTTTTCTTTCCTGCGCATCAGGGCAGAGAGAAAAGTAGGTCCTACCTTTTTGGAGATCCTTCAAGTCGATCGCAGTACCCTTCTCTTCTTCCCCTGGGTCGTCTTTACTACCGGCCGGTAACTTCCGTTGCAACAGGTAGAGGGAGAGGAGCAGCAAGGAGATGGAGTAGACTAGTGTCAGACCGGTTCCCAATAAGTAATTGTCAGGTAAGCTCACGGCCGCATAAAAAATATTTTCATCCCCCTCGACAAAGGGTATCACCCCCTGGTCTGCCTGATCATACCTTCTTTTCATATAATAGCGAAAAAACCGCTCCTTTAAATCCAGGATATAGCGCAGGAATTGTCGGTAACCGACGTATCCGCAGCCGGAACATTCCCTGGATAAATAACGATAAAATGAGGAAGGCAGGAGCACCGACTTCTCCTCCCAGTAGTGGATCAATTGATCCACTTCTTCCCGCAAGTTGTCTTCCACCACCCGGTTAAAATCGTACATACGCTGGCTGTATTCCCTGGCCAGTTGCCTGGCAATGGATTCGATCTCGCGAACTTTTTTTTCTTGTAGGTCGGCAAAGTAGTCCCTGGTTTTGCGCTCAAAATCCATCACATTGTTGAGCTTGGTGATGTTAATGGCCTCATTGGACTTGATCTTATCCGCCCTTTTTTCAAGATCGAGGCGATTAACCTCCGGTACCAGGAATACCGCCAGGAACCAGATCGCATAGCCGAACGGTAAAAGGGTCTTCTTAAACGAAAAAACCGCGCTACATAGGATGCCGAGCAGGTAAAAGAGACAGAGAAAAAGTAAGGTATATAGCGAAAAAAAGAGAAACACCCGGCCCTCGGCAGCGCTCAACCGGACACCCATCAACCGGGTATAACCGTAAGCAGAGGCGATGACGAAAGCAAAATAGCCCAGGAGCAAGATCAACCGGGAAAATACGGTATATAGCGCATAGGCAAAGCGGACCCGGCCGGACGCTCCCCTGGTGCAGGTATGAACGAGGAACTTCCGGCTGATAAAGGTATTGAGCCCGAAATAGAGCATTAACAGGCTACCGAAAACGTAGAAGGCGCAGGAAAAATCTCCCAGGTTGCCGCCCTGGGAGAATATATTCCTGCCTTTAAAGCTGAGCGAGATATCGACTATCTCGGTGGTGTCGATGGCCCCGGTCAAGGAGAAAGAAACCGGGGGATGAAAGAGGCCCAGGCCGGCGGGATCGTAGAGAACCCGAAAGCCATAGGCCCCATACTGTTCATAATTGACGTACTGTTGGACTTTTTGCTTCTCATAGCGGATAAAACTCTCCTTTTCATGGAAGAACCCCCGGTATTTAACCAGTCCCAGGTGGCAGAGGTAGAGCGAGATCAAAAAGAATAGCCAGAAAACCAGGATATGCTTCCACGTAGCAAACAAACGCCTGACTTCAAAGGAGAGTACGTGAATCACCGCCGTTACTCTACTTTAAACACTTCCCTGGCTGCCAGGGTGCAGTAATTACCGAAGAGCGAGGCCTGGGAAAAGTCTTGCAAAAGCCCCCAGAACATCGACAATTCCGGGATATCGCCGGCTGCCAGCGTTTTTTTCATCTGGCCCAGGAGAACCAGGATGATGTCGATATGATCCAGGTTTTTCCCATAAGCGCCCAGGATGTCGCCGGCCCCCAGGTAAGTGCCGACCAGGTTCATGATCTCCGGGTTTAAACCTTTTTCCCGGGTAAGCCCGGGGTAGTCGAAACCCTTAAAACTCTGTACCTTTTCCCCATACCCGGCCTGCTGCGCAATCGTAACCGCAGCCGCATAATTCAGCCGGGCGATTTCAAGCTCACCCATGACCTTTTCCACGTAGGCCAACAGGTCCGCTGGATTAATGTCCTGGCCGGATGATTTCTCGTACTCTTTTAAGAGCAGGTCGGCATCCGCTTTCGCCTGCAAAAAATGGGTGGCCCCTTTGACCACCTCATCCTCGATCTTTTTCTGTTCCCCTTCAGAAAAGGCCGGTACGATATCGTTCATGACGATAAGGCCGGACAAGGTAGCAGAAAAAGAAAAGACAAAAATCACCAGACAAAAAAGAGATTTTTTCATGTATATCCTCCTCGATTGGATTATTGTAAACTTTTCTTTTGCCCCGGAGGGTCTATTACGTTTAATGCCCCCATTTTAATGTAATTATTTAATTTTGTCAAGCAAAAAAATGCAATAATTTGCAAGGTATGTTTCATTGTGACCGAAAAAATCTCCCCCTGTCAAACCAGCTATAAAAACTTAGAACTTTCCTCCGGCAGATAGCGACTAATTTCTATAGTATAAGGTTCACCCATAAGTGATACAAGGTAATACTGCCGGTTTCCCGGGCATTGACCGAGCTGAACCGGGCTGTTTCCGGTCTTCTATGTATCTCCGTGAGCTTATCCTTTTCCGACCAATGGGCGTTGGAAGGGGAGGTGCCGTCGATGAGATCATCGATCCATGAATTGATGGCGCAAAACCAGTGGTCGAAATGATGCTCCTGGACATACCCGATCATGGCCGCATACTGAAGACCTTTCCCGTGGATTTCTTTCTTGAAACGCTCTACTCCCCCGCAATCTCTATATTTACCCCCTTCAAACCGGCCGACCAGGTATTCCTTCTCCCGCACCCTGGGCAAGCGACCAAGCCGCTTGGCTTCCATAGAGAAAAAGGCTTTTGGGTTGTTATAATTCTTTGAATCGATTTCCTGGTCCGTATCATCGCCGATCACGGCGATATCCACCTGGGGGCTTTCCCCCCTTTCTACCTCTTCCATGTGCTCTTTCTCAAACCAGAATGGATATCCTTGCTTACGGGAATTGCGATTTAGTAATGAGCAAAGCTCCTGGGTCAGGCCCTTTTCATTCTTGATTTTCGATGTGGTATAGAGATCTGAAAAGATTGACAATTGCTCCTCGACAAAGCCCACCACTGCATTTACCGATGCGGCGGGCGACAAACCGGCCAGGGAACCCAAAGAACCGCTTACCGGTCTATCTGCCAGCATCCCCTAAAATCCTTGCTTAATCAGGTCGGCAAAGGTATCGTCTGCATCGCGCACAGCCACGGAACGCAGCCAGTATTTCAACAGGTTGGGCTTTATCAGGTAGATAACTTCACGATCGTAGAGACGGATCATCCGGGTGATGCGTAGAGACTTACCCATTTTTTGATTAACCAGCCGGTTAAGGTATTGCTCGAATTTTTCTTCATCCTGGATGTTAAGCTCCGAAATTGCAGTTTGACCAAAGCTAATGGGATAACAGATAAAATGATGAATTTGCCTGGGTTCTTGCGGGACGAACCGGTCGTAAACGGTGTTGAGTACTTTACAGAAGGTTTCACCGAAGAGGCCCAATTGCTCATCGTTAACGGGCTGTAAAACCCTGGCTTTTTCGCCCTTATTGCGGAGATCGGTCATGTGATCGAGCACATCGTCAACCAGTATCTGTTCGATTTCCGATAATTCCATCTCACTTTCATCTACCGGAAAAGGTATATTTTCGATGTCTTGTTTCAGGATGGCTGCCCCTCTACCGATCAGGTGTTGCCGGCTAAAAGCACCGGCACAGAATAGGTAGGTCCGGTTCCTTTTTAGGCGCCTTTCAATAGAGATGAGTTCTTCCCTATCTTCATCCGGCGCATGAATGCCGACTATTTTATCCCTAAATACAAGGTCATCGTTCCAGAAAGCTATTGGGATCGATTCCCTGGCTGCACCTTCCTTAATGAGTATATGTGGGCCCTTGAAAACGGATTTGTTTTCCTCTCTATTTCTATGAAAGTACTTATCTTCCAGTTTACGAATTTGTTTTTCATCGATTCCCTCTTCTGTTAGGGCATCCGTGGGCAGGTAGTCTCTCCCGGTAAGGTAATCGGCTCTTTTAAATTCGAGCAGGAGTATTTGTGTTTTAGCCATTTCGTCGGGTGAGAGAGTACCATTAGCTGCCCCACTTTCCAATTCCTTCAATCGCTTGATCTTTTCATTTGTCTGGAATCCTTCTCCCATAATCCAGCCATCTTGCTTCTTTTTTTTAACGTAATCCCCGAGTTTGGGTAAGGAATCGAGTCTCGAAATCAAATGGTGGAGCCGGCCACCGCCGAGAAGGTTGGTTTTCCAGACCAGCGGACTGTTAATCGCATCCCGGTAAGAGATACGGTGCTCCTCGTAATGATCCAATTCCAGGTAAATTTTTTCTTTGGCCGCCTTTGTTCGGCGGAAAGTGACATGGAGGAGTGTTCCCGGCACAGGCTTTTCATGGCGGGCAAAAACTGCTGCCACAGCGGCATTGGCGCTCTCAAACAGTATTTCCCGTAAGAAAGTAAAATCCAGCACCTGGAGAACATGGGTGTTTTCCAGGAAATATTGTCGAAATCTTTTTGAACTATAATTGTACAGGAATGGGCCGGCCGGCATTATTAAACACAGGAGTCCGGCATCCTCGCACACGGTCATGGCCTGCTCAAGGAAGAGCAAGGCCAATTGGTTATCTGGAATGGCTTGTCTAACCCGGCTCCGGTCTCTTTCTATTTCCCTTGCTGCCTGGGTGGTCAGTTTTGAAATAAATGGCGGGTTGCCGATGACCAGGTCGAATTTCTCTTTGATCTGTTGGTTTTGAACCAGTTCGAAGAAATCCTTATCATAAAGATTACCCTTTTCCTTGAGGTTGTCGAATTTCAGGTTTTCCCAGATTTCTTTTGGGGAGAGAATATCGAGTAAAACCAGGCTCAAGCTGAAGATGGTCAACCTGACTGCTTCCGGTGATATATCGACACCGTATATGTTGTCTCCCAGCAATCGTTTGAGCTCGTTCAGCCGGGGTTTTTGCCAACCGTGACCCATGCGCCACCAATCGATAACCCGCTGGTAAGCGGCCACCAAAAAGACACCGGACCCGCAGGCCGGATCGATGACTTTGAAATGATCCCGGGGGGATTCCAGCGGCATGGCTTCATCAACCAGGAAACGAACCAAATAAGGCGGGGTATAGACCACCCCTTCTTTGTTACCCAAAAACTCCTCGTAGACATTGCTGATCAACTCGATCGGTAGATCGTTAAAAGAGTACAAGCGCCACAGGGTTCGCTGGCCGGAGAATTCGGTCCGGGCCTCAAGGAATTCGGCAAACTTCGATAAATCTATTTGGGAAAGTTTTTCCCGTTCTTTTTCATCCTCCCATTTGAAGATTTCTCCATTGAAATGTTTGCTCAAAAAATCGAATAGAGCCAGGCAAGCCCCTTTTTTCTTCAACACCCCGGTAAAATCCTCTGCGCCCGGGGCAAACCGGCTGAAAAAACCCGGTGGGAATACGGTATCGCCATTTTCATCGACCCTCTCTTCCAGGTACTTCAGCAGGATGGACATGACCAGGAGTTTATCGGCCAGCGATTTAAGTGAATCCCCAAATTCTTTTATAATCTTAATTCTTATATCTTTAAGCTTCTCAAGTAATGTTTCATAGGAGCTATCGCTACTGTTGAACCGGTCACGGTAGGGCGAAGTGTCCCAGAAAGAGCCGGTGTCGAAACGATGGGCAGAAAATTCATGCAATTTCTGCTTTATTTCTGTATCGATCTCTGCGGCCAGGCTAATAGTCTCCATGATATCCAACTCGAACCGGTCTTCATGCTCGATAAAATTTGGACTCTTCAGGCAGTTGAATATCTTTATCTCAGTCCGGGTAAAGATGAAAAACAGGGGCACCTGGCCGGCATTCCAGAGTTTGCGGTGCAGCTCGCCGATTTCATTTTCATCCGGTTGCACGGAAGTATAATCGTAGATATAAACCTGGGGAAGCGATACCTCCCGGTCTTCGAAACGCCTGAAATAGACGGCAGCCACCTTATATTTGCCGGCCTTTTCCAGGGCCAGGCGCTCATAGGGATTTTCGGGTTTATCGTCTTTGAAAACCAGGCCTGAAGATCCTGGAGAACCGGGTACGTACATATCCAACTGTTTGAGTCCATCTTCAAACTGTTGGGACAACCGGTTTGTCAATTTTAACCTCCAGGTGTTTTTTTTATCATTATACGCAAAAAATTCTCTTTGTGCAACTTTTACCGGGATTTATTATAATCTCTCCGCTATGACAAATGATGGCGGGGGGGGTTATTTTATCGCCGTCTCTTTTGCTTCAGACCGGCGATGGCCCGGCTGGCCTCCAGGTGGCTGCGGTCCATCTCCAAGACGCGCTGGAAACACTTTTCCGACAGGTTAAGTTTATTTTCCTTGCGGTATAACAGGCCCAGGGTATAGACCGGGTCGGGATTGGCCGGTTCCAGCTCGATGGCTTTTTTTAAATTCCTCTCGGCGTCCCCATAAAAGTAATCGAACTCGCCCTGGTAGACCCCCAACCGGTAAAAGTACTTGCCGCGGGTCGGGTCGAGCCTGACCACCTCCCGCAGAAGCGATATGGCCGGCTGGAAATCACCCCACTGCCACAGCCTTTCCGCTCTTTCAAACATCTCGTTGGCTTTAAGCCGTGGTTCTTCACCGCTGGCCGCTTCCTTCTGCTCCGGGACTAACGCCGCCTCTTCCTGCTTCTTATGGAGTAGTTCTTGGTAAGCCCCTTCGATCGCTGCCGATACGGTCCGGGCAATACCCTTGATCTCCGGCGCAGCCGCCGAGCCATAGCGGTCGGGGTGGAAGCGGTGAGACCGGGTACGAAAAGCGTGCTCGATGTCTTTCAGAGGTGCTGTTTCGCTTATTCCCAGGATTTCATAGGGATGAACATCGCCCCCGGCCAACCGTTCGTTCAGCTTGAGTAGGTCCTCGATGTTGGCAGTCAAATCTTCACGGTCCGGGTGCTCGACAAATTCAACGGCCCCGAGCATCATGAACAAAGCGAGTTTTTCCCAGTAGACATCGGGCAACAGGTTGAACCGGGAGATGATTTCCCGGTGGGATAGGTCGCGGCACTCCTCCAGGTTATTGAAGAAGATCATTTCCTCCGCTGCCAGCAGGGTGGGAAACGGCGCCGGGATGGCGGTGGTGCGGGGGGAGAGGAAATAGACCTTGTTCTTGAAATAGGCAATGTTCGTGATCTTCCGGGAACCTTCGACGATGATGCCGGTCAGCGGGATAAAGGTTTTCTCGTTTTCCGGGATGCGGGGTATCCGGTATTCGAAGTCCCAGGAACCTTTTTCCAGGGCGAATAACGAGAGGGCGATACGCCGCACCAGGTAGGTGCGGGCCTGGTCGAGGTCCTCCTGGCTGACGAAGTGGTTCTGTTCGAGTATCTCCCCTACCTCCTGGCCGATGCTGTGCACCAGGCCGCTCAGGCTGTCGTACAGCTCCTGGCTGATTTTACCGATCATATAGAGCACCACACCGATACGCTCGTCCAATTGGCTGCTCCGGGCAAAGACCAGGGTGCCGTCCATGAAATATAGCTTCTTCTCGATATCGTCCACCTGGACCAGGAGCTCACCGGTCAAATGCTCGGCCAATATTTTCTTGAGGAAGACCGGGATCGGATCGCCGGGCACCGAGTACCGGCTCATGTTACCTGCCCCATGATCGACATTCTTTCCTCGCTGTTTCCCTCGATCGGCCCCTACTTATAGCGAACCCAACGCATGAGTTCCCTGACGGTCGGTTTTTTGCCGTACATTAAAATGCCGATACGAAAGATTTTGGCCCCCAGCCAGGCCAGGAAAAAAATAAAAGCCAGGCTCAGGAAGATCGATGCCAGTACCTGGGAAAAGGGTGGTAGGGCCACGCTGATGCGCATAAACATCAACGTTGGGGTAAATAGGGGGAAAAAAGAGGCGGCGATCACCAGGGGGGTATCCGGGCTCTGGGTGACCATGATGCCGATAATCAGGGGAATGACCAGGAGATAAGCGACCGGCGCAGCGAATTGTTGGGCCTCCTGGTCGGTGTTCACCGAGGCCCCGACAATGGAGAACAGGACAGAATACATGAAGTAACCGAGGACAAAGAAGATGATGAAATAGATGCCCAGCTCCAGGGTCATGAAATTGGAGATATTGGCCGCTAAACCCAAACTGGTGCCGCCCATGACAATGGCGGCCAGGATCACCCACAGGGCCACCTGGGTTAAACCGGCCAGACCGATGCCGATAATCTTGCCGTAAAACAGGCGATAAGCATCGGTGGAGGAGATCAACACCTCGATGATGCGGTTGTTTTTTTCCTCGATGACCCCGCGCATGATCAATTGGCCATAGCCCATCAGGACCGAAAACAGGGTGGTCAACATGAAGATCGACATCATGTAATCCATGCCTGAACTGGATTTCCGGGTGCCCACTTTTTTCACCTTGTACATATCGAGATCGATATCGCGCATGGCCTCTTCGACGATCTTAAATTCGATATCCTGCTCGGTCAAGAGTTTTTCCGACAAGATTTTCTGCACCGTAGAGCCGATGTATTCATTGGTTCTAAAGTCGGAGATATTCAGGGCGCAAAAATAGATGCGCCGGTCCTCTTTGACCTTCGAAGGGATGATCAATAGACCGGCGACCTTCTTTTTCAATATCTGCTCTTTTAATGCCGGCAATAAGGGGAAGTCCCTCTCCCCGGCCTGGGCCGGGGCCTGTTCATACTCCTGGATCAGCGCCTCCTGTTTGTTATCGCCGATAACGGATTTCCGGAACTTCAGCTTCAGCGTCTCGCTCACCACTTTGTTTTCCTGGCTGCGTTGGATAAAAGGCGCCCCGATGATACCGGAGTAATCGAGTATCTCGATGACTTTCGCCTCCCGGCCCAGGCTGGCGATCAGCAGGGGCATGAAGATGAATGCCCCCATGATCAGCGGGGTAATAACGGTCGAGATGAGGAAAGATTTTTTCTTCACGATCTGCTTATATTCTTTCTTGATAACGGTCCACATTTTTTTCATTGGCCGGCCCCCTTGTTGGCTTCGCGGATAAAAATGTTGTTTAAAGACGGCTCGCTGACCTGGAAACTGCTGAGCGATACCTGGGCCACCAGGTCTTTGAGCAGCTTATCTTTCAGATCGATGTGGTCGAGCTCGATCTCCATCTCGTTGCCGAAATCCCGGACGTCCCGCACATAGGGTAGCGAGCGCACAAAGGCGGCATCCCCGTCATACCTGGCCTTGATGAACCGGGTACCATAGGTGGCTTTTATACTGTCCAGGCTGCCGTCGATGACCTTTTTGCCTTTATTGATCATCACCACCGTGTCCACGATCTTTTCGGCATATTCCATCAGGTGGGTGGAGAAAATGATGGTCGTGCCCTCCCGTTTCTTTTCCAGGATGATATCTTTGACCAATTCGATGTTGATCGGGTCAAGACCGGAAAAAGGCTCATCCAAAATCAGCAGCTCCGGGGAGTGCAGGATGGTAATGATAAATTGCAATTTCTGGGCCATGCCTTTGGAGAGCTCCTCCACCTTCTTTTCCTGGTAGTCGCCCAGGTCGAATTTTTTCAGCAGGCCGGTGCCTTTGGTCTTAATGTCCTCCCGCGCCATGCCCTTTAACTCGCCAAAAAAACGGAGCACTTCGGAAACCTTGAGCTTCCGGTACATTCCCCGTTCTTCGGGCAAATAGCCCAGGCGATCTTTCATCTTCTCCGAGAAAGCCTCGCCCAGGATCTCGATGCGGCCCGAATCCGGGGCAATGATGTTTAAGATCATGCGGATGATGGTGGTCTTACCGGCCCCATTCGGGCCGAGCAAACCCAGGATCTCGCCTTTTGTCATCTTCAAAGAAACATGGTCGACCGCCATCTTACCGTCGAAGTCCTTTACCAGGTTGTCTAACACCAATACGTACCCGTTATCGCGCATTTGTCCTCCAGCGGGAAATTTAAAACATCCCCATTATACGATATCATCTCGCCCCAGTAAAGCCCACCCGGTAGAAATCCCGGGACGCGGGGCTCAAAAAGAGGGAACGCACCATCGCCGCCTGGAATGCGTGCCTCGCTGCGAGGGAGCACAGGTACAAATCCAGGAGCGCGACCCTCATAAAGAGGGAACGCACCCTGGCGGCCTGGAGCGCGACCCTGAAAAAGAGGGAGTGGACCTTCACCGGATGGAGTGCCAGGCTCTTAACCAGGGTCCACAGGTACAAATCCAGGAGTGCGACCCTCAAAAAGAGGAAATGCACCCTCACGGCCAGGAGTGCGAGGCCCGCAACCAGGAAGCGCAGGTACAAATCCAGGAGTGCGAGGTTAAAAATCAGGAAACGCCGGCTAAAATTCTAGAGTGCGACCCTCAAAAAGAGGAAATGCACCCTCACGGCCAGGAGTGCGAGGTTAAAAATCAGGAAACGCCGGCTAAAATTCTAGAGTGCGACCCTCAAAATGAGGAAACGTTTCCTACCGCGCATACATATCATTCATATCCCACTATGAAACGTTTCTAGAAATTATGGGATGCACTCCTCCCCGCGAGGAAACGTTTCATTACCGACATACATATCATTCCTGGTGGCGAGGGTCCGCTTCTATATTTTGTATGTCGCGTTCCTCTTTGCGAGGGTCCGTTTCATGGTCTGCATATAAATCACCCCTCGCTACGATGAAACGTTTCATTATCGACATACATATCATTCCTGGTGGCGAGGAAACGTTTCTAGAATTTTAGCCTCGCGTTCCTCTTTGCGAGGGTCCGTTTCATCATCATGATATAAATTATTCAAGCCGGGAGGAACCGTTCCTGCATTTCCGGTCGTAAATGCCCCACCCGGGGGGAATATTTCCAGGTTTCCCGGAGATCGCGCCCGGCAAAGAGGGATGTCCAACAGGCTGTTAAAGAGCCCTCACCCCCCGGCCCCTTGACTCTGCAAAATTATAGGCGGAGACAATAATGGTAGAATGACCCCTCTCCCATTCCAGGGCGAAGGGGGGGAGATTAGACCTGGCAGGTTTCAAAAACCTGCCAGGTCTTGCTTCCAAAACCAGGCGGCTGATTTGGGGATTTTCACTTGCCTTGCCTTTTTTTGGGCCGGTGTGGTACAATAAAAGCATGGTCAAGATATTTATCAGCTATGCGCACCGGGATGAAGGCTTCAAAGACCGGCAGATAGGTCGCATCGTGGAGTCGTAAATGAAAACCAAGGGTAACCGGGACGAATTTTCGGAAGAGATCAAACGTATCTTGCAAGAGCGGGTGGGAAATAAGTGCTCCAATCCCGGCTGCCGGTGCCCGACTTCAGGCCCGCATAGCCTACCCGGTAAAGCCACCCGTATCGGCGTAGCTTCACACATCAAGGCCGCCGCAAAAGACGGGCCGCGGTATGATCAGGCACAAACCGAAGCGGAACGAAAATCCATCGAGAATGCCATCTGGCTGTGCGTGAATTGCGCCACCCTCATCGATAAAGATGCGGCAAAATACCCGGTGGACTTACTCATGCAATGGAAAAAAGAAGCCGAAGCGGCAGCCGAAAAAGAGCTGGGGAACCGGCCTTCTTCATCCGGGAAAACAATCTTATGGACGGATCTGCCCAAACGTAAGATCGATCTATTGGGCCGGGAACAGGAATTAAAAGACCTGGAAAAAAAATCGCTGGTTAACCGCCGGGTATTGTTGGTCAATGGCCTGGGCGGTATCGGCAAGACCGAGGTGTGCAAGCAATTCTTCATGGATCATTATGGCCGCTACCCCCATGCCGGTTGGGTCGATTACCTCGGCTCGCTCAAAAACTCCCTGATCAATGCCTTTAAAGCCGAACCGGTGGCCGGCCAACCGGACGATAACACCGAGCAGCGTTTTACCCGTATCATCGATCATTTGAGTCGCCTGACCGAAGGCGCATTGCTGGTCATCGACAACATCTCCCAATTACCGGCCGCAGATCAAGACCTCGATCTGCTCTTTTGCCTGCCGGCCGCTATCCGCGTATTGGCCAGCTCGCGCTTAAGTATCGACGGTTTCGATATCTTTCCGCTCGATGTGCTGCCCGAAGAAGAATGCCGGGCATTGTTCTACCGGTTTTACAAAGGAAAAAAGGACGATGAATCGCTCGCTGCGGTGATTACATTATCTGGGCGCCATACGTTGACGGTCGAGCTCCTGGCGCGCACGGCGCACAGCGGTAAGATCAGTATAAAAAAACTGTTGGCCCATTTAAAGGAGAAGGGATTCGATCTCGGTGCCATTATCCCGGAGCCGGTGAACACTTATTATGGGGACGATGATCGACAAAGGCTCTTATTCGAGCACCTGGAAATCGTCTTTGACCTTTCCGCATTGACTGAAAAGGAACGGCACATACTGGCCAACCTGTCGGTGCTGCCGGCGATCTATATACCGGCAGCCGATATCAAAGACTGGCTGGACCTGGCGACCAACCGGGAGCTGAATAGCTTGATCGAAAAAGGCTGGGTCAAGGAGGACAATGCCTTTAACCTCTACCTGCACCCGGTCATCGGCGAGGTGGTGCGCTACAAGGAGAGACCCACGGCCGAAAGCTGCAAGTATTTGATCGGGGCGCTGACACGCAAGCTATATAATAAACCTGGCGACAACCCGTTGGATAAAAAGGGTTATGTGGCCTATGGGGCAGCGGTGGTGGAGCGCCTGGCCGATAACGACGAAGACCTGGCCACATTGGCCAACAATTTATCGACCATTTATAAAGCCCTGGGCCAATTGGATAAGGCCCTGGCGTTCCAGTTAAAGGCCCTGGCCATCCGGGAAAAGGTGCTGGCTGCCGATCACCCCGACTTGGCCCAATCGTATAACAATTTATCGCTGATCTATCAAGCCCTGGGCCAATTGGACCGGGCGCTGGAGTTAAAACTAAAGAGTTTAAAAATAGAAGAAGCAGTTTTAGACAAAAATCATCCGCAGATGGCCAGCTCGTACAACAATTTATCGCTGATCTATAAAGACCTGGGCCAACTGGACCAGGCGCTGGCTTTCCAGCAAAAGGCCCTGGCCATCCGGGAAAAAGTGCTGGCTGCAGATCACCCCTCCCTGGCCCAATCGTATAACAATTTATCGACCATTTATCAAGCCCTGGCCAAATGGGACAAGGCGCTGGCGTTCCAGTTAAAGGCGATTAAGATATGGGAAGCTGTTCTGGAACCGAACCATCCGAATTTAGCAGCCGCTTATAACAATTTATCGCTGATCTATCAAGACCTGGGCCAACTGGACCGGGCCCTGGAGTTCCAGTTAAAGACCCTGGAAATACTTGAAACGGTTTTGGATGCAAATCATCCAACGTTGGCTTCGGCTTACAACAATTTATCGGGGATATATAAAGCCCTGGGCCAATTGGACCGGGCGCTGGCGTTCCAGTTAAAGGCCACAGAAATATTTGAAAAAGTCTTGGGCAAAGACCATCCCGAACTGGCCACGTCGTACAACAATTTATCGCTGATCTATCAAGCCCTGGGCCAATTGGATAAGGCGCTGGACTATGGCCGGCGGGCCGTGGCCATCCTGGCAAGACTCTTCCCCAACGGGCACCCCAACCTGGATAAGGTGCGAAAAAACCTGGCCGGCATCGAGGCCCGGGCGGGGGGAAAAAAGAAATAGGGCACGGGGGTAGGGGCGTATTGCAATACGCCCCTACGGATATGATCGCCGGATGTTGTCTGAAACGCTGATTAACCAGATTACGCAGATTCATGTCTTGAACTATGATTGGCATGATTAATATGATGATTATGATTTTATAAGCATAAAGGGATGAAGAGATATGGAAAAAATTGATAATGGGTTATAAACCCCTCAGCACGAGGGATCCCTGTAGGGGCACGGCGCGCCGTGCCCCTACGCCCTCAGATAGTTCATCGGTAGTCTGATCATTTCCATTATCGCAGCCATAGCCCCGGACAGTATCACTCTTATATTCTGTGTAATCTGGTTAATCTGGTGAATCTGTGGTTCTGATGTCATTGCTCCCCCTCTCCACACTTGGAGAGGGGGCAGGGGGGTGAGGTAGAACGACCCCTCTCCCATTTCAGGGCGATGGGGGGGAGATTAGACCTGGCAGGTTTCAAAAACCTGCCAGGTCTTGCTTCCAAAACCAGGCGGATGATTCAGGATATTCACTTGCCTTGCCTTTTTTTGGGCCGGTGTGGTACAATAAAAGCATGGTCAAGATATTTATCAGCTATGCGCACCGGGATGAAGGCTTCAAAGACCGGCAGATAGGTCGCATCGTGGAGTCGTAAATGAAAACCAAGGGTAACCGGGACGAATTTTCGGAAGAGATCAAACGTATCTTGCAAGAGCGGGTGGGAAATAAGTGCTCCAATCCCGGCTGCCGGTGCCCGACTTCAGGCCCGCATAGCCTACCCGGTAAAGCCACCCGTATCGGCGTAGCTTCACACATCAAGGCCGCCGCAAAAGACGGGCCGCGGTATGATCAGGCACAAACCGAAGCGGAACGAAAATCCATCGAGAATGCCATCTGGCTGTGCGTGAATTGCGCCACCCTCATCGATAAAGATGCGGCAAAATACCCGGTGGACTTACTCATGCAATGGAAAAAAGAAGCCGAAGCGGCAGCCGAAAAAGAGCTGGGGAACCGGCCTTCTTCATCCGGGAAAACAATCTTATGGACGGATCTGCCCAAACGTAAGATCGATCTATTGGGCCGGGAACAGGAATTAAAAGACCTGGAAAAAAAATCGCTGGTTAACCGCCGGGTATTGTTGGTCAATGGCCTGGGCGGTATCGGCAAGACCGAGGTGTGCAAGCAATTCTTCATGGATCATTATGGCCGCTACCCCCATGCCGGTTGGGTCGATTACCTCGGCTCGCTCAAAAACTCCCTGATCAATGCCTTTAAAGCCGAACCGGTGGCCGGCCAACCGGACGATAACACCGAGCAGCGTTTTACCCGTATCATCGATCATTTGAGTCGCCTGACCGAAGGCGCATTGCTGGTCATCGACAACATCTCCCAATTACCGGCCGCAGATCAAGACCTCGATCTGCTCTTCGCCCTGCCGGCCGCTATCCGCGTATTGGCCAGCTCGCGCTTAAGTATCGACGGTTTCGATATCTTTCCGCTCGATGTGCTGCCCGAAGAAGAATGCCGGGTATTGTTCTACCGGTTTTACAAAGGAAAAGAGGACGATGAATCGCTCGCTGCGGTGATTACATTATCTGGGCGCCACACGCTAACGGTGGAGCTTTTGGCGCGCACGGCGCACAGCGGCAAGATCAGTATAAAAAACCTGTTGGCCCATTTACAGGAGAAGGGATTCGATCTCGGTGCCATTATCCCGGAGCCGGTGAACACTTATTATGGGGACGATGATCGACAAAGGCCCTTATTCGAGCACCTGGAAATCGTCTTTGACCTTTCCGCATTGACTGAAAAGGAACGGCACATACTGGCCAACCTGTCGGTGCTGCCGGCGATCTATATACCGGCAGGAGATATCAAAGATTGGCTCGGCCTGGCGACCAACCAGGAGTTGAATAGCTTGATCGACAAAGGCTGGGTCAAGGAGGACAATGCCTTTAACCTCTACCTGCACCCGGTGATCGGCGAGGTGGTGCGCTACAAGGAGAGACCGGCGGCCGAAAGCTGCCGGCATTTGATCGGGGCGCTGGCCGGTAAGCTTTATAATGAGGCGGGCGATAACCCGCTGGCCAAGCAGGGCTATGTGGCCTATGGGGCAGCGGTGGTGGAGCGCCTGGCCGATGCGGATGAAGACCTGGCCGCATTGGCCGACAATTTATCGACCATCTACCAAGCCCTGGGCCAATTGGACCAGGCGCTGGAGTTCCAGCAAAAGGCCCTGGCCATCCGGGAAAAGGTGCTGTCTGCCGATCACCCCGACCTGGCCCAATCGTACAACAATTTATCGACGATCTATCAAGACCTGGGCCAACTGAACCGGGCGCTGGAGTTCCAGTTAAAGGCCCTGGCCATCCGGGAAAAGGTGCTGGTTGAACGTCATCCCGATTTGGGAACATCTTACAACGATTTATCTATGACATATATAGCCATGGGTAAATTGGATAAAGCACTTGAATTCCAATTAAAGGCGAATGATATTTATAAATCTATATTTGAACCAAATCATCCCTGGTTGGCCACCGCGTACAACAATTTATCGCTGATCTATAAAGCCCTGGGCCAATTGGACCAGGCGTTGGAGTTCCAGGTAAAGGCCCTGGCCATCCGGGAAAAGGTGCTGGCTGCCGATCACCCCTCCCTGGCCACGTCGTACAACAATTTATGCACCATTTATTATACCCTGGGCCAATTGGACCGGGCACTGGAGGTCCAGTTAAAAACCCTGGCCATCCGGGAAAAGGTTTTATCTGCCGATCACCCAGACCTGGCCAGATCATATAACAATTTATCGCTGATCTATAAAGACCTGGGCCAACTGGACCAGGCGCTGGAGTACCAGCAAAAGTCCCTGGCCATCCGGGAAAAGGTGCTGGCTGCCGATCACCCCGACCTGGCCGGCTCGTACAACAATTTATGCACCATTTATTATACCCTGGGCCAACTGGACCGGGCGCTGGAGTTCCAGTTAAAGACCCTGGCCATCCGGGAAAAGGCGCTGGCTGCCGATCACCCCGACCTGGCCGGCTCGTACAACAATTTATCGACCATCTACCGGGACATGAAGGATTTGGGCCGGGCCCGGGACTATGGCCAACGGGCGGTGGCCATCCTGGCAAGGCTCTTCCCCAACGGCCACCCCCACCTGGATATCATGCGCCAAAACCTGGCCATGATCGAGCGAGTCAAGCCGTAGTGGGCGTGGCTCTCGCAGATAGCCTCTGCAAAGTTAAGGCAGAGGCTACAATTGGAACCCGAGCTGGCGTAGGGTTCCTCCGCTCTCCCTTCACTACCGGCCAAAACTGTGCTCAGTTTTGCCTGCGGCTTCACGAATTGCGGGCTTTCCGCAATTCGGTTCAGCATGCCCGTTCAGGGGATTCTCTGCTGCGCCCCGCTCGTACCTGTTAAAATTATGACCGAAGCGGGCCAGAAAAAGAAATAGGGCACGGGGGTAGGGAGATATTGCATTTTCCCCCGGTTTTAGGTATCATATAGGGGCTATGACCCAAAAACCTGTGAAAACCACCCGCCCGGCCAGGGGAGCCAGCGATTACGACTCCGCCTGGAAGGACGTTATCGAAGAACTCTTCGAGCCTTTCCTGGCCTTCTATTTTCCGCACATCCACAAAGACATCGACTTCTCCAGAGGCTACACCTTCCTGAGCAAAGAATTAAGAAAGATCGCACCCGACGGCAAAGTAGGTAACCGTTATGCCGATGAATTGGTCAAAGTCTACCTGAAAAACGGCTCTACCGGTTACATCTGCATCTTTATCCACGTGGAAGTCCAGGGCGCCAGGGATAGCGATTTCTTGACAAGAATGTACGTTTACCAGTACCGCATTTTCGACAAATTCAGGCAGGAAGGGGCAGAGGTCATCAGCCTGGCCATTCTTACCGATGAAGACCCTTCTTACCGGCCCGATGAATACCGGGTCAGTCGCTGGGGATTCGAGTTAAAGCTCAAGATACCGGTGGTCAAGCTCATCGATTACCGGCTGGATGAGGCAAAGAAACAGGAATTGGAGAGATCTGAAAACCCGATGGCCATGGTTGTGATGGCCCATTTTAAGAGCCAGGAGATCAAAAAGGCGAGGCCGGAGTCGAAGTTTAGTGCCAAGACGGATTTGATCAGGCAGTGTTACCGGCGGGGATATGGGAAGGAGCAAATCAGGACGCTATTAAAATTTATCGACTGGATCATCCGTTTACCGGATGCCCTGGAAGGTAAGATTAGCGATGAAATTATCAGTATAGAGGAGGAGTATAAAATGCCTTATGTAACGACATGGGAAAGAAGAGCCAGGGAAGAGGGAATTGTCCTGGGCGTAAAAAAAGAGAAAAAAGAGATAGTACGAAAGATGTTGAGAAAGGGCATAGCCCTGGATATCATCTCCGAGACCACCGGTCTATCGCAGGCGGAGATCGAGTCTCTGAAAGTCGAGCAGCCGGTGCACTGAGATGAAAGGGTGGCCGCTCCAGGGCAGATTTTAGGTGACCGACAATCATAGAAAACACAGGCCGGGGAAACAGGAAAGCCAGGAAATTTTTTAGAGCAGGAATTATAATTGTCGTTCATCGCCTTATATCAACGTGAGCATAATTGTTTTGTTGATCTGGCCCCCAATCAAAAAAAATGCCAGTATTTAGCTCAATCAGAAGTTTTTCAAGACAGCAACCTCCCCATCGCCTGCCATCACCCCTTTATTATAACCCCGGCGGATAAAGCTTATAAGCAGGAGGAAGAAAATTTTAAAATTTTTTGAAAAAGGTGTTTTCTTGAAGCGCTAATTGTGATATCATGCTTTCTCAAAAACATGGATTCAACAGATTGTATTCATTTAGACCCGTTGATGTGCCGAAAATCAGCCAATGCAAGGGGTTATTCTATTTCTTTTCAAATAATCGAGGTGTCGAATGGAAAAGTTTGAGCTACAAGCGAATGAGGAGGCTTTGGCACGCAGGGCCAAGAAGAAGCCCTCCCCAAAGAGCAACAAATTAACCGTCATTTCAATGTACTGCAAAGGATGCGGGTTATGCGTGGACCTGTGCCCAACCGGTACACTGCAATTAGAGGACAATATCGAGAGCAAATTCGGCGTATCGGTGCGCGTAGATGCCCCGGAATACTGCATCGGATGTAAGATGTGCGAGTCCCGGTGTCCCGATTTTGCCATATTCGTAAATTACGAGCAAGAAGGTCAACCATGAGCAAGAAACAGGTTCTTCAAGGTAATGAAATTGTCGCCAGGGCCGCCCTGGCAGCCGGATGTGATTTTTTCGCCGGTTATCCCATCACGCCATCATCGGAAATCGCCCAATACATGTCCCGGGTCATGCCCCAGAAAGGGTTTGCTTTTATCCAGATGGAGGACGAAATCGCCTCGCTCGGCGCCTGTATCGGTGCCTCTTTATCCGGGAAAAAGGCTTTGACCGCCACCAGCGGCCCCGGTTTTTCCCTGATGCAGGAGCACCTGGGCCTGGCCACGATGGCGGAAATCCCCCTGGTCATCGTCAATGCCATGCGCGGCGGCCCCTCGACCGGTATGCCGACCAAGCCTTCACAGGCAGACATCATGCAGGCCCGCTGGGGATGCCACGGTGACCACCCGGCCATCGTCGTTTACCCGGCCTTCGCCGACGAGCTCTACAGCGAGACCATCCGGGCCTTTAACCTGGCGGAGCAATTCTGGACACCGGTCATCATCCTGCTCGATGAGGTCCTGGCCAAGGCCCACGAGGATATCGAAATCCCCCGCCAGGAAGACCTTGAGATCTATACCAGCCAAACTCCCCAGGTGAAAGATTTGAACATTTACGACCGGGAACTTGGCCAGAACCCGCCCCGGGTCGATTTCTTCAAAGGTTACCCCATCCACATCGACAGCCTGGAACACGACTCCCACGGCTGGCCGACCATCGAACCCGATCTCGTCCAGAAGATGCAGGCCCTGCGGATGCAGAAGATCTACCACAATATGGATAAGATCGTCAAATTCAAAGAGTACGAGATGGATGATGCCGAGATCATGATCTTCAGCTTCGGCGTGTCGGCGCGTGGCGCCCTGGCCGCTGTCCAACTGGCCCGGGAGCAAGGGATTAAAGTCGGCCTACTCCAGGCCCTGACCATCTGGCCTTCACCCAAACGCGCTTTGCAGGATCGTTTCAAGAGGATCAAAAAAGTTCTCACCGTGGAGCTCAACATGGGGCAAATGAAGTACGAGATCGAGAGAATTGCCCCTGATGATGTCGATTCCAGGGCGTTGTTGCGGGCAAACGGGATTCCCTTTACCCCCAACGAAATCTTACAAGCAGTCAAGGAGTTTCAAAAATGAGAGACTACGAAAGATACATCCGCTATAGAACCTTCCCTACCCCCTGGTGCCCGGGCTGTGGGGACGGCACTATTTTAAAAGCCATAGCCATGGCCTTTTCCGAGTTAAAGCTGGACCCCGATGAGATTGTCGTCGTGGCCGGTATCGGGTGTTCGGGCCGTATGCCCACCTTTTTTAACACCAACACCCTGCACACCACCCACGGCCGGGCTTTGACCTTTGCCACCGGCATTAAACTCGCCAGGCCGGAAAAGATGGTGGTGGTCATATCCGGAGACGGCGATGCCTGTGCCATCGGCGGCAACCACCTCATCCACTCGGCCCGGAGAAACATCGGCATTAAGATGATCCTCATCAACAACGGCATCTACGGCATGACCGGCGGCCAGGTCTCCCCGCTTACCCCGCAGAAGTTCATCACCGAAACCACCCCTTACGGCAACATCGAGCCCAAATTCGATGCCAGCGAGCTACTCATCGGGGCCAACGCCACCTTTGTGGCCCGGGAAACCGTGACCCGCATGATCCAATTAAAAGATGTGATCAAAAAATCCTTCCAGCACAAAGGTTTCTCCGTGGTCGAGGCCATCAGCAACTGCCATATCAACCTCGGCCGGCGCAACAAGATGAAAGACCCTATCGTGATGACCAAATGGATCGCTTCCCGGGCTGTGCCTTTGTCCCAGTTCGAAAAACTCACCCCGGAAGAGCGGGACGATAAGTTCCCGGTCGGCATCTTGAAAGAAGACAAAGAGCGGCTCGAATATACGGAAATCTATTATCAACACATCGTGCCCGCTGCCAAAGCCGCTATGGGAAAGGAGAAATGACAATGGCCAGTCGTTATGAAATCAGGTACGGTGCGGTCGGGGGTCAAGGAATCGTTACTGCCGGTGCTCTGCTCGTCGATATCGCGGTAGAAAAAGAGAATAAGTGTGCGGTCGAGAGTCCGACCTATACCGCGGCCGTGCGCGGCGGCCCGACCAAAGTGGACATCATCATCTCCGATGAAAAAATCATTTTCCCCCAGGCCGCTGCCATCGACTTCTTCCTCTGTACCTTCCAGAGGCCCTATGACCTGTACAAAAATAGGCTCAAAGACGATGCCATCGTGGTCGTCGATTCCCACCTGGTCAAAGAACTCGGGGATACCAAAAACTGGAAACTCTACAAAGTGCCCATCATCAATGAGACCAAGAAACAATTGGGCAATATCGTACTGACCTCGGTGGTCACCCTGGCCATCACCCAGAAACTCACCCAGGTGATCGATTTTAAGAACATGGTCGATTACATCAAACACTGGGCACCCAAAGATTTTTTGGATCTCAACCTGAAAGCCATCGAGGTCGGTAGAAGCCTGGTCTGATGATCGAGAAAAATATCGTGGCGGAATTCCGCTGGCGCGGCATGATCCACGATATCATGCCCGGCACCGAAGAATTCCTGCAAAAAGAGATCACCACCGCCTATGTCGGCATAGACCCGACCGCCGATTCCCTGCATGTCGGCCATCTCGTCTCCATCATGATGCTCAAACACCTGCAATTGGCCGGTCATAAACCCATTGCCCTGATCGGCGGCGCTACCGGCATGATCGGCGACCCCTCCGGCAGGTCGGAAGAGCGGGTGTTGCTCGATGAAGAGGTATTGCGCCACAACCAGGCCCGGATCGAAGAGCAGGTGCGTCAGTTCCTTGATTTTTCGCCCAGCCGGGAAAACCGCGCCGAGATCGTTAACAACTACGATTGGATGAAAGATTTCGGTTTCCTGGGCTTCTTGCGCGATGTCGGCAAACACCTAACCGTCAACTACATGATGGCCAAAGATTCGGTTAAAAAACGCCTGGAGACCGGCCTATCTTTTACCGAGTTCAGCTACCAGCTCCTGCAAGCCTACGATTTCTTCTACCTCTACCAACATAAAAATTGCCGGCTCCAGATGGGCGGCTCCGACCAATGGGGCAACATCACCGCCGGTACCGAGTTGATCCGCCGCAAAGGCGGCGACGAGGCCTATGCCCTCACCTGTCCCTTGATCACCAAAGCAGACGGCGGTAAATTCGGCAAGACCGAAGAGGGCAACGTCTGGCTCGCTCCCCGGTACACCACTCCTTACCAGTTCTACCAGTTCTGGATCAACACCTCGGATGCGGATGCCGAAAAGTACATTAAGATTTTTACCCTGCTGCCCAAAGAAGAGATCGATAGCCTGGTTGCCAGACACCGGGACGCCCCCCATGAACGCCTATTGCAGCGCACCCTGGCCCGGGAAGTGACCGTCATGGTCCATGCGGAAGATGATTTTAAGACCGCCCTCGACGCCTCGGAAATCCTCTTCGGCCAGGGCACCACCGGGACCTTAAAAAAGCTCTCCACCCCGGACCTGCTGGCCATATTCAGCGGCGTACCCATGCCCAAAGTTTCCCGGGCAGAACTCGCTCAGGGCATCGATGTCGTCGAGCTGGTGTCCGTAAAAACCGGTATCTTCCCCTCCAAAGGGGAGGCCCGCCGCACCATCCAGGCCGCCGGTCTGAGCATCAACAAGGCGCGGGTATCCGGGCCGGAAGAGACGATCTCGGTAGCCCATCTCCTGGAAGATAAATTTATCCTGGTACAAAAAGGCAAGAAAAACTACTTCCTGCTGTGCGTCGAATAACGGCCATCAGCAATTTTTCAGGTGCCAGGCGCGCACCAATTTGACCGCCCGCTGGTTAACGGCCCGCGATATCTCCTTTTGCTCCTTCTTATCGAGGTTGTCAAACTCTTCCCGGTGATCTTTGCCGAATTCCTCCCAGGCATCGCTATCCAGCGCCTTCATCACCTCGCCGAATGCAGGTGCGCCGGTCATCTTCGAGAGCACATTTTGCAGGCGGTTCTCGGTCACCAGGGATTCCAGCTCCCGGCCCAACCGTATGCCCGCCGGCGTGCGCGTCACCTCGTCCTGGGCAACCGGCCTCTTTTTGATACTCTTTCTCTCTTCAAATTTCTCGTTCTTGGATTTGAGGATGACCCGGTCGCCGGAAGTCAAAAACCGCGGGTCTACCGGCTTAATAACGATACCCTCGGCAATATTGCCCTCGATCTGGGGCAGCCCCAGCCAGCCGGGGATATTCGATAAAAAATCGTTGGCGTGGTTCATACACGCTTCCAGGCTGCCCCGAAACAGGGTGCGGGCATAAAACAGGCCCACCTGCTCGAACAGGGGATTAACCTCGTCCACCGTCAAATACCGGCCATTGACCTTGATATCGAAGACGTAGAAGAGATTGTCCGGGTGGTAATAGACACCCTTTTGCAGGCGCCGGGCCCCCTTGATTTTGTTGACCCCGGCCTGGGGATAGTCGCCGCCGAAAAGTTCGCCGTAGACGATGATGTAATCGACCTCCTCCCCGCGCGATTTGAGGATGCGAAAGATGTCTTTGACCTTGTCCTCGTTCTCCTGCTTGACCTTTTCCCAGTTGAAAAAATCGGTCCCGGCCGAGAGAAAGGCCGTGCGCGTGGAAGCCTTGACTTCCTGGCCGTCATAGTAGAGAGAAAATTGGCCGCCGTGCACCTTTTCGGTCACCACCCAGTCGCCGCCGTCCTTGCCCTCGGACTTGATTTGATCCACGAATTTGTCCCGGACGCTGTTTTCTATCGATGAATATTTAATCAGTTCCATAATCGCAAAACCTCCTCCCCCTATATATTAAATTTTTGCATTAAAGTCAAGGGGGTGGGAGCCGTACGTTGCCTGATTATTGTCTCCGCAAAATACAGGCGGAGACAACAAGGGATAAGGCGCTTCATGATCAAGCGAAACATAGGGAGGCAATTCTGTTCCGGCCAGGTGAGTCGAACGCTCCCCGCTTTAGGGGGAAAAATGTCGATGTTTGAGCGTAAGCGAGTCCGACATTTTAGTGAGACGAACCGCTGGCCGGTCAATTGACGGACGGTTGAGCGAGACATGAAGCGCCGAACGGCCCTCACCCCTTGTCTCCGCAAAATACAGGCGGGGACAACAAGGATAGAACGCGAGCGTGTGCAGCGTTCATCTGCCGTTATAAAGCAGGTTCCATCTATTATGTTGTGAAGCCAGGAAACCCCAAACCGGATTGGACTAAAACAGTGGTGAGATGTGAGTACCGGTCATGTGTCCCTGGTCGAACGGCTGATGATATATTCCAGGTAGCGGGATTTAATCTGCCGGCTGGCCATAATCTGTTTGATCGGGGGAAGTTTCAAAATCACTCCCAGGATGGCGGCCATGGCCCGGTGATTCCAGAGAGCCCGGTTATCGAAGATCAGGTGTTGTAGCTTTCCCCGCTCGATAGCCATGACCACTGCTTTATGGGTAGAATTGAGGGGCGTAATCACCCGCTGCTGCCGCCCTTTTAAAGAAATACTGTTCCTGGTGCAATTACGCACGCATATCCCACATCCCAGGCATATTTCCGTGTTTAACCGAGCCTTTCTCTTCCGCGGCTCATGCGGATCGTTGGCTGAAACCAGGCCCATGGCTTCCACCGGACAGACATCCACGCACTTCCCGCAGCCGTTACATGATGTTTCATCTATGACCGGGAGGTAGTTGGTGGTATGGACCGGGTTTAATATGCCGAACCGTTTGGCGGCCAACATGGCCTCGCAGCAGCAACCGCAGCAGTTGCAGATGAAATTGACTCTTTCCCTGACGTTTTCCCCAAATTGCACCAGGTTGCTCTGGTAAGCCGTTTGCAACAGGTCGATCCCCTCCTTAACATCCACTGCCCGGGCAATACCGTGCCTGGTCAGCGATTCGGCCGTGGAATTGAAGGTCATACAAATATCCATGGGCGCACCGCAAGCACGGCCCAGGTGTTTCATCTTATGACGGCAGTAACACATACCCACGCCGATATGGCTGGCCCTTTTGATCACTTCACTGGCCCGCTCATAATCCAGGACATGGAGGGAATTGTCTGCGGGCAATGCCGGTTCATTGACAAACATTCGGCCCAGTTGTGTCTCGTCATCGGTAAAAAGCGTCTTTATGAAATCCTCTTCCACGTTTAAGTATTGATAAAAAAGTTCGGCCAATATTTTTTGGTCGATGTCGGTGCGCAGCCGCATCATAGAAAATTCAAAGAACCCGGCCATGGGGGGCGGGAGTGTGTACACCGATTGGCCGTTTATGTCAACATCCACCAATATTCCCCGGCTGGTCAGGGTATCCAGGATTTTTTGAGCTTGGGCCTGGTTTAATTTCCAGGTTTTCGAGGCTTTCCCGGCGGTAAAAGGTTTTATCGGCAGGAGTGAAACATATTCGGCTTCTTTCTCAGAAAAGAGCATTCCTAAGATTTTGTATAATAATTCACCGGGCGGTGCGCCCTGGGGGTAGCGGTTCAACCGGTCCGCCAACTTCTTATAAGCTTCTTTAACCGTCACATGAGCCATGTCGCTCCTCCTGCTGCAAAGCTATTGTACACGTTTTTCCCCATTAAAGCAAGGTAACCACCGATCCTGGATCATCCGCCTGGTTTTGGGATTAAGAAGCTGATATAAGGTCGGAGCGAATCGATTGTCCTCACCCCTAGTCTCTGCAAATTATAGGCAGAGACTACAATGACAAACGCGACCTAATGGGAGCGTTTCCCGCTTCTCCCTCCGCAAATTATAGGCAGAGACTACAATGACAAACGCGACCTAATGGGAGCGTTTCCCGCTTCTCCCTCCGCAAATTATAGGCAGAGACAACAATGACAAACGCGACTCAAGGGGGGTTGACAAATGAAACTTTATGGGTTATATTTCCTCTTTAACAGTTATAATCGACATCTTCCAGGAGATAAGGAGAAAAATCATGAAGAGACAGGTCATCAAAATCGACAGCGATAAATGTACCGGTTGCGGTCAGTGCATCCCTGGCTGCCCGGAAGGGGCGCTGCAAGTCATCGACGGCAAAGCCCGGCTCATCGGCGACCTCTTTTGCGATGGCCTCGGCGCCTGCCTCGGTACCTGCCCGGAAGGGGCCATAGAAATCGAGGAGCGGGAAGCCGAAGCCTACGATGAGCGGAGAGTGATGGAAAACATCATCCCGCAGGGACCCAACGTCATCCAGGCCCACCTGGCCCATCTGCAAGCACACAACGAAACCGGGCTCTTAAAGACGGCGCTGGAGGTGCTCAAAGAGAAAGGGATCACCGTAGAGACCGGGCACCATGCCCACCAGGGCAGCGGTTGCCCCGGTGCGGCCAGCCGCGATTTTCGCCAGCAAAAATCCTCCGCCACCGCCCAACCTGGGCCGGGGAGCGCGGTAATGGAATCCCAACTGCGGCAATGGCCGGTGCAATTGCAGTTGGTCAACCCACAGGCCTCTTTTTTCCAGGATGCCGACCTGGTGGTGGTAGCCGATTGCGTACCCTTCGCGTATGCCAACTTTCACCAGCGATTTCTGAAAGATAAAGTCATGGTCATCTTTTGCCCCAAACTGGACCGCACCATCGACCAGTACCTGGACAAGCTGACCGCCATCTTCCGCGACAACACCATCAAATCGGTTTTGGTGGTGCACATGGAGGTGCCCTGCTGTTCGGGCACGGTTTCTATTGTCCAGAAAGCGCTGGAGCAAGCCGGCAAGATCATACCCATCAAGGACTACACCATTTCCATCTCCGGCGACATCATTTAGCCCAATGCCGCCGTGGACTGGAATAAACCAGCTATCGCAAGACCTCGCCAATGCGCACCCATTTTTCCTGGCTGTCCGCATTGGGACCCCGCTTCCCAATTACATGGGTATTGTGCATAGTCCAAGAAATTTTTAAATATGGGCCGACTTTTTTTTGGGGGGAGTGGGGAGAAATGATCCCTGAAGGAATCGAACCTTCAACCTATTGATTAAGAGTCAATTGCTCTGCCAGTTGAGCTAAGGGACCATTTCAAAAGAAACGACAGGATACCATATTTCCGGGTTTCTGTCAATTTTTCAGGGGGCTATTTTTCTTTTGCATTACCTGGGGAAAACCTGGGGGCCGGGATTACGTATAACACCTATGCAAAATGTAATCGAGACTTTTGGTCTGACCAAACTTTATCCCGGTGGGGTGATCGGCATCGAAGACCTCTCCTTTGCCGTGCAAGCCGGTGAGATTTACGGCTTCTTGGGCAGCAACGGGGCCGGTAAAACCACCACCATCCGGCTGCTGGTCAACCTGATTTTCCCGACTGCCGGCCGGGCGGCGATATTCGGCAAAGATGCGGTTAAGAACCGGCTGGAGATTGCCGCAGACATCGGTTATATCCCGGGCTCGATCAAACCCCAGCGGCACATGACGGGCGAGGAATTCCTGGCCTATATGGGCAGCTTTTACCGCCGTCCCGACCTGGACTATCGCCGGGAGTTGCTGGCGCGTTTCGGGTTTTCCGGCCGCGACCTGAAACGGCAGATAAAAAATTACTCTTCCGGTATGGCCCAGAAAATATCGATTATCCAGGCATTTCAGCACCGGCCCCGGCTCTTGATCCTGGACGAGCCGACCGAGGGGCTGGACCCGGTCATGCAGCACACTTTTTACGATCTTTTGCGCGACTACCGGCAGGGCGGCGGCACGGTTTTTGTCTCCTCGCACCACCTGCGGGAGGTGGAGCAGGTGTGCGACGGCGTGGCCATTGTCCGCAAAGGTAAACTGGTGGCCGTAGAAAAAGTAAAAGACCTGCTGGTCAGCATGGCCCGGCCTATCGAGGTGCGATTCAAAGATAGGGTGGAACGGGCGGATTTGGAGTGCCCGGCCTGGGAGATCGTCCGCTTTGAAGAACAGCGACTGAGTGCCCGGCTGACCGGGGATATCGACCGGGTCATCAAGCTCCTGGCCCGTTTCCCGGTGGCCGACATCTCCCTGCCCAACTTGAGCCTGGAAGAGGTGTTCTTAAGCTTTTACCAGGAGGAGGAACGAACATGAACCTATGGCCGCATTTGAAACAGGCGATCCGGGGCCTGTTCAAAAAACTACTCCTGGTCGGGGTGGCTATTTTCCTTTTCGAGATACTCTTTGCCGGCCTGGCGAGCTCGTCCCATATCAATGTCGGTATGTTGAAGAAAATGGAGGATACGCCGCCGGCCATGATGAAGATGATGGGCGAAGGGTTCATGGAAGCGATACTGAAGTATGGGGTGATTACCTTCGGCTATATCCATCCTTTCCTGTACGTACTCTTTATCGTCTACATCTTCTTTTGTTTCCTGCAACTGCTAAGCGGTGAAATCTTTTCCGGCAGCATCGGTTATACGCTCAGCCGGCCGATAGCGCGGCGCACCATTTTTATCAACCTGGCGATCGTCACCTATGGCGGCCTGGCCGTGCTGATGCTTTTCCCTTTACTATCCACGGCTATCGGTCGCTGGCTGTTTGGTCTCGGCCATCTCCCTTTAATGCCTTTCGTGTCGATCTCCTGGAATCTCTACTTGCTGGCCGCCTTTATTGCCGGGTATATCGCCCTGTTTGCCTCTTTTTCCGATTCGGGTAAGAAACTCTTCCTCTATTCGGGTATCACCTTATTTATCTTTTATGTGGCCGACTTTGCCCGCCGGCTCTGGCCGCCGCTGGAGATATTCTCCCCGGTGAATCCTTTTTCTTATTACGATCCGATACGGATTCTCACCGGGCAGCGGCTGGGTCTATCCCAATCCCTGCTGGTGCTGGGGATTTCCGGGGCGATGTTTACGGTGGCCGCCTTTATTTTTCAGAAAAAGGACCTGCCCAACGGTTAGGAACCGGCTGTCTCGATAAAGCCGCTGGCCTGGTTCTTGGCGCTGTCCATGATCACATTCATGACGCTATTCTCTTTAATCTGGTCTAAATCGATGACTTTAACCACATCGGCCAGTATCCCGGCAGCGGGGACCCATTTGCACAGTTGATTTTCATAATCCAGGAAAATGTCCCGGTTGAAGAAATTACCCTCCTCATCAGGGTAGATGGGCAGGTATTTGATGTCTGCTTCCACCAGGTCCTGGAAAAAGTGGGTGCCAAAGGAGAGTTCCGGTACATAGCCATCTTTGCTGTAAGCCATTTCGATGAGCATGGCCGTCTTGTTGATGTCGCTGTAAGCCACCTGCACGCCGAGTTTAATATCCCCCCGGCTGCCCCAGCGGCCCGGCCCGATAAGGATGAATTTCTTGGCCGGCATAAGCTGGTTGAGCTGCGAGATGATGGCGGCTACTTGTTTCATATCGGCCCTACTGGGAAGTGCCTGGTAAGCTTCCGGGTCTACGAAAATAATGGTCTTGATGCCGGAGATGTAACCGGGGGTAACGTATTTGTTGGTCTGGAAGATGATCTGATCCTTATCTAGCTTTTCCGGCAGGCAGATGGGCTGGCCGGTCTTGCCCTGGCTCTGCGGCCGGCATTGCAGGATGTAGAGCCTCTCGCCATCGGCAGCGAATTCCACATCTACGGCTGTCTCAAAGGCATCTTTCAGGATATTGAGGATGAGGTGCATCTGGGCGAGAAAGGGCGAGCTCTCGGTCAGCTTCTGGAAGGTGACCAGCATCTCATGGCCCTGGCAATCCCAGAGCACGCCCAGGGGAGGGGATAGGGTGCCGTCTTTACAGATCGAGATGACTTTATCGAGCCCGGGGATCTGGTTACCCAGGTCCCGGAACACCTCGTCGATGGGCAGGGTCTCAAATTTATTGGCTTCCAGGTTCAGGACATCGATGTATCGCTGGGAATATTTGAGAATATCTTCCGGGTCGATGTTGACCTTCAGCCCGGGTTTGCCGGGCGAGGCCAGGAATGGGTAGTCGTTACCCACCCGGTCCACGGCCCGGGTGCCGAGCCCGGCCACGATCCTGACCATGCCGTCCTGTTGCTCGATGCGGGGGGACCAGCGGAAATCGTTGTTGCTGAATGCCACACCGGCAAAGGTGGGGAAAAAGTATTTCCCGATCTGGGTACCGACCACCTCCTGGATGAGTATGCCCATCTCCTCCTGGAAATCGAGGAGCCCCCTCTCTTTCCGGTACTCGATGGGATCCGGGCCGAAAATGCTGGCGAAAATCTCGGCAATCGCATCGAGGAGCGCATTGATCCGCTGGGCTTTGCTGCCCCGGTTGGACAGGAAAAGGCTCTTGTACTTGCCGGAAAAAGTGGCCTGGAAGCTGTCTTCGAGCAAGCTGGAGGACCTGACGATGATCGGTTTATCGCCGATGTGCTGGAGCATGATTTCCAACTGCTCGACGATGTCTGCCGGGAAAAAGGAATTTTTAAAGAGTTGCTGCAAATAGGGATAACCGGCCCTGATCTGTTCGATATCCATATATTTCAAGCTGGTAATCTCTTCCAGCGCATTGTAATGGATGAATTCCAGGATGGTATCGGAAGTGATATACCAGCTCTTGGGCACCAGTACATTCTTGAGCTGTGGGTGATGCTGCTTTTCGAAGTTGAGTATCTTGTAACCCAGGATCAGGCCGGCACTCTTACCGCCCAATTTGCCCGAGCTGCGGGCCGAGCCGACGGTGTTTTTCAGGATATCGTGAAAATCCCGGATCAGGATGTGGTGCTTGGCCACATTGATGTAACGGAGCGTATTGGACAGGAACCGGCGGATGAGCGCCACCCTGGTGTTGATCAAGTCGTGCGGCGAGAGGTAGGTCTCGTTTTCCGGTATATTCATGAACCGGTTCAGCACATCCTTGATCTCCACCAGGGAGATGTTGATGTTTTCCAGCGCCATCGATAAAAACCGGCTCCTCTCCTGGGCCAGCCAGATGCCGATCTGCCGGGCAATCTCCTCGTCGAAAATAGTCTCTTCGGCGAGCTGGAATACCTTTTCGGTAAACTGCCTCAATGAGGTCAGGTCGATTTTCGGATGGGGTACATTGGCATATAGCCCACAGCCTTCATCCTCGCCATCTTCCGTGGTTTCCAGTTCCTTCATCAGCTCGGAGATATCTTTGACGTTCGAGGTGTAGAGATAGTAGATCATTCGCCGCATGATCCGGTTCAATAGGACCAGGTCGACTTTTTCCAGCATCTCTACGATGATGCGCCATTCCGGCTTCTTCTTGGCCACACTATCAGCGTTCATGGATCACCGGTCTATCGATAATTCCCGGGTCTGTCCTTAGACCCAACCCCGCAGTTTGCAGGCTTCCGCCACCCGTGAAATGGCGATCATGTAAGCGGCATCACGCATGTAGAGGTTGCGGTTGCGGGCCAGGTGGAAGACCGAATTAAAGGCGTTGGTCATGATGGTATCGAGTCGCGATAAGACTTCGTCTTTGGGCCAGAAGAAGTTCATATTGCACTGCACCTGCTCGAAGTAGGAACAGGTGACCCCACCGGCATTGGCCAGGAAATCGGGCAGGATGAATATTTTCCGCTCGGCGATGACCTTGTCTGCCTCAGGTGTGGTCGGGCCATTGGCACCTTCGGCAATAAATTTCACCCGGTTATGGATCTTCTTAACCGTGTCGGCGTTGACCTGGTTTTCCAGGGCAGACGGGATCAGGATATCGACTTCCTGCTCGATCCATTTATCGCCCGGCTGCACATCGTAGCCCAGGTCTTTGGCCTTGTTCTTATCGATGCCGCCGAATTTATCGGTGATGTTTCTCAAATCTTCCAATTTGATGCCGTCTTTCTTGATAAAGGCATAGGAGGTCTGGTCTTTCTGGTCCCAACTGGAGACGCAGATCGTTTTCCCGCCGTACTGGTGATAGAGATCGATGGCGTACTGGGCCACATTGCCGAAACCCTGCACCGAAGCCGTGGTATTCTTGATATCGACATTCATCTCTTTGAGGGCTTCCCGCACCGTGTACATCACGCCATAGCCGGTGGCTTCGGTTCGCCCCAGGGAACCGCCCATACCCACCGGTTTGCCGGTAATCATACCCGGGTATTTGGCCCCCATGATCTTTTCGTACTCATCCATGATCCAGAGCATGTGCTGGGCATTGGTCATCACATCGGGCGCCGGTACATCCTGCAATGGGCCGATATTGCGGGCCACTTGCTGCGCCCAACCCCGGCAAATCTGTTCCTGCTCCCGCAGGGAAAGGTTATGGGGATCGCAGACCACACCACCCTTACCCCCGCCCAGCGGGATATCCACCACCGCGCATTTCCAGGTCATCCAGGTGGCCAAAGCTCGCACCGTATCGACCGTTTCCTGCGGGTGGAAGCGGATACCGCCCTTGGCCGGGCCGCGGGCATCGTTGTGCTGCACCCGGTAGCCCTGGAAAACCTTGACCCCGCCTTCATCCATCCGCACCGGGATGGTGAAGTGGTATTCCCGTCTCGGGGTACGCAAAAACTGCCGCGTCCCCTCGTCGAGTCCCAATTTTTCCGCTACTTCGTCAAATTGTTGCTGCGCCATCTTAAAAGCGTTAAAGGATTTGTCAGCCATGTTTCATTTGTCTCCTTTTTATGTTCAAATCATGTATCCTGGTTTTTTGTGGTAAATCTCGTCAAATCGCTCAGCAAACTCGCTCTTGCCGCATAAAAGCAGGCTGGAATAGGGCATGAGTCGCTTGACCTCTTCAACCAGCGCCTGCGCCAGTTGGCGGATTTCCCATTGCGCATGGTCATCCGCCCTCAACCGGGCAAAATGATAGACCTCCCGCAGGTTCATCTTCATCAGCACCATTCGCCGGTGGGCATTGGTCAAAATATAGTCTGCCCCGCGGCCGCACCGCTGCTCCAAAGTGCGAAACACCCCAGCCGTCTTTTCCATAAGCCGGGAAAACTCTTCCGAAAGACCGGCCTGTTCCAGGCTCCGCGGTATAGTATAACCCAGGTCGAGCCGGTATTCCCCGGCCAGCAACGTGGCGATGCGGTGCCGCTTGAGCTGGGCAAAAGCGGAGGCGCTGATCACCGCCTGGAACGTAATATCCGGCAGCTCGAACTCCCGGGGCGGCGAATCGAAGAACTCCATATTATTAAATAAATCCTTAAAGATCGTTTCTTTCTGTGCCGGTTGTAAACCCGCTATCAGCCGGCTGGCCTGCCCGTAATCCAGGGCTTGAAAAATAGCCAGGAAGCCCGCCAGGATCATGTCGTCCCCATTCTTCGTATATTCCACGATCACCGGTTCAACTGAGACCGCCCGGTCTGCCTCATGCTTAGCGAAATGGGCCTTGATGAAAGCCGGGATATCCCTCTCAAAAAGGGACGGTTCGGGAAACAGGAACAGCGACGGGGCAATGTTGTTGGCCAGGGCAAACATCTGTCGGCCGATCTTTTGCACCTCCAACCTTTGGCTGATGGCAAACCGCCGGAACAAGTGCTCCAGGTTCCGGCCATTGATCGTCATGCCCACCTGGCCCTCGGTAGCCAGCGATAGGATATAGCGGGCATCCTCTTTGGCCAGGTTTTCCAGGTCTTTGGCCCCCCCTTTGGTTTTAAAAAGTTCCGGCTCCCGGCGCGCCCAGTAGTCTTTCAACTTTTCAAAAGATTCCCGGTAAAAGGCGTTTTGCTCCGCCACCAGACCGTGAAAGAGCGCCCGGTCCCCATCATCCCCGATTTCCCCCGGCAGTACATAATCCCCGGCCAGGGTCACATAACGTTGCGATTTTTCCGTGTAAGAGGCCAGCCGGAATTTTTCGATCTCCTCCAGGGCCAGCCGGGATACGCCGATGATATCGAAATTAAAGACCGCATGTTCGGCCACCGAGTGGTGGCCCATGTCGAAAATAATTCGCTGGTTCGCTTTCCTGGCCCGCCCGATATCGTTCCGGGCCTGCCGGCGCAGGCTGGCGATGTCTTCGCTGCTGCGGCTGATGCGCGCATAAGCCGAGCTGAAAACTTCCGGCGTGGCCGTATCGGTCTTTAGCAGACCCGCTTTCTCAATGATTTCCGCCTCGATATTGTAGCCCGCCAGCTCGATTCTCAAACCCTTCCCCCCCCGTTTCATCCAGCAGATCCAGCCGGCGGCTGGAAATCCGAGATCGTCTCGATAATCTCGTGGGCACTCTCGTCCACGCTCTTGTTGTTCCAGATTTCGACCATTTTTAATCGATCGTCACCGGCTATATCCAGATACAATTTCTCCATCTTCGAGATGTAGTTTCTATCGACTTTCCTGAATTCCTTGTTAAATTCGCGACTGTCCAGGTACTGTTCATCCAGCCTGACCAGGAAGATCAGGTCATAAGTCTTGACCCAGAACCGGTACAGGTGCTCCAGCAGCTTATTCTTCTCTTCCAGGGAAGGATTCATCTCCTTGCTCATCAGGTAATCCTTCCAATATATCCACTGATCGAACACCGAACGATCGCAGAGCAGGTAATCTACCGGGTTCGAGGCATGGATATTTTCTTCGTTAATCTGGGTAGAAATGTAAAAAAATTGACTGATGAAACTGCTTTTCTTGTCCGCATCATAAGGGTTCCTGGCATTGATCTCATCCACGGACGCCACCCGGTATTTCAGGGAGAGAATTTTTTTTACTTCGTTTTGCAGCGATGTCTTGCCGCTGCCGGAAATACCGGAAAAAGATATCTTGACCATGAGACCATTTTAATCGAATAACGCCTTTCTGTCAATCGGCAAAAGTTGAGAAAAAGGAGCGTTCATCTACTTTACCCCCCTCTCCGTGTCGGAGAGGGGGGAAATAGCCCCTCACTCCGGCCTGATAAGTGTGGGGAACGCTACACCCGTTCGCGTTCATTCCAATCGCCCACCTTACTTTGTGGGCGCTTCCCCTTCTCCACCGTGGAGAAAGGGAGAGCTTTCCCCTCTCCTGTCTGAACCGCAGATTAACCAGATGAACCAGATTACGCAGATTCTATGAGTAATACAGTCTGAACTATGATTCAACTGATGAATATGATCGACTATGATGATGATTAGGTCTCATGGGGGGCTTACCTCCTGGCAGTATAGCTATACCTTCTAATAATCATAGTCTTCAGCGAATCATGTAAATCATAGTTCAGACACAGGTCATTAGGATTTAAGGCGAGGGGATCGTAGGGGTGTATTGCCATACACCCCATGCGCCTCTCCCCGGCCCCTGTTGTCTGAACCGCTGATTAACCAGATTACGCTGATTACGCTGATTGGGCTGTTGACCGGCCCTCACCCCCTAACCCCTTCTCCCGCCAGAAGCAGGAGAAGGGGGAAATTGTGGACGGGTAGGGGGGAATAGTAGATGCAGATGAATGCTCCTTTAGGTCGCATTCCATATTGTAGACCCCTTCCTTACATTGAAGGATTCTACCCCCCGTCCGCGGGGGGAAACAGGGGGGCAAGGCGTTAAGGGCCGATCCCTTAAAACTACTTTCATACCTTGATCCCCGAAAAACGAACTATTCCCAACCGGATGATTTAGGGGTATACCTTCACTTGCATCAAGAAGCGATTTGGGTTATAATTAAGAGACTTATGAGAATATACAGATTATTAACGTTCTTAGAAGCAAAAATGCCTCATTTCATCGTACCCAAATTCTTTTTCTTGACAGAAATTTTGGAGGAATAGATGCTAAGAAAACATGAAGGTATTATTATTCCCGAAGAAGATCCGTTTTACAATGATAAATTACACCGTAAAATCATTATTGAGAATTTAACCAAATTAATTACCGGTTTGCATCAACCATTTGTGATAAGTATAAATTCACCATGGGGTACAGGCAAAACAGTGTTTATTAAAATGTGGGCGCAATATTTGAAAAATAATAATTTTGCCACCTTGTATTTCAATGCCTGGGAAAATGATTTCTCAAATGAACCTTTGATCTCGTTATTAAGTGAAATTAAAGATCAGCTAGTAAAAGATCGAAAAAATAATGGCGATCTGGAAAAAACTGCGAACAGTTTATTGAAAAAGGGGAGCAAAATCATAAAGCAATCTCTCCCCGTTCTATCAAAAATGGTAATTAAAGCCATCTTGAAATTGGACAATATTAAGGAGTTGACGGATGCCATAAAGCTTGAGGATATTGATCAGGACCTGGCGGATTTTGCATCTGAAAAAATTGAAGATAAAATAGAAGAGGATTCCTCTACCAGGGCCATTCAAAAGGAATTCAGAGAACTTTTAACTACGTTTTCCAATGCCGTAATCGAAAAAGAGGAAAAGGCCGGGCCGATTGTTTTTTTTGTCGATGAATTGGACAGATGTAGACCCGACTATTCAGTCAAATTGCTGGAAAGCATTAAACACTTGTTTAATATTGACAATTTTGTTTTTGTGATTGCCTTAGACCGAAAACAGATTGGATTTTCCGTTCAGACATTATATGGCTCAGGAATGGATACAGAAGGATATTTGAAACGGTTCATCGACGTCAATTATAATCTCCCCGAACCCTCCCGCAAAGATTACGCCGAGTTTTTATTTGATGTTTATCTTTTTCCTGAATTCGAAAATCATTATAGAGATAATCATAAAGATTTTTTTCTGTCATTTTTCACTTCAATTGCCGATTTATTCGGACTGAGCTTGCGTGATATTGAACATTGTTTTACTTACATGACGATTGTATTTAGAATAGTGCGGATAATTGACGAAGAGACTCTTTATTTGATATATTTTTTGATGCCTTTAAGAATTAAGGAGATTGAGTTATATAATAAGTATATATCAGGACGAATCGATGGCCAGCAGCTTATAATAGCGATAACTAAAAAGTTTGAAAAGGCCGAAAAATTTTTCCAAACAATTGATCGATATGACTATGCTTTTTATGAATTTAATTATTATATGAATAAAGGAATTATCCTGGAGTATTTTCTTGAAACCGCCCAGCTATCCGATTACCAGTTGCAGGAGAAATATAGGGAGAAAATTCCGCCAGAGACACCAGGATTAGAAAAATTTAACGAGGAGAGTGATATTAACAAAGCGAAGCAAATTATTAAAAAAAAGCTTCTTTCGATAAAGTCGATTAGTCGCATCAATTCTTGTTTCGAAGTTATCAAAAGTACTTTGGACTTTGCAGAGAATTTTAAGGAAAAGTGACTCCTTTAATAGAAGTTTCCCGGGGTGACCCATTAAAAATCGGTAATCCAACTCGCCGCTGGGCCAGATACTCCCACTCTATCATTATAAAGACCGAGATATAGTGCAGGATGGAGCGATCGGTGGTATAATAGGGCCTTGTAGAGGATAAGCCATGAAAAGATGGATCATCTTACTCGTTGCCGCGGCAGTCATGTTGGGTTCTTTTGGCCATTGCTCCAGGCCAAAGACCCGGTTTTCTCTGCTGTGCGACCGGCAGATAAAACCCCTAACTCCGCTACTGCAGCCATTCGCCGATAAGAATGGCATCGCCCTCGATATCCATTACCGCGCTGGCTTCGACCTATCCGCCCAGGTATCATCCCCCTCTCTTCCCATCGATGCCCTATGGACGGCAAGCTCCCCATCGCTATCCCTCGCCGGTCCCGGGCACAAATTCCAACATACCGTCTCCATCATGCACTCTCCCCTCGCTTTCGGCATAAAAAAGAGCCTGGCCAAAGAACTCGGTTTCCTCGATCATCCCCCGGCAATAAAGGACATCCTCCAGGCTGTCCAGGCCCAAAAGCTTTCCTTCCTGGTTCCCTCCATCACCCGCTCCCATACCGGTCTGGTCGCTTATATCGGTTTTATCCAGGCTCTTCGCACCACACCGCAGCCCCTTTGCCCGGCAGACCTCGATGACCCGGAGCTTGGTAAACAAATCCAGGACCTGTTCTCTGGCGTTAAACACACCGCCCCCAATGAAGAAAAACTCCTGGAAATCTTTTTTAAAGGCAAATACGACGCCATACTCAACCGGCAGTCACTGCTGGTCAAAGCCAACCGGAAGTTGACCCAACTGGGACAACCGCCCCTCGCCGTCTTCTCCCCGGTACCGGGAAATTTTGTCCTCGATTGCCCACTCACCCTCTTAGCCCGGGAAGACAAAGGCAAAGAGGAAATCTTCTTCAAACTCCGTGAATTTCTTCTCTCCCCCACCGTACAGGAAAAAATTCGTCAACATGGCTGGGAACCCGGCCTGCCGTCTCCGCCCGCACCCATCCCTGCCCAGGTACTGCAAAAAGCCCTCGATCGATACCGGCTCGACTGGCGCAAACCCTCGTTAACCGTATTTTGCCTCGATTTCTCCGCCAGTATGCAGGGACAAGGCATAAAAGATCTCAAACAGGCAGCCGCCGTACTCTTCGATCCCCAGGCCAGTCAACAGGCGCTTCTCCAGGCTTGCCCCCGCGATATTACCATCGTCCTCCCCTTTAACACCCAGGTCTTACACAAATGGAGAGTCAAAGGAAATGACCCGGAAAAGCTCTTTCTCTTACTCCAGGATATCCTCGATGCCAGCCCGGCCGGCGGCACCGATATTTATACCCCCATCATCGAAGCCTTAAAGATTTTCTCCAGCCAGCTGCCGGAAAATGTCCTCCCCTCCATCATCCTTTTCACCGACGGCGTATCCAATGTCGGCAAGACTTTCTACGATGTTAAAGCCGCTTATAAGGCCCTGGGAAAAGATATCCCCATCTTTTGCCTGCGCTACGGCCAGGCCTCCGAATACCAGCTCAACCAGTTGGCCCGGTTATCGAAAGCCCTCGTCTTCGATGGCCGAGAAGACCTCATCAAAGCCTTTCTATTGGCCCGCAGCGCCAATTAGTCCCCATCGATCCTGCTTAGAACGGCTGCCAGAGGAAACGCGATAAATCGATCCGGTCATCCGCACCGAACAATACCCCTTCCCCCATCAGTAGTGCCTTTTGTTCCTCATACCCACCAGCCGGCGGTAAAGAGATTTTCCCGCGCGAATTAATCACCCGTTGCCAGGGCAGGTTTTCTTTTTCCGAGGAACTATGCAAAATCCAGATCACCCCCCGCACAGCCCTGGGATTACCGGCCAAAGCCGCCACCTGTGCGTATGTAGCCACCTTTCCCGGCGGTATCGATCGAATGATTTCCTTTACCCCCAGGGTAAACGGCGACGGTTCTTTATTCACCTTCCGTTTCATGTTTTTCTCAAGAAAGCCGGTTATGCCGAGGGAGGGAATCGAACCCTCACGAGGTGTGAACCTCCCGGGATTTTAAGTCCCGTGCGTCTGCCAATTCCGCCACCCCGGCGTTTGACTTTGAAAGCCTAATTATAAACGCAGACCCCGCATTTTGTCAACTACCTTTTTTATACCCCGGCAGTTTTTTCAACAATCTGCCCAGTATTTGTAGGGGCACGGCATGCCGTGCCCCATTGTCTGAACCGCAGATTCACCGGATGAACCGGATTACACAGAATATAAGAGTGATACTGTCCGGGGGATAGGCGCTTCATGATCGAGTGAACTTTGCCGGGAGTGTATACTTTTTTGTGTAAATTGTCCAGACCGGTTGTAAGTTCGGCCCAAAGAAGGCAAAAATGTGATAGAATAACCGATTTAAAAGGAGAAAAAGAATGTCAGATAAGAATGAGCTATTG